>ERZ1645192.623-NODE-623-length-29591-cov-7.830207_pt1 | contig 29591 bp, 25 predicted proteins | sample MGYA00575354_ERZ1645192 | MGnify/ENA primary metagenome ERZ1645192 (study PRJEB40844, sample SAMN11349763) | freshwater sediment metagenome | isolation source: river sediment | host: Sediment | place: India: Faizupur Khadar , New Delhi | collected 2017-02-21 ... | reverse complement strand
CCTGCATTCCCCGAACCAGAAGAGCTTCATCCGTGTCGGGGCACCGAACGACCCGCCTTCTGACTATTCCGGGTTCAACATCATCCCCGGCGTGGAAGGGATCAAGGAGCAGACCGACGGGGCCCTCGATATGACCGTCGGTTTCAAGAACGCGGTGATCCTGGGCTTGATCACATCCATCGTGTGCGGCTTTCGCGGATGGTTCACGCTGGGATACCTCGTTGACATGTGCCTGGGCGGCAAGCTGGAGATCCAGCTTCCCGAGATAGCTAACATACGGAATTTCCACGTGAATGTTAATGCCCACAACTGGGAGACGTATGCGAGCTGGTCGACGGCGGTGAGGACCTGGTGGCATTTCCTCGGCACGGAGACCAAGGTGAAGGGCCAGCTGGTCCAGGCATGCGAGAACCAGGTCCATACCGCGGAGGGTGACGTGAACGCCCAGATAAGCCGGGTCGCTGCGGAGGAGCAGCGTATCACGACCATTGCGAACTCAGTGACGAGCAATATGCAGACCGTCACGGCCCAGGCAAACCAGATAGAGGCGATGGGCAATCACCTCGTGACCGTCGGCAATGGCCTGACGAGCTCCGGCGCACAACTTCAAACAACGGGAAACACGATCCTGCAGGCCGGCCAGAATGCGCAGCTCGCAGCCACGCAGATCAGGAACGGGGCGACCCAGGTGGAGCAGACAGCAAATCACGTACAGGGGTAATATGAGAGTCATCAAGGAATCTGAACACAGCCTCCTTCTCAACTACTTCGGCCTTATGAACAGGTATTACCTCGCCATAACGGTCATGACATACTTTGACTTCACGGATCCCGCCAATCCCCTCGCCGAAAGGGAGATGTGGCCCTTCGTACAGGAAGAGCTCGGCAAGGACGCTATCCTCGACATGGCCATGCCCAAGCCAAAGGGTGAGCTGCTCGTCTGGGGCAGGTGCTTTCCCCCCGGCGGGGAACCCCGCGGCGCCTCGCAGGTAAGCGTTCGCCTCGGCCCCATCGAGAAGCGTCTCTATGTCTTCGGCAACCGCTACTGGAAGAAGGCCGGCGGGATGGGGTACAGCATAACGGAGCCGGAGCCCTTCATAGATATGCCTCTCACCTATGACCGGGCGTTCGGCGGCAGCGGTTTCGACAGGAACCCCCTGGGCAGGGGTGCGGCGCCCGTTACGACCTCTCCCGGGCAACAGTCACACCCGCTTCCGAACGTCGAGGACCCGCGTCGTCTCATCGGTTCCCCGGCGGACCGCCCCGACCCGGCGGGCTTCGCTCCTATCGACTACGCATGGCCCCAACGGGCAAAGAAGCTGGGGACATACGACAATAAATGGTTCCAGGAGCGTTGGCCCTTCTACCCCGACGACATGAACTGGACGTACTTCAACACCGCGCCTGAGGACCAGCAGATCGAGGACTTCTTCGCCGGCACGGAGGCCTTCTCCGTTGCAGGGATGCACCCGAAGGAACCCATCGTCGAATCCCGTCTTCCCGGGATCAGGCACCGGTTCTTCGTGAATCAGCTCGCCGATGCGGCAAAACCGGAGGGGGAGACCCTCTTCAAGGAGGTCCTCACCCACATCGACACTGTCTGGCTCTTTCCCCACGCGAAGAAGGGGATCGCCATATCCCGGGGAACAGCCGAGGTAAAGGACGACGAGGCCCTCGACATCGCCCACCTGTATGTTGTGAGCGAGCGGGTAAGCGAGCACCCCGGTACCATCGAGAAATACCACGAGCAGTTCACAAAACAGATAAACCGGGCCCTGACCCCCGACATCTCGGCCCAGATGGAAGAGGCGAAGAAGAAGCTTTCCGCCGCTGCGGACACGCTCATGGACCTGCCCCTTCAGATCAAGGACCAGATAGCGGCACACCTGGGGAAGGCGCCGAAGGCTGTCCGGACGCCCGTCGAGGTGGTGAAAGACTCCCTCGCCCTCATCGACAAACAGAAACAGCTCCTCGCCGACAGCGAAAAGAGGATACTCGCGGCAAAGTCCCGGTTCGGCCACATGATCAAGATCGATACGAGCGGGTTCGCCGTGGCCGCAAAGAGCCTCGACGAGGCAAAATCGAAGCTTTCCGCGGTGCCGGTCATGCTGGAGGACATCGCGAAGAAGAACGCCGAGAACATGAAGGAGCTCAAAGGCGCCCTCCATGAGATATACGACAAGAGCGACTTTTTGAAGGTGAACCCGGGCGCTGTGGATGCCGATGCCATTCTCGACATGTACAAGGAGAAGCCCCGGGACCTCTGGCAGGACTCGGGGATGCGTTTCCTCGAGAGGTGCCGCGAGGAACTGATGCAGGATCCGGACATGATGACCGCCTTTCGCTCGTTGGGCCTTCGGCCGTACACGCTCAAGCGGGCATGGGTGGGATTGAACAGGCAGGAGGCCCGCTTCGAAAGGGCGGCCTGGGCGCTCAAGCCGGGCAAGGATGACGCTGACCCCGACACCCTGGTAATACCCGCCGGCCTCGTGATACCCCGCTTCGCCGGGGCCGCCATAGACACGATCATGGTGAGGCCCATATTCGGGAGCGCCGCCGCCTCTGCGGCATCCCTTGCACAGGCATCCCGTGACGGAAGCCGGGACGTACCCGTTGAAGGGTCAAAGGGGAACGCGATGGTCCTCGGCGGGGAGGAGGGAAAGCCCTTTGTCCGTTTCGCCGACGAACTGGAGGCCCTTCTCGCCCGGCAGGAGCTGGGTGACTTCTGCGCCTTCACGGCCATGAGAGATCCGTCGGCGCCTGTCGACGGGGACCCGAAGAAAGCCCTCACGGGTGCCCCCCAGTTCCTCATCACCGTCTATCCCGTCCCGGAGGGGAGTGCCGGGACCGTCGGCATGGAATCGTGGAAAGCGGCTGCCCGGACTGCCGAACCACTCGCGCTGCCGAAAGGCCGGGACCTTTTCGGGGCGAAGAAGGCCGGGGTCGACATATGGCAGTGGATCGCCGACGCTTTGAAGCCGGCCGTGGCGCCTCCCCCCGAAATGAAACCGAAGGAGGTGGATGTATCGGAGCCGGGGGCCCTTGCCGCTCTCGTCCCCGTCATCGACGTCAAGGGGCTCATCAAGGGGGTGAAAGACGAACTTATGGCCCGGATACAGCCAAAGCTCGACCTCATGGCCGCCAAAGAGAAGGAGGCCATGGACATTCTTCGGAAGGAGATGGCGAAAAAGGGCATCAGCCTGGACAAAATGATGGCCAGGGAACCCCCGAAGATACCCGAGGGAAAGAACCCGTACGTCTTTGCCCAGGAAAAAGTCACTAAGGATTTTCAGCAGATACGGGAGAAGCTCACGAAGCAGGGCACCATGAACGCCGAGATCGAAAAGAAGATTGCCGAGGCCGAACGGTCAGGGCAGAAGATCCTCGGCGATTCCGCGAAACTCTACGACGAGGGGATGAAACGCCTCGCCGCGGATGACGCGAAGGTCGCGGCAGGCACCCCGGACTGGGCAAAGAAGCTCCTTGCCAGGGCCGGTATCGACCCCGGCGACCCCAATCCCTTGAAGCCCCTTACCCGAGACGAGGTTGCGGAACGCCACGCCAGGGGCCTTTCCCTTGCAGGCAGGAACATGGCGGGGGCGGACCTTTCCCGTCTCGACCTCGCGGGGGCGGACCTCAGGAAGGCGAACCTTCAAAAAACGAACCTCGCGGGCGCCGTACTCGACGGTACGGATATGTCGGGGGCGCTTGCGACGGAGGCAGATTTCACGAAATCATCCCTGCGCGGGGTAAAGATGGTGACGGGTATATTCCAAAAAGCAAAGTTCCCCGGCGCCGACATGTCCCGTGCCGACATGACGGGGTCCATGATGTCCGGGGCGGACCTGACGGGGACGGACCTGACGGGGGCGATAATCGTAAGGACACTGCTTGAAAAGGCCACCCTCAAGAACGCCCGGGCCGTCGATTCCCTATCGTCACAGATCTATCTTCTCAGCGCCGACGTGTCCGGGGCAGATTTCACCGGGGCCGACCTCACGAAGGCGGTCTTTCTGAAGACGACGATCGACGAGGCGAAGCTCTCAAGGTCCACCCTGCGCGAGGCGGCATTCATAGAGTCCAGGGGCGCGAAGGTCGACCTCTCCGGGGCCGACATGCACAACTCTCGAATACTACAGGGATCCGCTATGACGGAAAGCGATTTTACCGGCACCCGTGCCGACCGGTCGAGCTGGATGAAGTCCGACCTTTCGGGCGGAGATTTCCGGGGCGCCACCGTCGAGAGGGCCCTTGTTGAGGGATGCGACCTCCGGGGATCGGACCTGTCGGGGGTCACGGCGAAACAGGCACGGTTCACCAAATCGAACCTGAGCGACTCCAACCTGACACAGATAAACCTTTTTCAGGGGTCCTTGAGGAAGTCGAAGCTCGTGCGAACCGACCTCAGGCAGGCAAACCTTTATGGCGCGGAATTCTACCGCACCGGGGTCGGGGAAACAAAGCTCGACGGGGCGAACCTGAAGATGACGAAGCTCCACAAGCGCGAGGAACTGCTGCCGGAGCCGCCGAAGGACGGAAGTGACGACAGGGGACGGAAGTGACGTAATGACGCGGGAAGAACTCTTCGAAGCCATAGCACGGGACGACACGATCGAGAACGCAAACCTTTCCGGGATGGACCTCGCGGGACAGGACCTGTCGGGCGCCCGTTTCGAGGGTGTTTCTTTCAAGGGGGCCGACCTCAGGGGGGCGAAGATCGTCCGCACGGGCTTCACGGGGTGCACCTTCGAAGGGGCCAATATGGACGGGGCGAGCCTGGCAGGGGTCATATGGATGCGCATGAACCTCTCCGGCGCCATACTCTCCCGGGCAAACCTCCGGAAGGCCGTTCTCAACGGTTCCGACCTTTCCGGCGCCATACTCACGGGAGCCGACCTGACCCAGGCCGTGATGGACAACGTAAGGCTCGACGGTGCGGACCTTTCCGGCGCCGACATCTCTCGCGCTGTCATTCACAGGTCGTCCATGAAGGGGGCGGACATGAAGGGGGCGAACCTCTTTAAGTCCATCTTCGTCGAGACGGACATGAAGGGGGCGTCCTTCAAAAAGGCCCGGATATTCAAGACTTTCCTCAGGGGCTGCTCCCTGGCGGGGCAGGATTTCCGGGGTGCCACTTTCATCATGGCGCAGGCGGGAGGGGCGGACATGAAGGGGTGCGATTTCACCGGTGCCGAGATCACCCAGTCAAACTTCATGAATGCCGACATGACGGGGGCGGTCCTGGAAAAGGTAAAGGGCGAGCGCACGGTCTTCATGGGGACGAACCTCTCCGGTGTGAGCCTCAGGGGGTCCTATTTCGTCCAGTCCTGTTTCGAGGAGGCAAACCTGAACCTCGCCGACCTCTCGGAATGCAATTGCGAGCAGGCACTTTTCATCAAGGCCTTCTGCCGGGGGGCAAAGTTCGTCGACGTCAACGCGACCTTTGCCGATTTCTCTCACGCCGACCTGACGGCGGCAGACTTCACCTCTGCCGCCCTGGCGAGGGCAAAAATGCATCGGGCCGTCGAGGAGCACACGATCTGGGACAGATCGTCGCGCGGCTCCGCCTACGGTACCGATCCCGACCTCGCTCAGGCAGAGGGGTGATGTCGTTGATGTTGTGCGCTGTATTTAAATAGAATGGGTTTTTGTAGACTATCATCGGGAGGTTAAAATGAAAGTGGCTGCACAAAAAGTCGAAATTCTTCAGCCTGTCCTCGAGTATGGCCTCGTGGCCGGGCGTTCAGGCAACGGTTTCGTCGTCACCTGCGACCGGGGGGCACTCAATGCCGCTGTCGCCGTGAGCTGCCTTGTCGCGCCCGAGGCGGGCGACGTGGTCCTCCTTTCCATCGACGACGGCGGCTGTTGCTATATAGTGTCGATCCTCGAGAGGCAGGAAGGGGCCGGGAAGACGACGGAGCTCGCCTTCGACGGCGATGTGGCCCTGACGGTGCGCGACGGCGCTATGTCCATCAGGAGCGACGAGGCCATATCCCTGGCGTCGAAGGACTTCGAGCTTACTGCCGAGGAGGGGCGGGTCACCCTGGAGAAGAGCTCCTTCTTCGGGAACGTCGTGGAGAACAACATCCGGCGGATACGGGTCATCGCCGACTCCCTTGATTCCATCGTCCGGCGGGCGGTGCAGAGGTTTACGAACGCTTACCGGTACGTGGAGGAGCACGAGGAGGTCCAGTCGGCCTCGACACGGATGATCGTGGACGGCACCCTCACGATGCACACGAAGAACACGATGCACATCTCCGAGGGCCACGTCAAGATAGATGCCGAGCAGATCCATCTCGGATGAAAGGAGGCACGCATGTTCCAGAACACCATGGCGGGCGGGATGAACCTCGGTTTCCCCGACGTCTGCCTGACACCGACACCGGTAGGGCCCATACCCATCCCCTACCCGAACATTTCCACGGGGGCGACGACAAACCCGGCGACGACCGCCCTGACGGTCCTCTGTGACGGCATGCCGTCGCTTAACCAGATGTCGATGGGTTTGATCAGCAACGGGGACAACGCCGGGGTCAACCTCGGGGTCGCGTCGGGCCTCGTCATGGGGCCGACCGAATTCATCCTCGGGAGCTTCCTCGTCCTCAAAGGGGGCACACCCGCGCAGAGGATGACGAGCATCACAGGGCACAACGGGCTTTCCATGAACGCCCCCGGTGTCAGCCTCGCACCCAGCCAGGTGACCGTCCTCGTCCTCGGGTAAATGAAAAGCATCTTCGTCAGCATCGCCAGCTACCGGGACAATGAGCTGGACAGGACAATCACGGACTGCATCGCAAAGGCGGCCCATCCCGAGGGGCTCACCTTCGGCATCCACTGGCAGCACGACAATCATGATTTCTTCGAGATGCTCTATGACCGTAAATGCAAGGTGATCGACACCGATTACAGGCGGTCGCGCGGGGCCTGCTGGGCCCGCCACGAGACGCAGAAGCTCTACGCCGGCGAGGACTACGTCCTCCAGATCGACAGCCACATGCGGTTCGCTCACGGCTGGGACCTTATCTGCATCGACGGCATACGGCACCTTCAGCGAAGAGGGAACCCGAAGGTGATCATCTCGAACCTCATGCCCTCCTACAACCCGGATGACGACCAGAACCTGCCGCAGCGTTACATGACGTACAAACTGGGCCCTTTCAACGAGGCGGGCTCCATCCAGCTGAAGGCGTCGATCGTATCTCATCCTCCCCGGGAGCGTTTCAGTCCCGGGTATTCCATCTCGGCGGCCTTCCTCTTCAGCATAGGGGACCTTTACCGCGATGTCCTCATCGACCCCGACCTCTATTTCGAGGGCGAAGAGATCTCCTACGCGGTCAGGGCCTACACCCACGGCTACGACATCTACCACTGCCACTATCCCATCGTCTACCATTATTACCTGCGCAAGCCCGACCGCAAGCACTGGGACGACCACGGCGACTGGGGGGACAGGTCTGTCACGGCAAAAAACCGCATGCGAAGCCTGCTCATGGGCACCGGTGAAGTCCCGGACCTCGGGCCCTACGGCCTGGGAACACAGAGGTCGCTCAAAGAGTATGAGCATGCCGCGGGGGTTGATTTCAAAAACCGCACCGTCAGGGACGCGGACGCACCGCCGCCCTTGCCGGGCCGGGACGGCATACGGTCAAAACTCTCCTCGAGCAAGATAGGGACCGCCCAGATCGACCCGTTTTCCTACTGCAACGGCAGGTGCTGGTACTGCCCGGTACGATACGACCCGCAACCCGTGGATGCACGCCGGCATATGCCGATAGGACTTTTCGAAAAGATAATAGCCGACCTGTGCCGGGAGAGGGACGACGGCGGGCTCGTCGCCCCCGGTTTCAACTTCATTTACACGGCCCACTATAACGAGATCCTTCTTTACCGGCATCTTGCGGAGATGTTCGAGGTCTTGAGGCGTTACAGGCTGAAAAGCCTGGTCCTCACCAACGGCATTGCCCTTACGAAGAAGAAGGTGGACCTCATAACCGAATACGATGACGTCATCGGCGGACAGGTATGCATCAACATAAGCGCCTTTGAGCGGGACAGGTGGATAGAGAACACGATCGGCGAGAACGATGCAAAGCCGGCTTCGCGGCATGCCGCTTTCCACCGCACGATGGGCAACATCGAATATGCGGCAGCAAAGCTCGGCGGCGTATCCATCCAGCTCAACGAGCCGGACCCGCAAAAAGCTGACAGGCAGGCGGGGATCGCACGGCACATGTTCCCCTCGGTCGATGTCCGCACGATCCGTGCCCTTTCCGACAGGGCCGGGATGCTACACGACAGGGGCGTCCTTTCCAACCGGAACGAGATCGAACGCAAACGCTTCGGGAAAACCGCGGTCGTGGGGTGCGCCAACACCTTCGCGGGGATCGACGGCCGCCACTTCGGTTGGCTCCACGTCAACGCCCTCGGCAACGCCATACTGTGCTGCAACGACTACTGTTTCGACTACGCCTTCGGGGACCTCGCGGGCAATTCACTGCGTGAGGCCTGGCTTTCCGAACGACACGTGGAGGCGATCGAGAGGTCGTTCCGGGAGATATGCACGAAATGCAACATGGCGGTATGGGAATAGAAGACGGGGCAATAGGCGACAGGCAATGGGCAATAGGAAAAACGGGCAATTGACTTTAGATGTGAGAATTGTATAGTGTTTTGTATCAGGATGTCTGAAATTTCCGGAGGGAGAATGAGTAAAAGGGTTTGGATCACGGCGCTTGCGAAGGATGAGGCAGGGATAGCGGGGCTTATGGGATCGCTGAAGAAATATGGGCTCACAACTGACGGCCATTTCTGGGTGGATGATGTCAAGAACATGGCGTGGCAGGCAGCCGCCGAGGAGCTGCTCAAGGCCGATACCGCCCTTTGGGTCATCACCGGAGATGGCGAAGGCCTCAAAAAGGCCTCCGTCGCCTACGGTTTGTCGCTCCTCGCCATGAAGGTCTACGCCTCGAAAGGTGAGTCCTTCCCGGTCATATTTGCCCCGGAGGCCGATCTTCCCCCGGAGGCCAGGATGCCGACCCTGCTTAAAGGAGCGGAGATCATACCTGTCTCAAGTTCGTCTTTCGGGGTAAAGGCGGTTTCCCTCGCCAACACGCCCGCCAAAAAGATAGAGAAAGGGTACCGTCTCAACGTGCACGGCCTTCCCGGCATCGGCCTGTGGCTCGAGGCCGGGCCGTCCTCCATCGAATGGCAGGGCGCGATGTTCGGCGTTCATGGCGCCGAGATCGACTTCCACGGCGTCGGTCCCTCAAACGGCGTTCCCGAACGCGCCATCCTGGAATATGCCCAGAAGGGCCTCAAGGTCCAGCTCGGCGAGGATGAATTCACGGCGTGGGCCATCCAGAACAAGCTTGAGCCCGGGATGTCATACTACGTGCGTGTTCAGGGCATGCCCGACAGGCTCCTCTTCGGCCCCTACGCCCAGACCGAGGAAGCCGAGGTGCACGTGGTAACCCTTTATTAGACGCGGACCTGGCATATGCACATTTCTTTACCTCTCCCGGGCAAGTTTTTATACTATCGCCGCATCAGGCTGTAAATCTCTGTAGGGGGACCTGCATGTCGAACAGATTTCAGGAATTGGCCGCAAGAAATGACTCTCTGCTCATCGTTATCGATCTTCAGGAAAAGCTGATGCCCGTCATTCACGACAGGGAAGAGGTTCTTCTGAACACTGCCCGGCTGGTAAGATTCTGCGAGCTGGTCAAGATACCGGTCGTTTTCACCGAACAGCAAAAACTGGGGCCAACCCTTGCCGCGGTCCGGGGGCCCTCGGCTGACTTCAGGGCCATAGAGAAGGTGCATTTCAACTGTTTTCTGAGCCCCCAGTTTTCCGAGGCGGTCACCCAGACGGGGCGTCAGACGATCATCCTGACCGGCGTTGAATCCCACATATGTGTCGCCCAGACCGCGATTGCAGCGGCTTCCCGCTGGAACGTGCACGTCATCTCCGACGCGGTCTCATCACGGTCCCCCGCCAACAAAACGGTCGCCCTCGCGCGGATGCGCGATGCCGGGGCCATTATCAGCTCCACAGAGATGTTCATTTACGAGGTCCTGGTCCAGGGCGGCACCGACGAATTCAGGTCGGTCCTCCCCCTCGTAAAATAAATTGTTGCGACTATGGGGTCCTGTACATTGAAATAAACAGGCAAAGGCACTGGATCCCGGCGTCAAGCGCCGGGATGACGGCGGTGGCGGCAAATAAAAAGGGCCGCGAATTTCGCGGCCCCCTATTGCCCATAGCCTATTGCCTATTGCCTGTCCTTATTTCACATACACCAGATCACTCGACGAAAAGCTTCCTCCGCTGTTTGTCTTCGCCCAGCTGGCGTCGACACCAAAGAGCTCAACGACTTCAAGCTCACCCTTAAAGGTGCCCTTCTTCCGTCCCAGAGGCTGCCTGGTCTTCGGGTCGATGACCTCTTCGCCCGGGGCGTACACTTCGAGTTTCTTGCCTTTTTCGAGGCCGGAGAGCCTCCCCGCGTTTATATAGACCTTCGTTCCCTCGACAGAAGCCACCCGTGAATGCCAATCCAGGGAAAGGACCGTTTTGAGAACATCTTCAGCTATCATCTCAATGGCAAGGTCGATCGCCTTGATCTTTGCCTTCTCCGAGCTCAGGTCGCCCTTTTCACGAGAGAGCGATATCGGGTTCCTGCCGGAAAGCTGCTTCATCGTCCGGTTTGTTTCGGTGTTGAAAACGTCGATGGCCAGCTTCGACATGGCAAAGGACGTTTCTTTTTCGTCCTTGCCCTCAATGCGCGAGGAACTGATATAGACATCGGACAGGGTCGTCTTCAAGATGGCCTGTATCCCGAAATCGCTGTTCATCTTCTTTGTGTTCGCGGGATCAAAGTACGAGCCCCGCAGGTTCAGCGTGTGCGGGTCAACGCATATGACCGTCCCGGTGCTTTCAAGCCGCGAGATGAGCCGTTTTGTCGCCAGTTCCCCCAGGCCTTCGGATTTGTAGTTGGTATTGTCTATCACCGGCAGGACAATGATCCGCCTCTTCATCTTCGGCGATGGATATTCAAAAGATACGAGCCCGGGCATATACCCTAAGCCGACCGGCAGATAGCCCATCTGGGCCGGGTAGACATTGCCCGGCTGGATCCCTTTCTTTTTCAGCTCCTCTTCAAGCTTTGCGATCCTCTTTTCAAGCTCGTCCCGCTCTTTCTTGCTCGGGCCGCTGCCGCCGACGCTGAATGAAAGAGCTTCGCCGATACCCGGGGAGTACTGGTCCTTCCGTATCCAGACATAGGGAGGCTCATAAGGGGTCAGCATGTACTTGCGGTTACGGACATAGATGTACTCGATCCCGTCAATGACCTTTATATCGCCCATCTGAGGCTCTTTCGCCTCTTCGGCATCGGCGCGGGACGACCTTTTTGCGGTTGCGGAATCGGTTTTCTTCGCCGTCTTCGATGGGTCTTCTTCTTTCTTTTTGCCGAAGGGCATATAACTGCAGGAAACCAACGACAAGGCCAATACTATTAAGATTATCTTTCGCATCGTGTGATTATAAGGTAACACGCGAATAAATGTCAATTTTTTCGTGCTTATTTTTATTATACCTCACCCTGAAAAAGCGGCAAGGAGAATGAGAAAACGCTCCCTTTGCCAGGGGTGCTCTCCACCCATATGGCACCGCCATGGCTCTCGATAACCGACTTCACTATGAACAACCCGAGGCCCGCCCCTTCTTTCTTCATTCCCAGGGTGCCCCGGTTATATCTCTGGAAGATATGCGGTATCTCTTTTTCGGGTATGCCGATACCCCTGTCTGTGACCGATACGATGGCCATGTTCCCGTCGACCCGTGTGGCCACCGCCACCTCCGTATCATCAGGCGAGAACTTGAGCGCGTTGACAAGGAGGTTTATGATGACCCGCTCGATATAATCCCTGTCCGCCAGGACGAGCAGGTGCCCCTCTTCCGAAAACCTTACCCGGGGGTACAGGTTCACAATATCGCGCGCTATTTCATTTATATCGACCGGGCGGATGACAAATTCGATCTTCCCCGATTCTATACGTGAAACATTCAAGTAGTTCTCGACCAGGTGCTGTATTTTTGTCACATTTTCGTCTATGTTCGCCAGCCTTTCTTTAAGGCTGCCCTCGACCGTACCGTATTTTCCGAGCAGTATCCGCTTCAGAAAACCCGATACCGGGACAAGATAGGACTTGATATCGTGGTTCACCGAGGAGACAAAATCCGCCTTGAATTCCTCTATCTTCTTTTCGGCCGAAATGTCACGCAAGACAAGGATATGCCCCGGCGGCGCGTTCTCGAGCGACCACGGGGCCGAGAATACCTTGAGATACAGGGGCTCCTCGGGATCTTTCCTGCCGATGACGAACTCGTGGACCGCCGTATGTTCGTTCCCCGCGACCCGAAGGGACGGCAGCGCATCGTGATAGTTGTTCCCGATGACATCCGGCGGGTCCTTGCCCATTATTCTTGCTCCGGCCTGGTTGCAATACGTGATGATGCCGTCCTGGCCGACCGCGATAACGCCCTCCTTCAGCGTTTCCAGTATGGACAGGAACCGCATCCGGTCCTCGCGGATGATCGCCGTCTTTTCCTCGAGCTCCGCATTGATGGCGCTTATCTTCCGTAAGTTGTCATTGATCGTATCGGTACGCTCCGTGACCGCCGCGGACATTTTGTTTATCGACGAGGCAATAAGCCCGAACTCCCGCATATGTATCCCGCTTTCGTCAATGCGGGAATCGGTCCGGCCCTTTTCGATGCGCCAGCACGTGTTCATGATCGCCTCGAGCGAAGGCCCGATGCCCCGCGTGATCAGGAACGTGATGACAATGACCGCGGACGTCGCGAGGATCGATATTGTAATAAAGATAAAAAGCAGCTTCTTTTTGAACGGAAGAAAGATGTTCTCACTTACGGCGATGCCGTAGGACCATTTGTCGGACCTTTCCGTATTATAGGGCGAGGGTTTGTAGATCGTATAGTATTGTGCCCTGCCGATGGGCGTCTTCCCGATATATGTCTTTTTCTCCTGATAGAGCGCCCGCGTAATATCCCCGGGCAACCTCTGGGTCTGTTCTCCCGTCACGGTAAAGATGGTGCTGAACATTCTCGTATCGTTCCTGAATATCGAAACGTAGACCGGTTCCTCGCGTTTTTGCGAGAGAAGGTCGCTTAAGTTCTTCACGAGCAAATTTCTCGTGTCCAGGATGAAAAATTCGTTCAATATCGCGTTCCGGGCCCTGAGGGGCATCGACACGTACATGGCGGCAAAGTGCTGGTTTCCGGAAAAGACCGATATGAATCCCCGGGATACGGTATTTTCATCCGTTGCCGGCAGAATGATGGGGTCATAGGCCGCATCCTTTGTCACAGTAACGACGGGCCTCATTTTCCTGTCCGTTATCTGAATAATATCTATGTTCTCGGCGCGCAGGCGGTCTTCGAGCAATTCCTGCATCTTCTTCGTGTCCCGCTGCATGACGGCCCCTTGAACGGCGCTTCGCTGGGAAAAGAGTTCCATGCGTGACTCGATATGGTAAAACTCGCGGTCGACGGCAAAGGAAAAAAGGTTGATGTCCGAGTTGAGCCCCTTATCGAGCTCGTTTACCGCTATCTGCCCTATGGAGCGTATCCCTGAATATGTCGTCACGACCGAAAGCAGGATTATCAGGCTTATAAAGAAGAGAAGTATTTTCGTGTAAAGGGTCATTGTGCCCGAACGTACCTGCCGGTATCTTGCCGGCTGCCCCGGCGCCTTGAAGGAATATACGGCTGACGGCCTGTGTCTGTGGGCTGGCGGGACGTTTTTGTCGACCGAAACGTCACACGTTTTGAACTGGTGGAGGTGACGGGGATTGAACCCGTGGCCCCCTCGTTGCGAACGAGGTGCTCTCCCGCTGAGCTACACCCCCGCGGATTGCCATAATCATAGTCCATAACCGGGCCCTATGGCAAGGTATTTGTGGTATATCACCGGCCGAGGATCTCCCTGATCGTCTCTTTCAGTTCCCGGGTGTCCGCGGATTTTACGACGTAGCCATCGGAAACCCAGCTCGACAGGTCCTGCTTGAACTCTCCGTAAGCAGAGCACAGGACCACCGGCTGGTCCTTGTCCATGTTCTTTATGGCATTGAGGGCCTGGATACCGTCCATTACCGGCATTTTAATATCAAGGATGACGATATCAAAGGGAGCGGCCTTGACCTTTTCCAGGGCCTCGAGGCCGTTTGAGGCGGTGTCAACCTCGTAACCCTCTTCCTCAAGCTCCTCTTTGAACAAGAGCCTGATATTTTCCTCATCGTCGACAACGAGTACCTTTTTTTTCATGTAAGCTCCTCTTGCTGCATAATATTTTTCATAGGGAGATATATAATAAACGTAACCCCTTTCCCCGCCACATTCTCAACCTCGATGTGCCCCTTATGGTTCGTAACTATTTTATTCGAAATTGCGAGGCCCAGCCCTGTCCCGCGCTCTTTCGTCGTGAAGAACGGGTTGAATATGTTGTCTATTATGGCGGGGTCGATCCCGCCGCCGGTATCGGTAATGGACGCCGCCGCAAAGGGCATCCCGTCATGCATTACCTTGCGCACCTTGACGGATATGTTCCCGGTCCCGTGCATTGCCTCGAACGCATTCATCAAGAGGTTGATGAACACCTGTTTCAACTGCTGGCTGTCGCAGTCTACAGGTTCGAGCTCCTGGTCAAAATCCTTGATTATCGTGATCGCTTCCCAGGCCGGGTCGGAAGACAGGATATACAGGATATCCTCGAGAAAATCCTGCAGCCTGCACGACTCTTCGAAGGGCTGGCTTTCCTTGACGTAATGCAGTATCTCGCTGAGGATGGTCTCAAGCCGCCCGACCTCGTTCAGAATAATGCTGATGTAGCGGTTCTCGGTATGATCGTTCTGCATTTTCTTCGCAAGCCGCTTCGTAAAACCGCCTATGATCACGAGGGGGTTCTTGATCTCATGGGCAATATTGGCGGTCATTTCGCCCAGGCTGCGGAATTTTTCCTGTTCGATGAGCCTTTTTTGCGCATCGGTAAGTTCCCGCACCACATTTCTCAACCGGGAATTGAGCAGTGTGTTCTCAAGCCCGCTCGAGATATAATTCGAGATCGTGTTGATTATGTACTGCCCATTCTCCTCTATGCTTGCCTGCTGTTCGCCGTTCTCGCCGCACAGGGTGATCGTGCCGAGCACCCGGTTCTTGGAAAGGATCGGTGCTGAGTAGAGTGAATACCCCGGAGGGGTGTCGAACTGTTCCTGGGCCCCGTTGCGCAATGAGACCGGCCTGAGCAGCTTGACGGCAGATTTTTCGAGCTGCTCCACGTATTCCTGTGTCTCCGGCTTGATAGCGCCATAGGTGAACCGCTGAGTTTCGAGCTTGAGGAGCGGATATTCCAGCTTTACCGATACGAAAGAGGCATTCAACGATTTCGCTATAATGAGGGCGATGCTTTTGAGCAGTTCGTGCGGGCCGACGTTCGACGTCAGGATCTTTCCCAGCTCCGAAAGCATTGCCAGTTCGCTGATGCGTTTCTTCGACGAAAGGATCAGCTCGAACGAGCGCAGGATGCCGCCCAGCTCGCGGGCAATCACCGACAGAAGCACCTTTTCCTGGTCCTGCAAATGGTCGTGACTGTATGAGCAAAGCACGATCACCCCGAACAGGTAGCTGTCATCCGACAGGGGAACGAAAGAAAAAGTCCTGAATTTGTCGAGGTGGTCGTCAAGCTCGGGGTAGAACAGGCACCCGAACCTCGGCGATATGTCCTTGATCGTAAAAAACTGGGGGGAGCGCCTCTGGGCAACGCTCCCGATGATCCCCTCCCCGATGTGGCAGCGGTAATGGCTTAATATTCCAAACAGCATGCTCTTTTGATTCGAATACCGGCATGTCAGCCGCTTGTCCTTATCAAAAGTATAGATCATGACGTCTTCAAACCCGAGGTCCTGCGATACGATGTTGAGGATCGCGTTGACCCGGGCGGTGAGGTCAAGGTTCGAATGCGAGATCTCGATGATCTTGCCAATCAGTTCAGCTTGATTCATGCTTCGCGATCGCTTTTTTGTAAAGCTCTACGTATTCACGGGCCGATTTTCCCCATGAGAAATCTTCCTTCATGCATCGGGCGACAAGGTCCTGCCAGGCTTTTTTGTCCCTGTACAGAGAGAGCGCCCGGTCGATGGCATCGAGCATCGCCTCTTTTCTATATTCATAGAATTTGAACCCGGTACCCTTCTGCGGGAATTTCGTATAGTCCACGATCGTATCTTCGAGACCGCCGACGCCCCGTACAACGGGCACCGTGCCGTATTTCAGGCTGTAAAGCTGATTGAGGCCGCACGGCTCATACTGCGACGGCATGAGAAAGAGATCGCTGCCGGCCTCGATAAGGTGAGCGAGCGCATTGTCGTACGCGATCTTCACCGAGAATGCCCGCGGGTATTTTTTGGCAAGCTGGGTCAGGAGATCGTGATATTTCCGCTCGCCGGTACCAAGGACGACGTACTGCATGCCGAGCCCCGCCATTTCCTCCATTGCATCCGATATAAGGTTGAACCCTTTCTGGTCGGCGAGCCGCGATATCGTGGCCGCCAATGGGATGGAGGGGTCCGCGGGCAGGTCGAACGCCTGCTGCAGGGCCTTCTTGCACAACGTTTTGTTTGCCGGATCGCCAGCATTGTATCGTGCGGGAAGGAATTTATCTGCTTCGGGGCTCCAGTCGGTGTAATCGATCCCGTTGACGATCCCGTAAAGGTCTTCGCGGCGCGTGGTAAGGATGCCGTCAAGGCCGCACCCGAATTCCGGCGTCTGGATCTCCCTGCTGTATTGCTTGCTGACGGTGTTCAAAATATCCGAAAAGACGATACCGCCTTTCAGGAAATTGATATGACCGAAGAACTCCAGGGACTCGGGCGTGAAATATTCCCATCCTATGTTTAAAAGGTGCATGTCGTAGTGCCAGAATATCCCCTGGTACCCCAGGTTGTGTATCGTAAGAAGGGTCGCCACCCTGGCAAGATCGGGGTCGTCCTTGTATATTGTCTTCAAGAACACGGGGGCGAGGGACGTCTCCCAGTCATTGCAGTGAAGGACATCGGGCACGAAACCGGTCACTTTTATCGTTTCCAGGATGCTCTTTGCAAAGAAGATGAACCGTTCTGCGTTGTCGAGGTAGTCGCCGTCCGGCGTGCTGTACAGGTAATCCCTGTAATAATATTCATCCTTCTCGACAAGGTACGCGGTTATCCCGTCATATTCGCTCTCGACGATCTCCGCATCCACAAAAGACTGCGAAACCTGGCACGAGATCCGGTGGTTGCCGTACCGCATCGGGAAACCCAGCTCCTCAATGCCTTTATGCTTCGGCAGAACGACCCGGACGTCCACCCCCAGGTCCCTCAGCGCCTTCGGCAATGCGCCGGTGACATCCGCAAGGCCTCCTGTTTTTACAAAAGGAAAAATCTCGGGAGACGCAATCAATATCTTCATATTACCCCCTTATGCCTGGGTTTCTCTAAGATACGTCGTAGCCTCTTCAGGTGGTGTCGGATTGATGTAAAAGCCGGTGCCCCATTCGAAACCGGCCATTTTTGTCAGCCGCGGGATGATCTCGATATGCCAGTGGTAATGCTCCATCCCGACATTAAAAGCCGGCGCGGTGTGGATAATGTAATTGTACGGCGGCGCGTTCAGCAGCTTGACATACTTTCTGAGGACAACCGAAAGCATCTCGGCAAGGGAATAAAAATTATCGGCCGGGTCATGTTCGGAAAATACCGCACCATGCTGTTTGGGCAGTATCCACGTTTCGAACGGGAACCGGGATGCGTAGGGGGATATCGCGATATATCGCTCATTTTCATAGACGATGCGCGTATTCTCTTCTCTTTCCTGGGCGATAATATCACAAAAGATGCATCTCTCTTTATATTTATGATAGGCCAGGCCCCCGTTGATCTCTTCCGAGACCCGCCTCGGCACGATAGGAAGGGCAATGAGCTGTGAATGTGCGTGATCGAGGGATGCGCCCGCAACGGACCCGTTGTTCTTGAACACCATTATGTATTTAAAGCGCGTGTCCCGCATAAGGTCCCGTATCCGCTCCCTGTATGCGATAAAAACGTTCTGTACCCGGTTGACAGGCATGTCCGACAGGGTTTCGCCGTGGTTCGGCGTCTCCACAATGACCTCGTGGGCGCCGATACCGTTCATCTTGTCATAGATGCCGAAGCCTTCACGGTCGAGCGTGCCTTCTATGCGAAGCGCGGGGAACTTATTGGGAACGACCCTTAACGACCAGTCCGGACCGGGCATTGCCGCCGGGGCCCGCACCGCGTAAACCTCCGGCGGGGTCATGCTTTCGTTCCCGGGGCACAAGGGACAGACGGCCACCTTTGCAGGAGGCGCCTCTTCGACAAAGAAAACAGGCCTTTTGCCTCTTTCTGTCGAAATGATAACCCATCTGTCGATGATGGGGTCCTTTCTCAATTCAGGCATATATTTACTCCACTCACTCGTTTTTTGACATGGTCACTGTTGCGTGATAAAGAATTGAATTGAATGATACCGTTGAAAGACAATCTCCCGACCCGCACGTTCCCCATTATAACCCTGGGCCTTATCTTTGTAAATATCATTATTTTCGTATGGCAGCACGTCATGCTTCAGGCCTCGGCCGGTGCAGTGCTGTACACGTATTTTGGTCTCGTGCCGAAAGAGTTCATTGCGTCGGTCGTTTCGCGCCACGACCTTCTTCCTTATAACGTGATGACGGTCTTCACGTCCATGTTCATCCACGGGGGCTTCCTGCATATTATCGGGAACATGCTCTATCTCTGGATATTTGGCAATAATATCGAAGACAGGCTGGGGCACGGCGGCTTTTTCATCTTTTATTTTGCTTCAGGGATATGCGCTGCCCTTTTTCAGCTCTTTTACGATCCTGCATCCGAGATACCCATGATAGGTGCAAGCGGGGCCATATCAGGTATACTGGGCGCATATCTGGTCTGCTACCCGCATGCCCGCGTAAAAACGCTCCTTATCATCATTGTATTCATAAAGATCGTCGACATCCCGGCGGTCCTTCTCCTCACCGCCTGGTTCTTCATGCAGTTCCTGTATGCAAACGTCGACGGCATTGCGTGGTATGCGCATATCGGCGGGTTCATTTTCGGTCTTTTATTTGCAGTCGCTTTTCTTGCGGGACGGCGAAGCAAAAGGGCGGTCGGGGCCTGAACCATGCATGCTCCCCGCGTGCTTGCCGTCAATCCTTACATCTACGACTTCGCCGCATATAATTTCTGGTCGAGCCCCCTCGGTCTCCTCTCTATTGCATCGATACTGAGGCACAACGGGCTGCCCGTCGAGTTTATCGACTGCATGCGCGTCAATGAAGCCAAACGCAAGCCTGACGGACGGGGCCCGTTCGTCAAGGAAAAGGTGCCGAAACCCGAGATCCTGAAAAATGTGCAGAAACCGTTCCGGAGATACGGGATATCCCCCGATGAGCTCTCCAGCATCCTTTCCGCGCGCGAAGAGCCCGATCTTGTCCTCATCACGTCCATAATGACATACTGGTACCGGGGTACGGCAGAGGTCTCCGAGATGGTCCGGCGGGCCTTCCCGCGCGCGAAGATAGTCGTGGGAGGGATATATCCCACCCTGTGCTACGACGAAGCCATCTTGAATTTCAAGGAAGCGGACCTTGTTGTCCCTTCGACCGATATCGGCGCGTTTTACAGGTTCATCGAGGAGGAATTTCACCACACCCTGTCGTTCAAACCCCTGTTCGATGACCTTGACGTTCTGCCCTACCCCGCGCACGACCTCCTTGGGAACATCCCGTTCGTCCCCGTCCTGACCTCGCTCGGTTGCGTCTTTCGCTGTACGTACTGCGCGACACCTTATATGTACAAGAAAATGGTGCGCCGCAGCCCCGGGTCGGTGCTCGACGAGATCGCCCACTGGCACGACAGGGGTGTCGGGCGGTTCGTCGTGTATGACGATAGTTTCTTATACTCGAGCGAGAATTTCGCAAAGCCCCTTCTGAGAAGCATTGCCCGCCTGCCATACAGAATCCGGATTTATAATCCCAATGCTGTGAATGCCGCCTTCATTGACGGGGAGATGGCCGACCTTTTCGTCCGGTCGGGGTTCCGCGAGGTCCGCATCGGCCTCGAATCCATAGACCCTTTGGTGCAGTCATCAACGGGCGGGAAGGTCACGAGGGCCACATTCGAGCGGGCCGTAAAGATACTCAAGGAAGCCGGGTACGGCCCTGAGCAGATGAGCGTCTATATCCTCGCCGGTTTGCCCCGCCAGGACTGGAGGGATGTCAAGCGGGCGATCGACTATGTAAGGTCGCTGGACGCAACACCGTATCTGGCGGAATATACCCCGATCCCCCACACGCCGATGTTCGATGAGTTTAAGGATCTGGCGAGGTTCCCCGTCTCCGCGGACGCCGTCTACCAGAACAACGCCGTTTTCCCTTATGCCTGGGAGGGTTTTACGGAAGACGATCTGAATTGGCTGAAAAGATATGCGAAAAAAACAGGCGATGGGCGATAGGCAATGGGGAAAATCAATTGCCTATCGCCCATCGCCTATAGCCTGTTTTATGCCAGATACCGGTGCAGTTTCTGGTAGCTGGGGAAGTCTCCGTCGATGAAGTCGGCACCGAGCTCTTTGGTCGAATCGCCGCCCTTTGTGATCCTCTTGATGGTGCACCGCATTTTCACCGGTGTCTTTTCATTGGGTATGCTGAAGATGGTGTCGAATTCAGAATCGTGGATCACCTCATAGTCCTGCGGTATGGAAATCCTCAGGCCTCCGAGCGAGATGCTGTTGACGATACCTGTCTGGAGGGTTGACTCTTTTGCTTCCTGGCTGTAGACGAAGGCAGGCAGCGACACGTCTTTGCGCTGATATCTCCTTCTTTCTTTTTTTGTTCCCTTGAGTTCCATCCTGTCTTTGACCTGGCTGCGAAGCATGTTCTCGATGATCGAAGAAAGCGAGCGCCTTTCAACGTCGGCTATTTTTTCCAGGGCCTGCTTCAACTCTTCGTTGGTCCTGAAGCATATCGTGACATCTTTTTTCATGCATCCCCCTTGAAACCGTTTCATCACCATGTAATTGCAATACAACAGTATAACATATAACTTAGATAATGAAAAGTGTGTATGAAGGCATCACGGGTGACTCCCATAATTTATAGGCTATGGGCTATGGGGGAACCGGAAGGCCCATTACAGGGGTTCCTATCGCCTCTTGCCCATTGCCTGTCCTCTATTCGCTCAACGGACGATTACCCGAAAACGGTTGATTATGGTATAATGAGCGGGAGGCCGTTATGCATCCCCGTATCGCTCGCACGAGCACGGGTTCTCAAAATATCCGGACACACGACCTTTGCCGTGCCGGGTGAATTCCAGGCAGGAGGCGTCATACATGAAGATATTTGTCACCGGCGGCGCCGGTTATATCGGTAGCCATGTAGTAAAACTCCTCGGTCAGTACGGCCATAATGTTCTCGTATACGACAACCTTTCAACGGGCCATGAATGGGCGGTCCTTTCCGGCACGTTCGTGCGGGGCGACCTCAGCGACCGCCGGCTGCTCACCGACACTTTGAATGATTACCGGCCTGATGCCGTCATGCATTTCGCCGCTTCTATACAGGTGGAGGAGTCAACGCGCGAACCGCTGATGTACTACCGGAACAATGTCGTCAACAGCATAAATCTGCTTGACGCCATAACCGACCTGGGCATCGGATATTTCATTTATTCCTCAACCGCTGCCACTTACGGGGTGCCCGGCACGAGCCCGGTTGACGAGAATGCACCGCTCAAACCCATCAATCCCTATGGAATGACAAAGGTGATGGTCGAAAAGGTCCTTCAGGACACTGCAGCCGCCCGGGGCCTGAAATACATAGCCCTGCGTTATTTTAATGTCGCGGGTGCTGACCCGGACTGCGAGATCGGGCAGGCATACAGCCGCGCCACGCATCTCATCACCCGCGCCCTCAGGACTGCGCAAGGGGCCCAGGACAGGCTATCCGTGTTCGGGACGGATTACCCCACCCGGGACGGGACCTGCGTGCGGGACTATATCCATGTCGCAGACCTGAGCGCGGCGCACCTTCTGGCGCTCATGTACCTCAGGCAGACCGGGGAATCGGACATTATGAACTGCGGCTACGGTCACGGATTTTCCGTCCTCGATGTTGTCAATGTCGCGAAAACTGTAACGGGGGTTGATTTCCCGGTAGAGTTTGCCGGCCGGCGGCCGGGAGACCCGCCGGAGCTTGTTGCCGATAGCACGAAACTCAAAAGGCTTACAGGCTGGAGCCCGCTTCACGACGACCTCCCCTTTATTGTCGAGACCGCCTGGAAGTGGGAGCAGAGACTCTCCCGGAAGGCAGGCGCATCGGATAGATGAGGATTTTTGCCACGGCTATAGCCGTTCTCCTGTTTTTTGCCTTTCTCTTCACCCGGGCACCGGCCTACCTCTCCTATTCCGAAAAGCCCCGGAAGGCCGACGTGGTCATTCTGTTCCTCGGGAACGAGTACAGGGAGCGAAAGGCCGAGGCTCTGCGCTTGATCCGTGACGGATACGCCGATTACCTTCTCGTCCCGGCCTACGGCAAGCTGCTCAGGGCTGCGGACCTCGGGCGGTCAACCCGGAACGGCGCTCCCTTGCGGCCCCCGCATTATCCCGGCTTCTATGAGGACACTCACATCGAGGTGCTCGAGGCGAAAAAGATCATGGACAGGAACGGGCTCACGTCCGCCATATTCGTCAGCTCTCCCTACCATATGCGCCGCATCAGGCTGATTGCCAACAGGGTCTTCACCGGCGGCGGTTACCGGACGACATTCGTCCCCACGCGGTACGAGAAGCCAACGAATGGCCTCTGGTTTTTCAGTCAGAACAATATCCGGAAGGTGGCCGGCGAATACGGTAAGATCGCCTGGTTCTTTCTGTACCGATGGATGAAATAAGAGAGACAGCGAACGTTAAGCGGTAAGCGGTTTAAGACGGTGACATCAATAAGAGCAAAAAGAACCGCTCACCGGTCCTTTTTTATTGCTCACTGTTTACCGTTCAATTACCGCGGCGGAGGCCAACACCGTAAGTCACCAAGGGCAGGGAAAGGATGGTCGATGCCGACCTCCGTCGGGGTATTCTTAATAATCGCTCTATGTGAGGGGCCCGCAACCTGTTCGTTGCTCCCTTTTCTCTTTTGCTTCGGGCAATGCTTGAACACGACAGTATGACCGCTTGCTTCATTTCCCCCTTCACCCCGCCATTGTCCCGAGACTTCCGATACACACGAACAATTATTCATTTTTTAAAGAACGGTCTAAATCCCTTAATTCCCGCAAATCTACTGCAGGTCCCAGCCGGACACCGAGAACGGGCTCGATGCCGCAGCGGCCGGGTGCCCCTTCGCGTGGCGCATTCTGTACCAGATCATGCCTGCTCCCACAACCCCGAGGGCGAGAATGATCTGGACAGAGTACCGCGTGAACGCCCCGGGCGCGTGCATCATTCTGAGCGTGAAAGGATCGGACAGGATCATCTCAGCCGCAACTTTTCCGAGTATGCCCGAACCGATGTATGTAATAACCGGGAACCGGCCCATAAGCCGTGATATTATCCCGCTTCCGAAAGCGACCACAGGAACGCTTAAGCCGAGGCCGAGGAACAGCAGTGCCGGGTTGCCCTTGCTGGCCCCCGCTACGGCGATGACATTGTCGAGGCTCATAGCAAGGTCTGCAAGCACTATCATCCCGATCACTTTCAAAAATCCGCCCGATGTCGCCTTCTCATCGTTTTCTGAATCCTTGTTCAGAAGTAATTTAACCGCGATGCCGAGTATCAGGAGGCCGCCGACGAGCTTCATGTAAGGCACGCTGAGAACTATCGCCGCACAATAGGTAAGGACTATGCGGACGAGTATCGCCGCAACCGTACCGAAGACGATGCCCCGGATGCGCCTTTTTAGCGGTAGGGAACGGGTGGCAAGGGCGATGACGACGGCGTTGTCACCGGAGAGGATGAGGTTGGCCATAATGACTGTGCAGAAATCGACAATGAACCCGCCGCCAAGATATGCGTTCATGAGGTCTGCTGCGCTTGTTATGTGTGCGGCGGCGAGAAACCCGGCCATTTTGGGCCATCCTCCTTGTATAGGTGTAGCAAGTATACCGGGTTCGTGATAAGCAGGAAATCGGGGTTTCCCTGAAATTAGGGGGGGAAATCCCTGATATGTGAGAGACTGCGAGGCGCGAGGCGCTCAAACACGGGCGAACACCATTGCTAACTGTCCGTAATGACTGATGATTTAGTGATTGTTGGGCGAATGCAACCTGCCAGTGGCTGGTGCTGGTTTAGATTGGTTTTTCCCCTTTAGCCTTTCGCCCCGATTACAAGGACGTCAAGCCTTCCCTGATGGCGTATTTCGTCAATTCGGCTACGGTCCGTATCTCGAGCTTGTCCATTATCTGCTGGCGGTGCGTTTCGACGGTCTTTACGCTGAGGTTCAATGTCGATGCGATCTGCTTTGTGCTTTTCCCCTCGGCAAGGAGCTGGAGCACTTCCCGTTCCCTGGCGGTGAGGACGGTAAAGACGGTGGATTCGCTTTTCGGAAGGTTATAGAGGTATTCTTTGACAACAATGTCCGTTATCCTGGGACTCAGGTACGACTGGCCCGACATCACAGTATGGACCGCATTGACGAGCTCTTCGAAGGCGCTGTCCTTGAGAAGATAGCCGGATGCGCCTGCCTTGAGCATTTCGAGCACGAATCTCCGGTCTGAATGCATGGAAAGGGCTATTATCTTTATCTCCTTGTTTTCCGAAATGATCTGGCGGGTCGCGTCGATCCCGTTCATTTCGGGCATGCCGATATCCATTATGATAACTTGGGGCAACAGTTTGCGCGCGAGTTTCGTCGCCGTAAGGCCGTCCTGGGCCTCAGCCGCCACTTCCATGTCCGGTTGCTTTTCAATAAGGGCCTTAAGGCCTTCGCGCATGATCTTGTGATCGTCCGCAATGACTATCTTCGTTTTCAATTGATGCCTCCCTCACGTGTAAGCGGCGCCTGCAGTACAATGCGCGTCCCCCTGCCTATCCCGGAACGGACATCCATGTGGCCGCCCAGCGAATGAAGCCTTTCTCGAATACTGAAAAGGCCGTATCCGCGGGCCTCCGCAAGATGATAGCTCTTTTTTGACGCGTTGAACCCCGCTCCGTCATCTGCCACGTGGATGGAAATACTGTCATCGATCCGCCGGATCGTGACCTTCACATGTTTTGCGTTTGCATGCTTGACGACATTAACAAGCAGTTCCCTGACGGCCGTGAAGAGGACGACCCTAATTTCATCACTGATCGCTTTGGGGGCATCGTCATTCTCAAATTCACAGCTGACGGCGTTTTGCTCTTCGAGTTGTTCGGCCAGCCATTCCACGGCCGGCTCCAGGCCGAGATCATACAGGATCGGCGGACTTAGCTCAAACGTCAGGGTGCGCCCGTAATGGATCGCTTGACCGATAAGGTCCCGTATTTCCCACAGTTCCTTCCTGACGCTTTCGTCAGGGATGAAGCTTTCAATGAGCCCCAGCTTCATCTTGGCGGTGGCATGCAACTGGCCGATGTGGTCATGGAGCAGGCTTGATATCCTCCGCCTCTCACGCTCTTCCGCGAGCGTCAGTTCAGACGCCAGCGCCCGGAGCTGCGTCTGATACTGGTTTATGCGTTCTTCAGCCTGCTTTCTCTCGCTGATGTCTTCGACCGTGCCTTCGTAATAAAGCGTTTTACCATCCTGGTCGCGTATGGCGCGGGCGTTCTCTCTGACGTGCATGATGCCGCCGTTTTGCCCGACCCTCCATTTCGCCTCGAGCCCCCGTACCCGTCCTTCACGTTCGAGCTTATCCTTGATCTTCTTGCTGAGATACGTCGGCTCGCAGCTCTTTCTGAAGGACTTCACCGCATAGAATTCGTCGAAGGAAGAGTATCCCATCATGCGTATCAGGGTGGGGTTTGCCATGAGGATCTTGCCGTCCGGATTCGTCCGGTAGATCCCCATAGGAGAATTTTCGAACAGGTTCTTGTACCGCTCGGCGCCCCTCCTTAACATCTCCTCGACCTGCTGACGGCGCTTCAGCTCCTGAACGAGACGCGAGTTTGCTTTCAAAAGCTCGCTTGTTCGTTCGATAACGCGGCGCTCCAGTTCCTCCTTCGATCTGTGCAGTATATTTTCCGCCATTTTGCGTTGCGTAATGTCGTTGTCTATCTGGAGGATGGCGACCGGGCCGCCCTTCTTGTCTGTCCTTAGCTTCCACTTGCTCTCGACGATAAGGTCCCGGCCGTCTTTTGTCTTGTGGGCCAGTTCGCCTTCCCATTTGCCGTCCGCCAGGAAGGACCGTCTGATGTCCGCCAGCGGTTCCGGGTATTCCGTTCTCAGAAGTGCCGACATGGGTTTCCCCATGGCCTCCTGGCTTGAAAAACCGAAGCGGTGCTCGGCGCCTTTGTTCCAGAAGATGATGCGGTCTTTCATGTCCCGGACCATGATCGCATCCTCGGCAATGTCGATAATCTCCGCCTGTTCGCGGAGCGTCGCCGCCTGGATTTCCAGTTCGTGCTGCGCGCGCAAACGTTCCGTTACGTCGCGGACGTTTACCATAATGAACCGGTCGCCCTTGTAACGGATCAGGGAGGATGTTATCTCGACATCTGTCAGGGACCCGTCCCTTCTCCGGTACTGGCGTATCCCCGAGACATGCTCCGTGTGCTTCAGGACGTGCTTGATATTGAGGAGGATGTCCTTCTTTTTCATTCCGATGATGTCGGTAACGGAGATACCGACTATTTCCTTCTCCGTGTACCCCATCATCCGTAAGAAACTCGTATTGGCTTCTATTATTTTTAAGCTGGACGGGTTGAACAAATAAACGCCGTCAGAGGAGTAGCGCACAAGGCGCCGATATCGGTCCTCGCTGTATTCAAGGGCCTTCTCGACCGACTTGAACTCCTCTATGGAGGCTTCAAGAAGTGCGGCCGCCTTTTTTACAGCCTCTACCTTGTCGGCGATATCGATGCCGACAGGCCGTTTCGTCGTGCCCCGTTTTTTCTTGGTCTCCATCTATGCAGGTTCCTGGCGGGCCCTTCCCCCGGCTCACGGCAAGCATAACGCTCCGGGATCCCCCGGCCGGTTGTTGCACGTGAAACATTATTCTTTACGCCCTCAGCCTCGTCGCCAGCAGGGCCACCCTTTTCCCGAGTTTCCGCGCATTTTCCAGTGTCTTCTCATCCGGCGCGCCCGTACAGGATACACCGTAATGGCCCGTTGCATCAAGGGGGTCACCGACGATGATCATGCCGTAGATCATCAAGGCCTGGATGATGGAAAACATCGTTGTTTCCTTGCCTCCCGACTGGTCTCCCGATGTAGCGAACGCTGCGCCAACCCTATCGCCCATTTTCTGGCGTACCCCGACGAACCGGTCAAAAACGTCCTTGAGCTGCGACGCCATGCCGCCGAAATAGACTGGCGAGCCCGCCACGATCCCCTCCGAGTTCAGAAAGTCCTCTTTTGTCACCTCGTCGGTGGTTTTCAGGACAACCTGAACATCGCCCGCTAATTTAACGCCTTCGGCAATGGCCTCTGCAAGTTTCTTTGTGTTTCCCGACCGCGAAAAATAAAGAACAAGGATCTGCATTCTTCCTCCGAATACTCAGTTCGCCGACCTCAGGGAAAGGGACCCCTCCCCGTGAGCGCCCGTTCAGGAATCAGCGAACCGGCTGGTGAGCGAAATACTGGTGTTTTCTCCGTTCCAGGCGTAGCTGTCTTTCCGCCCGGCAACCTCTTCGCCCTCTCCGTAACGTTTCAGGGCCTCCTCTTTCATGAGAAGGTACTGAAACAGCGAGTTCACCCTGAGGGTAACACCGGCGAGGCGCCCCTCACGAAAGCCGTATTCTATGGCGGTGAGCCGCGCCCGGCCCCAATGCGGCACCTCTCCCTGCTTTTCGTACAGCGCGTTGCCTGCGCAGTCCGTCCGCACATATCTCATCGTACCAAGCTCTTCTTTTGGTGTACCCCATGCAAAACCGCCAAACCCCTGCGGCTCGCCCTGAAATGCCCCCAGGCGGCCAATCCCGGCAAAGAGGGGCCCAAGGAGAGCGAGCATCATGACAATTATCATCCTTCGAGCGTGCTTAAGTTTCATCTTCCTCGACCACCACGCAAATGTCGGGACGGTTCCTGTGATATTCGGCATGATCGATGCCGTATCCGACAACAAAACCGTCGTCTATGGTAAAGCCGACATAATCGCCCTCGATCTCCACCTCCCGGCGGCACCGCTTGTCGATGAGGGCGCAGATCTTTAACGCCTTCGGGCTGCGCGCAAGCAGCATATCCCTGACCCTTGTCAGGGTCAGCCCGGAGTCGATTATATCTTCGACGATCACAACATTCTTATTTTCTATGTCCTCTTCGAGGTCCTTGATGATCTCGACATTCCCCCGCGTCGCCATCCGGTTCCCATACGAGGACACCCGCATGAAATCGATCCGCGACGGGTTCCTCACGCGCCGGACGAGGTCCGACGTGAAAACAAACGATCCCTTCAGCAGGCATACAAAAAGGATCTCCTCGTTCGCAAAATCGCTCTCGATCCGCCGCGCCAGATCCTTCACGGTATTCGCTATCTCCTCCTCCGAAAAAAGCCTCTTTAACATAGGCCCCTATCCTCATAATGCGTGGCGAAGCACGACTATCTCCCCCAGTGATGCGAGGTTCGACGGCGTAACCTCTATTTCTGCCACCCCCGGCTCAGTTACCGACGATTTCCCTTTTGTAAAGTCCGCCACCGGCGCTATCGGGAAATCACACTTCTCGGTCTTGAAATGCATGGGGATTGTAACGGCGGGTTTCACGTCCTTCACTATTTTCGTTGCTTCCGCCGGGTCGATCGTGTAAAAACCGCCCACCGGGGCCAGCAGCACGTCGATCCGCCCCATCCTCTTAACCGCTTCATCGTCCAGCACGTGACCCAGGTCTCCCAGGTGCGCGATCCGCATGCCATCCGCCTCTACGATATATATGATATTTAATCCCCGCTCTTTCCCCCCCGACGGGTCATGAAAGGTGGGGATCCCCTGGATCGCCACGCCGGACCCTCTGTGCTCCCCCGGTGTGTTTATAAGCGTGAACTTTCCCTTGATGTCCCCTGTATAATTATGATCGTCATGGTCATGGCTCGACAGAACGATATCCGCCGCCTCGGCTATCTTGCCATAGGCAAGCGCTCCTCCGAAGGCACCAGACTGGTACGGGTCCAGTATGATCCTCGTCCCGCTTTCCGTTGTTATGAGAAAGGCAGAATGCCCGTACCATTTTATCTTCATCCTCTCCTCCCTTTTTTCCTTGATATTACAACTACTTTCCCCCACTGTCAAGGCCGGTCCCGGCCCCGTCTCAACCCGCGCCCCCCCTCCTGTCCCTCCTGTCGCCCCAAATCCCCATAATAACAGAGCA
>ERZ1645192.622-NODE-622-length-29598-cov-6.297600_pt1 | contig 29598 bp, 30 predicted proteins | sample MGYA00575354_ERZ1645192 | MGnify/ENA primary metagenome ERZ1645192 (study PRJEB40844, sample SAMN11349763) | freshwater sediment metagenome | isolation source: river sediment | host: Sediment | place: India: Faizupur Khadar , New Delhi | collected 2017-02-21 ... | reverse complement strand
GAACCAGTGACCTTCGGGTTATGAGCCCGACGAGCTACCAAACTGCTCCACCCCGCTATCGATGGAATAAAATATAGGATAAAGGGTTCAAAGTCAAGGGCTATCACAGGTCAAGGGGCAGCGAACAAGGCTTGAGCCGCCAAAGCGCGGGTATTTACGGAAGAAATATTTTTATCAGGGTGATGATGACGGATTGAAAAAAGCGGATCACGGGGTTCAGGAGACCGATGTAGAGGAGCCCCAGGATAATGAACATACCGTAAGGCTCGATGCGCTCCATCGAATACCTCAGGTCGTTGGGCAAAAAGGACATAAGGACTTTCGAGCCGTCAAGAGGCGGTATGGGGATAATATTGAATGCTGCCAGCAGTATGTTGATGTAGGCGATGATCCCGAGCGCCTGGTGCAGGAGCCCCGCGTCGTATGATATCGTCAGTCTGCTCACGAAAAGCGCGAGGAATGCGAACAGGAAATTTGCAGCGACGCCCGCAATGGACACGAAGAAGATGCCCTTCCTCAGGTCCCGGAAATTAAGGTAGTTGACAGGAACGGGCCGCGCCCAGCCGAACCCGAAAAAGAGAAGTGCGATGGTGCCGAAGAGGTCAAGATGCTTGAGGGGGTTCAAGGTCAGCCTGCCCAGCCATTTCGCCGTAATGTCGCCCATCATGTAGGCCACCCACCCGTGGGCCACCTCATGGATAACCAGGGAGAATATGAGGATGGGGAAGACCAGGATAAAGATAACGGGATTTTTGAAAAGAATTCCGATGAGTCCGGGAAGATTGCTTAAGAGGTCCATGGTCGAACGATCTACACTATTCCATAGCTGGGAGCGAATTGCAACGAAATTTGATGAAGGTTCATATAATATGGCTCTTATTCTCATAACATAATTGACAAAGACAGGGTGCCGTGATAATAAAGGGAAATCGCGTGGTGGCGATAATCATATTAAACAGCAACGGTGACGGACGCTAGCTCATGAGTAATGATACGAACCGGGACAGCGGTTCACAAAAGATCTTTCCCGACATCCCTGATCTCAACGGTCCCACGGGCACAGGCCTGACGTTTGCGCTGCGGGTACGCGCGTTTGTCATTCGCAACCTGGAACTCACATTCGTCCTTCTTATCGCCGTCCTCGTATGCGCTATCTTCTTTCTCCTGCCTTTCCGGTTTGCCTTTCTCAACCTGTTTTACCTGCCGGTGCTTCTGGCGGCCTATATTCTGGGGAAGCGTAAAGCTCTGTACGCCTGCCTCAACGTAATTGTCGTTGTTATCGTCACCGCTGTTATGAGGCCCGAATGGTTTACCCTGGGAGGGACAACGGTCAGCACGCTCGTCATGATAATCATATGGGGTGCTTCCCTTGTCATAACGAGCGTCGGTATCGGTTCGATGCAGGAAAAGCTGGCAAAGGGTTTTGAAGAAACGCGCCGTCTCTACGAGGAATTAAAACGCAGCCGTGTTACGGAGGAAATGAAGGAAAAGGTCGAAAAGACCCTCTACACGACCATGGACCCGGTCGTTGCCAAGCTTGCCACCGAAGGGAAGCTCAGGATAGAGAAACGCGAGATCAGCATCATGTTCTGCGACCTTACGGACTTTACGTCGTATTCCGACCAGAACCCTCCCGATATAGTCCTCGATGAGCTCAACAGGTTCATCGGGCATCTTGAGCCCGTCGTTGAGCTTTACCGCGGCCACATAGATAAGTACATGGGCGATGGCGTCATGGTCGAGTTCGGGGCGCCCATCGATTATGCGCAGCATGCCCTCATGGCCGTTATCGCGGCCATAAAGATGCAGCAAAAAATGAAAGAGATCGGCCTGCCCTGGAAACTCCGCATCGGAATCGCAACGGGACATACGATCGTCGGTATGATGGGTGTCCACCGTCAGGCATACAGCGCTATCGGTGACAGGGTAAACGTCGCCAAGCGCCTCGAGGAGATATGCGAGCCGGAGAAGGTCTATATCGACGAGTTCACCTGCAAACTTGTCGATCCTTTCGCTCACGTGGTCAAGCTGCGTAATATGGGGTACAGCCGGCAATCCGACAAGATGCTGCTGGAAGAACTCGCTGAGCTCGAATCAGCGGCCGCAGAAAATGGCGAAAGTGCTGACCTTCTTTACGAGATGGGGAAGAAACATTTCGGGCTTCATGATGCTACCGCCGCAATAGCATGCTTTGAGCGTGCGCTCACCCTCGATCCCGATTCCACGGAGATACGTCTCGCCTATGCGGACGCAAACCTGAAAAGGGACGAATTCGAAAAATTTCAGCTCAAAGGGAAGCTTCACAAGATCGCGGTCTTTGAGGTAAGGGGGTTAAAGAACCGCTGGGACGACCCTGCGGTCATTCCCCCGGCCATATCCGCAAAATACCGTTCCATAGAAGCGTCCATAAAGCTGCCGTCCGACCTTGTCCTCGCCGTTGAATCCCTCGACGGTTCCATCGGCCGCGGGCATCTCGTCGGTATGCTTTCCTATGTCATCGCCGACAGGCTCAACCTCAGCGAAGACCAGAAACTGCTCATACTGCAGGCCGGCTATTTGCAGGATATCGGGAAAGAGGCCGTGCCGCATCACATCCTTAACCGCCAGGCGAGCCTGACCGACAACGAGATAAAATTTGTCGAGAAGTATGTGATCGAAAGCGTTGCGTCATTGAAGAGGCTCGGGTACACCGACGAGAGGCTCCTGGAAATAGTCAAGCACCACCACGAGCTCTGGAACGGCGCCGGGTACCCCGACGGGCTGAAAGGTGAAGAGATCCCGATAGGTGCACGCATAACCGGCCTTGCGGAGGACTTCAGCGCCATGACCTCCTGGAGGCCCTACCGCGCGGCATGGGACTCCCGCCTGGCATTAAACGAGATCAAGAAAAACACCGAAAAGGGTTACTACGATCCTAAGATGGTGGATGTCCTCTTCGAGATCCTCCGCTCCGGCACTGCGACTCCCTGAACCCCTCGTTCCGCCCTTACCCGGACCGCCTTTGACAGCTTGCGTGTTTGAACGTTCTACGTTCCGCGTTCTACGTTAAAGCAATGAATGTATTGGTTCCGATCATGCAGGACAGTCAGCCCCCCTCCCCGCCGTCATTCCCGCGAAAGCGGGGATCCAGTGTCTTTGATCTTTTTAACGCAGAACGCAGAACGCAGAACGTCTTTTTATTCCACCGTTACGCTCTTCGCCAGGTTCCTCGGCTGGTCCACATCCGTCCCGAGGTGATTTGCCATGTAGTACGCCATGAGCTGAAGGGGCACTATCGAAAGGATAGGCTGGAGCTCGTAGATCGTTTCGGGGATCACGAACACGGCGTCTGACTTCGATGCCATATCGTGGTCGAACGTGTCCGTAAAAAGAAAGACCCTTCCCCGGCGCGTGACGACCTCCTCGATGTTGGAGCATGTCTTCTTGTAGGTCTGGTCCTTCGGTGACACGACGACGACCGGCATGTTCTCGTCGATAAGGGCTATCGGCCCGTGCTTCATTTCACCCGCAGCGTATGCCTCGGCATGTATATACGATATCTCTTTCAGTTTGAGCGCCCCTTCGAGAACGGTCGGAAAATTAATGCCGCGGCCCAGGAAGAGAAAATGCCTGTAGTGCATGTTCGCCCGGGCGATCTCTTCGATGACCGCGCTTGAATCAAGGATTGCGGTGATGTTGCGGGGAAGTTTCTTGAGCTCCGCCAGGTGCCGCCTGATGTCGTTGCTGTCGAGAAGGCCTTTGAGTCTCCCGAGATAGAGCATCAGCATGAAAAAAACCGTGATCTGCGTTGTGAAGGCCTTTGTCGATGCGACACCGATCTCCGGACCGGCGTGCGTGTAAACAACACCCTGTGATTCGCGTGACAGTGTGCTCCCGAGGACATTGCAGATCGCAAGCGTGTAAAGGCCCTTCTTCCTGGCCTCTTTCATTGCGGCTATGGTGTCTGCGGTCTCCCCGGATTGCGAAACCAGGATGACAAGATCGTCCCTGTCGAGTATCGGGTCACGGTAACGGAACTCCGACGCGATATCGGTCTCGACCGGGACCCTGAGGTTCGCCTCGAACATGTGCCTGGCGATAAGGCAGGCATGATAGGACGTGCCGCATGCGACCATCCATATCTTCCTGATCTTCGAAACGTCCGGCAGGTCAAGATCGTCAAAAACAACCTCTCCCTCCTCTTCCCGTATCCGCCCGATCAGCGTTTCCGAAAGGGCGCGCGGCTGCTCGAAGATCTCCTTGAGCATGAAGTGCCTGTACCCGCCCTTCTCCGCCATCGCACCGGTCCACTGGACCGTTTTGACCTCGCGGTCCACTTCGGTCCCGTCAAAATCGGTGATCTTCAATTCCCCGTTCGTCATCGTGACAACATCGTTGTCCTCGAGGAAAATAAAGCGGTTCGTCCTGTTGATAATGGCCGGGGCGTCGCTGGCAATCATGAGCTCGCCATCGCCGACACCGACCAGCAGCGGGCTTTCCTTCTTTGCCGCGATCATGGTCTCCGAGCCGTCTTTCATGACGCCTATTGCATAAGACCCCTTCAGCCTTTTCAGGGCCTGACGGACAGCTTCCTCAAAACCGCTGCCCTTGTCGAGGTAATCGACAATGAGGTGCGGGATGACCTCGGTGTCCGTGTCCGAGACAAAGGTCCTGCCGTCCTGCTTCAGAGATTCCTTGAGCTCGAGGTAATTCTCGATGATGCCGTTATGGACAACCGTAACGTCTCCCACCTTGTGGGGATGGGCGTTTCGCTCGGAAGGAACGCCGTGCGTGGCCCACCGCGTATGAGCAAGCCCCATGGACCCTGCAAAATTCTCACTGCTGATCATGTTCCACAGGTCGCTCACCTTTCCCTGCTTCCGGGCTATCTTGACGGACCCGCCCTGCAATACGGCGATCCCCGCCGAGTCGTATCCCCTGTATTCGAGACGCCTCAATGCATCGATGAGAATATCGCACGCCCCTTCCCTACCCTGATATCCTACAATTCCACACACTCGTGTTTCCTCCTGCAAGTTTCAACATCGCAACGCCCTACCGGATTGGGCGATATTCAAAAGGGCCTATCGTGGTCCCCTGCTGTGCCTCTTCCCCCTTCATCGAGACGAAACCCTGAATATTTACATCTTTTTCGATGATGCAGTCAACGATCATCGAATGGGGGCCGATCGTAACATCCTCCCCGATCACCGACCTGCCCATGATATGGCTTGCGGGATATATCACCGTGCCCTTTCCGATCGTAACATCCGGGCCCACATAAATATCGTCTCCCAGGAAGGTCACACCGTTTCGCATATGGCCCTCATTGACCTTTTTCCGCATTATCATCGTTGCCTCGAGAAGCCCTTGAAGCGTGTTAATACCGAGCACTTCATCGCACCGCGGGTGAAAATATCCCTTTGCCGGCCTTCCCTTGCTTGCCGCTATCCCGCAGATGTCCGTGAGATAGCGCTCGCCCTTCCTGTTGTTTTCACCGATAAGGTCTATCAGGGCGAGGTCCTCGAACGGAATGTAGCAGATGCCGGTATTTATGGTCCGTATCGCCTTTTCCTCGTCGCTTGCCTCGGAATGTTCACGGATGTCCCTTATCGTACCCCCGTCCATCAATACCCTGCCATAGCCTGACGGGTCGTCAAGGTCGGTGACCACGAAGACGACCGAACGGGCCTTCCGGCAAAACTGGATGAAATCGTCCAGCATCTCCTTCGCAACGAGAGGAACATCGCCCAGCAGAACGAGGACATCGTTCCCTCCGAGCCCGCCGCGCGCGCATGACAGGGCATGCGCCGTGCCTTTCTGCTCGGCCTGAAATGCGGTGATCACGCCCCTGTCCCCGAGGAAGGCGTCGACAGACTCTCGCCCGTACCCGGTCACCGTGATAACGCGGGAAGGATCCAGGCTTCGTGCCGCATCGATAACATACCCGATCAACGGCTTTCCCAGTATCTCATGCATGACCTTCGGTTTCCGGGAAACCATTCTTTCTCCCTTACCCGCGGCAAGTACGACAACATCAAGCTCCTTCATCTATGGGCTCCTTTTTCCCGAAAAACCGCGCGATGATCACGCTCAGTTCATACAGTCCCCACAAGGGCAAGGCCAGCAGCATCTGGCTTATGATATCGGGCGGCGTTATTACGGCGCTTATGATAAACGCAGCCAAAATAGCATATCTGCGCTTTGTTGCCAGAAATTGATGCCTGACTATCCCTGCCCTGGCGAAAAAATAAGCGACAAGAGGGATCTCAAAAATACAACCAAAAACAACGAGCAGCTTCAGGGTAAGGCTCACATATTCCTTGAGGTCAGGCATCGGGACTATGAGGTCAGAGCCGAAACCGACAAAGAACCTGTACAGGTTCGGCATGACGACGTGGTAGCAAAACAGGACCCCCCCGGCAAAAAACAGGCTTCCCCATATGATCAGGGGATATACATACCTTTTTTCCTTTTCATAAAGGCCGGGGGATACGAACATCCAGACCTGGTACATAATAACGGGCGACGATAACGCCGCCGCGGTGATGATCCAGATCTTGAAGTATGTTATGAACGCCTCTGTGACCCCGGTGAAGATAAAGCTGCTCCCGGCGGGCATGACCTTCGTGAACGGCAGCAGAAGGAAGACGTTGACCCTCTCGCGGAAGTAATATGTCACGAGAAATGCGATGCCGACCGTTGCGAGGCAAACGACGATCCGCTGCCTCAGCTCTTGCAGGTGGGATACGAAAGGCTGCTTTTCATCCGGTTTCGCTTGTTTTATCATCTCGAGTCCGACAGGTCTCATACAGAGCAGGGCCGCCCCGTTATCCCCTGAGGTCCCCGTAAGGGCCGGGGCGTTCTTTCTCTGCCGGTTCATGGCCGGCCGTATCGGGCCCTGGCGCAGCACTATCCTTTTTATCGGCCCCGGGCTCTTCGCCGCTTTCCACTCCGGCCCTGCCCTCGTCTTTGAACGGACCGGCCTTAGCGTCAAAGTCACCGACAAAGGATTGCTTGACATCCTCCGTCATCGATCTTACCTCATGCAATGCACGCCCCAGGGACCGCGCCAGGTCCGGCAATTTTTTCGGTCCCACCACAAGCAAGGCCACGATCAGTATCACTATGAGTTCAGGAAGACCAATTCCGAACATTTTCACTAAATTATCATAAAAACCGCTGCCTTGAAAGCGGTTTATGCTGAGAGCGGCCCCCTCGGGCCCGTTTCATGTTTCAAGCCTCAAGTTTCAGGCAAAGGGATGCAGCCCCGGTATCCGAAAAGTGTGTTTGAGGCAGGGCCTGCCATTGACGCGGGCGGGGTATGTGTATTAACTTGATTAATGATTCGACAGTGAACAATCAGAAGGAGGGTGTATGAAAAGTTTAAAGGGAACTCTGACAGAAAAGAATCTGCTGGCAAGCTTCGCGGGGGAATCGCAGGCGCGGATGAGATATACGTATTTCGCGTCCCAGGCGAAAAAAGATGGTTATGAACAGATATCGTTCATATTTGCCGATACGGCTGATAATGAGAAGGAGCACGCCAAGCGCTTCTTTAAATTCCTCGAAGGGGGCGATGTCGAGATAACCGCTTCCTATCCCGCCGGTGTCATCGGTACGACAGCAGCCAACCTGAAGGCGGCCGCTGACGGCGAGTACCACGAGCATACCGTTCTTTACCCCGAAGCAGCCAGGGTGGCTGACCAGGAAGGGTTCGACGAAATTGCCCGCGTCTTCCGCGAGATTGCCCGGGTTGAAATGGAACATGAGAAACGTTACCGCATCCTCCTCAAAAATGTCGACATGGGAACCGTCTTCAAAAAATCTTCCCCGACAAAGTGGCGCTGCAGAAATTGCGGCTATGTCCACGAGGGCGCGGAGGCACCCGACAAATGCCCGGCGTGCGATCATCCTCAGGCCTACTACGAACTTCTTGCCGAGAACTATTGAGAATTGCCGCGCCCGGGAGAGGAATTTTCCCTTGCCCGGGCGCATCTCTATTCATCTTTATTTTTCCTTGACATGCGTTAATTTCATCTGGTACGTTTCTTTGCATTAAGCGTAAAAGAAGCGGATAAATTAAGGAGTTTTACGCCACAACCCGTCCGTTTTATGGTATTATCTGCGTTGCCGTCCCCGGTCCATCAGGGGCGAAAAAACACAAGGATGGTCGATAGTCGGGGCCCATGAAAATAGCCGGAATACAGTTTGCCTGCACCAATGACAGGGACAAGAACATCGGTACGGCGATGAAGCTTCTCAGCGTCGCCCTCAACGAAAACGCCAGGATCATCTGTTTCCAGGAGCTCTTCAACCTTCGCTGGTTTCCCAAGGACCGCGACGATGCAGCCTTTGCGCTCGCCGAGGAGGCATCAGGGGAGACGGTCAGGCTTTTCCGGGAGCAGGTCAAGGGTACGGACACGGTCATTATCCTGCCTCTTTTCGAGAAGGCCGGCGGACGTTATTTCAATTCTGCCGTCGTGCTCGATGGCGACGGGACGCGGGGCGTATACAGAAAATTGAATGTGACCGATATCCCTTTGTGGGAGGAAAAATTCTATTTTGCACAGGGCGATGCCGGGCTCCCCGTGTTTGAAACGCGCCATGGAAGGTTCGCGATACAGATGTCGTGGGACAATTTCTTCCCGGAAGGATCACGGATCCTTGCCCTCAAGGGGGCCGATATTGTCTTTGCCCCGACATCATGTGCTTTTAAATCCCAGCACATCTGGCAGACGGTCATATCATCCAATGCAATAACGAACGGAATTTATATTATGCGCGTGAACAGGGTGGGCAGTGAAGAAGCCCAGGATTTCTACGGCATGAGCTTTTGCGTCAACCCCGAGGGAGAGCTCATCGGAGGTCCGACAGGCAGGTCGGACACGGTCCTTCTCGCCGATGTCGACCTCGACAGGCTGAAGCTCATCCGGCGTGAATGGCCCATTCTTAAGGAGATCAAAACTGAATTGTACAGTGAGCTTTTCGGAGGAAACCTTGAGCGATGAACCGACCCTTTGTGTGGTATGTGCGTGGCGGGAGCAATGCACAAAGAAATTCATCCATGGAAAAGACGTGTCCCTGAGATGCCCTGATTTCACGAGAGACCTTCAGATAAAAAAGGACAACGGGGATGCTCAGATCGATTCCGGCAAAGATAATAAATAATTATGTAGATGATGCCCGTTCACGCGGGCTGATACCGGCCGATGTAAAGCTGAATTTCATAATAGAGACGCCGCGTGAGGAAGGATTTGGCGATTACTCCACAAATATCGCCTTCATCCTCGCCCCGCACCTCAAAAAGAAGCCCACAGACATCGCACGCCAGATCGTCGATTCCATGCAGGGCAATGAATCCTGTGAATCGGTATCTGTCGCCGGTCCCGGCTTTATAAATTTTTCCCTGAAGGATCACCTGTGGCAGGAGATGCTCCGGAAGGTTGCATCGGAAGGCGTCGGCCTCCTCTACCCCGATGTGGGCTCGCTCCGCAACGTGCTTATTGAATTCGTGAGCGCTAATCCAACCGGGCCCTTACATATCGGCCACGGAAGAGGCGCCGCCGTCGGGGATGTGCTGGCGAACCTCCTCGAGAGGACCGGGCACAGGGTCGGCCGGGAATACTACATCAACGATGCCGGCCGCCAGATACGGACCCTCGGCCGCTCCGCGTATCTGCGGCTTAAAGAGTTAAAAGGCGAGACTGTCGACTACCCCCCGGACCTTTACCAGGGTGATTACGTACGGGAGATCGCCCGCAAGGTCATCGACGAGAACGTCCCGGTACCGGAGGGTGATGAAGACGCGGTCGGGTTCCTCGCGTCCTACGCAAGCAATTTCATAATGGACGGCATCAAGACAGACCTCGGCAACTTCGGCGTGGCCTTCGACAGGTATTTCCTTGAATCGACCCTGTACGCATCGGGCATCGTCGACGAAACGCTCAGCATCCTCAAGGAGCGGGGCATCGCCTACGAACGCGACGGGGCCCTCTGGTTCAAGACAAGCCTTTATGAGAAGGACGAGGACAGGGTCCTGATAAAATCTGACGGGCAGAAGACCTATTTCACATCCGATATCGCATATCACCTTGACAAATACAAGCGATCGTTCGACACCCTGGTCGATATATGGGGATCGGACCATCACGGTTATATTCCGCGCCTGCGCGCCTCGGTTCAGGCCCTGGGAAGAAATAAAGAGGACCTCAGGTTCCTCCTCATACAATTTGTAACGCTCATTAAAGATGGCAAACCGGTGGGCATGTCCACGCGTTCAGGGGAATTCACCACCCTGCGGGAGGTCATGGACGAAGTCGGGCGCGACGCCTGCCGCTTCTTCTTCCTGATGCGCAAAAGCGATGCCCACCTCGAGTTTGACCTCGATCTGGCCAAAAGGACATCGAACGAGAACCCGGTGTATTACGTTCAGTATGCACACGCAAGGATAGAGAGCATCTTCAAGAACGCCCGGGATGCCGGTATCGATACAGAGAAACTGGATGACGCTGACTGCACTCTTCTGGCAGTGAAAGAGGAGCTCGACCTCATCAGGTGGATAACGCGCTACAACAGCGTGCTCGAGGGCAGCGCCAGGAACCTCGAGCCGCACAGGGTGACCTTTTACCTGATCGAGCTTGTCGGCCGTTTCCACAGCTACTATAACAAGACCCGGGTGCTGGGTAATGATATCGGGCTCGTGCGGGCCCGTCTCCTGCTCCTCGCCGTTCTGCGCGATGTCATCAGGGACGGCCTCGGTCTTATAGGGGTGTCGGCACCTGTAAAGATGTAGACGACGACATGCCGGGCGGAAGGAAGACGCAAGGAGCAGTGATGAACAGAAAAAAAAGCAAGACACGGGAATATATAGAGTCTATCATCGTCGCCGCCCTCATAGCGCTTGTCGTGAGAAGCTTCGTCATACAGGCGTATAAGATACCGTCCGGGTCGATGGAGCCCACCCTGCTCGTCGGCGACCATCTCCTCGTGAACAGGATGAGCTACGTTGTTAAAATGCCTTTTACGGACAATGTCATCGCTACGACAGGCAAACCCCGGCGGGGAGACATCATCGTTTTTCGTTACCCGGAAGACCCGAGCAAAGATTACATCAAACGCGTCATCGCGACAGAGGGCGAAAAGGTAGAGATCAAGAACAGGGCCATATACATCAACGGAAAGAGGATACCGGACCCGTGGGGGCATTTCAGGCCCGATCCCGGCCAGCGCGGTTTTGTCCCCTTCGTCGATAAGGACAACCTGAGCCCGGTTACCGTTCCGAAGGACAGTTATTTCGTGATGGGGGACAACAGGGACAATAGCCTCGACAGCCGCTACTGGGGGTATGTCAACAAAAGGCACCTGGTCGGCAAGGCACTTATCATATACTTCTCCTGGGACGGCAACGCGATGAGCGCCCTTAACTACATTCGGTGGTCGCGCATCGGATGGCTCATACGATGAACCGGTGCTCGTTCTTCAGTTTCTGCGGTTAGATTTCGTGGACCTTCTATGGTAATATTGAGACCATGAGAATTAAGTCAGCCATTATCGTGTTCCTGTTGCTCATCGGAGCGCAGGTCAATGCAGCCACCCTTTCCGACTCCATCTGGTATTTCCTTCATGGCCATATCAGTGAATCGACGGGCAACCACGCCGAAGCCCTCGAGTATTACACCAAGGCCCTGAAGCAGGACAACTCTTCCTCGGAGATCAGGACGTCACTCGCGTCACTGTATGCCAAGAAGGGCGATTTTGCAAAGGCTGAGGAGCTCCTCAACCAGGCGCTCGCCATAAACCCCGACAACAGGACCGCGCTTATGTTCATGGCGGGGGTGCAGGCCTCAAAAGGGTTAACGTACAAGGCCAAGGCGGCCTATGAGAAATGCATAGAACTTAATCCCGAAGATACCGAGGCTTACATGTACCTCGGTTCGATCTATATCGGGGAACGGCAGTACAGCGCGGCCATCTCGATCTATGAGAAGATACTCGCCTACGATGAGGACAACGTCATAGCACTGTACTATATCGGGCGGCTTTACGGGGAGATCAAGGATTACACGAAGTCCAAGAGATACCTTGCGAAGGCCCTGGAGTTCAAGCCCAATTTCTCTCCGGCCCTTCTTGATATCGCTACGATATACGAGATCGAAGGCGACCTGAAAAAAGCCATCGAGTACTATCAGGCTGTTATCGCGCAGGACCCCACCGATAAAAAGGCCCGTTCCCGGCTGGCCACGATCTTTATCAGGCAGAAGGAATACGACAAGGCCATTGTGCAGTTTGAAAAGCTGTCCGACCTCAATCGCCATGACATCTCGCTTCGTGTCCGTATCGGGCTGCTCCATTACGAGACCGGCCGGTATGACGATGCGATCCGGGATTTCAGTCTCGCCCTTGCCGGCAAGAGCGATGATACCATCAGAATATACCTCGCGATGTCGTGGAGGGAAAAGGGCGATATGAAAAAGGCCCTCGAGGAGCTCAACAAGATCAACCCGAAGTCCGAAGAGTTTCTCATGGCCCTCAAGCAGATGACACTGATCTACATCAAATCAGGGACGGTAGACGATGGTATTCAGGCAATATCGAAGTACCTCCCGGAGATAGAGAAGAAACCCGAATTGTATATCCTTATTTCGATGCTGTATGAAGAGAAAAATGACTTCGCCAACGGCATTAAGGTCCTCGAGGAGGCGCGCAAGCTCGAGCCGGACAATCTCGACGTGATCTATCAGATCGGCATGCTCCACGAAAAAAAAGGTGATAGCCAAAAAGCCCTTGCCATGATGTATGACGTGCTGAAAAAAGACCCGGAGTTCCCGAGCGCTTTGAATTTCATAGGGTACACCTATGCCGAAAAAGGTATCAGGCTCGAGGAGGCCGAGTCCATGATCAGAAAGGCGCTCGCGAAACGGCCGGAAGACGGGTATATCATCGACAGCCTTGGATGGGTCTTCTTCAAGAAGGGGAAATTAAAGGCCGCACTGGAGGAGGTCCAGAAAGCCAGCATTCTCATGCCAGAAGACGCCACGATCCAGGAACACCTCGGCGACATCTATGCCGCTTTGCAGGATTATGCAAAGGCCGTACATCACTACGAAAAATCCGTGTCCCTGGAAAAGGACCCGTCAAAAAAGAATTCTGTTCAGCAGAAGCTCAACATGATCAAAGAGAAAAAATGATGCGGAAGAGCGTCATTGTCCTTCTCGCCCTGCCCTTTCTCCTCCTTGCGTGTTCCCACACCGGGAAACAGCCTGTATCCATTGCATGGCCCGATAGCTTCGATTACATGGAAGCCCTGGGTGAGATCGATGTCATGCTCAAGGACAGGCAATATACCGGTGATATATCGCTCAAGGTCGCTTATCCCCACATGCTGTTCTTCGAGGTTTACAGCCCGTTCGGCACCACCATACTCTCCGTCGACCGCTCCGAGGACCATTTCGTAATGCGGACCGACGAGGGGCTGATCACGGACGAAAGCGAATTTTACAGGCTTTTCAATATCGAGATAGACAGCATCATCGAGGACCTCACCCTGAAGGGTCCCATCCGGACGGACCGCCCCGTCCCCTGCAAAAAGCACCCCGGGTATACCGTACTTTACCAGCTCATGGACGGCAAGAGCATGATCTGCTGGAAGGTCGAAGAGGGTGATTTCTGCATACGGTTCAATGAGGTCAGTTTCTCCCGGGAAAGACCGGATGGAAAAGATAGTAGCGGGACAAATTAAGTCGTACGACCCCCCGACGATCAAGGCCTTCATCGAAAAGGGCTTTCAAGAGACCGGCCTTTCGATAACCGGGCGGGTGCTTGTCAAACCCAACCTGCTTTCGGGAAAGGCGCCTGAACGGGCGGTTACCACCCACCCCGTATTTCTTTCGGCCCTGATCGAGCTTTTGAAAGACCATTCGTGCACGGTCTGTCTCGGTGACAGCCCCGGGTACGAATCCCTCGAACGCGTTTTGAAGGCCGGGCAGTATACCGATATGCTCACGCATCTGGGCGTTACGATCGTTCCCTTCACCAAGGACGTCATCAAGCGGATTGACGGCGTCTCTCCCTACCATGAATTCCTGTTCGGCGAAGACCCCGGGCAGTATGACCATATCATCAATGTCCCCAAACTGAAAACACATGGCATGATGGGAATGACCCTTGCCGTAAAGAACACCTTCGGCTTCGTGCGGGGATTCGCCAAGGGGCGATGGCACCTCAGGGCAGGGATCGACAGGGCGCTCTTCGCCTCGATCCTTGTCGATATTCACAGTATCGCGATGCCGTCCGTCAACATTCTTGACGGAATACTCGGCATGTCCGGCAACGGCCCGTCGAACGGGGCGCCGAGTGAGTTGGGTATTATAGCCCTTTCCCGGAATGGCCTGGCCCTTGATGACCTCATCGAGCAGCGTCTGTGCCCCGGGGCGGAGCATCCCGTGACCGAATGCGCGCGAATGAACGGCCTTCTTACACCCTACGAGGTCGTCGACCTCGGCATGCCCTCAGTCCCTTCGTTTGCCATGCCCCCATCCTGCGCCACCGACTGGAACTTACCTTCGCCCCTGAAGAAGGCCCTGCGCGCCATCATGGTGAAAAAACCAAAGGGCAACCCGAAAAATTGCCGGCTTTGCGGCATATGCGTGCGGGTGTGCCCGTCGCATGCCGTCAGCATCCGGAACGATACCCTCCACTTTGACTACTCCGCCTGCATCCGCTGCTACTGCTGCCAGGAAATGTGCCCGCACGACGCGATAAGGGTCTGACGACCCCGTAAGGCGTGATGGCGCAAAAGGTATCTATGGGGTTCATCCCGCGTTTACGGTTATCTTTCTCATCCTGGGCGCGTCGTTCTTGGGCATTGTTAACCTGAGAACGCCATCCTTAACGTTGGCCTCGATCTTTTCCCTGTTGATCTCTCCGGATATCGTGAATATCCTCTGGTAATCCCCGACCCCGTATTCGGCATGGGTAAGCTTCATCTTGTCCGGTACCTTCCAATCGACCTTTCCGTAGATCGTCAGGACATTCTCGTCAAGCGTGATATCCACAGAATTCTCATTGACACCCGGCATATCGGCGATGACAATGATCCTGTCCTTGCCCTCAATTATATCGACATCGGGATTGTATATCTTCGCTGCCCTCGTCCTTTCGGCAATATCGGTCTTCCCGGCCTCTTTCTTCTGCACATCTTTTGCTTTATCGGCCATAGCGGTCCTCCTCAAACTGATTTGATCGAGATCTTCTTCGGTTTCTCCGCCTCAGACCTGGGCAGCCGGATCGTCAAAATACCGTTCGAAAAGCCCGCACTGACCTTTTCAGCCTCTATGGTGAAGGGCAGCTCGATGGCCTTCGTGAACTGTCCGTACCACCGTTCGCGCCGGTGGTAGGAGTTCCCGTTCGCGAGCTGGTCCGGCTCCCGTGCCCCTTTCAGGATGAGCGTCTTGCCCACAACCGAAATATCGATGGCCCCTGCGTTGATGCCGGGAATCTCGGTAGTTACCACCGTCTCTTCGCCATCGGTCCAGATGTTGACTGCCGGAAAATCGCTCGTCGACGGCGAGACAAATCTGGACAGGACCCGGTTCATCTCGTTTTCGATCCGCTGGAACTCAGACCAGGGATCGAGGCCTCTTCCAAACATGCCAAAACCATCTGTCCACAACATACGTTGATCCTCCTGTGAAATTGTTATTTCATCATTGTGAAATAAATCTGTTCATCGGGCTGTGATTTGTCAAGTGGGAGGTGGCGATGTAACCTTCTGAATTGCTTGGATTAATTTCCGGAGTCACTCCGGGCTGCCGATTTGCACCGGAATGTAGTCCTGTCCGTCGTACGCATAGATGCCCGTCGCCCGGACACCGGCGAGGACCCTGACAATTGTTTCCATGTCGCTGTCAAGTAATACGGACATCCCGCAGTCCGAACTCAAATTCCTCGGGACGGGGACCAGTTCGTTCGCCACGGAATGTTCCTTAAAGAGCTTCTCGGCACGAAGCACATCGTGAATAGAATCAAAAAGGAGGAGGAATTTACGTGCCGGCAATTTCCCTGACCGCCTCCACGAATGCATCTATATCAGTCTCTTCGGTAAAATATCCCGGGGATGCACGCAGGGCGCCTCCGGGGAATGTCCCTACCGTCTGGTGGGCTGCGGGCGAGCAATGAAGCCCGATCCTGACGAACATTTCCCTTTGGTTGAGTTCATAGCCTGCACTGGAGGGCAGCATGCCCTCTATATTAAAACTGACGATGGCGAGATACGATCCCGTGCCCCTTCCCCCGTGGCCATAGACATGAACTCCGGGTACCTGCCTCAAGCCCTCGACGAGGCGTGTCCGCAGTCTTTGCTTCCTCGCTTCGATCTTCGAAAGGCCCTCCTTTTCTATGAATGTGAGCCCGCCGAGAAGCGACGCTATCCCGGGGGTGTTCGGTGTGCCGCACTCGTACCTGTCCGGAAGGAACATGGGGTGCTCTATCGATTCCGAACGGCTCCCCGTTCCGCCAAACTTGAGCGGGACAAGATCGATGCCCTCCCGGACATACAAAGCTCCCACGCCCTGCAGGGCAAAGAGCGATTTGTGACAGGAAAAACAGAGAATATCGACACCGAGCCCTTCCATGTCGACTGCTGTGGACCCGATGGTCTGGCACGCATCGACGATAAGGCACACAGCCCCGATCGATTTCTTTATTCCCGACAGAGGCTGCACAGCGCCGGTAACGTTCGACCCGTGGTTAATGACAACAGCCTTCGTCTTCGGCGTAACAGCCCTTGCGATGTGTTCGGGGTCGACAAATCCTTCGGAGCTGCATGACACGGCCGTGTATGTTATCCCCCTGCCCTGACGGAGAAATTCAAGGGGCCTCATGACAGAGTTATGTTCCATCGATGTCGTTACAACGTGATCGCCGGGTTTCAAGAGGCCCAAAAGCGCCGCATTCAGGGATTCCGTCCCGTTCTGGGTGAAGATCAGGCGTTCGGAATCCTTCATCCCGATGAAAGATGTGAGCCTTTCACGGGCTTCGAATATGATGCGCGCAGCCTCCAGGGAGAGTGTGTGGCCGCTCCGTCCGGGGTTTCCCCCAACGTTCGCGACAAAATTGGTGAGATGCTCCACTGTTTCGGAAGGCTTGGGAAACGACGTGGCGGCGTTGTCAAGGTATATCATGATCGGCTGGGTCCCGTGTGCCCGCTTAAGGCCTGATGACGTTTGTTGCTTCGTTGAATGAGGTCATTATCTCGAACATATTGCTGATGCGGCCGACCCCAATCTTATCTTTCAGATCAAAATAATCCAGGCACGTGCCGCATGCGATGATCTCGACGCCCCGCTCTTCAATATCTTTCAAAATGCTCATGTACCCGGAGTCCGTCGTGACAAGCCTGACCCCGGAGTTAACGAAGACCATTCTCCACGGACGTATCTCCAGTTCTTTGATCGTGCTGAGAAAGGCCCGCATCAGGACCTTGCCCAGGTCTTCGCTCCCCCGGCCCATAGACTCGCCATCTATGTAGACCAAAGACCGCTGCCCCCGAGGTGAGCCGGCAAGGGGCCCCTCGTCGAGACACCCTTCTATCCTGTAGATGCCGTTTTCCTCCGCGACGGACGTGGAATACCCCCTCGAAGCGAGGAACCGGCGCACATTTTCACTCGCAGCCGGATCGTCAACGACGATCTCGATCTCCTCGACAGCTCTCGTCTCGAGAAAATTCTTCGTTTCGATGACCGGCACGGGACATTTCTTGCCTTTCAGGTCCAGATGTTCCATCGGGTTATTCTAATGGAAAAACAGCGCAAGAACAAATGAATATTCTGCATAAAACCGGTCCCAGTAATAGAAAGCACCGGGTAAGATAAAGACGATGGCGCGTTAAAGCCCTATTGAATCACAATCTGCGAAATGGTACTGTATTAACGACAAAAGGAATGTGAGGCCACTATGAGCGGTGTTTTTGGATTTATCGGAAGAGGCAATGCCCCCGCCGAGGTTATGATGGGACTGCAGAACCTTTCACACAGAGGTCAGGAAAGCTGGGGTATCGTTTCAAGCATGCGCGGAGGCAATTTTCTTGAGTTCAGGCAGCTGGGCTCTGTCTTTCAGTCCACGTTTCCGGCCAAACTGAGCTTCGGGACGGCCGCCATCGGTCATGTCCGCTACCCGACCACGGGCGAGACGACGGAACGGAACAGTCAGCCCATTGTCGGGAGCTTCAAGAAGGAAAGGATGGCCGTGACCCACAATGGCCATATCCCGCGGTACCGGCAGATGATGGAAGAATTCGGCAGCCTCTTCCAGACCGATATCGATACTGAGCTCATCCTTCATATGATCGCACGGTCTCACGGCTCTGACATGTTCGACAAGATCCAGAACACACTGAGCATCCTCGGGAACCGGTCCGCTTTCAGCATGATCATCCTGCACAACGGCAATCTCGTCGCCTCCCGTGACCCATTTGGTTTCCGGCCGTTGTCAATAGCGCGCCGGGGTGAAGAAGATGATTGTGCGTGGGCGATAGCCTCCGAAACGTGCGCATTCCACGGCGACCTGGAATGGATCGGCGATGTTGAACCGGGACAGATGGCAATCTTCGACGGCGATGATGTCCAGACGCGAGCGTTCGCTCAGCCCAACCCGCACCCGTGCATTGTCGAATGCCTTGACTACGCGTCCCCTGCGAGTACGGTGTTCTCGACGAACGCCTACGATTTCAGGGAAAAGATCGGGCAAAAGCTTGCCCAGCTTGAAACGGAAAAAGCGGACATCGTTGTCCCTATCCCCCGGGCCGCCATACCGGCAGCTTCAGGTTTTCACCATGCTACGGGCATCTCTTTCAAAATGGCGATAGTCGCGATCGGGGAGATTGGAAGGATCTTCGTCATATCGACGGAAAAGGACAGGTACAGCCAGGCCGAAAGAAAATTCCAGATCAACGGTGAACTGGTCAAGGGGAAAGAAGTTTTCCTCATCGACTCCCTTCTTGTGCGGGGTTCGACCGCCCTCGTCCTGATCCCGAAACTCCGGGAGGCAGGGGCCACGAAGGTGCACCTGCGGCTGACGGCGCCTCCGCCGCGTTTTCCCTGCCTCATGGGAATGGCAATGGCCAAACCGGGCGAACTGCTCGCCAAGAACCGCACCGACGAACAGCTCAAAAACCTCCTCGGTGTGGACAGCTTCCGCTACCTGTCCCCAACGGACCTGAGGGATGTTGCCGGTAGAAGGTTCTGCGATGCATGCTTCACGGGCAACTACCCGTTCTCTGTTTAGGCGGTCCCCGCAGAAGACCGCTATAGTTCATGCGGGCGCTATCAGAGCGCCCGCACGGAATAACAATATTGTACGGCTGCGGACTTTGCCCTCCCCCATTGTAACATAATTGTTCTTTTTTTCATTCAAGACCTCAGACTCTCTCGTTAATCATTAGTTATTCCCGAAACTTACAATATTCGGCACGTTTGTTGCTTTAATCCGGGAATATGCAGCATATCATGCGACCCGGAGGAACGGTATGAGGACGCGCAAAATTCTTTTCATGGTCTTTACGGCATTGATATTCCTTCCGACCCTTTGTGTCATGGGTGAGGAAGCAAAGGGGCCTGAGGCCGCCCCGGTAACGGGAAGCGCATCGCTCGGCGTTTATAACCGGTATATATTCCGCGGGTACGAGATCGGGAAGAGCGGGCTCGTTATTCAGCCCTCGTTATCCGCTTCGTACAGGGGGTTCTCCGTGACTTTCTGGGGAAACCTCGACACCAACCAACGGAATACGAAGACCGCCGCCTTCAGCAACGAATTTAAAAAGGGCTGGGACGAGACGGACATAACCTTAAGCTATACGTATACCCGGGACAAGCTTTCTCTCACGGGAGGTTACATCTATTACGGGACGAAATATGCGGACGAGACTGAGGAATTTTTCATAAGCGCCGCATATGACATCGTTTCCAAACCGACGCTCTCGATCTACCGCGACATCAACAGCTATACAGGGACATACATCAATCTCTCCTTCTCGCACTCGGTCCCCTTCAATAAAACCTTTGCCCTCGACCTCGGGGCATCATTCGGATACTTCATCGGCGATAGTGACTACTGGAGAACATACCAGCCCTCGGCGGGCACTTACTCGGGTGCGAAATACCAGGGTTTTCACGATGGCATGCTGAAGGCGGGACTGAGCATCAACGTGACAAAAGCGTTCGTGGTCCAGCCGACAGTCCAATACTGGTTCCCACTTTCAGGAAATGCGGGCAGGGAATACCCGGCACCGGCGGGGGCGGACATAAAAGATTCCTACAACCCGAACGGCCCTGTGAACCACAATTTCGTGTACGGTGTCGGTTTCGTCTACAGTTTTTGACCCCGCAAACCGATTTCCGTGGTAAAGGGAATACTCGGGCCGGAATGGTGTCCGGTATGCAAAACATTTGACATTTCTTGCATCCAATATAACAATTATCACAGCGGTCAAACTATTGCACGACAGACAGGACAGGATACCACGGTGGGGCTCCGGGTGTGCGGCGCCCCGATCATCATGGCCGGAATGAAACTCCTCTATACAGCATTCGATGCATACCCCGGGCACAAAGGTGCCCAGGCGCACATCAGGTCTAACCTCTTCGCAGCGAAGGAGAACGGGTACCGCGCCACGCTTTTGTGCCTTGGAACTTCAGGCAGCTTTCGCGATCCCGAAAGTTCCGCGGCCGTGCATGCGTGCGCGCTAAACGAAGAAAATCTCCTGCGCCGCAGCGAGGCGTTCGGGAGATTTGTTTCAAGTAAAGCCGATACAATGATCGACGACCCGCCGGACATCATCCATTTCCGTGATATCTGGAGCGGGATCCCCCTTCTCGGGCACAGCATATCCAGGAAGGGCCGGACCGTTTTCGAGGTGAACGGCCTGCCGTCCGTTGAACTACCCGCCCGCTTTCCTCGCCTCGCCCGCAACTCTTCGTTTATACGGCGCCTCCGGGCCATGGAAGATGAATGCTTGAAGCTCTCCGACCGGGTGATCTCAATATCTGCCCGGACCACACGCTACCTCACGGAGCGCGGATGCGAGCCCGGGAAGATCAGCTTCGTACCCAATTCCACAGCCTGGACGTCCATTGATGGTGACCCTGAGATACCGCAATGTATCGCAGCATCGATATCAGGGGCCGATAAGGTCATACTTTATACGGGGACCCTTGCCGCATGGCAGGGCATCCCCACCCTCGTCAACGCCCTGGCCCACCTCAAACACCGGCAGGACTTCCTCCTCGTTGTCATCGCCTCGAACAGGAGAAACATGTCCCGCCTCAGGAGATACATAGCGGCACGCGGTCTCGCCCAACGGACAATCATTCATGACCGGCTGTCTCACCCTGCGGCCCTATCCCTTTATGGGCAGGCGTATGCCTGCGTGGCGCCCCTCGCGAGGGGCCCGCGGAACGAACTGCAGGGGTGCTGTCCGCTGAAGATCATTGAAGCCATGGCAAGCGGGACCCCGGTCGTGGCGTCGGACCTGCCCGTGATCCGGGAGATCATTGATGACGGGGTGGACGGCATGCTGACGGTTCCCGATTCACCGCGATCGCTGGCGCATGCCCTCGAGGCGTTGATGGATGACCGGCCCATGCGCACGAGGCTCGCGTCGGCGGCGCGCGACAAAGCCCGGCGCGTTTTCACGGCACGTTTATATTCAGAGCGGCTTGGAACGCTTTACGCATCATTGTTGGGAGGTAATGGCAATGCCGTATTCGATCGATAAAGGAAAGGAATTGTACGCTGCCGGTAAGATTCACGGGCGATGGCCGGCCCCCGAGATCCTTGACATGGCGGGTTCGCTCAAGGCTTTCAGGGATTCGCTGAAACCCAGGCTGAAAAAAACAAGGTTGAGGATAGTTATTTTCATAATCAGCTCCGTGATCTTTGCGGTCCTGACGTTCGCATGGTCCATTTTCTGGCTCATATTCCTCCTGGCGAGCATTCTCCTTACCGTGATATCCATCGTCAAGGCCGTGAAATGGAATGATGACCGGTACAACACCGATGCACAGTCCGTGCTCACCCCGCTGTTCACGTGCATCGGCCCTGACCTTGCAAAAAATTCCCCCGTGACCCTGAGTGCATCTCTGAAGCCCCCCTTCGAAAAGGAATTCCTGGTCAAGGAAGGTCAGAAGTACTCAACTTTCGCCTATCCCGAATGCATTGACAGGTTCTACAAACGCCCCGTGCTGAACCTCGAGTGCCGGCTCATCGACGGGACGCGGCTCATGGCGGGAATTGTCGAGCACTCGATGGAAAAGGTGCTGAAAAAGAAAAACCCCCGGGGCAAGTGGAAAACAAAGAAAAAATACCGGAGGAAACTGGGTATCAGGGTAAGAATACAGCTTGACAGGGCCCGGACGAGCCTCACCGGTCAGTTCAAGCTTCCTTCGGATGCAGTGGTGCGTGTCCGCCAATCCCCCCGCGGGGACGTTATCCTGCTGTCGCTCAGGAGGATCGTCAGAGATACCGAACCGCTCAATGCCTCACTGCTTCTCGACCTGATGGCGGGGGCATATAAGGCGGTTGCCCCCATACCAGGTGCACAAGGACCCTCCGGAGGTGGAAGATGAGCCAATGCGGACAGCGAACAGGTTTCCTGACATTTGCCATGTGCAGCGAAATGGCGACGGCCGTCTGTACGGCGTGCGGCAAACCCATATGCGTCATGCATACCCACACGAGCTCTACCGGTACCGTCTGCCCGGATTGCGCGGTCATAGGGCTCAACGAAGATGACGCCTACAGATACGGCTATTACTCGCCCTATCATAGATGGCACAGCGACACGTATAGCCTTTCGGACTATGATACTTTTCAGGCCGGCGGCGGCGAAATGGGTGGAGGAGGCGCCTCGGGTGATTGGGACAGCGCGGATGACATCTCCGGGGACAGCGGACCGGACAGCGATCTCTCGGACATCGGAGGCGGGGCCGTTGCCGCAGACTCCTTTCAGGACAGTTAATGGCGCGCATCGTCTGGATAACGGAACAGTTCGGGCGCGGGGGCGGGATGGCCGTTTCGTCGCGGAGGCTCGTCAACAGCCTGCGTGACAGGGGCCATTCCCTCAATGTGCTCCACCTGATACGCAAACGAGATGCCGACGGGAACGAAGGTTTCGTTTTCGAGGACCTCGAAGGCCAATGGACCGCGATCAATGCCCACGACGACCTGGAGAGGCTCTTCTTCCTGAAGCGGCGGGCCATGGAGGGATGCGTTCTTGTCGGCTTCGGCGGCGGCATACCGGGTTACCTCGCCGCCCTCTGGGGAAAATGGCTCAAAACACCCAGCGTTGTCATGTTCCGCGGCAACGACCTCGACAGGATAAGCCATGATCCGTCACGCGGCTGGATGGTACAGTTCGCCGCAGAACGGGCGGACATCGTCTGCGCCGTGGCCCGCGACATGGTTGCGCGCATCGAAGGCATGACAGGAAGGCCGGCACTGTTCACTCCGGTCGGTATAATTCCGGAGAGATGGAGGGCCTTCCCGTCCGACGAAGAGACGGCCCGCCGATTACGCGCAAAGTTCTCACCCGATGGCCGGCCCCTCATCGGGATCTTCGGCCATCTCAAATACAAGAAGGGGTTGCCCATCGTCGTCGATGTCTTCCAAAACTACGGCATGGGCTCCCATGCAAGGCTCCTCGCCGTAGGAGAGCTGCCCGGGGATATGGCCGCCCTCATCGATACATCATATCCTCCCTTCCTGGCAGTCGAATCCTTCGTTGACAGGGAAAGCCTTGTCCCCTATTATCTCGCCTGCGATATCGTCTTCATCCCGTCCTTTTATGACGGCATGCCGAACGTGCTCTTGGAGGCAATGGTCTGCAAAAGGGTTATCGTGGGTAGCCGGGCGGGAGGGATACCCGATGTCATCACCGACGGGCAAAATGGGTTCCTGTTCGATGCGGGCGACAGCATCGGCGCCGCCGACGTTCTTTCGCGCGTACTGTCTTTTTCCCCTGATGCGTTGAAAAACATCGGTCTCAACGCCTTTCAGACCGTGTCGACGCAATTCACGGCATCACATGAGGCCGATATCCTGGAGTCGGCCATCCTCGGTCTTCAGAAAGGGACCTGATGGACCTGGGCGCCGTCATCAGCACCATCCCTTCGACCCTGCGCCTCCTGTCCAACCTCAAAGCCGAGCCCTTGCCCGATATCCCCATCCTTGCCGTGAAGGTCAAGGTGACCTGGTGCTGCAATCTTTCATGTATTTTCTGCAGCCTGCCCGAACCGCGCCTGACAATGGCCCGCGACACTGCTTTGAAGCTCGGGCGTGAACTGTCGGCACAGGGCCTCAGGAAGGTGCACTTTTCCGGGGGTGAGATACTTACTCACCCTGAATGCTTCGACATCCTGTCCGATTGGGCTCGACTCGGCGTCCAGGTGAATCTCACCAGCAACGGTTTCCTGATGGACAAAGAGCAGATAAAGCGGCTTGAGGACGCCGGGGTCCATAGTGTTTCCCTCTCAATCGATTCGGCGGACCGGAAGGTGCATGACAGGCTGCGGGGAAGAAAAGGGTCGTACAAGGCAGTCATCCGGGCCGCTGCGCGCATAGCTGCGAGAGGGCGTATGAAACTCCGGGTAAACACGGTTGTCACTTCGTTCAATATCGCGAAACTGCCTGAGTTGAGGGACCTTATCTGCGGTTTGGGGGCCGGCATCTCCTGGAAGCTCATCCCTGTCGACCCGATACGGGAAGGCCTTTTGCCTTCCGCGTCCGTTCTTGAAGATACGGCAGTGATGGTACGGCACTGGCCGGAGCTGGAGGATAATGCGCCCTTCGGCACAACAGAGGAAGAGTTTCGAGAGGTTGCCGCCGGGCGCCACGGCTTCCGCCCGGGTTTCTGTTATGTTCCCTGGTTCAATCTTTTCTTCGCCCCTGACGGGGCCTGCTACCCCTGCTGCATGGCCCGGGGACAGATGGCCCCGCTCGGCCTGTACCCCGGTGATACGGTGCGAAAAATAGTTTCCGGCCGGCCCCTGAGTGCATTCAGGTCCCTGATAGCGTCAGGTGCGAAGCACGAGGCCTGTTCGTACTGTGATGATTTTCTCGCTGAAAACAGGACGATCGCCGACATCGTATCTCACCGGACGTTTGTGACATGATACTCTACTACGCCCTCGGCGGGGGGCTGGGGCACCTCGCCCGTTCACTTGCATTAATAGAGCAGGCCCCGGAAACCTTGAGGGCACGGGTGCGCATCCTCGTTTCGACAAAGAGTGCCCCTGCCGCCAGGGCCCACTTCCCCTGCCCTGTCGACAGTGTACCAGGTACAGCGATGTCGGACATACACCGGTACCTCGAATTTCTTGCGAACCATCTCTCACGTCACGCCTTCCGGTGCATCGTTCTGGACACATTCCCCTTCGGCCTTCTCGGCGAACTCAAGGCCATGGCACCCCGACTTCCCCGGGTCCTTGTTGCCCGCTACCTCAGGTGGGAGGCGTACAGCAGCATGTGCACCAGCATCAGTAACGCCGTCTGGCCCGATGATGCTATCCTGATCGAGGAACAGGACAGCACATACACTTCCATGCTCCGCAACAATTGTTTTGTCGTCACGGCAAGACGGCCGATTTCACCCGCTGCATCCGGCGATGTCCGTGCGGTCTCCTGCAACCCCGGGTGCTGTATCATACACAGCGGGCCGCGGGACGAGATCAATGTGCTGAAAAACCTTGCGGAGAGGGTAATGACAGACAAAGGCATCCCTGGTCCGCCCGAGGTTTTTACGCCCTCACGTAACATATTCCCTGTCGAGAGATACCCGTGGGCTTTCAGTGATATCGTGACAGGGGCCGGCTATGCCAGTTGTGCAGCAGCCGTGCTTCTTCACGGCCGCGTTCAGTATCACCTGCATCCTTTTAAGCGGAGATTCGACGACCAGCATTTAAGGCTAGCCCGCCTGAAAAACGGCACCTGGATTGACGGAGGCCCCGGCACCCACGCACAGACAGCCGCCCTGCTCTGGGACATCGTTCGTGTGCATACCTGAGACGGACCGATCCCTTACAAAAGATGAAGGCGCGGGGCCATGTGTGTATGAAACCATTCGACCTGCTTTTCGAGCCCGGTATACAGGTCGAATTTGGGATCAAAGCCCAGTACGGCCCGCGCCTTGTCTATGTTCGCCCGTGTCCGTACCTGGTCCCCCGCCCTGCCGGCTGTTTCATTTATTGCGATTACGCGCCCTGTGAGCTGTTCGATCATTCTTATACCCTCGCCCGTGGACACCGCGGTATCAGACCCTATGTTCACTATCTCGCCAACGCACCGGTCGATATGCTTAAGGACAAGCACGAGCCCCTCTACGGCATCGTCAACGTAGGTATAACTGCGCTCGTGCCCCATGCTCAGCCTGAAGAGATGAAAAGGCCTCATCTCCAGGGCACAGCGTATCAATTGAAAATAGAGTTTGTCAGGTCTTTCCCGCGGCCCGTATACGGAGAATAATCGAACGGAGCACCCGGGAAAGCCGTTTTTTCTCGTCCCGGCGAGGACAAGCTGTTCGGCCGCAAGTTTTGTAATGCCGTACACCGAGACAGGCCTGGGCTCGACAGTCTCCGGGCCGCTGGCGTATGCGCCATAAACGGACGAGGACGAAACGTAAACGAAACCTTTGAGGGAGCGAAGGCGCCCCGCCTGACCGATCAGGTTATGCGTTGCCAGAACGTTGTCTTTCCAATATTCGGCAATGGGAATGTCCGGTGATATGCTCGGCTGGGCAGCACAATGAAAAATAATATCAATATCCTCGAGGACGGGGGATATATCGGCCGAGGACAGGTCAAGCTGATGGACATGTATCCCCCTTTTCTCCAGTATCCTCCGGTTCCCGTGTTTGATAAGCGGTGAATAGAAATCGGTCAGGCAGTCGATGCCCACAACATCATGGCCCAGGCCGCGGACCCGCTCCGCCAGGTGGGAACCGATAAAACCGGCCGCCCCGGTAACGAGAATCTTCATTGCGTGATATACTGTTTCATCCCTCGAGGATGAATATCACGTCAAGGGTGACCCGGAATTTAAGGATGGTGCCCTCAGACACGTCCGCGTACTGTTCTTTCACACGCAGGCCTGTTATGCCCCTGAGCGTCTTCGAGGCCCGCTTGTAACCTATCATTATCGCATCCTCAAAACTCTCGGTTGATTCGGCGACAATTTCGGTGACCCGTGCTACCCTGCCATCATAACGCATAATCTACCTTCCTTTTTTGGTTCAGAGACAGTAACAGAGTATAAACAGACTGTCAATGATAATTTAACGGGTTACAGGAGCTTCAAGGAGGACCACCGGGGTTAACGACCGGCGGAAGTTAATGTCTCAAAAATACGCGTGCTCAGCTCATCATGCAGATACCCGGGGAACTCGTCAAGCCGTATCCATCGCGTCTCATCGTGATCGTTCAGCTTCAAATCGCCGGAAGCAAGTGATGCCCGGTAGGCCGATAACCGGATAGTGAAGTCAGGACCATAGGTATATTCTGCAGAACAGACAAACTCCCCGACATGAGCTGCAACACCAAATTCTTCCTGTAACTCCCGCCTGAGGCATTCTTCGTATGTTTCTCCGTTCTCAACCGTGCCACCGGGAAGCTCCCAGTTCTTGGAGTGGCGTTTTCCCCGCTTTCGTTTGCCGATCAGGATACGGCCGTCCCTTTCTATTATGGCGACCGCTACACGTTTCGGGTTGGGCTTGTTGTTCATCGAGCGTTGGGCACCTCGGCTGAAGAGATCTCCCGGCGTTTCTGTTGCTCAGGGCCAATGCTCAAACATATACCATATTCCCCTGGCAGGCAAGACAGGTCTCTCCGTCCTTGAGGGGATAAGCTTCGCCGCACTGCGGACACACACCGGTCTTTCCTTTGTGGGCTTTCTTCGCAAACTCGTCTTTCACCGATACCCTGGTGACCGTCAGGATGCTCGTACCCGCCTGCCGTATCTCCTCCGTGAGCTTCGCCCGGTCCTGCTCAGCCTTCGGCTTCAGCTTGAAGAACCAGGCGTAGATCTCGGGCCAATCCTTCAATTTCCCCGCGTCCAGGTATACGCGCACACCTTTGTGCGGCTCATCCGTCTTATCGTACAGAGTTAACGCAAATTTACCGAAGGGTACGATCTTGAGCCAACCGTTGCCGGTCGTGCACGGCGTGAGAAGCTGGACAGCATCCGGAAGGCAAGAGCGGGTCTCGCAGATCGCATCGTAGAACTTTCCCTCCTCAACGTTGCACAGGGCCAGGGCCACCATGAAGCCCCCGATAAGCAAACCGGGGGCTTCACTGCCGTGAAACTGTCTTATCATCTCTCTGAACTCATCGAAGCTGTGTCCGGCTATTTCTCCGGGCCCGCAGCGCGATGCCGATTCAATACTCATTGTATGGCCCTTCTTAAAAAACTTCTTATAGCTTTTCAACATTAACCGCACATGCCTTGTATTCGGCGGTCAACGTGGCAGGATCGTACACAGGGTTCGTGAGCCAGTTCGCCGATCCTTCACGGAAATGAAACGACATCCATACCATGCCCGCGGGCACCTGTGGTGTTATACGGGCCTTCACTTTCACTTCGCCGCGCCTTGATCTCACTTTGACATATTCATCCTGGGCAATCCCCAGTTTCTTCGCATCGGCTGCCGACATATCAACCGTTTCTTCGGACATAAGGAAATTGAGGCCTGAACGCCCCGTCTGTGTCCGTGTATGATAGTGATAAAGCCTCCGGCCGGTACTCAGGACAAAAGGGTACTCCGCGTCCGTTACCTCTGCGGGGGCCTTCCAGTCTACCGGGTTAAAGATGCCCTTCCCGTGGGAGAACACACCGTCCCGATGGAGGAACTGAGTGCCCGGATGTTCCGGCGTCGGACATGGCCACTGCAGGCCGTCATTCTCTATCCGGGCGTACTTGATCCCGCCCAGTGCCGGAGCAAGGACGGAAACCTCGTTGTCCCATATCTCCTGCGCGCTGTTTGAAGCCCACTCCTGGCCCATTCTTTTTGCCAGCTCTTTAAATATCCACCAATTGGGTTTCGCATTGCCCGGGGGCGTCTTCACTTTGCGGACACGGTTGACCCTTCTTTCACTGCTGTCGAATGTGCCGTCGTCCTCACTCCATGCGGCCGCCGGGAAGACCACGTGAGCAAACCTTGTGGTTTCCGTCGGGAATATGTCCTGGCATACCAGGAACTCGGCGGAGGACAATTCATGTTCGACCTTGCGGATATCCGGTTCCGTGTTGGCAAGGTTCTCGCCAAAGACATAGAACGCCCGGACCTTCTTGCCCGGCAGTCCTTCCATCATCTGGGGCATCATTATCCCGTTCGTGTCCGGCAGTGTTTTCACGTCCCAGGCCTTCGCGAATTTTTCGATGGCTGCCGGGTCGATCACCTTCTGATAACCCGGGAAAACGTTTGGCAGCGCACCCATATCACAGGCTCCCTGGACATTGTTCTGTCCCCGAAGCGGGTTGACACCTGCGGAAGGCATGCCCATATTCCCGAGAAGAAGCTGAAGATTTGCCGTGCTCATAACATTGTCTTTGCCCGTCGTGTGTTCGGTGATGCCG
>ERZ1645192.621-NODE-621-length-29614-cov-8.327616_pt1 | contig 29614 bp, 23 predicted proteins | sample MGYA00575354_ERZ1645192 | MGnify/ENA primary metagenome ERZ1645192 (study PRJEB40844, sample SAMN11349763) | freshwater sediment metagenome | isolation source: river sediment | host: Sediment | place: India: Faizupur Khadar , New Delhi | collected 2017-02-21 ... | reverse complement strand
TCGTTCACACCCAGGGCTGGATTCACTGCCACACCCCGGCCACCGATGCTTCCGGCACCGTAAAGGCGACCATGGACGTATTGTTTGACGATTTCCAGCAGATGAGAATGCCGGCTCAGCTTCGCGTTTCCATGGCTTGCTGCCTGAACATGTGTGGTGCGGTTCACTGCTCTGATATTGCCATCCTGGGTTACCACAGAAAACCGCCAATGCTTGACCATGAATACCTGGACAAGGTTTGCGAAATTCCGCTGGCTGTTTCCGCGTGCCCCACAGCAGCCATCAAGCCTTCAAAAGTGAAACTGCCGAACGGCACTGAAGTAAAATCCGTTGAAGTTAAAAACGAACGCTGCATGTACTGCGGTAACTGCTACACCATGTGCCCCTCCATGCCACTTGCCGACACCGAAGGTGACGGTATTGTTCTCATGGCTGGTGGTAAAGTATCCAACCGTATCTCCGATCCGAAATTTTCCAAGGTTGTTGTGGCCTTCCTGCCCAACGAAATGCCCCGCTGGCCGTCCATGACCGACGCCATCAAAAAGATGGTTAACGCCTATTCAAACGGCGCCAACAAATACGAACGTCTGGGTGACTGGGCTGAGAGAATCGGATGGGAAAAATTCTTTGAAGCTTGTGAACTGGACTTCACCCACCACCTGATTGACGATTTCCGTCAGCAGGCTTACATGAGCTGGCGTCAGTCCACTCAGTTTAAATTCTAATTTAAAAACTAATTTGGGTTTAAACATTATTTAATATCGGATGGACCGGGGTGCATTTTGTTCTCCGGTTCATCCCTTTCAACCGAAAGGAAAGGAGTCTAACATGGCAAGCGATCTTTTGAACGATAAAGAAGCAGCCGAGAAAGCCGTTGTTGAGTGGCTTGAGGGAAAGGCCGGCAGCAAAACCAAATTTTATATTAAAGACTTTTACAAGCTTTTCCCGGATGACAAACCCAGGGAAATAAAAAAAGTTGTTAACAAAATGGTTGAAAACGGCATTCTTGAATACTGGTCATCCGGATCCACCACTATGTACGGTCTGAAGGGTGCCGGTATCCAGCATTCTTCCGAAGGCGAAGAATAGAGAATTTTTTCGCTTAATTCATGACTGTCAGTAGGGAAAAAGTCCCTGGAGTTGTTATTGCCGGACTCAGGGGTGGTTCAGGCAAGACAATAATATCCCTTGGGATAACTGCCGCATGGAGAGCCCGGAATATAACGGTGGCCCCCTTTAAAAAGGGCCCGGACTATATTGACGCCGGCTGGCTATCACGGGCAGCCGGCCGCCCCTGCTATAATCTTGATACCTATCTGTGCGCCCAGTCGGTCGTACAAACCTCTTATCTTACCCACTCCCAATCCTGCGATATTGCCATGGTTGAGGGCAACCGCGGCCTTTACGACGGCATTGATCTGTATGGTACCACCTCAACAAGCGAACTGGCCAAGCTGCTGGATCTGCCTGTGATACTGGTATTGGACTGCACCAAATCCACCCGTACCATGGCCGCTGTACTCATGGGCTGCATGCAGTTTGATCCGGATATCAATATTTGCGGCGTTATCCTCAACCGTATGGCCGGAAAGCGCCATGAGGGAAAAGTTCGGGCAAATATTGAACACTTTTGCAATATTCCGGTTTTTGGCGCTCTGCCGAAGCTAAAGCAGGAGGATTTTCCCGAACGTCATATGGGGCTTGTCACTTCCGAAGAACACCAGGAAAGCGATACCTCTTTGGCCCGGGCCAGGCAGGTGGCCCTGGATAATATTGATGTTGATGAACTTTTCCGACGGATCACTTCGTTTAAGGGACAGGGTATGCCGGTTGTGGACAACGACCGGCAGGAATCGGTTCCTGCAATGAATACGGCAGAAAATAAAAAGCAGGCAACAGATAATTCCACTGTGACCATTGGCGTTGTTCGGGATTCCGCATTTCAGTTCTATTATCCTGATAATATTGAAGCCCTGGAAAATCTGGGTGCCGGGATTAAATTCATCAGTCCTTTATCCCAGTCCGATATTCCCGAAGTCGACGCCATCTACATGGGCGGCGGCTTTCCCGAAACCCACGCCACCCAGCTGTCTGCCAATCAGGCTTTCAGAGATAATTTAAAATTGCTGTCCCGCAAAGGACTTCCCATTTATGCCGAATGCGGTGGTCTGATATTCCTTGGCGAGAGTATTTGTCTTGATGATGTGGTTTACCCCATGACCGGTATCCTGCCCTTACGGTTTGGGCTTTCCAAACGCCCCCAGGGCCATGGCTACACGGAAGTTGAAGTGGTCAATGAAAATCCCTTTTATGCCAAAGGAGAAGTGCTTCGCGGCCATGAATTCAGATACTCCAAGGTGATTTCCATTGATTATGATGATAGTGCCATGGCATTTAAAATGACCCGGGGCAAGGGGATTATTGAAAAAAAGGACGGATTTTTTAAAGACAATACCTTTGGCACCTATACCCACATCCATACCCTTGGTACCACCAGCTGGGCACCCTCTTTGATTGCTAAGGCCAGGCGCTTCAAAGCTTCACGTCAATAACCCATGATCCATATAATTACACAGGCCTATGAAATTAAACCGCATTCAAATTATGATTTTTAAAAAGCTCAGCAAAGAAAAAGGTCTTGATGCTGACGATTATATACAACAGTATTCTATGGAATTCATCTGTATGCAACGCGACAGCCTCCAGGACCTTAGCGAAGAAGAAGGAGATAATTGGATTCATAGGGCATATCTTTTATCCCTGTAATCATCAGGATATACGCCGGGCATTGATCAACAGCCCAATAGATTCCATAGGACTCCAGTTTGAAGAATACCTTTACATATCAGACCATTTTGAAACCGAGCACTGGTTTCTGACGCGCACGTCTGGTAATCTTTACGAAGAGTATGTACTCTTGGCACCTGTAGATGGAAAAATTAAACAGTGTGAGGACTTGATAGGAAATAATCTTATTTTTTACAACTCACCTCGATTCTCCTCAAAAAGAAAAAATTCTGACAGCATTTCGAGAACTTCACACGAACCTTTCAGGCCAACAAGTGCTGACCATTTTCCAGTCGGAAGCCCTTGTGGAAGTTGAAAAAAAAAGAACTCTCAACCACAAGAAATTTTGTATTGGAAGCACGAAAAATACCATAAGATGAGAAAATGTTGACCACAGGGGAGAAAACCGGAATTGTTGCGTTTGTTTTGGCAAGCGCCTTGTTTGTTTTGTGGGGACCGGTGTGGAGCCTTTTTCCACTGGCGGGATTTATTCTGGTGTGTGTGGCCGCTCCTTTTTTGACGGCATTTGGTTTTTTTTTGCCTGTTATCTGTCGGGGGTCGCGCAGCATTCGTTGTGTCTCTCTTACCTTTGACGACGGGCCTGACAGAACGACAACCCCTTTGGTTTTGACTCTCCTTGAAACTTACCAGGTGCCGGCCACGTTTTTTGTCACAGGAAAAAATGCCCACAGGAATCCGGATCTCATTGCCCGAATTCTGGATCAGGGCCACACCATCGGCAACCATACCTATTCCCACGATCCTTTGATCATGCTCAAATCAGGTCAGCGCCTCAAAGAGGAGATCATTAAAACCCAGACGGTTCTTGCGGCCAATGGCATCCGCCCACTGGTTTTCCGGCCCCCTGCAGGTATCACCAACCCGAAATTGGGATCTGTTCTGGCAGAATTGGGATTAAGTGCTGTAAATTTTTCCTGCCGTGCCATGGATAAAGGCAACCGCAGGATATCCGGTATTGCGTCAAAAATTCTGCACCGGGTAAAACCCGGTGATATTATTTTGCTCCATGATTCAACGCCCTGGACTGAAAACCATGAGACACCGGATAACACATTGCTCGCTTCGTTTTTAACCGAACTTGAGCGTCTATTGAATGGACTTAAAACCAGGAAACTGTCTATCGTTCCGTTATCGGAGCTGATCGGGCAGGCGGTCATGGAGAAGTCCCTGTCTGAACGGCAGGGCCTCCGGTAATTTAGATTAATTTGTCTTAAATCTCTTTACCGTTCAGGTAAATTTTAGGGATAATGGGGCTGTTTTTTTGCCCGATATTTTCATGGGGTCTTTGCTTCCTTATCTTTCGAGTTCACGTTTTTCTTACACATACCATCAATCCGCCTCAGGTCAAGCACTTACTATCCATGGGGAAAAGTTTGCAGTTTTATATGTGTTGCAAAGCTGATAATATAAATCTTAACTCGTCTTATGAAAATCAATCAAAGGAGGTCGCTTATGAATTATAAAGAATTGACCCCCCAATCTATGTGTATCCATGCCGGAGCGTCGGTAAACGAGTCAAGGGCTGTTGTTCAGCCGATTTACCAGACGTCGGCCTTCCGGTTTGATTCCACCGGCCACGGGGCAGCCCTTTTTGCCGGGCGGCAGGAAGGCTACATTTATACACGAATGGGCAATCCCACCATTCGCGGCATGGAAGACGCCGTAGCCGCACTGGAAAAGGGGAAGTTCGCACTGGGATGTGCCAGCGGAATGGCCGCAGTCAATACTGTGTTTGCCGCAGAATTGTCCGCCGGCGACCATGTGGTCTGCTCACAGGTGGTCTACGGGCCGACACTGACGTTACTGAATACCGTGTATAAACGGTTCGGCATTACCATCGATTTCGTTAATACCTCGGACACTGATCAAGTGATTGGGGCCTTAAAACCGAAAACGCGCTTGGTGTATATCGAGACCCCGGGCAATCCCACCATTGAGCTGTCTGATATCAAAAAAATTGCCGCCGCAGCCCATGAAAAAGGGGCCGTTCTTGCCGTGGATAACACGTTTCTAAGTCCCTGGTTCCAAAATCCATTGACGCTCGGGGCCGATATCGTGCTTCACAGCCTGACAAAATTTATTAACGGCCATGCCGATGTTATCGGCGGTATTGTAGTGGTTAAGGATGATGATACCTACAGTCGCTATCGAAGCGTATTGAACCAGACCGGCGGAGTTATTGATCCTTTCAATGCATTTCTGGTGCACAGGGGTATCAAAACCCTGGGAATTCGAATGGAAAAGCATGCGGAAAACGGCATGGCAATTGCCCGGTTCCTGGAAGCTCATCCCCAAATTGCCTGGGTTCGCTATCCGGGTCTGAAAAGTCATCCCCAGTATGATCTTGGCCAGACGCAGCACAGTGGTCCGGGCGGGGTGATGGCATTTGAGCTTAAGGGCGGGTTTGAGGCCGGAGAGACGCTGCTTAATTCAGTAAAGCTCTGCACCCTGGCTGTTTCCCTGGGCGGTGTTGAAACCCTGATTCAGCATCCGGCGTCCATGACTCATGCTTCCCTGGAAAAAGAGCAGCGTCTGGCCGCCCGAGTGACCGACGGCCTGATCCGTCTCTCTGTGGGAATTGAATTTCATGGCGATCTTATCGCCGATCTGACCCAGGCCCTGGACCGAGTTTCCGGATATAGATATGCAGTGCCAATATGAATCTTATCTCAAAGCTTTGAGACACCCTGGTCCAAAAACAATTGAGCGGTAACATCAAAAACGGTTGATTTCAAAATTTCAAAAGGGTTTTGATCTTTTTGATAATGGCAAAGCCACTTTTTGATGAAACATTTTGTCAATCTTTGAAAGGAAAAAATATACTATGATTTTAAGTTCCTTGAAGCTAAAAATGAAATTGATGATCTATGGTATTTTACTTAGTGTAATCCCTATTGTTTTAATTTCTCTGATTTCTTTTTTTCAGGATGCCCAAACTGAAAATTTTGTGAAGCGAGAAACCTCAGATTTGACTATTGCAAACTTCGAGCATCTGGTTAAAGGGGTATATTCGACCTGCAAGACCAGTCAGGAGCAGGTTCAAAAAGAAGTCGACAGCTCTTTAAACGTTGCTCGGGATATCATGAAACAACAGGGCCCTGTAGAATTGTCCAATGAGACCATTGAATGGCAGGCTGTGAATCAATATACGAAAGAGAAACAAACGCTTTTGCTTCCCAAAATGATTGTCGGTGGGGAATGGATCGGAAAAACAGACGATATGTCGCAAAAATCGTTAATTGTTGATAAAGTCAAATCGTTGGTCGGGGGGACCTGTACTATATTCCAACGTTTGAACGAATCGGGAAGCATGTTGCGGGTTGCTACAAACGTATTAAAGGAAGATGGAAAAAGAGCTGTGGGAAGCTATATCCCCGCAATCAATCCTGACGGAAAACAAAATCCGGTCATCAAAGAGGTCCTTAATGGAACAACATTCAGGGGCCGGGCGTTTGTCGTTGACAGATGGTACATCACGGCTTACGAACCAATATATGATACCAATAATTACGTTGTTGGCGTTCTATATGTGGGAGTCCCCCAGGAAAGCGTCACCAGCCTGAGAAAAGCGATCATGGACACAAAAATCGGGAAAACCGGATATGTTTATGTCCTTGATTCCCAAGGTAACTATGCCATTTCACATCAAGGTCAAAGGGATGGGGAAAATGTCCTTGACTACCAATCCGAAGACGGTTCCTTCCCGATAAAAAATATTATAAACACCGCACACAGCCTGCCTGAAGACAGTGTCGGCGCAATGCGATACATGTGGGATAGCAAAGACGGCAACGGAGAGATGGAAAAAGTAACAAGGCTTATGTATTTTAAACCCTGGGACTGGATTATTGTTGCAGGATTGCCGGTTCGTGAATTTGATGCCGCAAATAATAGGATAGCGAAGATTAACGCACACAAGAAAAAATTTCAGCTTTCAGTCATTGTTATCGCCCTGGTCCTCGTAACCCTGATTTGGTATTTTGTTGCGAAAAATATCACGGTTCCGCTGATTAAAGGTGTCTCTTTTGCAAAAACAATGGCAGACGGTGATTTCACGCAATCTCTTGATGTCAGCCAGCGTGATGAAATCGGAACGCTGTCAACTTCTTTGAACACCATGTCAGCCAGTTTGCAGGAGATGATCAGGAATATTTTTCAAACGACCCAGACTTTGACATCGTCTGCCAAAGAGCTTTCATCCATTTCAGAGCAGCTTTCCGCTAATTCCGAACAATCCGCGGAAAAAGCAAACAGCGTATCTGCATCAGCCCAAGAAATGGCTACAAATATGAATAGTGTGGCTGCTGCAACGGAGCAGACGACTGCCAATATTCAGATGATTGTTTCCGCTGCCGAAGAAATGTCTTCCACCATAAATGAAATTGCACATAACACAGCCAAGGGCAGTGAAACAACACACGCAGCAGTTGAAGCTGCAAAAGAGGTTTCCCAAAAAGTGGGTGAGCTTGGGAAAAGTGCATCTGAGATCAGTAAGGTAACAGAGACGATTGCAGATATTTCAGAGCAGACCAATCTTCTTGCCCTGAATGCTACAATTGAGGCTGCAAGAGCAGGTGAAGCAGGTAAGGGTTTTGCCGTTGTTGCCGCAGAGATTAAAGCACTTGCACAGCAGACAGCAGCAGCTACAAGTGAAATAGGTAACAAGATAACCGCGGTTCAAACAACAACACATGAATCTGTTACCGCAATTAACTCGATTGTAAGTATCATCAATGAAGTTAACGAAATTGTAACAAGTATCGCCACAGCCATCGAAGAACAATCGGCAACCACCCAGGAGATAGCAAATAATGTAACTCAAGCGGCTCAAGGGATACAGGAGGTGAGTGAAAACGTGACCCAAACTTCTGCGGTTGCTGGAGAATTAACAAAAGATATTAATGACGTAAGTCAGGCGACCAATGAAATGAATGCCGGAAGCCATCAGGTAAAAACCAGTGCTGTGGAGCTGTCGAAACTTGCTGAACACCTGAACGAAATGGTTGCAAGATTTAAGATATCAACCTGAAAATTTGAGGTAAAACTCAATTATCTTATGAGTGAGTTTTGCGGTAATGCCAAAAAATTAATGCCGGAGAGGCTTCTTCTTTTTCTAAAACCGGACGGCAATGGCTGCGATATCATCGTGGCATTTAAACCGGGGAAAGGCCAGGCAATGGGGATCTTTTTTTTCCTGGCTGCGGATCATCTGTTTGAGTCCTTCCAGGCCCAGGTTCAGGTAGGTCTTGACAAGATCGGTGAAATCCTTGTGTGGTTGGGGTTCAGGCTGGGGGATGGAGAGGCCGTCGGTAAAGATCAAGAGATGGGCCACCCGGTCCAGGGGCTCCTCACCCTGATTCAGGAATGCTTCCGCAGTTTTTTCTCCGTTAAGCACCCGTAGGTGATGTTCATGTCTGAACGGACCTTGCGGATCTGGTGGGCCAGTTTTCCACGCATCATATCTATGATCTGCTGCGGGTCTGTCTGATGGTCTTGGGGCAGATGGGTGCGGACCAGTTCCTTCCACAGGGTCAGGGTTTCATGGTCATGGTCTTCGCGGTTCACCAGAACCCTGTGGCTGCCGTTCTCGTAGATAAGAATGATTACGGCATCCCCGGCCTGGACCCATTCCAGGGACTGTGCCTTGATGCGTACAACCGCCGCACTGGTGCTCCAGAGATTTTCCGTTCTTGAGGTGTCCACCCCGTTAGAAATCATCTGGGCCATAATCGCATCATTGGCCTGGCAGGCCAGCTGGTTCAGGGGGAAATGGTTTTTTTTAAATACTGCGCCGGCCGTGCGGGAGGCAATGGTGCCCCCGGTCCGGTCCCGGCCGAATTTCCGGCTGTTCAGGCTGGTTGCCCCGTCAAAGACCCCGAGGATATTGTCCTGGATCACCAGAAAGTCTTCGTTCTGAATGGCGGTTCCCTTTTCAAGGATGGTCTGGACCTCTATTTTCGGATAATGCGTTATTTCCATTCGGATAACTATAAAAACGGAAAAAAATTATGTCAAAAAGATAATATTGATCCAGATTTGAATGTGTATATAGATATTCTATATGTCTTTTATAATATGGGACGGATATATGTTTTTAGAAAGTACTCAATGCCTGTTTTATTAAAGTGCATATGGTCGTAATAAAATTTTTTATCCTGCATGCACGATGCACAGTTGATGTAAAAGACCCCAGCTTCACGATCAGCCGTTTTCCTCAAGAACGCATCTACCTCAGGCAGGCCGGGAAAATCGGGCATGAACAGTGGGAGCATGACATAGGTGATGGTGGCGCCATGGGTTTTCACCAGCCGATTAATGTCATCAACCACATGGCCGTAAGCGACAAAGTTGTTCTGATCATACTTTTTCAGATAATGTTTTTTTGCCTTCTCCATCTTTTCTTCATCGATTTTCTTAAGCGTACCTTCCGTGAGTCCCGGGGCTGCATAGCGGGATATCTTTTGCCAGTCCGTGACCTTAATCATCTGCAGGTAGGAAGAGAGCCGGTCCAGGGGATAACGCTCCTTGATGAGCTTTAGGAAAATGAACAGCTCAAAGGGCTCATCCCTGAGAAAGAAATCGTTGTGTTCATTGTTGATGGAAGAATAGAAAATAAACGGGTCCACCAGGTAAACAACATGGTCTGCCGTATTTCCCTGATTCAGGAAAAAAGAGAGATGAACATCCATGGGCATCAGACCGCCGCCGCCCCCTTTGGAGAGGTTGGCAACCTTCCTGCCCAGGATTCTCTCCACCATTTCATGGTTTCCATCCCGGGAAAGCACGCGGCCCCTTGAGGTTCCCAGAAAGACGACCGGATAGTGTTCGTTTTCTCCAATGACCAGCAGGTTTGACTCGCTTTCGGCATATGACAGATGGATATCCCGGTGCCGCCCTGAAAAGCCATAGAGAAGGAGTGTGAGAATAAAAAGATTCAGCACTCCGAATATCACTAATTTTATAATAAAAAGTGTTCCGTTCATTTTTTGCTTTTATCAGAACTGAAAATAAATGAATTCCTGTTTTACGCCAAACACTCCCGAAATCAATACAGACCAGAATGCAACCGTATAGATGGCCCAGCGGACCGTGAGTGGAAGATTTCCCACCAGTTCCTGGACCCATCCCCGACGTTCCCACATTTCTACGCCAAAAAGCGACACAATCATAAAAAGCAGAGAAATAAATTGCGGGATGCCCACTACAGTGATCCCGGCCTGTTTTAAACCAAATCCGTCAATACCGATCAAAAACATTTTACGGATAATGGTGAATGCGTCCGACACCGAATTGGCCCGGAAAAAAATCCAGGCAAAAGAGATCATAGACATCGTGATGACCACCTGTATCCCTTGATTCAGCCTGGATGCCTTGCCCGTAAACAACCTGTCTGCCAGTCGCCTCTGGAAATGGCGCGTTGCGTTCTCCAAAATCAGTATAAAGCCATGCAAAGCGCCCCAGACGACAAATGTCCAGTTCGCCCCATGCCACAAACCGCTTATCAGAAAGGTAATAAAAATATTGTATCGCCACCGCCATATTGTCACTCTGTTTCCCCCTAACGGAACATATACATAATCCCGAAACCAGGTGGACAGGGAGATATGCCAGCGTTGCCAAAATTCGTGAAGAGACCTTGAAAAATAAGGATGCCTGAAGTTCTCCATCAGGTCATATCCTAAGACTTGAGCGCTGCCCCGGGCCATATCCGTATATCCTGAGAAATCACAGTAGATCTGGACGGTATAAAACAGGGTGGCGATAATGAGCGCAATGCCCTGATAATCCCCCACATGGTTGTAAACATGGTTAACATACACGGCAAGATGGTCGGCAATGACCATTTTCTTGACAAGTCCCCAGAGTATGAGCCGTAACCCCTGGGTGACGTTCTGATAATCAAAGGCTCGGGGCTGTCTGAATTGGGGCATCAGGTCACTGGCCCGGTTGATTGGACCCGAAAGCAACGGGGGAAAGAATGCCGTGAACAAGGCAAAAATATGTAGTTTGCGTTCCGCCGGCACCTTGTCGTTATAAACATCTATAATATAGCCCAGGCTCTGGAATGTATAAAAGGAGATGCCCACCGGAAGGAGCAATTCAAACATGGGAATATCCTGGTGGATATTCAGTGTCCCAAGCACACCGGCGGCTGATTTGTTGAAAAAGTTGAAATATTTGAACAAAAAAAGCGTTCCGATATTTAAGAAAACACCTGCCCACATATAAGGTTTTCTTTTGTTTTTCTGGGCGGTTGACATCAGGCGCCCTAGGGTATAATTGACCAGGGTCGATCCCATGAGGATAAAAAGATATTCAATTTTTGCAAAGGAATAAAAAAAATAGCTTGATGATAAAAGCAAAACCCATCTGTACCGATGAGGGGTGAAATAGTAAAGTCCGATTAAAACAGGGAAAAAAATGGCGAATTGAAAGGAATTGAATAACACGGTTGTCCCTAAGGGGTGTTCATGTCAAATGGTCAATAAATAATTGCCGGGCAGTCTGTTTCCTTTGTTCTTTAACAACCCTGAAACCATGTTGCTTCTTTTTACGTACACTGGTGAACTATAAAGAGTCACATCGTCTGCGTCAATTGTAAAATTGACAACCACATCAATATACCGATATAATCTGCTTTGGTTCATATGATGACACGTCAACACGGATGACCCGTATAACAGATATCTACCTGAAAAGGCGAGCCTCTTGATGCAAATCCTGAAAAATTTAAATCATGCCCTGATTTCAAAAGTCATGATCATTTTTATTCTGCCTTATTTTTTATCGGTCGGATGCTATCAGGCCGAGGTGGAAAAACGAATATCCGGAGAAAAAGAAGGGCCGGCTTGTGTAGATAAAACAGCAAAAACGTGGACCCCTTCCGTATGGAAGGATTTTGTCAGGAACGGTCCCACGGGTACCCGCCTGCCCGATTTTTCAAGAGCTGGGTATGGTATGGGGGAAAAAACAATACCCGAAATAAAAAAACCGCTCTTCAATGTCACCCATGTGCGGTTCGGCGCTGTTCCCGATGACGGCAAGGAAGACACATTGGCGATCCAGGCGGCCATTGATGCTGCGGCAGCAGCCGGGGGCGGTGTTGTATTTCTGCCCAAAGGCCGATACGACATTCATCAGACAAAAACGTCTCCCTATCTTCAAATCCGTTCTGACCGTATCGTTTTGCGGGGCCATGGATCGGGTAAAAACGGAACCGTCCTTTTCATGGGTGCGCCGGGAAAAGAGGGGCGGGTCCGTCGTCTGGGAACTGTTTCAGCCGAGATAGAAGCCCGGCATCATACAGCATTAGCCGTCCTCGGCGCTGAGGAGGGTAACGAACTGGCCGCGTTTACACAAGACGTGGTCCGGGGACAAACAGATATTCGGGTGACCGATACCGGAAAATTTTTTGAAGGACAGGTGGTGACTGTCGTATGCAGCGATCCCCTCATCGACCCCGCACATCCGGAACCACATAAAGCGGATATCCCTGTGCAACTGACCACACCTTTTGCGCTCAGTTCTGTCCAGAACGATACGTTTGGGGCTTCGGTCCAGAAACTTTCCTGGATTGCCGGCATTGAAAAGATTATCGATGCCCATACCATCCGTCTGACCCGTCCGGCAAGGTTTGATCAGCCCTTACGCTATACCCCTAAAATTTTCTCTTTTAACGGAATTCACGAGATCGGCATCGAACACCTGCGCATCCAAAGCGCGTGGCCCGGCGGGTACCGTCACCACAAACCGTTCAAGGATACGGATGGAAAAATTATCCGTACCGCCGAGGAGCAGGATTATCTCTGGGGTGGCATCTGGATCAGCAGCGCAGTGAACGGATGGGTACAAGATGTGACCTTTGCCGACATGACCCAGGGAATTATCCTCAGCCAATCTGCCCAGTGGACCCTCAAGGAGCTGACATTTACAGGACAGGAAGGACATGCCGGTGTCACCATCGGCTGGGGAAACGACAACCTGGTCAAAAACGTTCAGTTCCATGCCCGGTTGGTTCATCCGGTGACGCTGACAATGACGGCATCAGGAAACGTTATCACAGAATGCACGGCACATTATGAAGGCAGAAATTTATATTCAGGCACGGACACGGCCATGGATTTTCACGGCATTTTTCCTTTTGAAAATCTTTTTGAAAAAATGAAGGGGTTCTATGTCTGTCCGGGTGGAGATTTGAGCGTGATGCCCCATGCCGGTGTAAGAAACGTTTTCTGGAATATCGAGGCCCCGGCACAGATCACCGGCTACGGAGACTATGCAAAGGATTCGTTTGTGCAAACCTATGATTTTGTAAATACCTCATCAAAAAAGCCTGAAACCATGTATGAACACTATCCCCAGGCATTTTTCATTGGTATCCACAGGCGGGGCAACCGCCCCATCACCCTGGCCGGATCAACTGAAGACCGTCACACCCGATGGATGACTGTGGAAGGATTGAATCGTCCGGATATCTCTGTTCCTTCCCTTTACGAGCAGCAAAAAAAAGAAGCACAGTAGAAGTGATAAACCTACTCAGCTCTATTTAACAGCCTGAATTATATATCAGCCAGGAAATGCCATATTTTCTGCCTAATTTTAGACATCACCCATAGGAACAGTTATGGTAAAGAATGTGCCCTTATCCACTGTACTTGTACAACTGATTTCTCCATTCAGCTTTTTACTGACAAGGTTGAATACCAGGTGCATCCCGAGTCCGGTACCGCCGCAACCGCGTTTGGTGGTAAAAAAGGGATCAAAGATTTTTTTCTGCTGCGCTTCCGTCATACCTTTGCCGTTATCTTCATAGCGCAGAATGATTGAATGATTCTCCTTCTTAACTGTAATGGTAATCTGACCGGCTTCAATATCTTCAAATCCATGGAGAAGAGAATTCATGATAAGGTTGGTCAATACCTGAGAGAACGCCCCCGGATAACTGTTCATCTCCAAATCTTCGGGCCCATCCACATGAACCGTATGCCTGGTCTTTTTTATGCGTGGGTAGAGACTGAATAAAATCTCATCAATATACTGTTTTATGTTAAAAATTCGTTTTTCATCACTGGACTGGTCAACGGCAATCTGTTTAAACCCCGCCACCAGTTGCGCCGCACGCTTGAGATTGGAAAGGGTTATCTGGCAGGCCTCTTCACAATCTTCCATAAATTTTATAAGATCAGTTTTGGTTGCTTCACCGGCCGTGAATCGTTTTTTAAAGGCTCTGGTTGCATCGTTAAGATATGAGATGCCGGTTACCCCAATCCCAAGGGGGGTGTTAATCTCATGGGCAACGCCTGCCACCAGATCTCCAAGGGCGGCCATTTTTTCTGCCTGTACAAGTTGTTTCTCAGTCCGTTTTCTTTCTTCTATCTCTTGCTGAAGCTTGACGGTCTGTTTTTCCAGATTTTTCTGGTATGCCTCATTCTCAGCAATGAGCTTGGCGCGATCCAGCGCTTTTTCAACCGCCTGCAGCAGAATATCCATATTGAATAATGGTTTCACCAGATAATCCCAGGCACCTGCCCGAACGGCTTCAATGGCATCATTTAAAACCCCTGCGCCTGAAACAATCAGTACGGGGATTTTTCCAAATTCTTCCTTCACTGCACGGACCACTTCAAGTCCATTCATTTCGGGCATTTGCAGGTCACACAGAATGAGATCAGGTTTATGTTCCCGGATTTTTTTCAGACCGATATGGCCATTTTCTGCCTGGATAACCTCATATCCGTTATCTTCAAGAATATCCTTGAAACTATTGCGGATGACTTTCTCATCATCAATTGTGAGTATAAGCGGCGGCTTGTTCGTTAGGGTCTCTTGCATCTTAGCCTCATAAATATGAAAAAAAATTTTATGCAAGGTTGCGGGGAGGGTGGGTCTACAGGTTAATGTCACTGGTCTATTCAACTTTTCAATCAGCAAACTTATCTCTTATCTCCAAAAAATTATCCAGATTATCAAGAAACAGATCCGTTAACAATGGATCAAAATGTTTACCCGTCTCACTTTTGAAAAGCGCAATAATTTTATCAAGGGGCCATGCCTCCTTATAACAACGCTCACTTCCCAAGGCATCAAAGACATCGGCGATGGCCGTTATCCGACCATAAATATGGATATCCGTGCCTTTCAGGCCTTCCGGATAACCCCTGCCATTCCATTTTTCATGATGCGTCAAGGCAATTATGGCACTGATACTCATCACAACCAGAGAAGATTGTTTGAGTATTTCGAATCCCCGTTTCGGATGGGTCTTCACAATATCCCATTCCTCGGGGGTCAGTTTTCCCGGTTTGGTCAAGATTGCATCGGGAATAGCAATCTTACCAATATCGTGCATCGGCGAAGCTGTTTTGATCATTTCCGCTTCTGTTTTATCCAGCCCAACCAGCAAGGCAAGCAGCTCTGAATAATGTGCCATGCGCTTCACATGGTTTCCGGTCTCCTTTGAACGGGATTCGACAACCTCACCCAACCGGTAAACCATCTCCTTCTGACTCTCAATTATTGTCTCATTGAGCTGAATATTCTCCAGCGTTACAATGAGGTTTTCAGTAAATATGTTAAGCAAACGAATATCAAGATCAGACAAGGTCTGATTCATCTGAGCAAAAAACAGAACAATCTGACTGCTGTTTGAGCAGTACATAACAAATCTGTCTTTCTCAAAAATATTCTTTTGCTCTGTGATTGCAGATAGAATTATATCCCGTTTTCCGTCTGCTAAATCAGAAATATTAATGCAGCTTAAGCCAAGAGGATTTTCCGGAGAATACACCTCCAGACAATGCTCTAAAAGGATATATCCTGTGACCTTGCAGGAAAAAATAGTGGTTTCGTCAATATTAAGAAGATCTGCCAACTGCTCAACCGTAACTCCTATAAATTCGGCCAGCGCTCCCCTTGATGAAATTCCCCTTGAGGCAACAATAAGTTTTTCCAGCCCCTTTCGATTTTTTTCCAGGGTAATGATATCACGGTAGGATCTTAACGTTGCATACATCAGGGTAAACAACTTGTTTGCGGTAAGCTCGGTTTTGGTCTTGTAGTCGTTGATATCATAGTTCTGAATGATCTCTCGTTCGGGGGCCTGCCCCGGCTGACCGGTTCTTAAAACAATCCGGGTGTTTATATTATTGAGATCTTCCCGGATTTTTTTAACCAGCGCTAATCCTGCATGTTCAGACTCCATTACCACATCGAGTAAAACAATGGCTATATTGGGATGCTTAACGAGACATTCGAGGGCTTCTGCGGCGGAATAGGCATGGAATAATTTTAATCCCCTGTTATCAAAAGTGAAATTTTTGAGCGCCAGTGTTGTTACCTGATGAACGCCTTCCTCATCATCCACAACCAGAATCTCCCAGGGTAGATTCCTGCCGTCATTTTTTGGGATACTCTCTTCTTCCTTTAGTATAAGTTCATCCATCATAGCTAAAGTTACCTTTAAATCGTGAAAATCACTCTTTGGCAGCTTCGTCGGTAGACGAGTCCCAAACGACTATGTTCCGGCCCTGTTTTTTTGCTTTATACAGCATGTTATCGGCACATTTGAGTAAATCGATCGGGGAGCGTCCTGCTTTAGGCATTTGGGTAGCGCCGCCCGCGCTCACCGTCATATATTTACACACACTTGAATACGAATGGGGTATGCGTAACTTTTTGATGCTCAACCGGATCTTGTCCGTTAATGTCAACGCACCTTCGGCTTCCGTTCCCGGTAAAAGCAAAACGAATTCCTCGCCCCCATAGCGGGCGACTGTGTCACAGGACCTTTTCGCGTTTTCAAAGAGTATGGCCCCCACTGCTCTTAAAGCGTCATCGCCTGCGCTATGCCCATAAGTGTCATTAAACAACTTAAAGAAATCGACATCCAACATGGCCAGGGAAAACGGATCACAGGTTCGCATGCATCTGTTCCATTCCACATTCAAGGTCTCTTCAAAGCTCCGCCTGTTGGGGATTTTCGTCAAGCCATCCAGATTGGCCATCTCTTCCAGAAGTTTTTTATGCAGGACAAAAGTAAGAATATTTTTCACACGGGCTTTGACAATCGGTGGATGAAAGGGTTTGCTGATATAGTCCAGGGCACCGAGCAACAAGCCCTTTTCTTCATTTTCCAGAGAGTCCAGGGTCGTGACGAAGACAATGGGAATGTTTCTTGTCCATTCCTGCGACTTGAGTCGACGGCAAACCTCATAACCGTCCATTTCGGGCATATTGACATCAAGCAGAATCAGGTCCGGAGATTCGGTTTTAATCCGCTCAAGGGCCTGGGTGCCGCTTTTGGCCGGCAGAACATGATACTCTGCCTTAAGTAGATCATTGAGTACGATAAGGTTGGCGCGTTCGTCATCGACAATCAATATGGTCTGCTTCTTTTTATCGGATGCCATCCTTATAAATTTCCTGAAACAATGCCCGTCAACTTCTTCAGGGTGCTCAACGCCTTATCGAATTCAAAATTTTCAAGATGGGTTCTAATTTTAGACACTGTAACACCTCCACCGGCCTGTATCAACGAATCATTTATATCATCCAGATAATCCTCTGCTTCGAAAGTGCCCTCCTGGATGAGTGCGCTCAATTTTGTCAGGCTCTCCATCAGCTTTTTCCGGTCCATGGCGTTTCCTATAGCTTCGGGCTGGGGCAGATCTTTAATAAAGGATTCAATTGCCTTCAGCACAACAGCCAATGCCCTCCCAAATTGGGAAAATAGGTTTGAAGATATGGATATGCCATTTTTACGCAAGTCCATTTCAAACTTTTCTGCCGCTTTAAATAAATCTAACGCACCAATATTCCCGGAAACCCCCTTTATCGAATGGGCTATCCTGGTCAGTTCCTCAGTCTTCCCGTTTTCCAGGCAGGTCTTGATCTGAGGTAGTGCCTCTTTATAATTTGAATGGAAACTTTTTAACAGCTTTATATAGACTCGGGTATTTCCGCCGACATGATAAAGCCCCTGATTAATATCCACACCGGGTATTGCCGGAATCTGGATATTTAACGCTTTCCCTGGCGCGTCAGTATCCGTCAATGAGCTTCCACCGCGGTCGCCAGGCTTGATCCAGCGCAGCAGCGCTGCAAAAAGTTTTTCAGGCTGTATTGGTTTTGTCAAGTGGTCGTTCATACCCGCTTCTATGCTTTTCTCGCGGTCTCCGGCCATGGCGTGGGCGGTCATAGCCAAAATAGGCAGGTGTTTGAAGCGCTCATCCTCCCGGATCATTCGGGTTGCCGTAATGCCGTCCACTACAGGCATCTGGATATCCATAAGAACAAGATCGAACGTTTGCGATTTTACAGCGTTAACGCCTTGTTCGCCGTTATCTGCAACTGTTACGTTCATACCGGCCTGTTTGAGGAGTTCCACGGCCACTTCCCGGTTAATGGCATTGTCCTCCACTAACAGAATTCGCGCACCACGTATCGGTGCCAGGTGTGAAGTTTCAATCCGGCGTCCTTTTTTTGAAATGGCACCCGTAGCTGAATCGTTGAATATTCCGATAATGGTATCAAATAGCTGGGATTGACTGACGGGTTTAATCAGAAAGCCATCCATACCGACATCATCAGCCGCCCGGGACACATCCTCACGTCGATAGGCCGTCACCATCAGTACGAAGGGAATATGTCTCAAGTCTCTATGCGCTTTTATCAGTTTGGTCGTTTCAATGCCATCCAGCCCCGGCATATTCCAATCAATAATGACCAGGTCATAGGGACGCTTCTCCTCTGAAGAGGCAATTATTTTTTTCAACGCCTCTTTGCCGCCGGATGCCGTCTCCACATTAAAGGATGATGAGTCCAGAACGCAAAACAAAAACTGGCGGGCCGTCGGGTTGTCGTCAACAACCAGCACACGCATTCCATGGAGCGTTTTGAGAAGCTTTAGGGTCGATGATGACAACGTGTTCTTCCTGCTCAGTTCACAGCAGATCGTAAAATGAAAGGCGCTGCCTTTCCCTTTTTCGCTCTCCACCCAGATGTTTCCTCCCATCATTTCCACAATACGCTTGCAGATGGTCAGGCCCAGGCCGGTTCCGCCATATTTTCTGCTGATCGAACCATCCGCCTGGGTGAAGGCCTGGAACAATAACCCGATTTCATCCCGGGTCATGCCGATACCGGTATCGCGAACGGTAAAATGAAGATCTGCTCGACCGTCCACTTGACGATCAACAGCGACCAGTATGGCGATCTCGCCCTGATCCGTAAATTTAACGGCATTGTTGGTCAGGTTGGTGATCACCTGTCCAAGACGAAGGGGGTCGCCGATTAGATTCTGGGGCACATCCGGGGCGGTTGAAAAAACGACCTCCAGCGCCTTCTCTTCGGCCGCCTGCATGACAAGGTTGGCAACGCCGTCCAGCACGTTGTCCAGGCGAAAATCGATATTTTCTATCTCCAGCTTACCAGCCTCTATCTTGGAGTAGTCAAGGATATCATTGATAATCCCCAAAAGATTCTGGGTCGAAGCCAGAATTTTATTGAGATAGTTTCGCTGCACAGGATTGAGGTCTGTATTGAGGGCCAACTGCGTCATGCCGGTGATGGCGTTCATGGGTGTCCGTATTTCATGGGACATATTGGCCAGGAATTCACTTTTGGCATGGGTGGCTTGTTCGGCTTCTTCTTTGGCGGACTTCAACGCCTCGTTGGTATTGAGCAATTCCGATGTCCGTTGGGCCACCTTCTGTTCTAATGTCCTTGAATATTCCTCAATTTGTTGTTGGGCTTGTCGAAGTTCCGCTGTTTTATCTTCAATTTTTTTTGCCAAGGCTTGTTCTTTTTTTGCCATTTGCAGGTAGCGAATTTTTTTAATTTCATCTTCAATGGTTTTTTTCGAAGGGAAAATTTTTAACTCTGCATATGGTTTATCCTGGTCATAATAGCAAATAACATCTGCCCAGCATCGGGTGTTAAAGGCATGACTGAATATTCCAATAATCTTTCCCTGCAAAAAAGGGCATCCCCAGCGTTCTTCAACAGGAAGATTCCTTTGCATGCTTATTTCCCATGAATTATGTACGATCACTGTTGCTTTTTTGTCTTCATTATTAAACTCGGGCATTTCAAAAATACCCCACCCCGCAGTTGAAACTGCTTGTCCCCATGCCAGAAAACCAGTTTCAAAAGTGTTGCCCAGAGTTGAGATCATTGCGTGATAATCTTCACCGGTGCCAAGACTTGATGAATAAGCTATAAGCAACCGAAATAAATCAGGTCCAATTTCTTTAGCCAGCGGCGATAACATTCGTACCAGAGAAGGATCTGTCCAGAAAAGAGCCGAATCCATACCGAAAAAGGACAAATTACCATTTTTCAGATCCCAAACAATTGGCGTCTTATTTAATTCAAGGTCAATTCTGTTGTCGTATTGCGATGGTCTGATTACAAAATTTGATTGCTGTTCTTCCTTAGCCATATTTACATCCTCAACAGCCTGATTTAAGTTATGGAGTTGCTTTTTCTCAACCAAAGTATGAAAGCTAATTTTGGGGTTTAAGGTTATCCGGGTTTCGCCAGCACAGGGGGTCCGACGCCAGAAGATCTCCTGTGACCTGGAAGGCTGCGCCCCGGCACCCGTAACAGATGTCATTTTTTTCACAGGTGCGGCAGTATCCTTTGATGGTTTGCCGGTGATTTTTCAGCAGGCGAAGTTCGCGGGAATGGTCCAGAATATCCTTAAGGCGGGTTTCCCGTATGTTGCCTATGGATTTTGTAATCCCCACACAGGGTTGGACATTGCCGATGGAGGTGACGGTGCAGGAAAACTGGTGCCGCATACACTGGTTGCCCATGAGCGGCGGCTGGGGATCCCATTCAATGCCGTAGCGTTCCCGGTCAACGGCACATATTTCCTCGAACACCACTTTGAGTTCCAGGGGTGAAAGTTCAAGGGACGTATTGTTTTTTGCCTGGCCCTGGGGGGTAATGATTTCAAAATAGGGCGCCATGTTGTTGTCCCTGATCCAGGTCCACAAGTTAATCAGTTCATCCCGGTTCTGGCGGCAGATAATGGTGCTCAAGGCCAGGAACGCATCTTTGGCGGGATAGCCTGCCGCTTTAAGGTTGCCAAGGGCATTGTGGATAATATGAAACGCCCCTTTTTTACCTGCAAGGGCATCCTGTCTGGCCTCATCAAAGGAGTTCATTTTCAGGACCACCCTTACCCCGGCTGCGCGAAGTTCCCGGGAAAAATCAGGGGTAATGCCGGTACCGTTGGTAAAGATCTCTGTTTCAAGATGATGGCTTTTTAAAAATTCAATGACCTCCCGGATATGGGCGTAGATGCTGGGCTCTCCGCCCAACAGAATAATTTTCCCGGCCCCAAGTGCTTTGGCCTGGATAATGACCTCAAATATTTCGTCCAGACTGAGTTCATTATCAAAGTATGCGTCATGGGGCACATAGCAGTAGCTGCAGCGAAAATTGCACCGCAGGCTTAACTCAATCTCCATGGAGAGAAGCCGATTGCCGGATACTGCGCGATCAATTTTTTGTTTGGAAAATTCAAAGTTTCCCGCACAACCAATATTGTGACTGGTACAGATATTCATGGGGACACCTTTGCGACAAACCAGACGGTTTCCGGATTGTTACCGGATATTTGGGTATGTTCCATCCTGAAATCCGCTTCGTTGATAAGATCTGTGATGGCTTGCACAGACAGGTAATGGGGAACCACCCCTTTTAATTTCAGTTTCAGCGCTTCAATGGTCCAGACCCGTGTTGGCTTTCCGGCCGGTGGGATGATGGCCCTGATAATCAGGACACCCTCGGGAGCCATGGTTGCCCTGATTCTTTTTAAGGTCAACCTGAATTCATCTGGTCTTAAAAAATGGGACATGTCCAGCATCAGGGCCATGTGGACCGGTTCTGAAACAGCGGGAAGATCCGGCGCACTGCCCAGCGCAACACTTCCCCGGTCTGATACAGCCATGGCACTGATGCGTTGGCTTTCTGGATCCGGCTCCAGACCGAATATACGGGCATGGGGAAATCGTTCAAGAAGAAAGCAGGCCGGCACCCCGAGCCCTGTGCCGATGTCCATGATCCGCAAAACATTGTCCCTGCCTGCCAAAATCCCGGGCAGCTCTCTGAACATGGGGTCCAGTTGGAGTTTAAAACGGGCGAACATTCTGGGATATGCCTCGGCCGTGCGGTACCTGGCAAGAATCCGGGATGGGAGCGGTGTGCCCGTTTCCTGGTTCTGATCCTCCTGGGGTTCCGGCAATGAACCTTTGCCCCGGGGCGATTCTGCGGTTTGTAAAATAAAATAGCGGCGCAGCAGGGGCGGCATAATCAAAAAAGCGCCCCCAAGGCAAAAGCCGATGCCCAGAAGGGAGGCAAGGCCGGCACTTTGCAAAAGCGAATGGGTTGCCATACACATCACTCCGAATCCGATCATGGTGGAAACGCCTGCCATGAATACGGCCAGGCGTATCAGTTCGACCGAGGGATGGGATTCGTCACGGTATCGCTGGTAGGCGCGCACAAAAAACAGGGAAAAGTCAATGCCGATGCCGAATACGATAATGGAGAGCATCAGCGCGGGAATATCAAGGTTGTGTCCTAACAGTTTCATGGTGCCGAGGGTGCAGATAAAGGCAAAAAAGACCGGCAGCATCGTGATGATGGTGAGTCTGATGTCCAGAAAAAAGATAAAAAGCAGGATCAGGACCGCCCCTGCAATGATGAAGAACATTTTGGCAAAGGTGGCGTACAAAATGACACCTAATGTGTCGGAAAAAAGCTGGGGCTCAAACACGGTGGCAATGCTGCTGAAGGCGTCATAGAAACTTTTTTCATCCACATCCGGGTTGCGCATAAGGCTTGTGGTCCAGATCCAGTGACCGCCGTTCTCTCTGGGTTGAGAGATGCCCATCATGGAATAAAGGGCCTGGGGAATTGCCACGGGTCCGTCCGGAAGGTTGGCCGGGGCAAGCAGGCTTAAAAACGGGTCAAAGGCATCCCGGGTAAAACCGAGCCGGTCTGCCTCCCGGATCAGGGTCTGTTTGAGGGCCGTGACCCGTTCATCACCCCAGAACTGTACCCAGGCCTGATAGTTCTCCTGTTTTTTTGCCTCCCCCGGGAAGATCATTGAAAGTATTGTGCCCGAGGCCGGAACACCTTGGGTTTGAACGGCAGAGACCCTGTCTGCCAGCCGGTCGCTTAAATCCTGAAGCTTTTTGACAGAATCGGCAGTCAGCATGAGATGGGACTTGCCTGTAAATCCTTTGCCCCAGGTCTCATAGAATGCTGTATCCGCATCCCTGGTTTCCCGGCTCACCGTACTCATGGCGGACAGATCCACATGAAAGACCGGCCAGGCAAACCACACCAGGACCAGTGTCAGCGCCAGGGCAAACCAGGCACCGCAGTTGCCGGGAAGAATCAGGGTATTGACCAGCCCTTTCAGGGGGAGCCTCCGGGCTTTTGCCGGCCGAAGCATGGGCACGATCCTTGGGAACAGGGAATGAATAAAGACAAAGGAGAATCCCATGCCAAGGGCGGTAAACTTCCCGAGTTCTTCAAGAATTTTAAAATCGCTCATCCCCAGGGAGAGAAAGGCGCATACCGTGGTCAGGGTGGCGAGCAGACCCGCGGCCCGCACTTCCGTGGATGCCTGTCTGCCAAATGTTTTTTGGGGCTGGTCCAGAAACAGCAGGTAGGTAATGCCGTGGTCTATGGTGATGGAGATGATGGCCCCGCCAAAGCCCAGAACGATCAGGGAGATGCTGTCATATAACAGGGAATAGGTAAAAAGGCCCGCAATGGTGCCGAACATGGCCGGAACCAGGGCCAAAAGCCCGATCCATGGCCGGGGAAAGGCCAGAAACAGCAGAAGGGTGATGGCTGCCGTGGCAATGAGGATGGCGTTTTGGACATCATGTTTGATTATTTTTTCATTGTCATAGGCGGCCCTGAATGCCCCTACCGAGGTGAGTACGGCATGCTCATCCGGCCGGGAAAACGCTGTTTGGGCAAGGGTCTGGACGGCATGGATCAGATCCATGGTCCGGGTGGCAAATTTTGAGTCCGTGCCCGAGCCTTTGGGGGTGGCCATGATCAGGCAATGCCGTGAATCCGGTGACAAAAGTTTGCCTTGGTAAAAGTTGAATTCATCAACCGGTGCCAGGGATTTCAGCCTTGCCAGTACAATGTTTTTCAACCCGAGGGGGTCAAGGGCTATGAATTCGGATGTGCCCACTTCCTCAAGGTTTAAGAGGCGGTCATGGGTTTGGGAGAGCGTCTCCCGGACGGCGTCAGGCGAGAGCAGGGGACGGATCTGGTTTTCAAGCTGGGTCCGGGTGAATTGAAAGGGCAGGGTTTTTACCACCTGGGTGATCAGTTCGGGCATGATCTGCTGGTAGTGATCCATTCCCACACGGCTGAACAGTCCGGAGGCCCAAAGTTGTTCTTCCACCATGGCGGCAAGTTTGACCAGCCGTTCCGGATCACGGGTGCCAAGGCTTGCACTGATAATGACCTGGTCCTGGAGGGGATGGTGGTCAAAAAAATCAAGGGCGTCATGGATCACCCGGTTGTGTGTCGGAAGCGATGCCGTGATATCCGTTTCCACATAAAGCCTTTGGAAACTGACAAAGAGCATGAAGGCCGCGGCAAGGATCGTGATGATCAACAGACCGATGTTCAGCTGTTTGTCGCCTTTTTTTGAATTTACCATAGGCACACCAAAAGACCTGCAAGAACCGCTACATGACCGACAATGATCATCAGGCGGTGGGCATAAAAAAATTCGTTCATCAGCTGGATAAATCCAAGGCCGCCAAAACAACGCCGGAACCTGTCCAGGCCGCGGCAGGCATCATTGTCTGTTTCTGCATTGCTCTGGAAGGCAAAAAAAGGCGTTATTCCCAAATAGTCGTCACAAAGGTTTTTGAGCATCACGTCATAGGGTATCCCGCGCCAGGGCTGTCTTGCGATCTCTTTGCCAAAGGCGCGGCTGACGGCATAGGCATGGGTCAATGCCTGATACCTGATCTTTTTTACCCCTGGATTACCGGTTTTTGAACTGCCCCTGATCAGACATCCGAAAAAAAACAGGGTCCAGGTGCTGCAGGTTGACAGCTGTGTAACGGCTGCGCTTAAAATCTTGGGGGCATACCGGTGAATTACCACGTCATCCTCAAATACGACCCATTGTTGTGCCCCGGCATCAATGGCTTTTTCCATGCATAGAAGGTGGGACGCAAAGATGCCCCGGCAGGGATCATTGTGATCTTTCTCCACCAGGACAAATTCCACACGCTTCAGAATGCCCATGCGTGAAAATTCAAGCATGGTCCGTTCCCGGCGGTCAGTACGATCCCGAAGCGAGATGCAGTACAGCCTGTCAAAAAAGGCCCAGGGGGTTTCAGTTTCAGGTGTCATGGCGCATCATTCGCTTTTTTTTTGAAACCTCCATAGGTTGATACCCGGGTACAAGGGCAAGCAGGTTGCTGCGGTGATTGAGTACGATAAACCCCATACACACAATCACCCCGGCAATTGCCATAAAATCGGGTCGGCAAGCTCGGGTAAGGCCCATGCCGATGATGGCCACAAGCACCATGGAACCGGCAAAAGGCAGCCGGAAAAAAAGATATCCTGCACACCAGCCGGCAAGGGACAGCACTGTAAATACAGGGGTAAGAAACAGGGAAAAGCCGATCAAATGGGCAACGCCTTTGCCCCCTTTAAATCCGTGGAAACATGGGAACCGGTTTCCCAGAAGCAGAAAAAATCCCACCCAAAGGAGTGCGGGCACAGACAGAAACCGGGATGCCGCCGCCGACATCACAAACGCTTTGCCCACATCGGTTATGAGGACAAATCCGGCCCATTTCACCCCCAGGATTCTGTAAACATTGGTGGTTCCCGCGTTTTTGCTGAACAGAGTCCGGGGATCTTTCTTTGTTTTCACCTGCAGCACAAGGATGGAAGCGTTCAATGAGCCTGCGGCATAGGCAATCAGGCAGAAAAGTATGAACATCAGTGGATGCCCTCCCTGATCCATGCCGGAGGGGTGATGGTCCCGCCGCTGACATCTCTCATCATTGCCCCGGATACGGTTTCACACAGATCGCCCTGCTTGTCGGTAATCCATATGTCAAACCCCAGGGTCCCGTGGGTTTGATATTGGGGGATGACCCGGGCAGTATAATCCTGATGTTCAACCGTGGGTTTGTAAATGATCCGTTTATCAAACCCCACCGGAAAGGCCACAACGCCGAAAAACCGCTGGCTCCAGACACAGCCGGCATGGAAGGCTCCATCCAGGGGAAATCCTGATCCCAGCATGGTTTTAAATGGATCATCCGGATCATCGGGCATCGCTTTCAGTGTTGCATACGCGCCTGACCGGGCAAGCCGCAATTCATCCTTAATGGAGTGAAAGGCCGGCCCGAATGGAACCAGTTCACGGTATATGGAATCGGTTGCCACCTTAAACACGGGCTCTTCGCATTCATGAACATGGACTGGGGAGAGGTTTGGGACAGGTTCTGTTTTGGCGTAGAAGGTAGCCGTGCAATGCTCCCTGATTCTTGTCATGGCACCGTTTTTTGTGGAAAACCGGGTGGCCAGGGATAGCGAAATCCGCGTATGGTCCATGGGGCGGATATTGCACAGCGCGTCAATGGTCTCCTGGCCGGGTTCAAGCACAAGAAATTTATTGAACCGTGCATCCGCCATATGCCCCGGGGCAAAGGCGGAAGTGAAAAAATCGCGTTCCCCGATTAAGCCGGCCAGGACCTTTAACGCCTCCACAGCCGGAAAAACCACCTTGCCTGCGAAACAATGGTCCATGAAGTGGGGATAAACGGCTATGGTTAACGGAACCTGGGTAAAGGAGCTGTCCATCTCAGGTTCTGCTTGGCGGGTCTACAAATTTCAGGCTCAGGTTTTCCCCTTTTTCATACCCCATCACCCATACGGCCAGATAGGTATCCACATAATCCAGCCAGGCCTTGAAGGTTTCAGGATCAATGGCGTGTCTGAAAAGTCTTGCCGTGACAACGGCACTGCCGGCCGCGTAGTGGCGGCAGTCCGCACAATCGGTATCCGGCACACAGCATGCCGCGCTTCTGTCCCAGGTCAGATCTGCCCTGTATTGTCTGAATGTTTTACCCAGGCCCACATCTTCATGGGGATTCATTCTCGGATAAGAACATTGAAAAAGATCGTGCAGGGCCATCTCATGGGTATGGGCAAGGATGTTATAGTGGGAGAAGAGCAGATGCTCAGGATAGGTTTCAAGCATCTCAAGCATGATCTCCCTGGTTTTTGCCAGTGTCTGCCGGTTGTGCCGCAGGTCTCCATCATATCCCACCGGCGCGGAAAACATATTAAAGGTGAAGCGGCAGCCGTTTTCCGCAAGGATGGGGGCCACATCCCGTATCTCATCAATGTTGCTGCCGGTAAAGGTGTAGACAAATACGGCCCTGGGATCGTCTTTGTAGTTTTTGATCTGTTTTTCAAGCATGTGATCGGCCCTGCGAACGGCCTGGCTTGTCCGGTCATTGCCCCACACGGAGATGTGGATCCTGTAGCCCACACCCTCCGGTATGAATTTTAACCCATTGGATGCGATGGCGCCCAAAGGAATTTCCCGGTAACAGGTCTGCAAAAGTTCGGGAACCAGGGCGGGCTCAGCCCCTGCCAGCACAACAAAGGTGATGCCCCGTTCCTTTTCTCTGACCATCAGTTCCTGCCATGCGTCAGGATCGTTATTCCCGGTGACAAACTGTTTGTCGCCTTCATAAAAATAACAGCCTTCACACCGGATATTGCAGCGGTTGGTCATGTCATAGGTGGATTCCCTTAGGAAAAAGTACTTTTTTACCCGCTGCCATCGGCTGCGAATCACCGGATCGGACAGAATATCTGAGAATTTCCAATGTGTTTGCATAGAGGGTTTTTATATATATTGTTAACTTAATTTTATCTCTTGTTGTGGGTTGGGCCTGGGTGTTGATAGACCAAGTCAGCCCATGGCTGTTATAATTTGTTGTTGATGTATTCGGCAATGAGCCGGACGTTTGTCAGTTTGGGGTAATCATCCTCGTCAATGCGGATGCCGTATTCATCCTGGATCACCAGGGCCACGGTGGCAAGATCCATACTGTCAATACCGACTTCATCCACAAGGTCCATTTCAGGATCAAAGGTTTCGGGCGTCACATCCTCAATCATGAGTTCATCAATGATAATCCGGGTCACATTGATAATGACATCGTCAATGGTTCTTACTTTGTTCATTTTTAGATTTTTTCTCCCTTTATATAGTTTTAAAGCTTCTTAACATATTTCTGACAAGATATCTATTTCAGGATTCGTGGGTCAAGGGTAATCGCATGTAGAAAATACCTCACCCTACTCAATTTTATATCCTTCACAAACCCGCCGGCCCACGCCGGTAACGATTCCCCCAACCCAGGATTAACAAAACGCAATGGCAGGGATATGGCTGTTTTTCAGGCCAGGGTCATGCCTGTTATTTTTGCGACATAATTTTTAGTCTCCCTGGGCATCTGGCTTGGCCGGGAGTCCAGATTCCCCATTCCCCAGTTGTAGGCGGCCAGGGCAAGGGGGACGCTTCCTTCATACCGGTCCAGCAACTGCTTCAGGTACCGTGTTCCTCCCATTACATTTTCAGTGGGATTCAGAGGGTCTTTTACCCCGAGTTCCCTTGCGGTATCCGGCATCAGCTGCATCAGCCCCATGGCCCCTTTGGGAGAAACAGCATCGGGATTAAAGCTGCTTTCCGCTTGGATAACCGCCTTGATGAGGCCTGAATTCACCCCAAAGGTTGTGGCGGCTTTCTCAATGATTGCTTCAATGTCAAGGCTGTCAGTCCGTTTGGCCTCTTCGGTTGTTGCGGTAACAGTTTCATTGGCTTCAATTTTCTGAAAGCTGTTTTTTGACGGTGCCTGTCGGATTTCTGACACCATTTTCCGACCGGCCGTCCGGTTGGAAAGCATCTGCTCAAGCCCGTCCATGAAAGGGGCACAAATCGGCTGATCATCCCCGTTTTCGGTCAGTATTCCCAGAAGGCTTTCATTTATCTGCATCATCATATGCCGGGACAAAACCAGGGAGAGCCTGGCGTTTAGAGAATCTGCCGCCGGGTCTTGTTCTGCTGCCTGGTTGGGGGCTGTCACCTGTTTGAGAAGATTTGAAAAAGATGCTGACCCGGGGCCCTTATTGTTTTGCAGCCCCGTTCTCCATGCTTCCCTGGAAACCGGGTTTAACCGGGGCGAGCCCATTGAAGCGTCAAATGTCGTGTCAAATTGGATCGTCATGATTTCTTAACCTGTAAATTGTTCCGGCTTGCTTGAGAACGGCCGGCGGACGGATTCATCACTGAAGGCCGGGCGTCTGTCAAACCAGTTACCTCTCGGAGAAAAGCAAGAAGCATGCCTTTTATCCAGGCAGGGGGATTAGCCGGTGACGGCTATAGCTGAACACAGGCAACTGTGGCAGGATATCTTCAGCCTGATCATTCAGCCGGATTCAATTTGAAAAAAAATATGTGTCAGAACTTTTACGCACCCGGCAGACAGCGCAGCTTTGCTGCTCGGACCGCACTGTAATGACGGATGTCTAAATGAACAACGATCAATAACCAAAGAAGTAAACGCCTTTACTGGCAAGGGTTACACACAACATAAATAGACACATTGTAGGGCCTCTAATTCCTCAAAATCTTTGAAGATGGGCGATTTACGGCGGCGGAGCCGCCGTGAACTCTGAACATCTACGGTTTGACCGTAGCATGTTTCTT
>ERZ1645192.619-NODE-619-length-29649-cov-22.170778_pt1 | contig 29649 bp, 15 predicted proteins | sample MGYA00575354_ERZ1645192 | MGnify/ENA primary metagenome ERZ1645192 (study PRJEB40844, sample SAMN11349763) | freshwater sediment metagenome | isolation source: river sediment | host: Sediment | place: India: Faizupur Khadar , New Delhi | collected 2017-02-21 ... | reverse complement strand
GTGATGTCTTCACTCACTTTTCGCAACAGCGATTTGATATCCTTATATGAAAAATCAAGATTCATTTTCAGGTCGTTTTTCACTGTCTGGCGCTTACTCGATTTGAGTTTCAGCACCACATCGAAATCGTTGACCACATAGCCCACTCCCACCACAAACTCGTCGGACAGGGCTTCGATAAGCTGCGTGCTGTTCAGATTAAGCGCCAGATTACGCTGTTTGCGGTATTCGGCTTTGGTAGTCATGCTGTTTTTCATGGCAAGATTCAATCCGAAAAGCGGGCTGAAACTCTCGTTGAGTGAAACGGTGGAAATATCATACGCCATAGACGGAATTGGCATATTGAGCTGAACATCACGTATATAACCCAAAGCGCTGTTGTTTCCATCCTGAGATACCCACGTGGAAAACGAGGAGTAATTGCCAATGGTGTACCGGTTGGAATAACCATGAGTAATGCTGATGGAACGGAACTTATCTTTCACCCAGGGGATATTGGATAGACCGTTGAAATTTATGTTCCAGTTAGGCATAATCTCGAGGATGGAAAGGAACGGGTTGGTGTTGATCCGGTTCACATCCCTGCCGGTGTAAGCAGCCAGAAACGCCGGGATAAGCACATCCGGTGAATTGATATCGAAAGTTCCGTTTTCAGGATCGAAAGGCTGGCCCCGGTAAACGGGATTGTCGGCAAAAAATCCGGTGACCGGATACCGCGTGCCGGTATATCTGCTTTCGAGTTTACGGGCTATCAGCTCCCTGTTGGCCAGAAAACGGCTGAATGTGGCTGACCGGTAGTTGTCAGATGCGTTTCCTATTTTGTCAAATGCCGTTTTCAGAGCTACCTGCGTGATGTTGAAGTTACCGTTGAAGGTAGAGGGCATACCGGGATACATGTAGTGAATCACTGTGTTTGACTGAAACTGTCTTTTGCCGGTCAGGTCAATTTTCAGTCCGGCAATGGGTTCCATGGTTGCCCTGATATCCAGATCTGAAGTTACAGCTTCGTTGGCCGGATTGATAATATCTTCGCCCATGTAGAGCCATCCGCGCTCAGAGGCGCCCGAAAGGGTGTTTTCATCGTGATAACCGAACACAAACGCCCATCCCGGTGCCGGTATTCCGTTCAGTTTTTTCTGTCCCAGAAAACCCGGTTCGGGGAGGAATCCCGGAATGGTGAGACTGCTCGACTGATTGTAGTTAACTGATACTTTGCGTATAGTGAGCGGCAGGCGTATGGTGAAGTCGGCCAGTTTTTCTGTTATCGTGCGCTCGTTCGGATCTTTGCTGATGATGGTGACGGTGGCATTGGAGGCGTTCATCACCGGTATGAGCAACACGGAAGAAGCGTTTTTCACCTTGTAAGGTACGCGTATAGGCCTTCCCAGCGAATCTTTGGCTGTGAATGTAAATCTTTCGCTGTTCAGGGCATGATTTACGGTAAGTGTATCTCCCTTTTTGAGGTTTACATTTTTATTGAAAGTCCGCGGATTGAACGTTTGCTGGCGGGTGTTGCGCTGCCCCCGTTCGATTACCGCCTTGAGAAATTTTGATTTTTTATACAGACTTTCCAGATTCATATCGGCATTGGCGGTAAGCCTGCCCATGGATGAAGCCAGATTTCCCACATCGGTACCTCCTTCCATGATGGCGCTCCGGTTCCAGCTGTAGGTGGAGTTGTACTGCGCATTGGCGGTTACCCAGTCCATCAGTGGGAGCTTGTCGATCGGAATTTTCCACGATGCATTGAAAATCTGCTGATAGGTGTACGGTGTGCCCATTTTCCGGATGTTGCTCCATACCGTATCGCGCCATGCTTCGTAGTATTCTTTTCCAATTTCGGGTGTGAAGTAGCTTTCTTCGATGTTGGCATTCATGGAAGTCTGCAACCCCAGATCGATGGCTTCGGTTATTTTATATTTGAAATCGAACTGCCGGTTCCACATGAAATCCTTGCTGAAACTCAGATTGTCCAACACCGATCCGGTGCTGAATCCGGTGAAGTCCCGCAATTTCATCTGCGAGTAAGCACGGTTGAGGCTGCTGCTGTAATTTACAGATGCAGGCAAATAATACAGGTTAAAGTCTTTGATCAGCTTAAATGCCGGCTTGGCCAGTGTTTTCGTTTTTTCAAAAGGTTTCCACGGCTTCATATTGAAACTGTAGGTGTAGTTGATGGCAGCCCGCTGCTGTTTGGTCAGGTTTTGCTGTATTTCGGGCGTGTGTTCGTTCGTTTCGTTGGTCGAGTAGCTTACAGTCACGTTTGCAGGGTCGTAGAACATTGGTTTTTTACTCCTGATGTTGACTTTTGCATTCGTTATATTGAAACTTCTGGTTCGTATCACCGACTGGGTGAGCGCTTTCAGCGAGTCTTTGAGGTTTTGCGATTCCAGGTTACCGATTGCATCTTTCAGCAGGATGTCTTCGTCCAGCGGATTGTATTTGGGCGAACTTGATTCGGTAGTATAGGTGTAGTAAGCCGGAATCTGGAGCTTGACCTGTTCGGGCAGAAAACGACCCAGATCGAGTGATGCCGAGAGATTGACGGAATAATGATCTTCCATGTTTCTGTTGGTCACATTGCTTTCTATTCCACCAAAGCCGGCTGTTTCCATTCTTCCGGCCACATTCAGCGAACCGAGATCCGACAAGTTGACGGCCAGATTGCCCAGTGCTGCCCAGCCACCGTCTTCTTCAAATTCGGACATCCTCATTTCATTCACCCATATTTCACCCGATTTTACCGCCCCGCTTTTATTGCGAACCCCGATCATGATATTTTCCACCTCCGAAATGGAAGGGTTACCCATGACGGTAATCCGGTTTTTCGGATTTTTTTCGTCGAAAACACTGAAAGGAAGCGCATTTGAAACCGATCCGCCCCGTTCGCGGTTACGCTGAAGTTTGGTGTCGGTGAGCACAGTGAACGGAAAATCAAACATATTTTCCGGATACCATACCGTTTGTCTGTCTCCCAGTTTATTGCTGGTGTAAGTGCCTTCAGGTGTGAGTCGAAGCGGTATTTCGTACTCATAGTAATTATTCACCATGTCCGACCCCATTCTCACAAACACGGCCAGATCGTCGTCATTCAGATCGGGAGCTGCCTTCATGGCTTCAGCGTGTACAAACATCTGGAATCGCTTGTACTGGCGCATGTCGTTGGAGGTTTTTTTGTAAACGGCACGTGCATCGTCGGGTCCGAGTGCGGATACCCGAAGCACCATGGCCTGCTCATTTTGCTGCAGGAGCTGAGGCTGGCTCGGGTCGGTCTCACGGGTAATTCCGGGAGGGAGTATGTAATTAACCGGTGTTTTACGCCCGTTTTCTTCAATGTTTACCGCCAGTACATCCAGGCGGGCATTGGAGGCAGAAGCCGACACAGCAAGCGGTTTGGTGTAGGTTTTCCATTCACCGCGCACCAGATCCAGGGAGGCGAAACGGAGATGTGCCTCTTTTTCGAATCCCGAAAGGAACATACGTATAAACCGAATGGATTTGAAATTGCGGATACTGCCCACTTTGTCGGTATATTCCCGAATGGGTATCTTGAACTGATACCATTTCACATTTTCCGTTTTTCCGTTTTTCAGCGTTACGCTTGCTTCCACCAGGTCGGTGATGAAATTAGTACCTACCATCATGTTGTCCGGACGAAGCTGCACCTTGTACTGGAAATATTTTTCGTACTCATTCAGGGTATTATCCGAATTTATATCCTCAATATCCGGCGCAAGTGTTGCCGAAGTGCTGTATTCGGTTCCGGTTTCGGCAGCATCGGGAGAATTTCTTTCGGTTCCGTTGTAATACTTGTACCGTTCGAGGATGCTCAGGTTCCGTTCGTCATAATCTTTGCCCAGGTAGAAATGATAGTTGTCGCCCGAAGGATCGTTGATGGGCGAATGCGGGTCGTTTTGCATCCGGGTCACCACTGCGGGATCCAGATGAGCTGTGAGATTTTCCACATAGGTTTTATAAGTCGGGAAAGTGAACTCATCCTGCGTGGAAAGCCCGTTGAGCCCTACATCCTGTTTTTCGCGTGCACCGGCCGTATTGTCAAAGGCAATAACGGTGGACTGAGTAAGCGGAATGCGTCCCCAAACGGTAGTTTCGAAATTCTGATTCGTATTGTCGATGGGCAGTCCGTGTTCGAACGCTTTTTTACCGTCCTTCAGGATATCCTCGCTGATATCGCCCAGGTTGAAGTAAAGGTCACCGCCGTTATTATTCTGAGTTCCATAAACAAACGGGTCCATCATCCAGAATTCGATGTATTCGATGTTGGCGGTTTCGAAGTCCGACGTTTCGATCTTCCGCATAATTCCTCCCCACCGATCCTTCGGGTTCAGCAGCTTTCCGGTTGCCGGATTAACACCTGCGATGTCCAGGTTGTAAGGTCCGCGTTCTTCGGGGTAATAGGACAGGTTGAGCAGTGTCATCAGCGAAGTTCCCGTCGGATCAATGTCGCGATTGGGAAAAAGTTCGGTTTCGCGCACCTGACGGGTATAATGGTTTGATTGCGATTCGAGATTGCCCCGCAGGTTGGGCGGTGTGGTACGCGCTTCGCTGTTCAGAATCCTGTCCACGGCATACCATGCGAGCAAAGCACGGTTTTTACCGTAATCTGTGTTATTGCTTAGTTTTGATTCATCAAACATTCCCGGCGTACTGGCCAGGTACCAGTTATACGGGTAATGAATATCTATGTTCGTTTTTGTCGATTCAAAATCATCGAGATAGGCCAGCCCCATTTCGCTAATCACTTTGGAGTGTCCGGGAATAAGCTGAGCATATTCGGCATTGAAGGAAATGGACGAAGGTTGTGTAGCGTTCACGAAAGGAAATTTATCCAGCACGTTGGTTATCCATTGCGATTCACGTCTCCAGGAGGTGTTGAGTCCCCAAATCGTATTTTTGATGGGTTCACTTCCGGTGTTCACCTTTTTAGTCAGCGGCATTTCGGAGAGGTGCATCAGCGTACCCCCGAGGCTGAAATCCTTGCTGAACTGATACTCCAGGTGTGTTCCCAGCAGCGATTTGCGCTGCATGCTGAACATCGACTGATTTTCCAACTTCACATTTACATTTGTATTGGATTCGATGATGGACTGATTGAGTATGGTGACAGTTCCCATCATGTAATCCACCGTGTAGTCCACATTTTCTACAAGCGTTTTACCTCCGGCAGTCACCACCACCGATCCTCGCGGTACATTCATGGCATTCAGGCGGATTTCCGAACCGGAAGCAGAGCCTTTGTACCTCCCTACCAGCGAGAATTTGTTTTTTTCGCTGAATTCCTGAGCCACTACCAGCGTGGAGTCGTACAACTCCTGATACACGTATTTATCAGCTATGGCATCGTTGCCTATTTTGGCGCGCAGGTGGCTCCCGAAAGGTTCGAGTACCGGAAAAATGATTCTTCCGGACGAAGAGAGCGCCGTGTATCCTTCCACATAATCAAAGAGCCCGTCGGGGTTGACGGTATTCTTCACATCCAGCCTGTCCAGGTTCATCACCCGCAGCAAAAGCTGGCTGGCAATGTTTCCTTCGGGAAAATACTGTAATTCGGTGCCGATAGAATCATTGCGGTACATGATATTCATTCTGAAATCTTCCGGCTGCATCTGCATGGCTCCGATGGAGTAAATATTCTTCATCATCAGGTCCCATGAAGCCAGCTGAGGCGACTGTGTGGTGCTTTTCAACAATTTAAGAATCAACGCTTGCGGTGCTTTCACGTTGTCGGTGGAGAATTCTCCCACCTGATAAATCTGCCCCTGGTAGGTGTATTCGTAGGCCACTGCGAGCACCTCATCGAGATTGAGGGCTGAACGGAGCGAGATAAAACCCAGCGCATTGTTGACCGTATATTCCGATGGATCGAGCCGGCGGGCATTCTCAATTTTTTCGTAGTCTTCGCCGCCGTTGATGCCTGTGGAAGCCGGTGGGTAGGTTGCCGACAAAACGGCATTGGTCTGCTGGATATCGCGCACGTTGGGCAGGGCGTTCATTTCGCTGTACAACGAGTTTGAGCCGTTGGCAAGCACGGCGGCACCCGAATTGTTTTTCCAAATTGGATTATCAATGACACGCGGTTCGGCCAGGTCCATGAAACCGATGATGTTGCGGGCTTCGTTGAAATTTCCGCGCTTGTTGGTTATCCACACTTCCACACGATTGACAGTGATGCCGGATGAAATAAACGGCAGTTTACTCATGGACTGCTCATAATTATCACGGAAAACATGACCGAGAAAAAAGTGGCGGTTATCGTCGTACTGGTCAATTTTGACTTCGAAAGGGATGGTCTGTGCGCCTCCTTTGGAACTTACGGTCTGCGATTCGGACTCCTGCTGGGAGGCAAGCGCCGAAACGCGCAACTTGCCAAACTGCAGATCGGTTTTGATACCGAAAAGCGCTGTGCTTCCGGTAATGAGCGAACCGTTGAGCTGCATGCTCACATTTCCGGCTTCGATATTCTGGATTATATCATCTTCCTTGCCCTTGAAAGCCAGTTTAGCCAACTTTTGGTCGAAGTCAAAAGAGGCTTCGGTGTTGTAATTCAGTCCGAAATTGATTTTATCGCCCACCGATCCGGTTACGTTCATCTGAATTTTCTGATCGAAGTTCGGTACGTTGGAGCGGCGTGCACGCTGCGGAAGAACAGGATTGTTGATAAAATTACTTTTGAAACCGAAAATGAGTTCTGCCGATCCCTGTGTTTTGATCTGCACACCACCCGGTCCAAAAATTTTATCGGCAGGCCCGAGGCTGAATTTCATATCGGTCGCTGAGAATTTATCTTCATTGCTTTCCACACCCTTCACGTTGCGGTCTCTGTAAAACTCGAGCATGCTTTTACGGAGTGAATACCTGTTGTACTCTTCGGGACTGAGGGTCATGGGAGTAGATATTTCGAGTTCGCCTGCTTTGGTGCGAATGACATAGTTTCCGGTATTTACATCGTACTCTATTTCTGTTTTGATGTTTTCGGGATTCCGGAGATCCATGGGGTAAACCTTGCTGAGGTCTTCGTAGGTCTCGATGGCCTGGTTGCTCACCGGAAATCGGGTGGCGGAATCTTTTACAGCTGCAGGAGTGGTTTTACGTGGTTGCGGCTGCTGCAGTTCTGCTGCAGTGGCGGACGTGAAGTGTCGGGTAGCACTTACAAAGCCGTAAGCAGTACCAACCAAAATTAGAAAGAAGATGATGAAAGAAATTATTTTTTTCCTTAAAATCATATCGTTATCTGTTACCGCACCTTATGTCGGCTGCAACTCTGCTAATCGTTTTTTATTCTATCCGGTTACAGCATTTTCAATGCCTGCTTTATTACCTGTTCCACTTTCATCGTCGGATTTTCAGCCATAATCTTATCCACCACTTTCTGCGAGGCGGCAGCTGCAAAGCCAAGCATGGCAAGTGCGGCGAGCGTTTCTTCTCTTACTGAATTCGTTTTCGGATCGTGCATGGTTCCCTTCAGTCCTGATTCTTCGGCAATTCCTGTTTTCAGAATTTTATCCTTCAGGTCTACAATAATGCGCTGGGCGGTTTTGGTACCGATTCCTTTGATGGCATTCAGCGATACTACATCACCTCCGGCTATCATCTGCTGGATTTCAGATGCGCTGTACGACGACATAATCACCCTGGCTGTATTGGCGCCAATACCCGAAACGGATATGAGCAGCAGGAAAAGTTGTCTTTCGGCACGGTTCATAAATCCGAACAGGAGGTGTGCGTCTTCGCGAATGGCCTCGTAGACAAAAAGCTGAGCATCTTCCCTGCCGTTAAGTGCGCTGTATGTTGTGAGTGTAATGTTGAGATAATAACCTACACCTGCCGTTTCGAGCACAACACCGGTGGGGGTGAGTTCGGTTACAGCTCCCTTTATATAGTCAATCATTGTTCTAACAAATTTGAGTTTATATCATTTATGAAAACGGAATTTACAACCGCAAAATCATTTGGTTGCATTCGGAAAGTATAACGATTAATTAAGAGAAATAGTACAATTTATGCCTAAAAAGACGACACAATGTGCATGAGAAGCGAGTAATACAGCGCAATACAATCAGTTGAAGGCTGAGAGCAAGCAAGCGGAGAAGGATTTCCAAAAATACGTTTAGTAATCAGTGAATTGAAAAGAACAGCAAACAGAAAACATTTTCAGCGTAAATCTGCCATTTTTTTTATTGATTGAAAAAACATTTTCTGAGATACTTCTCCCCTAATAGTTGAACCGTTAATTATAGGGTGAATTGGTCGAAGTCATTCTTTGGGAATCTTATTTTCTTCGTTTTGTAAGACTGAATCCGTTATTGAGGACATAAGCCGGATTGATAAGACACGTAGCCACTTTTTCATACCATCTGAACCCGTTTTTACGCATGGACAATGTCGCTTTGTGGGTGAGCTCCCCCACCAAAGAGCCCGCAATGGGTGTCACTATTATATCCTGAATGCTTGGCTGCTCTACACCGCCTTCCCAAACATACTCCCAAAACAGTGACTGAAACAAGTTATGCAATGAAGATTGCAACAACGTGCCGCCCTGCGATCGGATGGTATTGTAGTAATATGAGCCCTGATAGGGATGTCCGATGTAATTGACCACCCACAAATCATGATCGATGACAGGAGGTGTGGTAAACGTTTTTCGATACTGTTTCTGCATGACGGGTAACTTGAATTTATTCTCCGCGTACCATTGGGTAATTTCAGGAGGAGCTACAACCAGATACATCCCGATAGACAAACTGAAGAGAAATGAATAACCCGTACCACGCAAAAATTTATTACCGAAAGAACGATTCTCAAAATTGAATTGTTGATTAAAATGTTTGTTTGAGTCGGTGAGTTCCTGCAAGGGCAGTCGCAGCGTATCTTCAACGATGGGAAGAACCTGCAGGGAGTCCTGCCCGTGTACATTTGTTGATACTGCAGCAAACAGCAGTGCAGCGATTAACACCGTCAGCCTGATTGAATTCATACCCGGTTTTATTTTCATTTTGTATCATCATGAAACATGTTGCAATAATAATCAATTATTTTGAAAGTGAAAGCTAAAATGAGATAAAATAATTCCTTTCCGGTTTTCTAAACTTGTATTTGAAACAAGCGACATCCAGGTAGATTGAAGATAAGCAGGAGTTTTTTTTATTTACTAATCTTTCTGAACAAAAACCTTATTTTTATCCTTATATACAAACATTTAAGAATAAAAACAATTAAAAAAACTTTATAAAACCTGAAAAATGAATACAATAGCAGGACACGTAGTAGATGTAGTAGCGCGGCAAATAAGAAAAGGAACTCTATACATCGATGGAGGAAAAATTGTAAACTTTGAAGCCTCAGATGCTGTGCCCGACCAGTACATTATTCCCGGTTTTGTGGATGCACACATCCACATCGAAAGCTCCATGATGTTGCCATCGGAGTTTGCACGCTACAGTTTGCCATGTGGCACCGTCGCCTGTGTTTGCGATCCACACGAAATAGCCAATGTATGTGGTATACCCGGTGTAAATTACATGATAGAAAATGGCAAAAAATCGGCACTCAAATACTACTTTGGTGCTCCTTCGTGCGTGCCTGCTACACCTTTCGATTCTTCCGGAGCCATCCTCGATGCCGAAGCAGTGAGTAAGTTGCTCGAACGCGACGACATTTACTTCCTTGCCGAAATGATGAACTATCCGGGAGTTATCGAGCAAGACGAACAGGTACATTTAAAACTCCGGGCTGCCCACAAACATCTCAAACCCATCGATGGACATGCACCTGAGCTTACCGGCGAAGGCCTGATAGCTTATGCTTCGGCTGGTATCACAACCGATCACGAATGCATGACAATTGCCGAAGCTGAAGCTAAAATCGCCCTTGGCATGAAAGTACTGATCCGCGAAGGTAGCGCTGCCAAAAACTTCGACGACTTACTACCTCTGCTCGAAAAGTACAGCGACGAAATCATGTTCTGTTCCGACGATAAGCACCCTGATGATTTAATTAAAAACGGACACATAAATACCCTTGCCCGTCGGGCAGTGGCTGCCGGATACGACGCACTGGAAGTCCTGCGCATATGCTCACTCAATCCGGTTCTACATTACAAACTCGATGTGGGATTGCTTCAGCAAGGTGACGATGCTGATTTTCTGGTGGTTAATAATCTGACGGATTTTGACGTGAAACAAACTTATATTCGCGGTTTGAAAGTTGCTGAAAACAACGCGGTACTTTTTCCACGTTATATTCCTAATAAACTGATCAATAACTTTAAAGCCACACCACTACAGCCCGAACAACTTCGCGTCCAACCTTCGGGCGATCAACTAAAAGTAATTGTGGTGGACGATGGACAGCTGTTTACACACAGCGAATTGGTAGTTCCTAAAATCGACAACGACAATGTTATTTCGGACACTACAAACGACATACTTAAATTGGTGGTTTACAATCGTTATCAGGACATGAAACCTGCTATAGGATTTATTAAAAACATCGGACTTAAAGAGGGAGCTCTTGCTTCCACTGTTTCACACGATAGCCATAATATAGTGGCTGTAGGCACCTCCGACGAAGAAATCGTATCGGCAATCAATCATATCATAGCCAGTACCGGTGGTATTCTGGCTTGTAACAAAGACAACGTTTTGCTACTACCTTTGCCTGTTGGTGGTTTAATGTCGGCCGAAGAGGGTGATGTGATTGCCCAAAAATATGAAGAACTTGATGCCGCGGTAAAACAAATGGGATCGCAGCTGAAAGCCCCTTTTATGACCGTTGCCTTTATGTCGTTGCTTGTAATTCCAAAGCTTAAGCTTAGTGATCAAGGACTTTTCGATGGACGAACTTACGCGTTTACCGACCTAATGATATAGTATTCAGCAACAAAAAAAGTCAGTTCAGGTCTATCTGAACTGACTTTTTTTTTGTTTTTTATTCGTGTAAATTGATATTGAATTTTATTTGAAAATCACTATTGCCCGATAAAATTCTGATTTCTTAAATTGTATTATATTTCTCACTTTGAAATGACAGTCATTATTCTATCTTTTGGAGTGGAGTTCAAAAATCTCTATAAATCACAGTCATCCTGAGTGTAGCGAAGAAACTTAATATTTTTTACTCGACAAAATTATCTGGAAATACTTTTGCCTGTACCACGTTTCAATTATCGGCATATCACGCATTTCGCTTTACCTTAACGGCGATAAAATCATATTTTTCATTATTTCGCAAAAGCAATTGTTTCATTCTGTTCTGACGAAGAATATACAGACAACAGTTCTAATGGAGCAGGTGTATGCATAACCGGCTTTGTTTTTATTAAATCCGTCAGGTTACCGAAGCGGGAGTGGCAACGATTGAAATCCCGGTAATCAATACGGATTTATACCTGTACAACTTCCGAAGTCTGCCATCCTTCACAATTGTTGCCTGCCTGGGTGGAGTGTGTGATATGACTTAGTCATAGACCGAAAAGCAATACGTACGTTCGGAATACCTGTACATTGACAAAATGCGAGGAATATCTCAAAGCGACTGGATGCCTGCCACGGGTACGCAGCCCGGCTTTTCCATCCGGCTGTACTGTCCCCTGAAACTGATGCCGATAACCGATGATGTGACCATGCTGGTGTGTCTTGGGGTGGAGTTCGGGAAAAACGGCTACGGCAACACCACTGAACCTGTAAAATACGCCGGAACAGGAAAAATAGTGCGGGTTGGATAAGATTTGACAAAGTGAAACAAAAAAACGGGTAAATTATTAGGTTCGAGTTTTCACCTGATTACAATAATAAAGGAGCAGCGATTTCAATCCCTGCTCCTTTATTATTGTATTGTCCGGCAAACGTTTTTCAGCCCTCTTTTACCCGTATTTCTGAAGTAACTTCTATCGCTTTTCTGAATAGAGCTTCCACACCGCAGTAGGTTTCTTCCGACATTTTCACTGCCTTTTCCAGCTTTTCCATCGGCAGGTCTTTACCGGTAAATTCATACACTACGTGCATTCTTTCGTAGTATTTCGGATGCTCATCGCGCATATCGGCTTCCACGCTGATGTTACATTTCGCGATATTCACACGCATTTTTTTTAGAATGGAGACCACATCCATCCCCGTACAGCCGGCCAGCGCCACAAGCAGCAATTTTTTGGGACTCGTACCGAGATTATCGCCTCCGGCTGCCAGCGGTGCGTCATTTATGATTTTGTGTTCGTCTATTGTGGATTCAAAAGTGAGATTGCCTTTCCATTCGGAAGTAATAACATGTTTCATTTAAAAAAAATTTAGAGTGTTAAAAAAAGTGAAATTATACCATCAAAAAAAACCGGAATTTTGCATTTGACATGTAAAAATCGGCTCTTCTTCCGGTTTTTTGATAAAACATTTCAGGCAGGGTAAAAGTTTTCGGAAAAAATTTTCGATAAAAAATAAAAAAAAGAAAGGCAATTTTCAGCTGAATTAACATACAAATTGCCCTAAAAATTATAAAATTATTCAGATTCAATTTTCCTGCTGTCTATTTGTAATCTTTTCAGAAATTGAGGATTACGAGCGCAACGGCCGGCGGCTTGCAGGCTTGAAATTAATTCATAAATTTGTACCGGATATTTACTCAACACGTATTTTATATGCATCCGATAGCTTCATTTCAGGAACTGACATCGCATCTGACCGAATCACAGCATCGCAAACGCATGGCAGTGGCCAATGCAGTGGATTCACACACGCTTGATGCCGTGATCAACGCTGTAAATGCGGGCATCGTAGAGGCTTATCTGGTAGGCGACGTGGCTGAAATTGAGTCCTATCTGCTCGAACAGCCGGATATTTCATCATACATTCACATCATTGATAAACCCGATGCGGGCGAAGCAACGCTTGAAGCGGTACGCATGGTGAAGGATGGCGAATGCGATATCCTGATGAAAGGGCTGGTGAATACCGATGTGATTCTGCGGGCTATACTCGACAAACAAAAAGGGCTCTTGCCACCCGGCAATGTGCTGACCTACAACGCCGCACTCGAAATTCCGGGTTACCACAAGCTGATTTTCTTTTCGGACCCGGCCGTGATACCCTACCCCACGCTCGATCAGCGGAAAGCCATGATAAAATACGCCATCAACACCTGCTATAAATTCGGGCTTTCAAAACCCAAAGTGGCATTAATTCATGCCACAGAAGTAGCCAGCCCTAAAATCACGTTTATGCAGGATTACCTGGATATCATGCAGATGTGGCGTGCAGGTGAATTTGGCGACGTGATCATCGACGGACCGCTGGATATTTTCCTGGCTCTGGACGCCGAGCGGGGCGGTATCAAGAAAGTACCTTCACCGTTGCTGGGCGACGCCGATGTGCTTATTTTCCCCGATTTTGCCGCTGCCAATGTCTTTTACAAAGGAGTGGCACTTTTTGCCAACGCTCAGATGGGCGGTATTCTGCAAGGCACCTCCAAACCGTGTGTACTCACCTCGCGCAGCGAAACCGCCCTTTCAAAATTCTACAGCATCGCCGTGGCCTGCATCCTGGCATAAATGTACTGAATGTTATATTTGATTTTCGGGTGCGACGGTTTTCAACCGCCGAAAAAATAAACGGTTACCCCGATAGCTATCTGGGCGCTTCACCCGTGAGGTTTGTACAAACATTTCGGGTGAAAACAGCTAAAAACCGATTTACCCAAAGATATTTTTCGTATCTTTATCCGCTGATTACGGAGCATGCGTGGCATGATATGGAGCACCCGCAAATTATACGGACTTCAAGTTTGAGTCACTTATGCAGTTTACTTCATTCTATAAACAACTGATAACCAACTGCAATACTGTAAAAAATTACATTCAAGAAAAAAAACTACAAATATGGACAACAAACAAAATCAGGAAAATCAGCTGAACATTGAATTATCGGCTGAAGTAGCTGAAGGAACTTACTCAAACCTGGCAATCATTTCACATTCCTCATCGGAATTTGTCATTGATTTTATCCGCATTATGCCCGGAACACCCAAAGCCAACGTAAAATCACGCATCATCCTCACTCCCGAGCATGCCAAAAGACTGCTATTTGCACTCCAGGACAACATTTCGAAATATGAACAGCAGCACGGAAAGATAAAAACACCAGAAAACAACATGATGCCGCCACTGCCGATGGGATTCGGGGGAGAAGCGTGAGTTTAGTTCTGAGTTTCGAGTGTTATACTCAGAACTCTCCCGATAGCTATCGGGACAGAACTCAGAACTATAAACTATTCACCTGTTTTTCAGGGAATTATATACGGTTTCGTAGAGTGGCGTGTAGATTCGGTGTTTCTGAGCCAGCTGAACGATGACTCCGGTAAGTGTTTCCACTTCAGTGCGGTTGCCGGCTTTGAAGTCGCTGTGCATGGAAGTTGTAGTACCGGCAGGCAGCACTTCGGCACGGTTTACGACCTGCTCAATGGCGTTTTCACCCAGATTAATTCCCTCCGCTTTAGCCACTTTAAGGAATTCCTCGGCAAGCCCGACGGTCATGTTCAGTCGATCCGGAGTATCCACCAGTTCGTTGAAACCAACATCAAAATAGGAAGTAAGTGAAGCAGAAACTGAAATGAAGAAGAATTTCTTCCAGATGGATTCACGGATATTGACGGATAGCTTTGCATCTATCCGGGCCTCCTGAAGGAGTTTTTCGAAGTTCTGCAATTGTTCGTTTGGTTCCTTATCGTATCCGAAAACCAGTTTGTAAAACGTACCCGTTGCCCTGATTACACCCGGTCCGGTTTTGCGGCTTACGATGTATGAGCAACCGCTCCAGACGATGTTTTCGGGCAGAATTTCACGAATCCGTTCGGTGATATCCCCTCCGTTGAGTAATGGCAGGATGATGGTATGAGGACCAATACAGGGACGGATAAATTCGATGGAACTCCGGAGATCATAGCTTTTGGTGGTAATAATCACATAATCCACCACACCGGCGTCCTGAGGATTATCGGTAGCCAGATCGGGTCGGGCTATAAAGTCTTCTTCGTCGGTGATTATGTGAATACCGGTTTCCTGAATGGCTTTCAGGTGTTCGCCCCGGGCAAAAAAACATACTTCCACCCTACCCGATCCGCTGTATCGTGCAGCGAGTTTTCCTCCATAATAACCGCCTACACCACCCAGTCCTAAAAATGCAATTCTTATCTTCGTCATACCCGTTTTGTCTTTTTCTTATCCAACAAGCAGCTGAATGAAAAGTTTAACGAATGAAAAAAGGTTTCCTGATTTTCCGGATTACATGAATGGAGGAGGAGGAGGTGCACCGCCGTCCGGTCCGCCGCCTCCCATTCTCATTCCCCTTCCCATGCCGGGTCCCATGCGGTTCATATTTTCCAGATTTTCACGGTCCTGACTGTTTCCGCCTTTGAACTTATTGATTTTGTATGTGAAACTAACCAGGAAATAGGATGGCAGGGCATTTGATTTGCTGAATTCCACAAAGTTATCGCCTACGTTCTGATTAATATTCTGTTGTTGACGCAGTATATCAAACACTTTCAGCGAGAACACTCCTTTTGCCTTGAATGCAGTTAAATCCAAGGATGCATTCCATATCCACTGCGAAGGGTTGAAATCGGCGTATCCGTTTTGTTTTGTAAAATTCAGATCGGTGGTAAAAGTCAGTGTTTTGGTAGGTCGAAGTCCGAAATTGAGCGCACTTGTCCAATCGTAGGTTTCTGATGCTTTTTTGTTGAAATTATTTTTCGAATAAGAATAGCCCAGACCGCCGCGAAGTGCCACATCCACTATTTCGTGGGTGAAACTCATCGAGATATTCTCGGCTGCATTGTAGCGTATGGTACTGCTCAAATCGCCGATCAGGAGGTTGTTAAGATTAATATCGGCTGCATTTACGTTTTTGGAAGTGTATCCGTACTGTTGTCTGGTGCCGAACGAAGTGTTGTTGGAGAAATTGAATTTCTTCAGGAAAGGCTGATTATACATGAAAAAAGCATTCAGATTATACGGTATTTCTTTCGAATTGACGGTCTGAATGTATCTTTTTCCGGTATTGTCGTAAATGCTGTTGCTCGTCAGGTTATCTTTTGTGGCGTTTCCGAACACTCCGACACTGTAGGAACTGAACGTTTCGGCATTGTAGTTGGAGTACATGAGCCGGAGATTGTGGTTGAAAGCCGGATTGAGCGCGGGATTTCCTACGGTTTCGTTCATCAGGTCGGTGTTGTTTTTCACCGGCTGCATCTGGCTGATAGAGGGCTGCTCGGTACGTCCGCGGTATTCGAGCCGTGCAAAATTTCTTTTGCCGAAATTGTACTGAAAACGGGCTGCAGGAGCCAGGTTCACCACTTCATTTTTAATCGGAACACCCGTGTTGTCGCCGTAAATAGTTGTGCTGTAAGTTTGCGATGGTTCGGCCGAAAAACCGAGCGTAAGATTATATGCAGGCATTACGTAGCGGTAATTGAGGTCGAGCGTTTCACGGAAAAAGCGGTTTGAAAATTCGTTGCTGTATTCGTTGTTCTTGACGATGTAGTTGCCGTTGACATCCTGATCAAACAGATCGCGTACAGAGTTCCGGATATTTCCGTTGAAGGAGAGCGAGGTTTCGAGAAAATGTTTGCGCGAAGTTCCGAGCGGCTCAACGTATGACAGTCGCAAACCAAAATTGAAATTATTGGATGTATTGTCGCTCCGCTGGTCGATGAGAATGGTAGAATCGTTGGTTATTTTCCGGGAATAATTCATGCCGTTGTCGTCGCTTGCTGACATATTGGTATTGAGCCGTGTGGTAAACGTTCGGCCGGGTTTTGCCAGTTTACGGTTGTAGATAAACGTAATTCCGGCGTCGCGGTCGAGGCCATCGCCACTGTTTTTTGTATTTCCCCAGCTAGTGCTGTCGTTTTCTTTCAGATAAAGATAATCGGACGTACTGCGTGAAAACGAGCGGTTGAAACCTATATTCGGCTGAATGATAAAAGAATTCATAGTGTCCGGTTTCCATTCCATTTCGAGGCGGAGATTTCCCTGATAATTTTCGCGGTTGGACATCCGGTTGGAGTTATTTTGGTACGTGGCGTCCTGCAGGTAGTTTTCGCGCTGACTTTCTGAAAGCACCAGGTTGTCCGAATGGTTAAACGTCACGTCGCCCCCTACGATGAGTTGTTTACTCAGCGGTGTGTTGATGTTGTACCCAAGGTTCTGAGTAGCAGTGATTCCACTTCTTCCTCCGCCAAAACCGCCTCTTCCACGGCGGCTGCGGGCAGTATTTGTATTGTTGGCACCGGCTGTGACCGACGAGCGGGTATCGCCGTTCATGATGTTCAGAAATGCATTGGCATCGTAGCGAAATTCCGGATTGATATCCGTTCCGGCTCCCGCCTGTACATTGCCGAATACTCCCTGCCGGCGGTCGCGCTTGATGGTCAGGTTGATGATACGTTCGGTTTCGCCATCATCAAAGCCCGTGAGCTGTGCCATTTCTGATTTCTGATCCACCACTTGCACTTTATCCACCATATCGGCCGGAATATTTTTGGTGGACATTTCCATATCATCGCCGAAAAATTTCTTGCCATCCACCCGTATTTTCTTTACTTCCTGTCCGTTGACCATTATTTTTCCATCAGAGGTTATCTCTACTCCCGGCATTTTCTTCAGCAAATCCTCGACCACGGCATTTTGTCCGGTTTTGAATGTGGTTGCGTTGTATTCGATGGTATCGCCTTTGGTAACCACTTGTACGGCTGTGCCGGCAACTTCGAGTTCCTTCAGCACCTTGGAGTCATCTTCCATCTGGATATTTTCCAGCACCACATTTGCCGATCTCATCTCAAGATTCCGGTTGATTGCGATGTAGCCTACCGATGTAGCCTGCAGAATGTATTTGCCCGATTTGATGTCTTTAAGGGTAAACTCACCGAGAGAGTCGGTTGATTGTCCGGCTACCAGCGCGGAGTCGGTATTGAGTAACCGAACTGCCACAAATTCGAGCGGCTCACCGGTTGATTTACTTATGATTTTCGATTTGACAGCGTGTTGAGCCTGGAGTGCAAAACTCATGGCAAAACAAAAGGACAGGATCAGGTACTTTTTCATTTTTTAAATATAACATACTTTATCAGAGTTGTTTGCAACAAAATCGTCGCCACTCTTAGTAATATAAATTGATTATTGTGTGTGATTAATTATACATTCGACTGTTTGATGAACAGAAAGTTTAATCTGTTAAACAATTTTTTGATGATATTGTTATAGCTGAAAAGAATAAATTATTTATAATCAATTTAAATTGCAACTCTATGAAACGAATAAACATTTTACTATCATTCCTTTTGATGATAACTGTATTTAGCTTCGGACAGTTCAAACTTCCGTCACTCCCGTATGAATATGGTGCACTGGAACCTTTTATTGACAGTACCACTATGCGCATTCACCATACGGCTCACCACGCAGCGTATGTAAACAACCTGAACAAGGCTGTTGAGAAATATCCGCAATACAACAAGCTGGATATTACAGAACTACTCCGTAAGATCAATACGCTTCCCAAAGACATTCAGACTGCGGTGAGAAACAACGGCGGCGGCCATTACAACCACACTTTCTTCTGGGAGATAATGGCTCCGGCCGGAACAACGACCATGTCGCCTGCGTTGGAGAAAGCGCTGGTGAAACAATTCGGCAGTGTGGACAAATTCAGGGAAGAATTTGAAAAAGCCGCCACCGGACGTTTTGGTTCAGGCTGGGTATGGCTGATGCAGAAATCGGACGGTACGCTTTACATCGATTCTACTCCCAATCAGGATAATATGCTGATGCCGTTCAACACAATGAAAGGAAAACCTATCCTGGCGCTGGATGTATGGGAACACGCCTATTACCTGAAATATCAATCCAAACGGGCTGCTTACGTCAAAGCATTCTGGAATGTGGTGAACTGGAATAAAGTCAGCGAGCTGGCGGGTTTATAATAAAAACAGTGAAAATATCAACTTCATTACCGCAAATATCCCGTATTTTTGTTTCATGTTATTCAAATGATTTTCAGGATGTTTGATTAAAGCAAGAAAGAAAGTGACACCCGATGTTCACTTTCTTTCTTGCTTTCATACATTTCGCATTTTGTTAAAAAGCCAGCGAACTCAAATTTTTACCGACCAATAATCCCTTTTGCGGAGTTAATTCAAATTTCAGTGCCCGTTTGGCTTTCAGGCGGATAACGAATAAATCGGCATTCCCTTCGAGTGTTTTCTGATTGCCTACGTTGATGAAAGTGGGATATAGCACCTTTTCACCATCGGAATGGAGGCGGTCGTTGGTGAAATTCTGCATTTCGCCCGTATTCAGGATTCGGATTCCGGTGAATTCATAGTTGTTGTTGTATGGCAGTGAAAAACTGAGTGCATTCACCGATTTCAGATTCTGCCCACGTACAGTTATTTCCACCGTTTCACCTTCGCGATAGTTTTTTTTGTCGGCAGTCAGGAGGAGTGTACCTTCCACAATACCGTTATCTTCGTCACTTTCAGCCTCGTCCATCCTTACGGCAACGTTTGAGATATCGTAAGCGTCGATCAGGTTGTTTTTATTTACATCACCGCGGCTCACGTAGCCTTCAAAATCGCTGTCGCCAAGTCTTAATCCGGTGTAGTTGAGGTAAGAAGTGAGGTCGTTGCTGTCGATGAGTTTATCGTTGTTGATGTCGCCCGGCAGGTAGCTTTCGGTGCCCGGAACTTTGAAAATATAAATTTCTCTGCCTGAGCCGAAGTTGCCAACACTTTTCTCTACCGAGATTTTTATATACCTGGCAACCGGCTGTTTTTCAAATACAAACGTTTTATTTTCTCCGTTTCGTTTCCATTCAAATTCTCCCGCTTCGATCCAGGTTTGCTTATCGTTGCTGAAGAGGATTTTTCCTTTTTCAAACATGCCGTTCTGTCCGCTTGTTCGGGGCAGGTATTCGAGTTTGTCGAGCTGATTCACCGAATTCAAATCAAGGGTCAAATCAAACGGAACAGCATTTTCTCCGTATTTTGTGTGCATCATGTTGCCTTCGTCAAAGTCAAACAAGCGTCTGAGGCCTTCTCCGCCCTGCATTTCCACGTTGCTCTGAGCTTTTATGCCTCTGATGGCAAACTGCAGCGGATCTGATTTGGTTGTAGCCTCAAAACCTGTCCATTCGGAAGCTCCGCTTTTGTTAACAGCCCGGGCTTTGAAAGCATATCTGGTTTCCGGAGTGAGGTTTTCGAACAGCAACGAATTTTCCCTGATGGTTGAATAGAGCATTCCGCCGAATTCCAGTTCATAATAATCGGCTCCGGGCACAGCGCTCCATTCGGGTCTGAGGGTATAGGCAGTTGCGTTACTGTCGGATACAGCGATATTTTGCGGTGGAGTTAATTTACCTGCATGCTGCAGCAGCGGATTTGTCGGTTCGAATTCGAAGCCTTTGATAATCAGTTTCACATCATTTACCGAGACATCGGTTTTGCCGATTTTAACAAGCAATTGCGGATTTCTGATTATTTTCACCCGGGCAAATTCGGAGTCTTTTGTGGCAAAACGGTTGAAATCCGGAGCAGCGTCATAGAAATACACATTCGTTGCCGAATTGTATTCCTGCATGGTTCGGGCATTTTTAAGCCGTACCTTCCTGTTTCCGACCTTTGCAGCTATTCCTGTCGGTTTGGCGGTTACATTCACTTTCATCTCGGTCGTTTTTTCTTTTACAAAACCTTTAAAATCGCCTTTTAGAGGCTGAATGGTAATGGTTGCCTGGTTTTTAGAAACCGATGAATTGATTTGTGTTTCAACAAACTTCCCGCTCAGGTAAGCGGTAGTTTCCCCATCGTCGTCGTATTCTGTGAATGAGGTATTGCCGTGAGGATAAATTTCATAAATCCGGTGGCTCTTGTCAATTTCTGTCGGATTGTTGTTAGGATTTGTCATCGGGATGATGGCTCCGTTTCTGACAAACACGGGCAGTTTCCATATCGGACTTTCAAAATTGTTTATAATTCGTCCGCCTTCGTATTTCTGACCTGAGAAATAGTCAATCCACTCACCTTCAGGGAGGTAGATGTTATTGCGTAAGTCGTTTCCCTGCTCGTCGGCGCGGGTATTCTGATAAATGGGTGCCACCAGAAAATTGGGTCCGAACATGAACTGGTACTGGGTATTTATTCCGAGTGTAAACAGATTTTGCTCTTCGAGAAACATGGCACGAATGACCGGAAGCCCGTCGATGGCTTCGCGTGAGACACTGTATGCGTAGGGCAAAAGTTCCGATTTCAGTTTCAGGTAATTCCGGTTGAGAGATGCAGCCGGTTCGCCGAGTGCGTGCGGGTATTTTTCGTTGCTTCCCCAACCGTCCATATTCAGCATCATGGGTGTGAAAGTTTTCCACTGATAATCGCGGATGTTGACAACCGGATTTTTTCCTCCGAAAATGCCATCCATGTCCGAACAGATGTTGGGCTGTCCGGATAATCCTGAACCGATATACGTGGGAATGTGAAAGCGGATGTATTCCCACACACCGCCGGTCTGGTCGCCCGACCAGATGGTTGCGTAATGCTGGGTTCCGGCCCATCCGTCGAGTGAAATGATGAACGGACGTGCAAAGTTACCGTATTTTGGCATAATGGACGCCACGTCCTGCACTCCGTTTAATCCGAAGGAATATCCTGCTCCAACCCAGGCAACATCTGTTTTGAGCACTTTTACTCCCGCCACGCCCACTTCATTGACTATATCGCGTTGCAAGAGCGGTTCCACGCCTTCTTTCGGATGCAGGTCAGACTGTGTCCACAGACCTATTTCCACTCCGTTTTTTCGGGCATAATCGCCAAAATTTTTCAGATTCACGATGTTTCCTTCCAACGTTTCGGTTTGTCCGTAACCCGCACCATATCCGTCGTTGGGCAAAATCCAGCCCAGCGGCATATCGTGTTGTTTGTAACGGTCGATTACCGCGCGTGCCGAGAATTGGTAGTTGTTCAGTTCACCGTTCAGACTTTCTTTCACTCCGCCGTTGTCTTTCTGACTTTCCCTGTAGCGCTTGCCGTCCTCAAAAAGGATTCCTCCCGCATCTTCTTTCCAGTAATCGCGGTTGTAGGCATTCAGATGCCCCTCGTAGAAGCCGAATTTCGGTATTAAGACCGGATTGCCCGTGAGTTGGTAAAAATCATTGAGTAAGCCGGTTGTTTCTTTGTTGACCATGAAGAAAACATCGAGGTAGTCGGTCTTGTGAGTCAGCTGAACTGTATTTTTCTCTTTCCTTCCAAAGTCGTATACACCCGGTCTGAAGGTGTACCACATCATTCCATAGCCATTTGTTGACCAGTAAAAGGGTGTCGGCGAAGCCACTCCGCCGTCGGTCCAGCTGTTCTGATTTTCGATGGCAATGGTTTTTCCCTTGTGCGAAAAACGTCCGTTTTGCACTCCACCTCCGAAAAAGTATTCATCCGGATGTTCTTTCAGTGTGAGTTTAACTTCGTTTTTTTCGAATGAAACAGGACTGGTGGATTGCACGACGGTTTTACCGGTGAGTAAATCGCTGATTGTGAAACAGGTGGTTTCCTTATCAAAAACGAGTTTAATCCGGTTAGTCAGGATTGAAACGGAAGCATTATCGGTTGTAATTTCCAGTTTACCGATTGATTTACGGGAATTTTCCACCAGGATTCGGGCAGGCGGATCAGCCTGAGGGTCGGCAAGCACATTCAGGTTGTTATTCTGATACATCCGAAAGATATTTTCTCCGTAGAAGTCGAGAATCATCTTTTGCCCGTTCGTAAAAAAAATCTCTGCTGTTTGGGCGTTTTGTTTCCGGACCTGCTCAATCCGTATGGAGGCATCCGGCTTGACGGAAGGACTTTGTGCGTTAATATCCCCGGATTGCATGCTCAGGAACAATGACAAAACAATTAAAGGAATGAATGTTTTAATTTTCTTCATTGTGATTTATTTTTTTTATAGTATATAAGGTCATAAAAAATTGAAAACCTGTTCTTTTTCTTTGTGTACTACTTTATCTCCTGCCTCTTCTCCTTAAGAAGCGGATGCAAAAAAAAAAGAAAGAGTTTATTCAAAAGAAATTTTAAAATAATAAAAGGCGAAAATCACATCTCACCTTTCATAGATTTATAGGTTTGTTCCAGTGCTTTTTCGTTGTCTGTAATAACCAATATCCTGTCGCCTACCATCAATTCGGTATTTCCGCGGGGAATGAAATACTGATCATCACGTTTTACCATCGCAATCAGGGTTTTCTCGGGCACATTCAAATCCATCAGCCGCGAGCCGTTGGCCAGAAACTCTTTTTTTATGGAAATTTCGCTCATGTAAGATTTGATATCTTCCGAAATTTCCACATCAAAATTCTTAAGTTTCCGTTTGCGGAGAACATCCTGCGAAAGACCCAGCCATTTGGCCATGGAGCCTACTGTGGTGCCCTGAATAACCAGCGAAAGAATGGTGATAAAAAACACGATATTAAAAATGTCTTTGGCGTGGGGCAAATTCTCTATCCACGGATAAGTGGCAAAAATAATGGGAACAGCACCCCGGAGTCCTACCCACGAAACATAATGCCTGGCTTTGTGCGACAGATTACGAAACGGCAATAAACTGAGATGAACCGAAACGGGTCGTGAAAAGAAAATCATGAACAAACCGACGATTATACCAATTCCGGCAATAGGAAGTAATTCGGACGGATTGATGAGCAAACCGAGCGTGAGAAACATGATTATTTGTACGAGCCAGGTCATTCCATCAAAAAACTTCAGCGAACTGCGCTTATGTACAAAACGGCTGTTTCCTATAAATAACCCCCCAACATATACTGCCAGATAACCGTTTCCACTGATAAAAGTGGTAAATCCGAAGAGGAAAAACATCAGTGTCATAAGCAGTACCGAATAGAGTGCGTCGTTGTCCAGGTTGATTTTGTTAATAATCCGTACTGACAATCTACCCAGAAAATAACCTGCGAGACCACCAAGCAGCAGCTGCTTAAAAAACATCCAGAGAGCAGCCCACGCATCGATTACGGGCGATTGAATCAGTTGAATGAGCACAATGGTGAGCATGAAAGCCATCGGATCGTTGCTTCCGCTTTCAAATTCAAGCAACGGACGCAAGTTTTCTTTTAATGAAAGATTTTTCGAACGCAGGATAGAAAAAACCGAAGCCGAGTCGGTAGATGACATTACACTTGCCAAAAGCAATGATTCAAGGAGCGTAAATGTAACCGCATTGAAGAAATTATTGGTGAGCCAGAAAATAAAAATCCCTGTCAACAAAGCTGTAAACAACACTCCAATGGTTGCCAGAATCATTCCCTGAGCTGCAATGGGTTTCACTTCAGTGAACCGCGTATCCATACCACCCGAAAAAAGTATAATATTCAAGGCTACCACTCCAATGGCCTGAGCTATTTTCGGAGAATTAAATTCAATCCCAAGTCCATCGCTACCCGACAGCATTCCTATCAGCAGGAAAAGTAATAAGGTAGGTACACCAAACCGACTACCCATTTTTCCAACCAGCAAACTGACAAAAAGCAGGACAGAAATCAACAACAAAAACAGTTCGATACTAATCATTGTAAAATTTTAAGAATATAAAATCTTCTGCAAAGTTAACTTTTTTCCCCGTTTTGTAAAACTATTCATTTTGAATTATTTGGTTTTTTAAGAATAAATTGCTGACATGTTTTTTTCAAAAAATATAATAAACCCGATTATTTTTTGGTCAAATATTTTTTTCTTTGAAAAAGTTGCCGTACATTTGCACTCTCAAAATCAAAAAGAGGTACCATAGCTCAGTTGGTAGAGCAAAGGACTGAAAATCCTTGTGTCCCCGGTTCGATTCCTGGTGGTACCACTTACAAAAGACAAACGCAATTGATAATCAATCAGTTGCGTTTTTTGGTTTTATGAATTTTCACCACAAAATTTTCAATGTTTAACTTACTTTTTTTGATAAAACAATAGATTCCAAACACATTCTTTGCTGCCTGTTCAAATTAGGAATATCCATTAACACAAATTTCCACTGTTTTTCACTATCTTTGCACCCGCAAAACCAAATATTACTGTATGCAAAAAATAAGGAATATAGCTATTATCGCTCACGTTGACCACGGTAAGACCACATTAGTTGATAAACTGCTGCTGGCCGGACATTTGTTTCGGGATAACGAGAATGCCGGCGAACTTATCATGGACAACAACGACCTGGAACGTGAGCGCGGTATAACTATATTGGCAAAGAATGTATCAATCAACTATCAGGGACATAAAATAAATATCATCGACACTCCCGGCCATGCCGACTTTGGCGGCGAAGTGGAACGGGTGCTCAACATGGCAGACGGCGTGCTGCTGCTGGTGGATGCTTTCGAAGGACCGATGCCTCAAACACGCTTTGTACTTCAAAAAGCACTTTCCATAGGCCTGAAACCGATAGTGGTGGTCAACAAGGTGGACAAACCGAACTGCCGCCCCGACGAAGTGAACGAAATGGTTTTTGACCTGATGTACAACCTGAACGCCACCGAAGAACAGCTCGACTTCAAAACAGTGTACGGCTCGGCGAAGCAAAACTGGATGTCGGACGACTGGAAAAATCCGACCACCGACATCACTCCCCTACTGGAAGCAATCATCAAATACATACCCGCTCCCACTCAACTTCAGGGAACTCCGCAAATGCTCATCACTTCGCTGGACTTCTCGCCCTACGTAGGGAGAATTGCCGTGGGGAGAATTCACCGGGGCATTCTGAAAGAAGGAATGGATGTAAGCCTTTGTAAACGTGACGGTTCTATCGTAAAATCTAGGATTAAGGAATTAGACACCTTTACGGGTTTAGGCCGGACAAAAACCGACGTAGTGGAATCGGGCGATATATGTGCGCTGGTAGGAATTGACGGTTTCGAAATCGGCGATACCATAGCCGACCTGCAAAACCCCGAACCGCTGGCCCCCATTGCCATTGACGAACCTACGATGAGCATGGTTTTCACCATCAACGACTCGCCGTTCTTCGGCAAAGAAGGAAAATTCGTCACCTCGCGCCACATCAACGACCGGCTCATCCGCGAACTGGATAAGAACCTGGCACTGAAAGTAGAAAGAAATCCAAATTCGGATGTTTGGAACGTGTTTGGCCGCGGAGTGCTGCACCTGTCGGTACTTATTGAGACCATGCGACGTGAGGGCTATGAAATGCAGGTGGGTCAGCCGCAGGTTATTTTCAAAGAGATAAAAGGAGTACGCTGCGAACCTGTAGAGCAGCTTACCATCAATTTACCCGAAGAAAATTCGGGGCGAATTATCGAGATGGTAGCGGTACGCAAGGGCGAAATGATAAGCATGGAAGCAGTTGGCGACCGTATTCAGCTTGAATTTCACATACCTTCACGAGGCATTATCGGGCTGCGCAACAGCGTGTTGACAGCAACTGCCGGGGAAGCCATCATGTCGCACCGATTCGTGGAATACCAGCCTTACAAGGGAGAAATAGAACGGCGAACAAACGGCTCCATCATTGCCATGGAAAGTGGTACAGCATTTGCCTACGCCATAGATAAACTACAGGACCGCGGCAAGTTTTTCATTCATCCACAGGACCCGGTATACACCGGCCAGGTGATTGGAGAGAATGCCAAAGAAGGCGATATCGTGGTGAATGTATGCAAATCGAAAAAGCTGACCAACATGCGCGCTTCGGGTTCGGACGATAAGGTAAGAATCGTTCCACCCATTATTTTCAGCCTGGAAGAAGCCCTTGAATACATCAAGGAAGATGAATATGTAGAGGTAACTCCCACTAAAATCAGGCTTCGAAAAATACTACTTGACGAAAACGACCGGAAACGGTTATCAAAAAAATAACTGGAGATTTTCATCGAAAAAAAAACACGTCTCAAACATGAAAAACAGGTTTATTTTCACAACTTTTATTCTCCTGTTTACAGCCACTGCTTTCGGGCAGGTCGGGCTTCGGGGAGGCATCAATACGGCCAGTGAAATCCATTCATTCAGTCAAAACGACATTTCGGCAGCATTTCAGGGCGAAAATCTGACCGGATATCAGGTAGGATTGGTGTATCAGTTTAATCCGAAAAGATCTGGACTTGGATTTGAAATAGGAGCGCTGCTATCGCAGAAAGGGAGTGTTTTCAGAATGGACAGTGCCAGTATTGTTCAATCGCTGATAAAGGGATATCACGAAATAAACTACGTGGAAGTGCCCATAAACTTAAGATTGAGACTTAGTTTCGGAGGGATAATTGGAGTATTCGGCTCAGCTGGCGTTTACGGAGCTTATGCCCTGAGAGGAAAAACTGTTTTTGAAAGTGACATTGCAACGTTGATTCAGGAAGAATCATTCGACAGTTTTATGAATAGAATTGACTACGGTTACAGCTACGGTGGTGGTGTAGAGCTGCTTAAAAAAATTCAACTGGCATTACAGTGGAGCCAGGGGCTGCAAAAGAGAGACGCTAATAAAAACATACTGGATAAAATTACAACAGAAAGCGGCGGATTAGCCCCAAACCTCACTGCCAAATCATCATCAAAAGTATTTTCGGTATCACTTACCTATCTTTTTTAGAAGTACGGTCTTAGTGTGTTATTCAGATTTCTCACAATATTCTGCCTCCCACAGGCAGTTTTTTTGTCGGGGTATGGTTGATCACACTATCGAATTCACCTTATTTTTTCAACAACCAATTCAACAAATGATACGAAAAACATCGTGTTATTCATTGAATCTGATCCGGAAAATTACAAACTGCAAAAAAAGGTAACCAGAAAAGGAACTGACAAATCGGTAATAAAACCGTGATAGATAGAAAGTATTGAAAATTCTTTTCCCGAATTTCTGATGATGACCGGAAACGTAGTGTCCATGGTAGTGGCGCCACCGGCCGAAACTGGCGCTAACGGCCCGAAAAACCGTACCATCCACGGAGCGAAAAGAAGCGTAATCACCTCGCGTATAATGTTGGCAAGCAGGGCAATAGCACCCAGTTCTACACCTTTGTACTGCGTGATAAGCACACTCGAGAGGGAGTAATACCCGAATCCGGAACTCACTGCCAGCAATTCGCTGAATGTTCTCCCTTTAATAAGCACACTTACCGCCGTCACTCCAAGAAAAGTACCCAATACGGTCATAGCCGGCAACAAGAGCAACCGGGGTGAGAGCGAGCGGAATTTACGAACCGAATCTTTGTCGTGACCGAGGCTCAAACCCACACTGAACATAAGCAGACACAGCACATAAAATGTAATGCTCGAATCCACCCATTGCTGGGGCAGCATTCTGAAAACGCCCAGCAAGAGACCCAGCGCGAAGAATGACAATATAATCAGACTGCTTTTCATACGAAGATTTTTTATTTTTTTTAAATTAAGGACGTATAGCCTGTCCCGATTTATCGGGAGAACACGCCTCCCGATAGCTATCGGGACTTCATTCTCATGGGTGAAAATTTGTTTTTAATGGCTGTTTCATAAAAATACATTGTTTCTCAATTTTTCAAAAAAACATAATCCTGACTATGTAAGACAGACTTGCGTGCAATGTACAGCAAACTCAGTGATTCGCGTTTATTTTCTGAAATACATCCTCTTGTTTCGGTTTGCAAAAATAGCTGAATATTCCATTTTATCAAAAAAAAAACCAACTCAGCAGCATTATCGGGAATAATTCGATGAAGTATTTCGGAATCTGTCCGAAAAATTTTACCTTTGTTTTTCAAAAAAAAAATCTGAAACCGGAAAAGGAATGAGAAAATTTGTATTTGCCACCAACAATCTTCACAAACTGGAAGAAGTGCGTGCCATACTCAAAGACAAGGCAACGATAGTGAGTCTGGCTGAAGCAGGATGCACCGATGAGATACCCGAAACAGCCGAAACGCTGGATGAAAATGCCGCCCTGAAGGCAAAATACGTATTTGAGAAGTTCGGATTTGAATGTTTTGCCGATGATACCGGTTTGGAAATCGGATGCCTGAACGGAAAACCGGGCGTGTATTCCGCACGTTATGCCGGAGAGCCTTCCGATTCGATAAAAAACATGCAAAAAGTATTGCAGGAAATGGAAGGCGAGAAGAACCGCAGTGCACAATTCCGAACGGTAATCTGCCTGGTGGAGGATGGCCGTTTCCGGTATTTCGAAGGAATAATCAAAGGCCGCATTGCAGAGGCACCCAGAGGAAACGCCGGTTTCGGATACGATCCGATTTTTATACCCGACGGTTACACCAAAAGTTTTGCAGAACTGAGTTCAGAAACAAAAAACACCATCAGCCACCGTGCGCTTGCCGTAAAAAAACTGACTGACTATCTTGAAAATGCCAATGGTGAAATATAACCGGTGCGAAAACAATAAAAACCCCGAAAATCTGTTTTTTCAATGCATCTCTATAATATTCTTATGAAAAAAATTCTCATCCTATCCGTTATAGTTGTTTTTTGCGGTCTGGCTGCTAGTGGGCAGGTGGCAATGGGTAAGTGGCAAACTCACTTTGCATATAACATTGTAGAACATGTGGCTCAATCGGAAAATAAAGTTTTTGCTGTAAGTGCAGGCAAACTTTTTTCTGTCGA
>ERZ1645192.618-NODE-618-length-29738-cov-20.437995_pt1 | contig 29738 bp, 23 predicted proteins | sample MGYA00575354_ERZ1645192 | MGnify/ENA primary metagenome ERZ1645192 (study PRJEB40844, sample SAMN11349763) | freshwater sediment metagenome | isolation source: river sediment | host: Sediment | place: India: Faizupur Khadar , New Delhi | collected 2017-02-21 ... | reverse complement strand
AAACCGGTTAATGGTGATTTCCTCACGAATACCAGTCTGGAAGTCTGCTGGAAACCCCAAAATTCGAACGGGTTCAGAGCAGAACTTTCTGAGTCAAATACATTTCCACCGCGGGGAACAACCGTGAAAACCGTTGATGCCAATACTAACTGCGTAATTTTCACCAATCTGGCTACCGAAAAAATCTACTTCGTTCGTGTGTTTGCACTCACTACTACCGGTATGACGGAATCATCAGTCGTAGTAACTGTAAACATGAATACTTCAATAGGTCAAAATAGTGCTGATGGGCTTGATTGTTACCTTAAAACAAGACCTGACGGGGTAAGTGAACTTATAGTGTGGTCATCTGAAAACATAAACGCACAAATTTCACTTTACAACCTAATTGGAATGTTATTATTTGATAAAAATTGTAATATTTCACAAGGGATAAATGTTATAGATTTGAATATAGATGGATTTAGAAGTGGAGTTTATCCGCTTTTAATCAGAACAGAAAAAAACAAACAAACTATAAAACTGAAGAAATAAAGTTTCGTAGATATTCAGCAACTTTACAATAAAAAATTTAAACAATTAAAATTTCAATCATTTTAAAAAATTTACAATCATGAAAAAAACATTACTCTTTGCCGTTGCAATCCTTTTGGGTGCAATTTCTTCAAGCAGTTATGCTGCCGAAGTAAAAAAAGATTCGGCTGTTTATGCAAATCGTTCCGGTTATAAATTGGAAAGTAAATGGATGTATTCCGCCGTTTTGAACAATTACAATTCTGCTCCCGATAAACTGGGTGCAGCCGGCGCTGTACGCGGTATGGCAGCCAAAGACGGAAAAATGTATTTTTGCAGCCGCACCACGGTCAATCAGATTTTGGTAGTGGATGGCGCCACCGGAGCTTTATTGGCACCAATTAATCTGGCAAGCAATGTATTTACTTATCTGGGAAGAAACAAGGCGAATACGGCTGATAGTACGTATTTAGCTCCTCTGCCGAACAATGACATTCAAAAAGACAATGCCGGTAATATCCTGGTATCAAATTTGCCAACTTCCAATGCAGGACGATTCCAGGTTTGGAAAATAAACTTGGCTGACGGAACCGGTACAGCTCTTATTAATACGGACATTATTACTCATTATCCGTTGTCTAAAACCGGAACACGTTTTGACGCCATAGGAGTATGGGGTGATGTAAACGGTAATGCCATAATTATGGCAGCTAACGCTGAAGCTACTGTAACCGAAGTGTATAAATGGACCATTACCGGTGGTGTGGTTGACCAAAAACCGGCCTTAATTGAACTGGACAACAGCGGTCAATACTGGTTTGGAGCATATACACAGGCAAGTAATACATTTGCACCTTTAGCCAATCTGGGTTCTGCTCCCCGGGTACTTCCTTTGGACGATACGTATTTCTATGTTGATGGAAATACCACTTACCCCACACTGGTAGATAAAGACGGAAACGTGATAGATGGATTTTATAAGATATATAATCCCGATGGAACTACGCTGGATGCAACTGCATACGGATTGCTCACAGACAATATTACATCACCCGCCAATACCTGGGTGATGAATCAGGGACATAACGGGGTAAAAGAGTTTCAGATTGGCTCAGATTATTTCTTAATCATGGCAGGCTCCAATACTGCTGCAAAGCCTTTCTCTTCTTTCAGAATGTTTAAATTCAAAGACGCTTCCAAACTTTTCAAAGAAATGACATTTATGTGGACATTCCCACAGGCAGGTATGGGTGCAGTATCAAATACTGTACGTACAGGAATGCCCGAGGTAGAAGTTACTGGTAGTTCTGCAAATATTTATCTATACACACATGAAAATGGTTATGGAGCTTATACAATGACTATTGCAACCGGAGTAAACAATATCAATGCTTCAAATGTGGATATTATATTGAGAGGCAGACAGATTGTAATTTCTGAACAGGTGAAAACTGCTGAAATTTACTCTGTAAACGGCCAACTATTGGCAACTGCCAATAATACAAATGAAATGGCAACTCCCGGCCAGAAAGGTATTTATATTATAAGAGTTACCGACAATTCCGGTGCTCAGAAAGTTCAAAAAATTGCTGTGCAATAAACCAAGTTCAATATATTAAAAAGGTGGCAAAAAGCCACCTTTTTTTTCATTTCTCATTTGATAGAAAAAACAAAGTAATAAGTTATGAAAAAAATAATAACTTTCTTTCTGTTTCTGCTCTTAATACCGGCTGTTTTTGCCGGCAATATTGTCATTGACGGAAAATCATATACCATCGATACAGTGGCTAACTTTAAAGCCGGTCCCGGAAGTTATTATACAGCGGTAGAACTTCGGGGTTACAAACGGTTAAATGTTTTTTTTCTGAAAGTTGACCTTACCAATCCCTACATCACCTATCGTACCGCCCTTGGCAGAGATTCCATTTACGGCACAGAGCGTCCTACCGCTACCGCTGCCCGCAAATCAAAAGCAGGAGCTGTGTATTTTGCCGGAACAAATGGTGATTTTTATGATACAGGAGCCACGTATAACGGGATGCCTACGGGTGCCAGTATGTTTGCTGGTGAGGTAGGTACACGACCAATTAATTTTCCGGTGATGGCCTTCGACCAAAATAAAGTTCCATATATCGGCACGCTCACTTTTAGCGGAACAACTTCCTGCAAAGGAGTGGATTTTGCTATAAGCCATGCCAACCACGTGAGAAATACAAACGAACTGGTTCTTTACAATCAGTTGAATGGAAAATATACCCATACCAATGCTTTCGGCACGGAAGTACAGATACAGTTGCAGCAGGGTGAAACCTGGGGTGTGAATAAAACCGTGAAGGCTACGGTAACCAAGACAGAACAAAATAAGGGCAATATGCAGATACCGGCCGGTTATGCTGTCCTTTCGGGACACGGAACTGCTGCCACGTATCTTAACACTTTTGCTGTGGGAGATGAAGTGACTGTTACTCAACATGTAACGATCAACGGTGCTGCAAATCCCTATTCGGAAGTGGTGGGTGGTGATCATCGCACCATGATGCTCCGGGATGGTGCACCTACTACTGACCAGATATGGACTGATCTGCATCCAAGGACAGCATTCGGATATTCAAAGGACAAAAAAACAATCATTCAGTGTGTGGTCGACGGACGAGGTATTTCAGTCGGTGTGAGTACCAAAGAACTGGCAGAAATAATGCTTTCAGCTGGTGCTTATGAGGCCATCAATCTGGATGGCGGCGGTTCGAGTTGTTTATTCCTGAAAGAATTCGGACCGATGAATACTACCAGTGATGGCTCCGAACGGGCAGTAGCCAACGGAGTTTTTGCAGTTTCAACCGCACCGACCGATAATGCAATAGCCGATATACAACCTTATGAAACCACTATTCGTTTGCCACATTACGGCGTTTTTCGTCCTAAATTTCTGGGCTACAATCAATATGAAATGTTGATTAATAAAGATGTTCAGGGCGTTGTGCTTTCCTGTGCGCCGGAGTTGGGATATATTAACAGTCAGGGTGAATTTGTTGCATCCGGAGGCCTTGATGGCGTTTTAACTGCTACTTACAATGGAAATATCACTACCAAAGTCAATATTCATATAGTAAAAGATGCACAAATATTTATGCGGCTGGATTCGGTGCTGATTGATAGCCGGTTCGAATACCCAATAGAAGTTCAGAGTGTTATTGGTCTGAATACCATGACAGTTTATCCGGCATCACTCACCTGGACGGTAGCTGACCCTACTGTTTGCTCCGCTGACAATGGGGTATTAAGAGGATTGAAAAACGGAACAACGATGGTGGTTGGTAATTTAGGTTCATTCCGTGACAGTATCAAAGTGAAAGTTGAAATTCCGGAATCAGGAAGGATAATTTTTAACACCTTCGAAGTTGAAAACTGGACATTGGATGCTTCTTCGGTATTGAATGCAACTTTATCTACCACAAACCGGCCTGAAGGCTGGGATCATGGTTCGGTAGTAAATTACACGTTTAAAACTACCCGTGCTCCGTACATAAAGCTTATCAGAAAAATACCGCTCTATAGTTTGCCCGATACGCTGAAGCTGCGATTGAATTTAGGAAATATTGCACTTACTAAAGTCGTATTCACGTTGCGTACCAATAAATCCACACAAAATGTTTCAAAAGAATTTACTGCAATTCAGAGTAACGGAGATACAGAAATTGCATTTCCGATAAGTTTATTTTTTAATACCGCAGATATTTCTATTTTCCCTGTATGGTTCGAAAATGTGAACTTTTATCTCGGTACGCAGACCGATAATCAGACCTACTCGTTGGCCGTTAGGGATATTGTGTTATGTTACAAAGGCTACGAAGTATCTTTCACTTCGCCCGAAAAACTGAGTCTCTTTCAGGTGTATCCGAATCCGGTGAAAGATGGAAGTCAATTCACTTTACGTATCAACGATGAGATGAAGAACTCGGATTTAAAAATAAGAATTTATAATGTGAGTGGTCAGCAGGTTTTTTCAACTGTATATGGAGTACCTCAGACAAATGAATTAAATGTACCTGTCAGACAAACTCCGGGTACGTATTTTCTGGAAGTCAGTTCGGGAAGTAAAACCGAAACAATAAAAATGGTCGTTCGATAGAGGAATGAAAATTTGAAATCTTTTTTTTGTAAAAGAGTTATTACGGTATTTATCACTTAATATTTTTCGTTATGAAACATAAACTCATCGTTTTGTTGTTAACCTTTTGCTTCGTTTTATCTGCTCAAAACATACGGATAATCTCGCAGTATGAACTACCGCTGAAAAATATCAAATCGGCACATTACCCAACGTTAAACGAAGATGGTAACCTGCTTCTTTTTTCTTCCGAAAGTTACCGTGGGCTGTATCTCTGCAATCTCGAAACAAAAGAGGTGAAAAATATTTCTGAAGATCAGAATGCTGGTTATCTGCCTGCTTTCAGCAACGATAACTCCAAAGTTTTCTTCAGAAACACAACTTTCGAAAACGGCAGGAGATACGATGCACTCGAGAGTGCTGATATCAGAACCAACTCTAGGCAGCAAATGATCAAACCGCAGCGCAATCTGCGCCCGGCACGCAGCTATGACAACGGAGTGCTCATTCAGGCTGACAATAAACTCTATAAATCGACTTTCGGACCTGCTAAGGCTGCTATTCCGGTGTATATCAGTTCAGAGAACCTGAAGATTTACGTGTACATCAGCGGCAGAAGAACGTTGATTAATCCCCTCGGAGGTGAAAATACAAATTATATCTGGGCATCGCTCTCGCCCGATGATACCCGAATTCTGTTTACTGCAACGGGTAAAGGAACATATATCTGCGACCTGAAAGGTAAAATAATCTCCTCGCTCGGTTACCTGAATGCTCCCGTGTGGTACAACGATCGGTTCGTAGTGGGAATGCAGGATAAAGACGACGGTCAGTTTATTACATCCTCGCAGGTTATCATGATATCTGCTGATGGAAAATTCAAAAAACCAATCAGCCATCCCGATCACATAGCCGTGTATCCCACGGCTTCGTCAAAAGCAGGCAGAATCATTTACGGTACTCCCGAAGGAAAATTAATTGTTACTGAACTTTCTGTCAATTAAATCTGAAAAAGTTATGAAAAGATTTTTTATTGGTGTGTTATTTATCATTGCATGTACCTTTCCGGGTTTTTCGCAGGATTTATCGGGAGTCAGAATTTTCATCAATCCGGGTCACGGAGGCTATGACAGCGACGACAGAAACGTAGTCATAGCACCTTACTCGCAAGGCGACCAGAATGGTTTTTGGGAGTCAAGAAGCAATCTTGATAAAGGAATGTATCTGAAATCCATGCTGGAAGCTCGCGGTGCCACAGCGTTTATTTCGCGTGTCACGAATACTACGGCCGATGATTTGCCCCTTTCGCAGATTGTAGCTTCGGCCAATGCCTCCAATGCCGATTTCATGCTTTCCATTCACAGCAATGCCGGTGCCGGGGTGGCCAATCATGTGCTGATGCTCTATTCAGGGGTGGATACGGGCGATACGTATGTATATCCCACGCCCACACCTTACTCAGAGTTGAGTAAAGCCATCAGTACCGAAATAGCTAAAAATCTGTATGCAAATAAAGCTACCAACTGGAATTCGAACTATTCAGTCCGGGGTGATAAAACTTTCGGACGTACCGCTATGGGCGGATGGTCCGATGGTTATGGAGTTCTGCGCGGTCTCACGGTGCCCGGAGTGATTTCCGAAGGCTCCATGCACGATTATATTCCAGAAACCTACCGGCTTATGAACAGGGAATACAGGTGGATGGAAGCATGGAATTTCCTGAAATCTTTCTCCACGTATTTCAAAACAGCGAGTCTGCCGAAAGGCAACATTGCCGGAACGGTGAAAGATAAATACCTGCTTAACCAGGCCGGATATTATAAGTTACCGAATACACATGATCTTTTACTTCCTGTAAATGGTGCAACGGTCACTCTGCTGCCGAAAGACACAACTTACACGGTGGATAACCTGAATAATGGTTTTTTCCTCTTTAAAGACCTCGCACCGGGTACTTATACGCTTGTAACCAGGCATCCTGAATATCACAGCGACACGTCAACGGTTGTAGTGGAGGCAAATCAGATAACATTTGCACAAGTGAGACCTAATAAAGTTCGCAACACACCTCCCGCTGTGGTGCAATACTCTCCAAAAGCCCTGACTCCTGATACGGTGATGCTTGCCAGTTCGGTCATACACCTCAGATTCAACTGGGATGTTGATCCGGAAAGTGCTCGAAATGCATTCTCCATTACACCGGCTGTAAAAGGTCAGATCGTGTTTAAGGAATCCAACTTTGTAATGGAATTTGTGCCCCAAGCTCCTCTGGATACATCTACGGTTTACACCGTGATGCTGGCAAAAACACTGAGGCATTTCGACGGACTGACCATGGAAAATGACTTTACTTTCCAATTCAAAACTGCCAACCGTAATAAGCTGGCATTACTGGCTGCATATCCACTCGCCGGCGAAACAAATATCGATTACAAATCGCCCACATTTACTTTCGTATTTGATAAGAAACTCCAGACCTCCGAACTGATTGACGGCATTCAGGTGTATGATACTCAGGGAAATAAACTGACCAAAAACCTGCGATCTTTGCGTCATAATACCGCTCCCGAACCTCTTGGGTCAACCTCGTTTACAGTCGGACAGAATCTTACACCAAACGAAAACTACATCGTAAAACTGGCCAAAGGAATCAGGGATGTGGATGGAGTTTTTCTGACTGATACGCTCGAAATTCCTTTCCGGGCATCTGACGAACGGATTACGGATAAACTCGTAGCCGAAACATTCGAAACAGCCGGAAAACTCATCGTGGATACACTTGCAGGCAATTTGATGGCTACAGCGACGGCTCAGACTTCTTCTTCTGTAAAATTATTCAATTCCTACAGTTACAACCTGCGCTATACTTTTAGTGGAAGTGACGCCGGAAGTGTGGTTTACCGATTTATTGAACCGAAAGTAGAAGTAACAAATGATTCTGCGGTGGGGCTTCACATTTATGGCGATTTGTCAGGAAACGAAATGAACCTTATTTTCGAATCGGAAAACGACACGAAAGAGGTGAAACTGGACAGTATTCATTACGGTGGATGGAAATTTGCAGAAGTTGCCCTGAAAGATTTACTGCCCGGAAAGACCTACAAATTAACCGCTTTCAAATTCTTACAGAAACACGCACCACTTTCCAGAGCCGGAAATGTGTATATCGACAATTTACTCGTCTTTGATAAAAGTCAAACATCAGTGAGTACGGAAAATACGATTTATGCAGGTATTTATCCCAATCCGGCAAATGATGTGCTCTACACGACTGTGAACGCAGGTCAGAATATCGAAAAAATTGAATTATTCACACTGAACGGACAATTAATCCGCTCCACGCAAAATGATTTTCTGAGAGTTGCCGGAGTTGCTTCGGGAACGTATATTGTAAAAATGAAGCTGAATGAAGGAGTCGTGTCAAAAGTGCTGATCATAGCGCATTAGCTCACGTGCGGATTATTTCATTTTTCAAAACCCTGGTTGGTTAAAAAAATAATAAATCGAATATTTTTCATTAGAAAATTTGGAAATTCAATAACTTCACTACCTTTGTATGTGTGTTCAATCTTATTTTAAAATAATATCATTATGGAAGAAAAATCTGAATTTAAACAAAAACTGGATACTCAGCTAAATGAGTTGGAAACTCAGGTAGATAAATTGAAAGCGAAAGCCAAAGAAGCTACCGAAGAAGCAAAAGTAAAATACAATGAACTGATCGATGAACTGGAACCAAAAATTGCCGAAGGAAAAGCCAAACTGAAAGAACTGGCCGATACTGCCGACGATGCCTGGGACGATGTGAAAGAAGGCGCTGCATCCATTTGGGATCAGATGAAATCGACTTTCAGCAAAGTAGCTGACCGGTTTGACAAGGACGATGAGCCTGAAGTAACCGCCGAACCCGACGTTACCGAAGAACCGAAAGCCTGAAAATGAAACAGGCACAGCTCAATAACGAGCACATTACAACAGAAGCCCGGAAAATCAGCATTTCCCGGGCTTCTGTTATTTTTATCCGTTCGGTTTCTTAAAAACGATACCTAACTCCCAAACCAATGGCATAAAGCGAATTATAGTTATGCCCAGTAGGAATAATGGTAAATCCTGGACGATAATCCAGTGATATCTGTACCGGTATGGAGAGATTGTATTCAATACCCACCTGGCCTGCAATTCCTAAAGCTATGTGTTTTCCGTTATGGTCAAGTTTATCCCAGAGTCCTGCCTGCGGTCCAAGGCCAGCATACCAGTTAAAACCTTCCTGAAGCTCGAATACCCATTGGTAAATGCCGGTAAGTAATACCGTGTTTGTACCATAAATTCCAAAATCCAATTCAGCACGGGTGGAATTTCCGAGTGGATTTTGAAATGAAAACTCTCCCCCGTTGGTGATACGTACACCGATGGATTTTTCCATGGTTTGTGCCTGAGTGAATAAAGTCACTCCAATAAAAAGCGAAATAACCAGCAAAAGTTTCTTCATGATTTGATTTTTTCAGGGTGAATATTTATTTTGTAGAAAAAACGGACATTCGTGAATGATTATGAAAATTGTTTTTCAGAAATGTTTGAGTCAAAATCTGTAACGGATTGCAAATGCCGCCGTGTCATAAGCTCCTCCGAATGCAGGAATTATATACCACGCCGGACGATAATCAAGCGACACTTGTAATGGAATTGAAAAATTATATTCGATACCAATTTGCCCGGCAAATGCCAGTCCGAAGCCGGAATTCCATACACTGTTTTTCTTGTATGATCGCGATCCCAGTTGTCCTCCAACTCCCACGTACCAGTTGAGGCTTTTTTCAAGACCGAAAACCCATTGATGAATTCCTGATAGAATAAAACCACTATGATCGTCAAATCCGTAAAGGCCTAAATCAAGTTCCACCCGGGTACTGTTGCTAAGCGGATTTTGAAACGAAATTTCAGCGGAATTATCTAATCCGCGAATACCGATTGCTCTTTCGTTCGTTTGTGCAAAGGTTACACAGTTTACTGTCATAGTGAGCGCTAAAGCTAAGAATAGTTTTTTCATCTTTCTCGTTTTTTTAAGTTTAATATTACAATAATTGTGCTGGTAATTCTCCGGTGAAATTATCAGAATATAGGTATTAGTTCACAACACCGCTTCTTTCCAGTCGCCATTTGCCTTAATCAGGTCAATCAGTTTTTCAACTGCTTCTTCGGCTGGTACATTTTTTTCCACACATTCGTGTTTTTTGTAAAGGCTCACTTTTCCCCGCGCCGCACCCACATACCCATAATCGGCATCGGCCATCTCACCGGGTCCGTTTACAATACAGCCCATGATGCCTATTTTCAGGCCTGTAAGATGCGATGTCTTTGCTTTGATGCTGGCTATGACGCCCTGAAGCTCAAACATCGTTCGACCGCATCCCGGACACGATATAAATTCAGTTTTACTCACCCGTACGCGGGCAGCCTGAAGTATGCCGAACGAAACAGACAAAACATCTTCGACTGAAACAATTCCTTCGTTATCCAAAAAGATGCCGTCAGCCAAAAAGTCTACAAAAATCACGCCTAAATCTGCAGCAGACTTAATCTGAAGGGCTTCAAGGTCGTTTTCTCTGTATTTTCCTGCTGTAATGACCGGAGTTTCGCACCCTTCGGCCATTAGTGTATGGATAAATGCCAGCTGTTCACCCACCGGATTGGGGTGGCTTGTTTCGAGCAGGATTACGGTTTTTTTGTTGTTTTTCAGCCTTGAAATTATATCAGTATTGAGCTCGGGATATGACATTTTCAGAAATACGATATCTTCTTTCGAAGTCAGGAAATTTTCAGGAGTATAAATTTTAAATATTTCACCTTTAGAACTGACAATTGTCTCGTTCTGCAGAATATAATCTGCTTTTAATGAAGCATGATTTACCGGTTTAGAAATTACAACCGGAATATTTTCACCACCGATGTTCCCAATGGTATAGGTCTTGCGCCTTTTGTACAATTCTACGGAAAAAGGATTTGCCGATTTTAGTTCAATCCGGGGGTGATTTTCGCGCTGAGTGATGTAATCTGCCAGGAGTTTTGCCACAGGAATTTCTGCCTCCGGCTCTTCGCTCAGCGAAACGCGGATGGTATCGCCTATCCCTTCGGCCAGCAAAGCTCCAATCCCCACGGCTGATTTTATTCGTCCGTCTTCGCCATCGCCGGCTTCGGTAACTCCCAGATGTAAAGGGAAATGCATATCTTCGCTCTCCATTCTTTCAACCAGTAATCTCACAGCCTGAATCATCATCACAGTATTCGAGGCTTTCATCGAGATGACTACCCGTTGAAAATCCTCTTCCCGGCAAATGTGTAAAAACTCCATACACGATTCCACCATTCCTTCGGCTGTATTTCCCCACCGGTTGAGCATACGCTCGCTCAGCGAACCGTGATTGACACCTATCCGGATAGCTGTATTGTTGGCTTTGCAGATATTCAGGAAGGGGATAAAACGTGCCCGGATCTTTTCATATTCAAGTTTATATTCTTCGTCGGTATAGCCGGAAGTAAGGTCTGTTTTTATTCCGCTGACGTAGTTTCCGGGATTTACCCGCACTTTCTCCACATGCTGTGCCGCAAAGTCTGCCACATTGGCGTTGAAATGAATGTCTGCACTCAACGGTATGTGACAGTTTTTTTCGCGCAAAGTCTGGTGAATTATTTTCAGGCTTTCCACTTCTTTCATGCCCTGCGTGGTAAAACGCACCAGGTCTGCGCCTGCATTCACTATGCGCAGGCATTGATCTACAGAATTATCTATGTCGTTGGTGTTGGTATTGGCCATGGACTGAATCCGCACAGGAAAGTTACCGCCCATGATCAGATTGCCGATTCTTACTTCAGCAGTTGGTCTGCGTTTGTAATTGTATGGATTTGATTTCCACATGTTTATATGTTTTGTACTTGTTGTTTTGAAATGAAGTTCTGTAAAATGTTTCGGTATAATGTTTAACGGAAATAACATTTTTTCAGTACCTTTGCATACGTTTTTTTTGAAGAAAATAAGTTCTCAGATTGAAATAAAACAATCGGAAGAATAAAAGGTTTTACACTTTTTTGATAAATCAGCCCTTATGAAAGTTTTTGATCCGAAAATTGTATATACATTAAAGCATTACACCAAAGAACAATTTTATTCCGACCTCATGGCCGGTATTATTGTTGGTATTGTAGCTTTGCCACTGGCTATCGCATTTGGTATTGCTTCGGGTGTATCGCCGGAGAAAGGCATTTTTACCGCTATTATTGCCGGTTTCATCATATCGTTGCTCGGGGGCAGTCGTGTTCAGATTGGCGGCCCTACGGGAGCATTCATCGTAATAGTGTATGGAATAATTGAGCAGTACGGGGTGACAGGACTGGCTATCGCCACCATTATAGCCGGCCTGATGCTGGTGGCAATGGGTGTGCTTAAACTGGGCACCATCATTAAGTTTATCCCTTTTCCCGTTGTGGTAGGTTTTACAAGTGGTATAGCCTTAACTATTTTTGCCACTCAGATCAAAGATCTTTTTGGTTTGCAGATTGAAAAAGTGCCGGCAGACTTCCTGAATAAATGGGTGGTTTATGCTCAGAATATATCCTCTGTTAACTGGTGGACTCTCCTTATAGGTTTGCTTTCAATAGTTATCATCAGTGTCACTCCCCGGTTTTCGAAAAAAATTCCCGGTTCGCTTCTTGCCATCATTTTAATGACCGTGCTGGTCTATTTTCTGAAAAATAGTTTTGGAATTCAGGGTATTGAGACCATTGGAGATCGCTTTACCATCAATGCATCCATTCCTCAGGCCAATACTTACAACATCGATTTCGATACGGTGCGTACATTATTGCCTGTGGCTTTTACTATTGCCATGCTCGGTGCCATCGAGTCATTGCTTTCAGCCACTGTATCAGATGGGGTTATCGGCAGCAAACACAATTCAAATACCGAGCTTATAGCGCAGGGTGTGGCTAACATAATCACTCCCATATTCGGGGGCATTCCGGCAACCGGAGCCATTGCCCGCACCATGACCAACATCAACAACGGCGGCAGAACTCCCGTAGCAGGCATTATTCACGCCATTGTGCTGGGGCTTATTCTGTTCTTTCTTGGCGGACTCACCAAACATATTCCGATGGCTTGTCTGGCCGGAGTTTTAATGGTGGTAGCCTACAACATGAGCGAATGGCGTACTTTCAAATCGCTGATGCGAAACACAAAATCAGACGTTACCGTACTGCTTGCCACATTTCTGCTTACTGTGATATTTGACCTTACCATTGCCATTGAAGTCGGTCTGCTGCTCGCTGTGTTGCTTTTCCTGAGAAGAATTTCGGAAGTATCTACCGTGTCTGTTATTCAGGATGTGGTGGATAAAACGGACTATGTAGAAGAAGGTATCGAATCGGAGAAACTCGAAATACCGAAAGGTGTATCGATTTATGAAATCGAAGGTCCGTTTTTCTTTGGAGTAGCCAATAAGTTTGAAGAAACGATGAAACAGGTGGGCGGATCGTCGAAAGTGAGAATTATCCGAATGCGTAAAGTGCCTTTTATCGATTCTACAGGTGCTCACAATCTTGAAAACCTGATAAAAATGTCCCACAAAGATAAAACCAGAATTGTACTTTCGGGTGTGAACGACAACGTGCGTGAAGTACTTCAAAAGGTGGAAATTGATAAACTTATAGGAAGCGAAAATATCTGCAACAACATCATTGAAGCACTCGAAAAATCAAAACAATTGTTAAAGGAATAGTTCTTATTTATCTTCATTTGAATTAAAATTAAGCAAATTGTTTTTTTTATTCAAAGCAAAACCTTATTTTTGTGGAGATTTAGTAAAAAGTATGGAAAACCGATATGCAGATCTCATCAGGGAGTTTGAATCGAATATACGAAAACTGATTTCTGAACAAAAAGCTCTTCGGGAAAAGAATGCTACCCTTGCAGCCGAATTGGACGGAAAAAAGAGAGATTTGATGGAAGCTCACAAAGAAATCCTGGATTTGCAAAAAGAATACAAACTTTTACAAACAGCAAACGGATTAGGCGGTTCTGATGAAAATCGCCGTAACTCCCGTCAGCACTTGAACAAAATAGTGCGGGAAATTGATAAATGTTTGGCGCTTCTAAGCGAATAAACGTATGGAAGATAATAAAACTTTTACAATAAATATATTACTCAACGGAGTCAGAATGCCGTTGAACATACGTCGCGAAGACGAAGAAATATACAGAAACGCCGAAAAGATAGTAAATAAGTATCTCGAACAATACAGAAAGCAATTCAGCCAGCGAAGCATGGAGGAAATTCTTACACTGACGGCATATCAGCTGGCGGTGATTGTTGCAAAACAGGCAACAAACCAGGATCAGGCTCCACTGGCTGAGAAAATAGAGGAACTCAACAAGGAGTTGATCCGCCTGATGAGCTAGTACTTACTCTCTTTCAATACATTTTTATTCAGGTTACCGCATTAGATTGTGCATTCATTTTCAGGAAGATATCTTGCTGGAGATTTGTTAACAATGTGATGCGATTTTTATTTTTAAAATAAACTACTTATAAAACAAAAAAACAAATATGATTTACTACGTAATAATAGCAGTAGTAGCTCTTGCCCTCGGATTTCTCGGCGCATACCTTATGCTCGGAGTATTCAATAAGAGAGCCAAAAGAGAGCTGGAGGCTGAAGCCGAACTGCTGAAAAAGAAAAAGGAAATAGAGGCCAAAGAGAGATTCATAGCTCTCAAAGCCGAACATGAGCAGCAGGTACAGCAAAGAAATGCCAAGGTACAGGCAGCCGAAGTGAAAATACAGCAGCGCGAGATGCAACTCAGTCAGCGCCAGAGCGAACTTCAGCGCAAAATGAACGAAGTGGACGCAAAATCCGAAAACATCGAACAACAACTTACCGCCCTCGAAAACAAAAAACGAGAAACAGAACACCTCAATCGTCAGGCTAAAGAACAACTGGAAACCATCTCGGGGCTTTCGGCCGAACAAGCCAAAGAAAGGCTGGTAGAAACACTCAAAGAGGAAGCTAAAACCAATGCACTGTCATACATCAACGAAATAATGGATGAAGCCAAAATGACAGCCAATAAGGAAGCCAAAAAAATTGTTGTACAAACCATCCAGCGCGTAGCAACCGAAACTGCCATCGAAAACTCAGTCACCGTATTTCACATCGATTCCGATGAGGTGAAAGGACGCATTATCGGGCGTGAAGGACGCAATATACGCGCACTCGAAGCTGCTACCGGTGTTGAAATAATAGTGGATGATACCCCCGAAGCCATTGTACTCTCGGCATTCGATCCGGTAAGACGCGAAATAGCACGCCTTTCGCTCCACCAGCTCGTTACCGACGGACGCATTCACCCTGCCCGCATCGAGGAAATAGTAAATAAGGTACGCAAGCAGGTAGAAGAAGAAATCATTGAAACCGGCAAACGAACTACCATCGATTTGGGTATCCACGGTCTGCATCCGGAGTTGATCCGAATGGTAGGAAAAATGAAATACCGCTCGTCGTACGGACAGAATCTGCTTCAGCACTCGCGCGAAGTAGCCAATCTGTGTGCCACTATGGCATCTGAATTAGGCCTCAATCCGAAAAAGGCAAAACGCGCAGGACTGCTTCATGATATCGGAAAAGTGCCCGACGATGAACCCGAATTGCCACACGCACTGCTCGGTATGCGATTGGCAGAAAAATACAAGGAAAAGCCCGAAATATGCAATGCTATTGGCTCTCACCACGATGAAGTGGAAATGGAGACTATGCTGGCACCCATCGTTCAGGTGTGCGATGCCATATCAGGTGCCCGCCCGGGTGCCCGCCGCGAAATAGTAGAAGCATATATCAAAAGGCTGAATGACCTCGAAAATCTGGCACTCTCGTATCCCGGAGTAATCAAAACGTATGCAATACAGGCCGGACGAGAGTTGCGTGTGATTGTTGGGGCCGAAAAACTGGATGATAAAGAAACGGAACTTTTGTCATTTGACATTGCCAAAAAAATTCAGGACGAAATGACATATCCGGGACAGGTCAAAATTACCGTTATCCGCGAGACACGTGCAGTAAGCTATGCTAAGTAGTTTACATACAATGATATAAAGCGTAAAAGTAAAAATATGTTCAGCTTGTGTTGAACATATTTTTTTTAAAATTGTTATAATCTTTGAGATTTTGGCATAAGAATTGTTAATTTATTATTTATTCCAAAAAAGCGATTTTGGGGCTGTTTGGTTTTGACAGCAGGCAGAAAAGGTATGTAAGCATGTCGAGCGTCGGAATGCCGGCTCGTTAATCCCGGATTTCAAAACAATAACTGGCGAAAATAATTACGCTCTTGCTGCTTAATCGAATAAAGTAGATTAAACTTAATCCAGATACAAGGTATCAGGACGAGACATCTCTCAAATGCCCTCTCCCCGAGGCGATTTGATACAGAGGTGCGGATAAATCGGGGATAGCTGGTCGTAGCCTTGTACGGGCAGCGAAATAACAAAGGATAAGGCAGCAGTTGGTAGCTTTGGTCTTGCTGCAGCACGAAAATCAAAGCAAAGATAAGCATGTAGAAAGCATATTGTTTCCTTGTTTGGACGAGGGTTCGACTCCCTCCAGCTCCACTTTCTGTTGAATTTCTGACAACAAATGAAAACATTTCTTAAGTTCATTTGTTTCTGTTGTAACGATACGTAACCTGAATTAAATCTGAAAGAGAGATTTTCTCTGCATTTTTCAAATTATTCGGGCATTATTTTCGTTATTCTAATCTTAGAGCTGATACAAATATCTTATTTTCTTAAAGTTTCATCAAAATGGACTTTTACAAACGGAAATTTATATCAATTTTGTTCCTTTAGTTCACTTTTGATTAAAAAAATTATTCAAAAATGAATTTAAGTTAAAACTTATTCGTATTTTTGTGAATTATTTGAAAACAACACATCATAATTTATTTTAACTGCTAATAAAAAACAAAAAAAATGAAAAAACTTTTTTTAACCGTAATGATAATAGCAAGTGCTATTACTTACACATCTGCTCAAACTGATGCAGCTCATTGGTCATTTGCTCTTAAAGGTGGCGTTGATTATTTCAACATCAATCCCGCAGGCGACGATTTTATTGACAATGCAAGCTGGGGGGCCGGTGCTGCCCTCGAATACACTATCAACCCGATTGTAGGTGTTGGACTTAATCTGGACTATCTGAACTTCAACCGCTCAACAATCAAAGGTAAAACCATTGATCCTAGTTTCTTCACTTCAGTAAATCTTTCAAACCTGCTTTTCCCGAAACGTAACAGTGCAAAACTCAACTTCTACGCTAACTTTGGTGGTGGAGTAAGTCTGCCGAGCTATTCTGACTATGTTGCTCCGACCACAACTTATGCAAGAGGAATGTCAGCTATGCCTACCAAAACCAATGCACTGGCTTACACAGGAGCTTCAATGGAATATAATTTAGGCAGAGTTGTAGCTCTTGGTTTGGATTACACCTACCGCGGTTACATTACACCGTTAACAAATGTAGTTGAATACAACGATGCTAACACGCTGATGGCTACTTTACGTTTCAAACTTGGAACCGGAAGCAAAACTCACGTACGTGATATGACTACTGCCGACTTCTACCCTGCACCAGCTCCTGTTATTCAACATGTTGAAAATGCATTTGACCCATCTGCTATCAACAGCCGTCTGGATGGACTTGACAAAGCCGGTATGGATCTTCAGAATCGTCTGAAAAATCTGGAAGATGCTGTTAAAGGATTGAAAGACAAAGAAGAAGGTTCAATGATCAGCGCATCTTTTGACAATATCGAATTCGATTTCAATTCAGCAAAACTTACCGATGCATCATTAGTTATCCTTGATAATGTAGCTGCAATTTTGAGAGACAATCAAACATGGAGCACACTGAACATCAACGGTCACACAGACAACGTAGGTCCGGATGCATACAATCAGACCTTGTCCGAAAAACGTGCAAATTCTGTTAGAGATTACCTGGCTTCCAAAGGTTTATCAATGGCTGCCATGCTTACTAATGGCTTTGGCGAATCAAAACCAATTGCTGACAATGCTACAGTTGCAGGTCGTCAGGCTAACCGTCGCGTAGAATTTGAAATTACAAAATAAAATTTCAACCATTAATCTGTTCTGAAATTCAGAAGATTGGATTAAAATAAACAAACAAATCGGGCAAAATCAGATAGAATTCGATTCTAAAGATTTTGCCCGGTTTTTTATTTTTTATTGTTTGATTCTCAGTAAAAGAAGCCGCAAAGAGTGTTCGCAGACCTGTTAGAAGTTAAAAAAAAAGCTGGTTGGCACGATTTTTGGACTTTACCATCCATATATTTTTTTAATTCAACTAAATAAGAAAAATTATGAAAACAAGTAGAAAAATCTCTTTCGTATTATTAGCTGCCATGTTATCAATTGGTTTTGCAAATGCTCAGTTAGGTATTCAGGCCGGATACAGCAACTCAAAAGATGCAAATTCCGATGCTGCCTTGAATGGATTTCATGCCGGTTTGGTTTACAATTTGCCAATTCAGGGAGCTGTGAGCCTTCAGTATGGTTTATTGTACAACTATTTAACCACAAATAATGATTACTGGGGAATAGCTAATTCAAGTACTACGGCTCACAGGCTTGATTTACCTGTACGTTTAGCAGTTGATTTTCCGTTGGGAGGTACAGTAAGTGCATTTGTGTTCGGAGGTCCGAATTTTAACTATGCATTATCTCAGTCAACAAAAGTTGAAAGTGGATTGGGAAGTTTGGAAACAAACAATATCTATAAAATAGAAATGTCAAACGGTAAAAAACATTATTCTCCCTTTGATCTTCAGTTGGGTGCAGGTGCAGGTCTCAAGTTCAATCAGCTTTCTGTGCGCTTCAGCTACGACTGGGGAATGCTCGACAGAAATAATTCTGATGCAATCTGGAAAAACAACGATATGAAAGTGGGTATCGCTTACCATTTTTAAGAAATATAAAACTGAATTTTTAAAAATGAAATCAGCCGGATGTGTTATCGCGGCTGGTTTTATTTTTAAATAGATAAACAACTGTTTTATTGAAAGCTGTTAATTATGTATCTTTGCATTCGAAAACATAAAAAAAACATATGAGACTTATCAAATTTTTAGTACCGGTAGTGTTAACGGCATTACTTGGATTTAACGCTTACGCTCAGGATAAAAAAGTTGAATTCGGCATTATGGCAGGATATGGCTATACAATGCCAAAACTCAAGGATTCAAGAAGTATCAAAAATCCGGCCATCAATTCGAGCAACCTGAATGGATTTCATGCCGGGCCTGTCCTGAAATTCAACTTCAGTGAGCAGGTTGGGCTTCAAACCGGATTGCTTTATAATTATTTCAGCGGAGTGGATTTATTAAGTTCTTCAGCCTTAAAAAAAACCGGAGTCTGGAATCAGAACCGAATCAAACTCACTGCCTTTGATTTACCTCTGAAAATAATGTATTCAATGCCACTTGCAGATGAATTCTACCTGCAGATTTTTGCCGGACCTAACTTCAACTATTCGATCAATAAGGTTACTGATTACGAGGCATATTCTGATAATAAACTCAATGTCAATCTGAGCAAAAAAGGTACAAATATATATCAGGCGCCGAGCGATTTCAATTCGTTGGATTTTCAGATGGGTGCAGGCATTGGCGTACAGTTCATGGGCTTATTTCTGAGAGGAGGCTATGACTGGGGTATCTTGAACCGCACAACGCTCGACAACGCTAAATTACGGTCAAACGATCTGAAAGTATCAGTGGGTTACACGTTTTAGAGTTCGCCGGGTAGCTGCTAAATGGGAGCAAATATCAATTATTACACATCAGTAGGCATTCTGAAAATAATATTTTCCGTAAAACACCAATGTTAATAAAGGTTTTGAAATAGCGTTTATGCAGCTATTTTCACTACTTTTGCAAAAATTTATTCCAGTTTCTATTCAAAAAAAAGAATTTCACAATATGAAGTTTAGAATTGTTGTTTTTTTGTTTTTTTCTGTAATGATGATGAACCTGCCTGCTCAGACAGAAAAAAAAGATACGGTCAAATCAGAAAACTCCGGTCCTGTGTTCAGGGCTGAAGCCGGATATGGTCAGAATTTCAGATATGGAGATTATATCGTTACATCTCCTTATCATGTGCTAAAAGGTGGAGTGAATGTTGAATTTCCGGTGAAATGGGGCTTTGGAGTGGAAACAGGACTCCGGTATTCGTTTGCTTTTGGTAATCGCGAACAAATCTATGCGCACAGTGATACGGCATTTTTCAATTACTCAGGTCATTATATAGATGTTCCGCTCCGTATTACCTATACCTTGCCGATTTTCTGGGGGATGAAGTTGTTTGCTTTTGCCGGTCCTGATTTCAATATCGGATTAGCACAAACAGAAGACGTTAAATTTACAGCCACAGTACTGGATCCGGCACCTTCCAACCCATTAAATTATCCCGTGAGTGGCACTTACAATTTATATGATAATGACTTAAGACGCCTGAATATCCAACTGGGAGCCGGTGGCGGGTTACAATGGAAAAATTATCGTGTAAAAAGCGGATACGACTGGGGAATTAATAACATCAGCCAGAATAAAAACCGTTCGCAAAAAATGAAAGGCTGGTACATCACTTTTGAGTACGAATTCTAATCCATCCGGGGAAACTAAACAGAAAAGCGGTCGGTTTTACAGCAAGTGAAACCGATTTTTCTTTCCTTGTAGGATCAACTTGATGAATCCTTGTGAAATTAGCCGGAAAAGATTATTCATTTATAAATGCTTAAATACGAAATGTCGGAATTAAAGCAAACAGAAGATAGTAAATTAAGTACCCTGAGTGTAGGCAAACTACTCTGGATGTACTCACTTCCTGCTATTGTGGGAGCAATGGTGTCTTCGCTCTATAATATCATCGACCGTATGTACATTGGTCTGGGAGTAGGTCCTATGGCTATTTCCGGATTGGCACTTACGTTTCCTTTTATGAATTTTCTGATGGCATTCAGTATGCTGGTTGGTGCCGGAGCTTCTTCACGCATTTCTATACGACTTGGCGAGGGCGACCGTAACCGGGCCGAACAGATTCTCGGAAATACACTTACTCTGACCATACTGGTTTCCGGAACGGTAATTCTGTTTTCGATGTTATTTATGAATCCGATACTCATTATGTTCGGAGGCAGCGAAAATACCCTGAAATATGCCAGAGAGTTCATGCAAATCATCGTTCCGGGAACGATTTTATCCGCTTTGTTATTTGGCTTCAACAGCATCATGCGAGCATCGGGCTATCCGAAGAAAGCAATGATAACCATGATTATAAGCGCTTTTGTCAATATCACACTGGCTCCGCTTTTTATTTTTGTGTTCAAAATGGGAATTGCGGGTGCTGCACATGCCACCAATATTGCATTTTTCGTCGGTTCGATATGGGTAGTGTTACATTTTTTCGACAAAAAAACAAATATTCGTTTTCACAGAAAGAACCTGAAACTGGATCGGCAGATAGTAAAGTCAATTCTGAACATCGGGATGTCGCCATTCAGTATGCAGATAGCTGCAAGTGTTACAGTGGTGATCATCAACCGGGCTTTGATCAGATACGGAGGAGATTTGGCAGTAGGTGCTCTGGGTATTCAAAATGCGATAGCGACACTTGTTGTCATGTTTATCATTGGTCTTAATCAGGGTGCACAGCCCATTCTCGGTTTCAACTACGGAGCCCGAAAATTCGACAGAATGTTTCTGGCGTTGAAAAAAACAGCCGTAGCAGCGACCCTGGTTTCTACAGCAGGATTTATTTTAGGAACATTTTTTCCTCATGCCCTGGCAAGTTTGTTTACGAGAGACGAGGAATTGAAAGAACTTGCTGCCAGAGCCTTACGAATTTCGGTTACTGTTTTTCCACTCATTGGTTCCCAAATTGTAATAACCAACTTTTTTCAGTCCATCGGCAAAGCCAAAATATCCATGACACTGAGTTTGACCCGTCAGGTGCTTTTCCTTATTCCGTGTCTGATATTTTTGCCGCCCATTTTCGGTCTGGATGGTGTGTGGAGCTCTATGCCCGTAGCCGATTCATTATCAGTAATCGTCACAACATCTACGCTGGTGTTTTTCATCCGGAAATTCAAAAAGAGACAAAATTCTGCATTCATATAAATCTTGTAAAATATGTACGGTAGTCTGTCGAAATTTGAGTATTTTTGCTTTGCGAAAAATAACTTCATTTATGCTCGGAATTAAGAAAATTGATACATACATTGTAAAGTCATTTCTGGCTTATTTTTTCATGACTTTCTTCATCTCCATGCTCATTCTGCTTATGCAGTTTACGTGGAAGCACATGGCTGAATTGATAGGCAAAGGGGTAAGTTGGGGAGTTTTGGCCGAATTTTTCTGGTATGCAACCTTACAAACTGTGCCTATGGCTTTACCATTAGCTATTTTGCTTGCTGCATTGATGAATTTTGGTAATCTGGGCGAACACTTTGAGCTTACTGCCATGAAATCGGCCGGCATTTCGCTTTTCAGAATGATGCGGGGCCTTATCGTTTTTATCTCGATAATCAGTGTCCTGGCATTTTTCTTTTCGAACAATGTACTCCCGATGGCCCAACAAAAACTCTGGACGTTAATTTTTTCCCTGAGGCAGAAATCACCCGAATTTGACATTCCCGAGGGAGAATTTTATACCGGAATAAATGGTTACAACCTGTATGTAAGGTCAAAGGACCCGAATAAAAAACTGCTCAGGGATCTGATGATTTATGATTTCTCCAAAGGATTTGACAATGCTTCGGTAACCCTTGCCGATTCCGGACGAGTACAGTTTACAGCGGATAACAAGTACCTGAAATTTTCGATGTATTCCGGCGAAAGTTTTGAAAACATGAGGCAGCAAGGCTCAAGATACAATTCAAGCAGCATACCTTATCGTCGCGAAACATTTCAGACCAAAGAGCTGCTGCTTGATTTTGATACAGAATTCAATAGGTACGACGAGTCGATACTGAAAGACCAGCATGTGAGTAAAAATGTGGTAGAACTTACCCAAACCATTGATTCTGTGTCGAAAATTGTAAAGGCACGGGGCGATGAGCAGGCTCGCGAAATGATATCCACCCAGTTTCCCGAAATCAGAGAAACTGTAAGCATCGATGAAATTCCGATGATGACCGATGAAGTATCCGAAGAACAGGTTGTAACCGAAGAAGAGCCGGTGAAGAATTACGCTGCCGATTCGCTTTTCCTGAAACTCAACCAGCAGCAAATGGAAGAAGCAGTCTCAGCTGCCCGTCAGAGCGCCCAGGCAATGAAGGATAAAATTGATTACAACAGAATAATGCTTGTGGATCCCACCATGACGGTACGCCGTCACCAGATTGAGTGGCACAGGAGGTTTACCTTGTCATTTGCCTGTCTGATATTCTTTTTTATCGGAGCACCCCTGGGTGCCATTATACGCAAAGGTGGACTGGGATTTCCCATCGTGATTTCGGTGGTGTTGTTTGTAATATACTACATCATTGATACCACCGGTTATAAAATGGCTCGCGAAGGTTTCTGGCAGGTTTTTGAAGGCATGTGGTTAAGTTCTGCCGTACTTTTCCCGCTGGGTTTGTTTCTGACCTGGAAAGCTGTGACCGACGCAAGCTTCTTCCGAACAGAATCTTACACACGGATTTATGACAACATGAAAGAATATTACAGGAAAAGAAGAAACAAATCACGGAATTAATTCAGAAAAAGTAAAAATTCGTACGCAGATGATGTGATTCAACAAAAAAAAGAACTATGAAAGAAAAACTTGATAAAATTGAAGATGCCATTGAGGATATCCGAATGGGCAAATTTGTAATTGTGGTAGATGATGAAGACCGTGAAAATGAAGGTGACTTTATCTGTGCTGCCGAAAAGATTACACCTGAAATGATTAATTTCATGCTGAAAAACGGACGTGGAGTGCTTTGCGCACCGCTTACCGAAGAAAGATGCGATGCGCTGGAACTGGAAATGCAGGCCGAAGTGAACACATCCATTCATTCAACACCATTCACCGTGAGTGTAGATAAGCTGGAAGGATGCACAACCGGTGTTTCGGCAGCCGACAGAGCTGCCACGTTTCGTGCGCTGGCCGATCCTGCTTCCACTCCCGAAACATTCGGACGACCGGGACATATTTTCCCGTTGAGAGCAAAATCCAAAGGTGTTTTGCGCCGTGCCGGTCATACCGAAGCCACTGTAGATCTGGCTCGTCTGGCTGGCCTAAACCCTGCCGGAGCACTCATTGAAATTATGAACGAAGACGGAACCATGGCACGCTTACCTCAACTGTACGAAATAGCAGATGAGTTTGGTTTGAAGATAATTTCAATCGCCGATCTGATTGCTTACCGAATTCGTACCGAGTCACTCATTCAGCGTGGTGTAGAAGTTGATATGCCAACTGCTTACGGACATTTCAAGCTCATACCATTTCGTCAGCTATCAAACGGGTTGGAGCATATTGCATTAATCAAGGGAACCTGGAAGCACGATGAAGCCGTTTTGGCCAGGGTTCATTCATCATGCATGACGGGTGATATTTTCGGTTCGATGCGATGCGAGTGTGGAGAGCAACTTCACAAAGCACTTGAATTGATTGAAAAAGAAGGAAAAGGAGTGCTTGTTTATATGAATCAGGAAGGACGCGGAATTGGATTGATGAACAAAATAAAAGCCTACAAACTCCAGGAAGAAGGACTTGATACGGTAGATGCCAACCTTCACCTGGGCTTTAATGCCGACGAGCGCGATTATGGGATTGGAGCACAAATTCTCAGAGAAGTGGGAGTAACTCAGCTCCGTCTGATGACCAATAATCCTAAAAAAAGGATCGGACTGGAATCTTACGGCCTGTCGGTAGTGGAAAATGTGCCGCTGGAAGTTGAACCAAACAAATACAATGCATTTTACATGCAAACAAAGAAGGAAAGGATGGGGCATAAATTGAAATACGTCGGTAAGTAATTTTTTTCAGTAAACAGCTAACGGACAGAAAACAATATAGATATATGAATACAGCATTAGTTACAGGAGCTACTTCGGGATTCGGACGTGCCATAGCACTCAGACTTGCCGCACTCGGCTATAATCTAGTAGTTACCGGACGACGAAAGGAACTGTTGGATACGCTCTTACACGAAATTAATCAGAAATACAGCGTTGAAGTTTTTGCTTTGAATTTTGATGTGCGCGATAAAAATGCCTGCGAAAATGCACTGAATTCATTGCCCGAAGCGTTAAGAAAAATAGATTTGCTGGTGAACAATGCCGGACTTGCAGCCGGAGCCGCTCCATTTCAGGAGAGTGATACAGAAGACTTCGAAAGGATGATTGATACCAATGTGAAAGGTCTGCTGTATATTACCAAACTGATTGTTCCGGGTATGATTGAACGTAATAAAGGACATATAGTCAATATATCTTCCATTGCCGGAATAGAAGTGTATCCTACCGGAAACGTATATTGCGCTTCGAAACACGCTGTAAATGCCATCACAAAAGGATTGAGAATTGATCTGGTAAAACACGGAATACGTGTCAGTTCCATTTCGCCCGGAATGGCAGAAACCGAGTTTTCCGTTGTGCGCTATCATGGCGACCGGGAGAAGGCAAAAGCCGTTTACAAAGGACTCCAACCGCTTACAGCCGAGGATATTGCAGATGCACTGGAGTTTATCGTTACACGCCCGCCTCATGTGATGATCAATGACATTCAGATTAATCCTTCCCAACAGGCAAACACCTATATTTCACACAGGATAGATACAGTAAATCAATAAAATAGTAAAAATCTGTATTTTATTTTAAAAAAAAGTCTTACTTTTGTCTCTGTTATATGGTACTGATGTCCGGAGTAGAAATTCCGGAACTTAAAAAATGAATGAAAATGACCTCAAAAGACTCTCTGAAAGAAAAGGAAAACCTGAATAATCAGATTTTACCCGAAGAAATGTTACAGGAAAACAAAACTGAAATCGAAACTGTTGTGCCTGAAACAGAACAAAATACAGTTACAGAACCCGAAACGCAAACAGTTGCAGAAACAGTAGCAGAACCGAAACCGGAAATAGCAGCCGAACCATTGGTTGAAACCGAACCGGAAGCTGAAGCGGAAACGGAAACCGAACCTGAAGTTTCTGAATCAGAAATACCGGTTCTTGTACCAATACCTGTATCAAAATCTGAAGACGAATCTGAAGTAATAAAAGAGTCCGGTGTAACAGAAATGTCAAAAGAACAATTGATTGAAAGGCTTAAAGAGCTGATCGAACAAGAAGTGGAACAAGTCAAAGAGGAAGTTGAGGAAATCAAACAACTATTTTACAGAAAAAGCAAAGCAGAGACAGATTTACAACGTGCTGCATTCATTGAAAACGGTGGAAATGAAACCGATTTTATACCCGATGCTACTGAACATGAAAATGAATTCAAAGAATTGCTGACAGAATACAAAAACAGAAAGGCAAAAATTACCGCCGAACTCGAAAAAGAAAGAGAAAACAATCTTCTGAAAAAGAACCACATCATCGAACAGATGAAGCTTCTCATTGACAGTAAAGAAGATGTGTCTGCCAATATCAATACTTTCCGCCAGCTTCAGCAGGATTGGAAAAATACCGGAAAAGTACCTCCATCGGCCAATAATGATCTCTGGAAACAATACAATCAGTACCAGGAATCATTCTGGGATTTGATAAAAATCAGCAACGAACTCCGAGAATACGATTTCAAAAAAAATCTTGAAGCCAAAAACAAACTGATTGAAGCAGCTGAAATACTTGCCAACGAAGAAGATGTGGTAACTGCATTCCGCCAATTGCAGAAATTGCACGAAGACTGGCACGAATTAGGGCCCGTAGCACGTGATCTGCGTGAGCAAACCTGGGACCGTTTCAAAGCTGCCTCAACCGTAATAAACAAAAAACATCAGGCTCATTTCGACGATATCCGGGGTCTTGAAGAACAAAATCTGGCTGCAAAAATTTCATTGTGCGAACGCATTGAAACAATCGATGTGAGTTCTCTGAAAACCTATAAAGAATGGGACGAGGTGACCCGTCAAATTCTTGATTTACAGGAAGAATGGCGCACAATTGGTTTTGCTCCGCGCAGAGCCAATCAAAAGATATTCGAACGCTATCGGAAAGCCTGCGACAGCTTCTTTACAGCAAAAGCAGATTTCTATAAAGGTGTAAAATCAAACCTGAATGAAAATCTGGACAAGAAAAAAGCACTTTGCGAAAAAGCCGAATCACTCAAAGAAAGTACCGACTGGAAGAAAACCTCCGATGAATTTGTGAAAATGCAGAAAGAATGGAAAACAATCGGTCCCGTTCAGAAAAAATATTCCGATGAAATCTGGAAACGATTTATTAGTGCCTGTGATTATTTCTTCGAACAAAGAAATAAAAATGTGACGGGTCAGAAAAGCGAAGAAGTGCTGAATCTTGAGAAGAAAAAAGAGTTGATTGAAAAAATAAAATCCTTTAAAAAAACCGATAATGTATCCGAATCGCTCGCAGCATTACGTGCACTCGCTGCCGAATGGAACAGCACCGGACATGTACCTTTCAAGGAAAAGGATAAAATTTACAAGGAATACCGGACTGTATTAGATGCTCAGTTTGACTCACTGAATATTGATGCATCACAGCGCAGGCTCGAATCTTTCCGCTCCAACCTGAAAGATATGAGCGATAAGGGCGAGAATAAACTTTACCGCGAACGCGATAAGCTGGTACGCGCTTACGAACATCTGAAATCCGAGATTTCTACTTACGAAAATAACATCGGTTTCCTCAGTATTTCATCCAAGAAAGGCGGCGGAATGCTGCAGGAAATGGAACGAAAAATTGAAACACTGAAAGAAGAATGTAAATTGCTGGAGCAAAAAATCAATCTGATTGACGAAAAAATTTAAAATTAGATTTGTTTAAAACAGAAAAAGCGCTGAATTTCAGCGCTTTTTTTATCCGGCTCTCGCCCCCGCTGGTGCGGATTTATTTACAATCCGTGGCAATACAAATAAGAGGTTGAAATTGGCACAGGTCACAGACCTGCGCCTGCTAGCGAAGCAGAAAGTAAAAGTTTATAGATTGAATATACTGGTTGACCACACGATGCAAAAGTGCGACAGCAAAGGGTGATGTAAAATTAGAAGAAGTAAAAATTTAAATAAACCATTCGTTATTATGACTATTTTAAGAAAAGCTATAACCTGCGTGTTATTCTGTTCGTTTTGGTTTGCAAATGCCCAAAACACAACTACCGATTATCTGAAACACCATGTCTTCACACTTGCCGCCGATTCGTTAAAAGGCAGAAAAGCAGGTTCGGAGGAGAGTACCCGGGCTGCCCGATACATTGTTGAACAATGGCAGGCTATTGGCATACAACCGTACAAGGACAACGATTATTTTCATTCATTCGATAAATACAAAAACATCATCGGCATCATTGAAGGCGGGGATGAAAACCGTAAGAACGAATACATCGTTATAGGCGCACATTACGATCATCTCGGATTCAAAATAAAAGATAACAATACCATTATTTACAACGGAGCGGATGACAATGCTTCGGGTACAGCTGCGCTGATTGAAACTGCCCGTTTGTTAAAGAGCAGGCAGAACGAGCTAAAACGAAGTGTTATTCTTGTTGCCTTTGATGCGGAAGAAGTTGGTTTGGTTGGTTCAACGCGCTTTGTCAACGACAACCTGTTTTCTTCGGCCAGTATAATGCTAATGATGAGCGTGGATATGGTAGGATGGTACGGTACCAACGGAGCCGTTGAATACTCGGGAACAGGCAGTTTCAGAAACAGCGAAAGAATAATGAATGAAGCGAACGATATTCCCACCGGTTTGAAGGTAAAAACTGAAGCTTTCGAAAAAAACATGTTCGTAGCTACCGATACCCAGCCCTTTGCCCGGGCCGGTATACCTACGTTAGCTGTCACTACCGGATTAAAATCACCTTACCATAAACCCAAAGACGACGCGGATCTGATTGACTACGTCGGTATGACATTAATCACAGAGCACCTTGCCAACCTGACTATAAAACTATCGCAAGAAGATGAGATTACCCCGACAGGGAAAGTAGCCGATAAACACCTTTCAAGTCGTAAACTTTTTCAGATGGGCTTTACGGGCAACATAGGTAACAATCACCACTATTATACTGATGGCGCGCTGGATGGTAAATCCTCGTTCGCCTATGGTATCGGTCTTACCACACAATTGAATCTGGGTGCGTTGGCTTTCCGTCCTGAGGTTTTTTTTGAGGATGTTTCGGCTAAATATCCGGGAGGCAATATTCACTCGAATAACATAACCATTCCGCTGAACCTTGTTTTACAAAGCAAAAAACCTACCGGAGGCGTTGATGTATTTGTTGGTTCTTACTATACCTATCGTCTCAATGGAAAACAGGGCACAGAACCGCTTGATTTCAATACCTTCAATCGTTCGGAGTGGGGTATTAACTGGGGATTTAGCTTCCTGGCAGGACCTGTGAAGATTGGTTATACTAATCGCAGTGCGCTCACGAATTTTACACAGCAACCAAACGACGACAACGCGTACGTACGAAACAGAGCAGGATATTTTACTCTTGGGTGGATGTTTTAAACTTTTTTTGAAAAGAAAAGAAACCCAAATGACCCACTGCTGCCACGCTAATTTAACGCGTAGTAAGTCAGATAAATATGTTATGAATATCCGCATGATGACCTGATAATCCATTGCCACGCCTTTCAGAGGCTTGGATTCAATGGATTTAAGAGATTGGCTTCAGCCAAAGTTTTATATAAGTTAGGCTAAAGCCCTTAAATCTTTTTTTCTACATACCCACGCCTTAAAAGACGTAGCAACTAAAAATGTGTCAGGACGCTTTGCAGTTGTATAATGGATGATGCGGGAAGTAATGGATAATTGGACATTGTGTTCATTTGAGGCTAGTAGACGAGCGATAAAATCGCATCGTTCTATC
>ERZ1645192.616-NODE-616-length-29805-cov-4.963798_pt1 | contig 29805 bp, 41 predicted proteins | sample MGYA00575354_ERZ1645192 | MGnify/ENA primary metagenome ERZ1645192 (study PRJEB40844, sample SAMN11349763) | freshwater sediment metagenome | isolation source: river sediment | host: Sediment | place: India: Faizupur Khadar , New Delhi | collected 2017-02-21 ... | reverse complement strand
CACTCTGAGTAAACTTTAACTTAAAAATGTCTGCGCTTTCGTAGTCGGTGGGGATCTCATAGCAGTACTGCTCCACCCACTTATTAGCAGCAAGGTCAGTGGCGAAGGTTCCACTGGTATGATCTGTTAAGCAGTAGTAAGTTTTAGAACTTTCGGTAACGAAGTCACCTAACTTATATGCTGTTGTAGTAACCCAAGCTGCCGGAGAGGTCTTTAAGATCTGTCCGCCATTCATAAAGAAGCGACAGTAACCATGTCCAAACTCGATGATATATGCCTGAGTTACGCTGAACTCAAATGCCACTAGCCTAGTATTATAGTTTGCGTACTTTGCTTCTGCTATAAACTTAGTACCTGGTCGGTTACTAACTCCACCTGTGGGGTGAATTATAAAATTCTTACAGGTTTTTAATCCCGTAGAATACTTCTGTAAATCTACTCGCGAGTAAAGCTCAGGGCTAAACTCTCCTGAAGAAAATGAAGGTTGAATAACGTTTACTGCCATTGGTTACCTCCCTTATGCTCTTGCTTCCACGTAACCATTATATGGATCGTCCTGATTATTTCTTTCCGAACTATTTACTCGACGTGCATCACTTACGATTAGCATTGATTTTTGCTCCATCTTCTCAGCTAAAGCAAGGTCGCCCGTTAAACTTTTAGCAATCATTGCCGCTAGTTTAAAGCTAAGTGCTTCCACAAAGTTTGAGTCAAAGTCATTAGGATCGGTAACCGTTTGAGTAAACTCGATATATGCTTGATCAATGTCGCAAGCGATTGCCCGTGATCCATTGGTTGTTTTTATTTCTTTATATTGGGTCGGCAAAGCATTGCCGATATTTGCTTCGTTGTAAATCTTCCTAATGTATAAACAGTTTGCAGGTCGGGCATAAAGATAATCCCATCCTGGTATTGTTTCATCTGCTATCAATGCTAAGAGTTCAATCTTGGTGGCAAAGTTCCAGTCGTGTGCGCGAAGGACTGCATCTTTAGCAACAGGGAAATATAGCTTACACTTCCGTGCCGGATTACTCGCTTCATTCAATGAAGTGATTGTGTTTTGAGCAATGTGATTTAATGCCAGGTTACAGATATCTACTTCCGATCTCATCTCTTTCCTCTAATAAAAGAGAAGGGCAAGCATTAATACTTACCCTTCTGTAATAACTTTCTTCTTAGGTCTCGATACTTTTTTAGAGACAGAAGGAACAGCTTCCACTTTTGGCGCGTCCTCTGAGATCAAGCGAAAGAAGTACTCTGGCGGACGCTCATCGTCTGCCAGCTCGACTATCTGACCTTTCTCCCAATAGAAACTTTTATATCCAAACGTAGTAACTGTCACTTCGTATCTCTTCATAATTAAGCATCTGCCAATGTGTAAGTTACTTGTACTCTAAATGCTGGAGGGTTCGCGGTTGCTCCGTTAGTTACTGCCAACGTAAGCTTCTCGCCTGCCGCCATTACTTTATGTGTTCCATCTAAAGCACCCATGGAACCGGATGCATTCTCTGCTGGGAAAGGAGTAGCGTTATCGTAAGTTACTGTGCAAATGGTGTTAGTTCCATCTGTCAAAGCAACTACACAAGTATTACCTGCATCAATGCCAGCAGCAGTACCGTTAGAAATAATAGATGCGCCAGTTAATGTATAAGCAAAACCAGCAGGAACCTCCAAAATTGCTCGTGCTGTAATGTCAGCACCAGCAGCAAGATCCTCAACCGCAAAAGAAAGCACCTGAGTTTTAGCTGTTGCTGCTAACTTTGCAAGAGTAGCAAACCCATCCGCAAACAGTGCTCTACTTGCAGCGTCTGCTTGAAATGCGCCATCTTGAATTAGCTTAAGTAGGTTAGCATTTTTTACTGAATCAGTCGCAAATTTAGCTAATACTGTAGCGGCATCAAAGAAACCATCTTGCATCTTACCTCTACCAGCAGCACTAGCAGCGATAGCATTGGCACCGAGTTTAGCAACTGTAACTGCACCATCGGCAGGAGTACCAGTGGTTACAGCTTTTGAATTAGTACCGTCGTGATCGTGTCCATTTGCGACACTGAACACGTAATTTAGCAAGTTTGCTAAATCCTTATCTGTAAAATTGTAAGCCATATAAACCTCTCTTAATGTTAAACAAAAGAGGCCGTGGCAAAACCACGACCCCCATCAATCCATTCAGTTATCACGTACCAGAAGCACGTAAGTTTGTTATGTCTGGACTTCTCACTAAGAAAAGGTCTAACTTTCCAGCGTTAAAATTTTCTGTGCCTACTGTGTAGTAAGCACGTAAATATCTCTCTGCTGTAGCTGTAGTGCCTGCTGCTGCTTGAGTAGCAATTGGCATTCTAATTTTAATTGCTTGGAAGCCTGCAACTAAAGCGGCAACTGTAAAAGCTGGGCTTGTGTACAATGTTGTTGCTGATCCAAATGCTTCGTCATTATCAGCTTGGATAGCTATTGTTAAAGTTGCCGTACCGTTTTGACTGCCAAATGCTGTGTTAACAGAAGCAACAAGGTATAGCTCGTCGTCTACTGCCATACCTGCTACGGTTGTATCAAGATAACTTGTAGATGCTGCGGAAGCTGTTATTTCTTGAGCATCGCTTAGTTTTAAATGGTAATCTAAAATCATATTTTCCTCTTACTTTTAAAATCGTTAATAAAAAAACCTTAAGCAACTAGTCCTTCATTAATTAACAATTGGTCGCACTGATAAACTGGGATACCTAAAAATTTAGTTACAGTCATACCATTAGCTAATGTTTCAATTGTTAGATTTACGTTTGACTTAGTCATTGCTTTAATTTCAAGAGCAGTCTTAACTTCTCTTCTGCAATACCAAGCTGGTCTACCTGCTGATAGGTTAGGTATTTTGTTTTTAGCTTGGATCATTAGTTTAATTAAGTTTGCACTTGTATCAGCAGCATCACTAGCAGTAGCAAGATCACTGATGTCTAGGTTTGCAATACGTGCAGCAAATCTCCAGTCACGAACTGCAAGACCTGCTTTAAGTTTGTATTGGTCAATCCATGCACGATACATAGCACCTGTGTTTGTTCCATCATCAACAAGTTGTAGGCCTAGGTCATTGTGCTCAATACCTTGCATTGATCCTTTAGGATAAATACCAGTAATTGAGTTATCACCCCAGCATACTAACCATACTGAAGTATTGTCAGCACCTGAGCCGCCGCCAAGAATGACGTTAGCACCAGAAGCTGCACTTGTACTTGAGTAGTAGTATGAAAGACCTGTAAACTTCTCAGGGTTTTGATTTACGTTTCCGTAAAAAATAGTTGATGCATGAGTTTGTGCCATTGCTTCAATGAATGCAGCATTTTCAGAAAGTCTGAAAGCAGCGCCGTCTGAAGCAAGTTTAACTAGCTCTTCGTCAACTCTCCCTAAAGCTTCCATCATACCGCAACCAAATTCAATTTGAGTTGTGATCGACTTAGTAGGAACAACACCTTTGTTAATTTGTCTCCATGTAGGTGCTGGAAGACCTGCACGAATTGTCGTCTTATCGCCAGTAGGAAGGTTACCTTCTTTGAATACCATTGAAGTTAGCACTTCATTATACTGACTTAGTGCTTCGATAATCTTTGCGGTCTTTCCATCTGGATCAACACGCTTTGCATGATCTAATAAAGTTAAATTTGTATTACCAATAGCGGCCATTTTAAAATCTCCTCTTTTAATTTTTCATCATAGTTGGATAGAAAAGTTCAGCTACCGACTTAGTAGGTGCTCTCTTCTGCCCTTCGCCAAATTTGTCTTCCCCGATTAACTTCCCAACTGCTCCACAAAATCGGATGACATCGGGATGATTACCGAGACCAGTCTCATCAAATAACTTGACAAGTCCTGGGTTGCCAAATGTATCAAGTGCTTTTTTGGAATATGACAACTGCTGATTTAATTCTGATCCAAATGTTTTAATTGAATCACTCTTCCACCCTTCAGTAGTTGCCTTGTAGTTTGCCAATGCTTCGTCCATAACGGCGTTGGAATACTTCACTTGGATGTCAACTAACTTTTGAGCTTGTTCTTGTGTAAGCTTTAGCTCTTTAGCAGCTGTAGTGAACTCGTCACTCATTTGCTGATTTAGTTCCATCCCTTCGGGTAACTTCCACGCTTCGTACTTCTCTGGTACTACCTCTTGTTTTTCCTCTGGTTTAGATTCTCCCTCTGCTTTCGGCACCTCTTGAGAAGATAGAAGAGTGTTTCCACCCTCACTTGTCTGCTCAGAATTTTGACTCGAAAGTAAAGTATTACCAGTGGCACTCTCGCCAACTGTTTGATCATTGCTAGCTGTTTGATCTACAGTTTCATTTGACATAGCTTGTACTCCTATTCACTTATAAATTTTGCAAGTTCTATTTTCCAATCGCCATCATTTGCACCGCCTGTATTCGCAACAACTTTGATCCTCGCCCAACTAAATGGAGCAAGTAAGTTACTGCATGATTTAATAAAACTTGCGGTGTAAGATGCGGTGCCAGTTATCGCTTCGGTTACATCTACATAATCAGTTAATTCAGCAGCGGCAGTTGCATCTGCTGCACTTGAAAATGTAGCTTCTAAAGTTACAGTTACACTTCCCGATCCTGCACCAATGATTCCTCTTAAGAATGCGAGGTCATGTCCGGCAGCAGTGAAATAGTAATAGTAAGTTTCATCGGTACCATTAGTTACATCTGCTAAAGTCTCTCTAAGTACTCTTGCCATATTTAATTCCCCTTACAATAAGTCTTCTGCGTTTTCTGCTTTTAGTTCTTCTGCTAAACGCTTATCAATTGTTACCTCTGCTTTATTTTCTTTAAGCATCTGAATAAATTTTTCTGGACAATACTCCATAACATGGTTAAAGATCTTTACTCCAATCTCACGCATCCCTTCGGCATAGGTTAAGCGTTCAGGATCAGCAAAACCCGTTTGAAATATTCCACACTCTTTTAATGTCCAAAAGATAAAGCGTCTTCCTTCAGGAGTTTTACAAATTGTAAGGATGTCATCACGAAAACGTTTTGCTTTCTGTGCTGATCTCTCTTCAATTTTGTCGTGGAGTATTTCTTTTTTGCTTTTCATCTATCTCCCTAACAGCGCACTAAGTGCAGAGTTATTATCTAATCTTGTTTCACTTAAGTTTTTCGCACCTTGGATAGCAGCATTTAAGTCTGGTGCTTGTTGAGCAGCGGCCTGAGCTTCTGCTCTTGCTTCTCTTAATTGTTGGATCTCTTCTGGTGATCTAATGATCTTTGGTGATACACCAACAAGACGTGCATATTCAGTTGCTGTTGCATCAGGATTTAAGACATCGAGTACTGTTGGGTTAACTCCTGCAAAGTTCATAACGAATCTGGTTACTTGCTCAATTGCAGTTGTGCCCACCATTTTCTGTGCTTGTGCTAGTACAGAAACATAATCTACTTTCATCTCCATACCCTGTAACTCTTCTGGAGGTTGTGGGATTAGACCTACTCGATTCATTATGTTGAATGTCCTGCCGATAAGTGGATCAAGCAACTCTGATTCAAGCTTTTCTAGGACTGGACCAAGCATAAGTAGCTTCTCTTCGTGACGCTCTACTACTTCTCTCGCAGTCATGGTCGGAGAGTTGTTTTGCGAGATCATCATGAATAGATCTTTGTAAAATGTAGAATTGATTGCTGCTTGTGATTCACGAATGGTCATCTCAATAGCACTTAAGTCAACTGCTACTTGATAGGTAGATCTAACCCCCACATTTGGAACAGTAGCACTTGCACGAGTAACGCCACCTGGTAATAAGTTAGGCTCGCCAATTACTGAAGAGTCAACTTGTACTGGAGGGTTAACTGTTTTATCAAGGCCAAGTAACTTATTCTTCTGTAACTTTTGCAGCATCTTTACATCGCCGAGGCAATCCCAACTTGGACCGCGCCCATAGATATCGGATGTCGTAGTTACTGACCAACGAGGTGCGAGTACTGGGAACTCATTGAAACCGCTTTCTAATAGAAGCTTATCGGTACTTACTCCCTCTTCCCAGTAATATGAGTTATATGCTTTTTTAAGTGGGTTACCTTCTGAGTATTCTCTACTTGGTTCGATTAGGTTGTTAACTTTAACCCATACATTAAAGTTTTTTTGATCGTAGTTGGTGCGAGTTGATTCACTACAGTTGTCATATCCAAACTCTTCGACCATTTGATCTACGGTTTTGTAGTATTCACGAGCAAAAGAATTTGCTAATCCTTTGCTATTAGTAGAAAGAAAATACTCACCAACAGTAAAGTTACGGGCGCGGATCACGTCCTCGTAGTCTTCTAATAGAACCATGGCAGCAGTGCCAAAGGTTCCAATTTCTTCGTACATTGAGTACAAAGCACCATAAATATTAGACTTAGAGAAGACGCTCATCATCCGCTCTTGAACGGTAGCTAACCAAATAGATACCGCCTGTTTATTCATCAACTCCTCGTCTGCAATACCTAACTTAAACCACGGCCTACTTGGGGAGGTAAGACCACTAGTCATACCTGCTGACATGGTTCTAAGTGCCCTAGTTTGCGTAGAGTCGATAACTGTACGATGGTCAAAAGTCTTTCCATCGTTAGGGGTTCCACTAAAAAATCCCCGATTAGGGCATATATAAGTAGCAAGATCTCGCCAAGCTGCTGTCCAACTTGAGGAGTCTTGTTTCATCGCTGCGAATCTGCTTTGTAATTTTTCCTTATCCATCTAGTCTCCCAACTTTGGTTTCGTTCCGGCACTAGGTGTTGAAACTGGAGTACCTGACCCCAATAGTCCACTGCTTGCGTTGTTAGTTTTTATGGTGGCAGCTAATCCACTCCTAAGTTGATCAGTGGAAGATGCTCGCTTTTTCTTTTTTCCGGCAACGGTCTCTACCCCGACGGTATCGGCAGCATCTGCTGCACTACCTCCGGCGGACTGAGCTGATGGTGCTGCTGCCTTCGGCATGATTGCTGCTACTACAGGTTTAACCACTGGAGTAACTGCGGACTTATAAACTCCCTCGGCAAGATCACCAACAGCGTTGTAGGTTCCACTTGCTACTGGAGAAATGATCTGCTGAACAGGATTAGTTATGGCACTAACAGGATTAGAAACAACATTCGATACTGTGTTAGTTACTCCACTAGCAACACTCGATACTGCGCTAGTTACTGCTTTAGTAATTGTTTTAACCGGATTGCCTCCGCCGCCTCCGCCCATATCAACCTCCTAATGTTGCTTTAGGTGTAGCAACATCTGCTTTCTGAGTTAGACCAAAAGGATTGCTTTTAACTGTTTGGGTTAGCCCTGCTTGTAGTGAGCGAAGTCTCTTCTGTCTTCGTGACTCTGATATATCGGTTTCAACTACATCAGCGGTCGGCGCAGGGCCTTGCTTTCTTAGCTCTTCTAATTGTTGCGCTTGCTGCTCTTTCATATTGTTAAGCATCGCTTGCTGTTGTTCAGCAGCTTTACGTGCTTGATAACTTTGACCAAGTGTTAAGACGTCAACAAAACCTCTCCCGACTGATCCCATAACTTCCTCATAAATATAATTTATTTAACGGTGGGATATACTAGCATCAATAAAGTATGCTGACCATACTCATTGTGCTAAGCGAACGGGTCATACTCTTGTTTTTTTGTGAATTGATATTTTTGTTTTTTAATTACAGGGAAAGCGAAGGTAAGACAAAGGGCATCTGCTCGGTTCGTGCTGAATCCTATTCGCTTTTTAATATCTTCTTTTTTTTCTAATTGAATCTTTCCGTCGAGCTTAATGAAGTACTCAGGTGCTGCCAACTCCTGACAGAGTTGATTATCATCGGGAATACATCCACCTTCTTTTAACCACTGCTTAGTTAAACCCCAAATTTCTGCGCGTTTATTTAGATATCCATGATCATTACTTGCGGAAGCGAAGGGAACTAATTGCCAGTTTCTACCTAAACTTTTCCCAATAGAAACTACTCCCGTTCCATAACCCATATCAACAAATACTGCATCCGCCTTGTACTCATCTTCAAACTTTGCGATATGTCCGGCAAAGGTTACATCGTCTTCTAACTTTACAAACTTTGCTAACATCTTCGACATTAACCCTTGTCGCATGTAAATTACACATTCGTCATTGCCTGAGTACGCTGAGTCAACACCGATAATTACCGGAGCGTAGTAATAAACTCTTTCCTCAACTGCTCTCCCTCGTGCGGCATGGATCAACTCACTAGAAATGAATTGCCGTTCACTGGCAGATGGAAACTCTCCACGTACACGGACTTTAAAGAAGTCAGAGTCTTCGCCGTAATCAACTCTCCATTTTTCAATTAGACTTTTATCGGTAAAAGAAACTGAACGAGAATCAATGTGTTGATTATTCCAGCGATGGCGAAACTTTCCAAAGCATTCAGAGAATCTTCCTACGCTTCGAGTAGGGTTACCAAATGCAAACCAAAGTCTCTGAGTTCCTTGGTCAGTTAGAGCACCTTCGATAACTTCCCAAATGCGGTCATGAACTGCGGATGCTTCGTCAAAGATAACTAAGATTCTATTCCCTTGGTTATGTAATCCGGCAAATGCTTCAGTGTTGTGCTCACTCCACGGGATGCAGTCTATCCGCCAATTCTTCTCTGATCCTTTAGCAAAGATAGCGGTGGCGGTTATTGAAAACAGTTCCTTCCCTATAAAGAGATTGAACCACTTATGGAGTTCCGGCCATGTCTTGGTTCTTAATTGAGTATCAGTGTTAGCGGTCACGATCCCACGGGTAAACTTCTTAGTACATAATGCCCAAAGGATTATCCAAGAGAGGAAACAACTTTTTCCAATTCCATGTCCGCTTGACACGGCGTATTGAAGAACTTCGTCTACAGACATTAGCCCATCACGTACACTCTTTAATAGATTGGATTGCCAAGGTTCGATTACCTTATCTTTAAGTTCGCCTTGACCCCAATCAAAAGCAAACTTAACAAACTTATATGGATCATTAGAATATTGAACTAGTTTTTGAACTATCTTATCTAGTAGGTCAGTCTTCCTTTGCATTATCGTTTGCCCTATCGAATCGTGATGCTGCTCCTTGGTCTTCGACTATTTCAACCCGATCAGTAAATAAGCGCATGCCTTTACCAAGTAACTCTAATGCACGGTTAGCACCATTTGAGTCGAACTCATATAGCAACTCTCCGCTTTCAGGGTCTTGGTCTTGTACATGTTGTTGAGCGACTCGATCATAAACCATTTTAGGTTTTGCCTGCATACACCGATTAGCTACAGTCTTAAACCCATTGAATACAAACTCAGGGCCTATCTGTAATTTTTCAAATACTTCATTTAGTCCTTGATTATATGCGTCTTGAATATGAGGCTTTTTAAGGTTTTCATACCCTATAACCCCAGCACTATCTTTTGAATATCCTGCTTTGATCGCGGCCTGGGTTTTGTTTTCTTCTTTGATATATTCGTTAATGAACTTTCTTTGCTTTGGAGTAAGCTTCGGTTTGGTTTTCTTCTCTGTCATCCTAACGCCCTATGCTATACTACATTACTACAATTGAAGAAAGATTCTACCAAAGGAAAGACATGAGAGCAATAAATTTTATTCAGGGCACTGAAGAGTGGTTGCATTGGCGAAAGAGTAAGATCTGTGGGTCAGACATTTCAGCGATTATGAAAGCGTCACCATACTTAACACCACGAGAACTTTACTACGATAAAAAAGATACCTGGCCGCAACTAGTAGAGCGGAAAGTAAATGACTATGTACTAAGCAGAGGACATGCGTTTGAAGAGTTAGCACGGGAAGCATTTAATAAACACTGTGGGTTAGAGTTTAATCCTATCTGCTTTGAGAGTTTATGTGGAAAGTTTGGCGCGAGTTTAGACGGTTACCATGATGCGTTTGGGATTGAAGTTAAATTAATGGGAGATAAAGACCTTAAGGAATTAGTGGATAAAGGAACAGTGCCACTTCATTACTACTATCAGATCCAATGGCAGATCTTTGTCGGGAAGTTAGAGGCGAGCGATCTTGTAGCAGGGAATGAAAAGAAGATCTTTATAAAACGGATTGAACGCAATGACTTTTGTATTGATATGCTTGAAACAAATGCGTTAGAGTTCCACGAGATGTTAGAACAAAACCGATTACCCGATGCGACTGAAGATGATGTGACGATTGTTGAAGATAACGTTAATGCCTACAATGAATTGTTTCTATTAAAGAAAGAGTTAACGACCATGCAATCAAGGTGTAAAGAATTAGAAGAGCATATTACTTCGCGCGTAAAAGCTATATCAGAAGCGGCACCTACTAAATACGTTCAGTATGGGAAATGCAAACTAACCAAGATCACGCGTGCCGGATCAATTGATTACACTAAAATCATTAGAGATGATGTGAACCCAGAGGACTATCGTAAACCATCGACTAGTTATTGGAAGATCGACATTGCTAAGTAATTAACAAGAGTATAACTTCTTAATTAATCTTCTCAAGAATCCCAATAAGCAAACAAAAGAATACATCGCGACTACAATTGTAATCCCTACAAATCCAAACAAACGCTTAACCATTCTTTTTCTTGGCCTTCTCTTTTGCTTTCTTTGCTACGCTGAGTGCTATAGCTATTGATTGTTTAAGCGGACGTCCGGCCTTTCTCTCGGTGGAGATATTCTTTGATACTGATTCTTTAGAATACCCTTTAACTAATGGCATTATTCTCTCCCTCTTATAAATAAATTCTATTTAGTGTTTACGACAGACAGGGATTGTAGCAAAATTCTTTTTTACTAACAATCATCCTTCGGAGTTTTGCTATGAAATTTGTCGGGCTAATTGTTTTCATTATATTTATCTCCAGTTGTCAAAGTGAGAAAGCAAAGATAGTTATTAAACCTACAGTATCTTTTATGTCACAGGCAGAAGTTAAAGAGTCTTTTGCAAATGCCTATGGTCAAAGGGCAGCACCAGAGATATTAAACGAACACGCACAAAATAGAATTGGAAATATAATTCCACATGGTACTTTCTTTACTCCTAAACAAATGTCGAAACGACGGGTAAAAAAAACTCAGTACGCCGCGAAGGGATATGCTGACCTTAGGCAATTCGACTCTCCTGTTGAAAACCAATGGAACGGAACTTGTACCGCGCATGGATTACGTAACGTCATTGACAACAAAGGTCGAACAACTGTCTCAACCCGACACATTTGGAGTGGATATAAAGTTTACTCTTGTGAGGCAGCTATTAACGCCTGGCTTAATAAAGGATGTATCACTCACAATATGTATTGGCCACACGGATTTGCCAACCCTCTCGCGGCATATCTTGATAACGACAATTGCACTATACATTTAACAGATGTTACTTACATAGAAGATGATTTAGACAAAATGAGAGAGTCTCTCGACAAAGGAAACCCTGTCTACATAGGCATGACTGTAACTAACTCCATGCTTAACTGCGATAAAGTATTAGCACCGACATCACGCGCTCAGAGCGGCGGTCATGCACTAGCTATAGTAGGATACAAAGATGATAATAATATTAAGGGCGGTGGATATTTCATAGTAAAGAATAGTTGGGGTGCTGATTGCGGTGATCACGGCTATCAATATATACCTTACTATCATTGCAAAAGAAAAGATATGTACTGTATTATGTGGTCAATTAATTCAATAGGAAAAGCAACGCCATTGATACTACCTCCAAATCCTGAAGAACCAGAACAAGAATGCATTAGGTGGAAACGAGTATGGTTTAAACCTTGGAAGAAAAAATGTATTGAGTGGGAACCTGTAGTTAGAACTATCGCGGTAGACTAATTGTTTATTTGTTTAATATTTTTGTTATAAGCTGGATGTGTTCCATAGAAATTATTCTTAATTCTCCAGCTATTCTCTTTTTGTTGATTACAACTTCTACATAAAACTTGAAGATTTTCTCTATCCCAAAACTTACTAAACTCTAATGCTTTTTTAAAAATAGATTCATTTGTTATATTATGAATATCATTTATAGTAATTAAAAATTCCTGGAATATTTCAGAAAATCTTAATTTATGATCTACTTCTAACTTACCTCCTACTTTCCCACAATATTGACAAGTGAACTTATCTCTCTCTAATATTTCTTTTATAATTTTCTTGTTTTTTTCTGACCCCCTGATCCTTTGTGTTAATTGCTTTAACCCATGCTTATATCTCGGGTTATTATTCCCAAGCATATTATTTCGCCTTGCTTTACTCTGGCAACTAGTAGAACAATATACCTTCCCTGAAAATCTGTAACTTCTAAAACCCTTTCCACAAATTTTACAAGTCAATATAGGATTACATACTAAAAATTTTTTCTCCCTACATTTTAAGCATCTAACTTGCTTTCTTTTTACAGGTAATCCACAATCTTTACAAAATTTTTCTTTTTTTAATCTATTAGTTTTTCTTTTTAATGGATAAATAAATTCTTTTAAAGGGATAAATTCTTTTTTTAAAGAATGCACTTTCCTTCGTTTATTTCTTGAAATTAATAAAGGAATATCTCCCTTTTTTAAAGGAATATCTTCTTTTTTTAAATGTTGTATTTTCCTTTGTTTATTTCTTAAAATTAATAGTGGGACATTATATATATTTGAACAAACTCTTGAGCATGTTATCCTATTTTTATTATAACTTTTAAATTCTTTATTACAAATTTTACAAGTTAATATAGTTTTACTATTATTTCTTTCTCGTGTTTTGTTAAATAATCCAACGCATTTTAATGAACACATTTTTTTATTTTTATTATAACTTTTAAATTCTTTACCACAAATAAAACATTTTTTTATACCCGAATTACGAAAATTAGGATTGTTTTTACCAAGTATTGCTGTTTTTAAATAAATACTTCTGCAAATTCTGCTACAACACATTCTCTTGTTGAAATGCGATGGTTTAACTTTAAAAACTTTTTTACAAACTAGACATTCCTTGTCCATTAATTATTCCATTTAATAATAAAAAATCCTGCACTTCTTCTACTGAACAACATACCGCGGAAAACCCTCCGCTTTCTTTTATTTTTAACAAGAAATTGGACTGTTCTTTTGTTAATCTTTTTTTAGTGCTAGGACGCTTACACTCAATAGTTATTATTTTACCCCTATGTTCTCCATCGGTAACAACCCCAATTATATCGCTAACACCTCGAATTATAAACGGAGAGTTGGGCATTCTATAGATACCACGCTTAGAATCAAATACGCCTACTGTGTTAACTTTCCATACGAATACGGTAGGAATAGACGAAAGATAATGCAATATGCCACGTTCGATATCCTTCTCTATCTCTTTCATATGTTTACGTGCATCACTGATTTATTGATAAACTGTCGCGGTGTACTTGATTGCAGGATCTGCTCGATGTCTGTTTTAGTAAACGCGGTTAATCCTAATTTAGAAGTAGCTAATATATTCCATGCTTCTTTTAATTCTATTTGGAAGTGACCAAGGATCTCCTCTTGGGAGTAACCCTCTTCGACTGCAATCTTTAAATACTCTAAGTAAGACATCAGTAAATTATTCATAGAGATGTAAGTACAAGTTCTTAACCACTCGTACATTACATTGTCACTAATCTTTTTCTTAGGTGCTCCCTGCATAAATAAGCGCATGATGTTTGAGCATAAGTTATCAGTGTCGATCTTCTTATCAAATGCACGTTCACCAGTATTCTTTTTAATCTTATCTTTTAAATCCATTGTGTATCCTTCCAAGTTCGTTTGCATGAATTACAATAGCGATTACCATCCATCGAATTAAATGGATTGCCACAGTTAACACATTTTCTATTTTTAATTGAGAGTCTTAGACCAGCGGCGTGCTTTCGACCTTGCCATCCAGCACATTTTATACAGACAGGTTTTTCCTGCGTATGTTGACGCAAGCGAAAACTGCTTTTAGATTTTAATTCTTTACAACTATCACACAAAATTTTTTCCATCAGAATACTCTTTTGATTGAGGTTGAAACAGGCAAAGATCTTAGCATTTGAATAGGTAGAATTAAAGAAGAAAGGGACAACAATTTTTATTTTGCTATCCCTCGTAAGGAACTACGCAACCTTACTTATAGCATTGTCTCATTCAGTTAACATATACTTTTTAAGAGTCGTGCAATATGTTAGTATTTTTTTGAGTACGGTAGAGTTTTCGTCTTTCTTTGGTAGGCTACCGTACTTTTTTTAGCAACTCTAATGCACGTTGTAAATACCAAGCTGCTTTTTCTAAGTCTTCGATCTCGGTTTCTTTATTCTTTTTGCCAGCGCGCGCAACATATTTAATAATATTTCCCCGATGAAAATCTAACTTCCACTCTTCAATTGCGTCAATCACTTCAATAGTTCCCTTGCCATTGTAATAGTCAGGATGGTAGACATTGCTCACGCGTTGCTCCTATTCAAAAGAAAGTTAATGTCGTATGGTGTTCCCTTCTCTGCGAGATAAGAGTGGCGGCGGTGCTTAGAGACCACCGCCGTTTTTATTTTTCTTCTATGACTTGTACTACTTTATTTATTTCTTTAGTTACCTGTTTAATCCCTTCATTTGTCTCATCTAAGTTTAAGAATATATCCCTGGTGGCGCAGCTAGTCGCATTTGCTTCCTCTGCAAGTACAAACAGAGCGCAACCATTAATATCTAAGTCTTTAATAATTACTCGCCAGCCGCAATCTTCTCTGCAATCACTCTTTGTTAGCGGACAAAACTTTTTCATTCAAACACCCTATTAATTAATTGTTGTAATTCACTTTTAATTTTTTCTAACTCGATCATATGTAACTCGTGAATTTTCAAAGCTACATCTGGAGTTAATACCTGATCCCTAAACGCGTTTAGAACTTTGTTAACAAACTCGTTTTGCTCTTCCATCAGTCTTCCTTTTTGAAAGTATTTAGTTTTTCTACCATCTCTTTTATAACATCAACGGGGAGAGTTGCTATTTCGCGCATAGACTTCCCCCCTAGAAAAGCTTGAATTTGTTTTGCACAAGTTTCATCCGTGAATTTATTGGTTAAGTCTGAGATCTTTTGCTTTAAAGAATTGAATACATCTTTGCGCTCTTTGTCAGGATCTTCTTTTATTTCTTCTTTAGGTTTAAGCACTTCAATGTCTATCGGTTTAGGTGGTTCCCTCAACTCTCCACTCTCCTCTTCTAACTCATCGGGAATATATAGACCCATGATCACGTCAGGGAATACTGTCCTCGCTGCCTCACTAACTGCTCGCCACTTAAGCATAGTCCCAGCTTGCTTTTTCCAGTTATCTTTACTAACTAAACCCATTTTCTCAGCGCGATCTAAAGTCCAAGTAGAGGTGTAAACCTGATCTTTATCATCTTTATTTCTCGCCATTGAACAACTACATTTACCCTCTTCCTCTTTTATATCAATAAATGACTCTGGAACTTTCGCACGAATTAAGGCAATCATTAACTGTGGGCTTATGACTGGTTTACCTTGGATCACGTTGATGCCATTTAAGGCCTGTAATGGCGGTATATCGAGTTCCTGGGCCATCATCATGATAATCAATACATCTGCTGCCTTATTCCTTAAAGCAGTCGGTAAAAGGGAAGAACGGGCCAGGATCTCGCTCCTCTTAACCATAGTATTAAAATGGATCTCTTCAGCACGAATTTGGTCTAGGCTTAACTCTTTCGCTGGAATAATGTTCATCGTTTCACCTTAACGCTTTTAGATTTAGCTTTTTCTTTTGATGCTTTCTCTTTTTTTTCTAATCTACTGAAATGATCCCTGATTTTTTCTTCAGTAGAAAACATTAAAATATTCAAACCTCTTGATGGAGAACCGTCACCTAAACGCTCTAGTAACTCTTTCTGTTCTAGTGACATTCTAAACACCCCCGTTACCTTTTCTCCTCTGGGACTTTCGGAAATAATCCGTGGATACTTAATAAACATACAACACTCTCCTTAATAATAATTATTACAAGACGTAATAATTGACTACTATAGAACACAATGCAACCAAAATAAAACGCATAGAATTATTTGCATTTGCACGATTGCACTGCAATGCAGAAGACAGAATTTTATTGATTTACATAGGGCGAAATAGGTTGGTATTGTGACGATTTTTATATAGTATAGGTGCAATTAATTTAATTATTGATGTTTGTCTAAGAGTTTGGGCCTGTCTGACCAGGCCCTATCTACTTAGAACGTGAGGACTATTGTTATAGCAATAGTTAACTCCAAGGACATCCTTGAACTATAAGGATTCGTTAATGTTAAACATAGATGAGAACGAAGTCAATAGCAAACGACCAGCCGCGAAAATATTTTATATAAAAAAGAAATTATCGAAAGATAAAATCATGACCGAGCTTAAGCAGGCCTCCTTGCAAGGGCCTATCATGCGCGGCTTTAATGCGTTCGTTAGGCACTTAGGTAGACTTGCCTTCCCTGATGAGTTAGACAAGTATGATAAAAGATTCGAGCTTCCTGAGCACAGAGAAAGGACTCGTGAGTTATTTAGATATATATTTTCATATAAAAATAGTAGACCTAGTTGGATTCAAATTAGTACATTCACTGAAATACCAAGATATAGAATTAAGGAATATGTAGATAAACTAGTCCAGACTGGTGCCATGACCAGAACTAATGGTAACTTAAAAATCTCTAGTTATCGCCAAGATAATAGAAACTCACCACATGACTATATCAAGAGCTGTAAAAATTATATTAATTTCGATATGTTACACGACTTCATACTGGCATATATCAATCAGTATGAGCCAAATTCAATAGAAAAAATAGACCAGTCTGACCAGTCTGAGAAAGACAAAGAAGAACAAGTAACCAGTCTGGGGTCTACTATAGAACCCCCGATTGGTACCAGTCTGGGGTCTACTATAGAACCCCCGATTGGTACCAGTCTGGGGTCTGCCTCTAAACCCCCGACTATATCTACCCTTAAAGAACACCCTTTAATATCACCCTCTACTACTACAGGAGGTGATGATGACCCTATTAAAGCTATTAATAGAAAGGCTACACCCCAGACTGGTTCTACACCCAAGACTGGTTTCGATGAATTGTGTATTAAACTAAAGATCCCGAAATCAAACCGCCCTAAACAACTGCTCTCGTTTAACGAGCTAATGGAACTTTATCCTTTTAAAGATATCCAAGATGCTGCATTGTATATAAAACAACACGGAGAGCTAGGCAAAATAGGGGTTCCTGTGTCTTATCCATTCTCTTATCTAATTAAAAAAATGAGAGAAGTTATGCAAATACTCACTACCCAAAGAGAGAAACAGATTGCTGATAGGAGAGCGGAAGAGCGAGATCGGAGGGATAAAGAAAGATTAGAAGCGAAAAAATTTGAAGTTGAAAAGGAGATATTAATGCCGAAGGCGAAGAGTGTTAAAGAATCAAGGTTTACTATAGGAGTAATAGGGTGAAAAAATTAAGAGATGTTTTTAAAGAAATAGAAAACAAAGGTCAGACCAGTGGGATCTCTACCGGATTTACACTATTAGATAATGATCTCCTAAGCATGCGCCCAGGAGATTTAATTGTCATAGGCAGCAGACCAGGAGTTGGGAAGACTGCTCTAGGGCTAAATTTATTTCTGAATGGGGTAAGAAATTCTAATTTGCCAGGGTATTTTTACCATCTAAGTGAAACAGAGGGAGAGACTGTAAGTAAAATGGTGGGGAACCATATGCATTTCAACAGGAACGCAAAAGGCCATTCCATAATTGATGCTAAAGATTTTTTAAACGACTCTCCTATATATCTATCTACTGAATACAGATTAAAAGAAATAGTAAACGAGCTACGAGTAGAAGGGAAGAGTCACCAAATAGGAATAGTGGTATTTGATACTTTCCAATCTATTTTAGATTTTAATAAGAACATAACTACGCATGATTCAGCGACCTTTATTTCTAAAGAGTTAAAAAGACTAGCAAAAGAGTTAAATTGCATAATTATATTAACTTCTGAAATGAATAGCGAGTCTGAAAAGAGAATCTATAAAAGCCCTCGGTTAGATGGACTGATGAACGACGGATCATTAGCTGATGATGCTTCTGCGGTTTTGTTGCTATACCGTGACGAAATATACAATCCAGAAACAACTAAAGATCGTGGAGTAATGGAAATAATCATAGCTAAAAACAAAAGAAACAATCCAAGCAATATAAAAATAGACTGTAGCCTCTTGGATATTTGTGTGTTAGACAATTTTTAAAAATAAAGGGTAAGTAAATGAACAAGTTTTTTCTACAAGGACGATTAGGCAAGGATCCAGAACAAAAGACATCGGCATCTACGGGTAAGAAATATGTCCTTATCTCAGTAGCTGACTCCCTAGGGAAGGGCAAGGATGGACAAGAGAAGACCCAATGGTTTAACGTCTTCTTATTCGACAAGCAGGCGGACAATGCCGTTAATTATCTCTACAAGGGTGCATCTGTATTCGTTGAGGGTACTATTACTAAAAGCGAAAAAGGAGACATCTACTCAGCGAAAGAAGTAGCATATCTATCAGCTCCTAAACCAAAGGCACTAGACGTCGCAGTTGAGGCGGTCCAGAAGGCCCAGAATTGCCCTGTAGACGCTTCGGCAAACGCTAACCATACAAATATGCATTCAAGTGGCTTTGTAGGCCCTATGAGCGATTTTGATGACATCCCATTCTGACGAACCTCCAGGGTTAACTTGTTCAGATATTTTTTTCTTTATCCTTTTTAGTGGAGTGTTACTCCTTGGTTTAATCTATCTCGTTGAGTTAACGTTTGGGTTTAAGTTAATTGACGACCTGCTCAATTGAAGATAAGAACAAATTATATCTAGTTAAAATTAACGAGAAATTTAACGCCCGCCTCGAAGGCGATATCCATAATAATACTATCGTTAATTTTAGATCAATGCTTAAAGACACAACGCTATGGCAATGTGACCTTGCTAAGATTTAACTTAAACCTATCCACGTTCTTCTTATTCACATACTCACCATTCTTTTTCTCAACTCTCCCTGCGTTATAACACGCATAGATATCTATTGGATCTTTTAAAGAGTATTGCTTTATTTTCTTTTTAAGATGAATACACGCATACTCAAGATTAGTTAATGGATCGCATAGCTCAGGCATATGTAATCTAAAACCGTACTCCCTGGCCACGGCCCCCATCACTTGACATAACCCCCAACTAGTTTGCTGGTGGACCTTTTCTGTAACTACAGTTACTCCCATCTCTTTTGCCATCTCTTCTAATTTATACAACCAACGATAGTCAGTCTCGTACGTAGTGACAAATGGTCTATAGCTACTCTCTGTGTAAGCTAGTGCTAATAATAACTTAGGGTCTAGTTGATGTTGCTCTGCTTTATAAACAATTAATGATTTTATTTCCTTGCGCGTTGACATTTCTTCGCCGCCTTGTGCTCTTTGTGTTCTTTTAAGAATTGAGCATATGCTTCTTTGACTCTCTTGCCATCATCGTCTTTCATTGCTTTCTCGATAATGACTTCTATAATCTTAAGAACTGGGGGAAGGACTACGGTTAAAAGGGAAATTATTGCGCCCATAAACACCTCCTATTTTGGAGAGAGATTATAAACTAAATCTATTAAGAGTAACGACGCAAAATATCTAACAAATTCAAACGCTTACGCCGCGCAAAAATAATGCTTGCCAATGTAGTTTTGTAGTGTTATACTACTCAAACACTTGAACGAGGGGGTTTTATGAATACTACAAAATACCTTGAGTTAAAGTTTAGAGCGTTATGTGAAGAGATGGGAATGTTAAGCTCAGTCAATAGGGATCTTGGTGAAGATCTTTTTATAAGAAACGGTGGATATAAGAGAGCTAACAAAACAATAAAGAAGATGATTATTCTTTTACGAGTACTTGATTACCACAGAAAGAGAGAGTTTAAAAAATTAGAAGAGATGCTAAGAGGTTAAGTATGAAGGAAGGAAAAGAAACAATTAGATCATTCCGAGTTGATACTGAACTGTTGATAAAGATAAAGATCCTATGCGCGAAGAAAAGGATCACGATGATAGAGTTTGTGAAGCGCGCATTCCTAAAGTATTACCAAGAGCTTTCCAAAGAGTAATGGGAGGAGAGCTTTTTATACAAAGGGGGATTGTATGAGAATCTTTAGAAAAATTATAAGTTACTTTGCTTGTAAAATTTTAACCTTTAAGTTTTATCGAAAGATGAAACAGTTAAAAGAAGAGCGTAACCAAATGTTGATAGTGAACGTTGATAAGTTAGACCAGAAGTTAATTGAGTTAATACAAGCTCGTTACAGATACTATCAAAATGTTGCTGGTCATGAGTATATGAATAGTATTTGTCACTATCAAAACATGGTCCTTAGATAAGGAGGATATATGCTTACAACATATATTGTATTTGTCTACTCAACAATAGAAGAGGGTGAGTTTGCAGGGGGTACTGATTTAAAAACATACGGCTTTAACACTAAGGAAGAGGCAGAAGCTAAGGCCGAAGAGATGCAATATAAAGAGAACGTTAGAACGGTAAAAGTTGAAGAGTTACAGTTTGAACCTTGGCAGATGTAAGGAGTATTTATGAGATTATTTTTTGCGATAAAAAGATTCTTTGTGAATACTAAACTTCAAATAGATATTGGTATAGCTGAAGCGATAAGAGATAAAGAGATTGAGAAGATCAACGAGACTAGAAAAGCAGTGTTACAAACTTGTGGAGTTGATGAGAAATTTATACACATGCACTTTAATGAACAAGTAGTAAAAGCGCATGAAGATTGTAACTTAAGGGTAATGAGTTTGAAGATCCAGATGATCTAACGACTAGGTCGGAGAGAGTCCTCCCAACTCTCCGGCCTTCTTTATTTAAAGTAAATTAAAGAAACCTTTTAATTTACCTTGAGGGGGTAAAAGTAAATTATGAAACTTAGAATTTTATTATTAATATTATTTTCAACTTACTCATAATAGAAGGATACAGAAGATGAAACTTAAAGATAAGTACGATTTTACTTGTGCAAATTGTGGGCATGAAATGCAATTCAAACCTTCTATTTGCATGGAATGGGGTATCAACTCAGGGCACGCGACTTGTAGTAAGTGCAACACGTTCCTGCATATGGAAATAGATAATCAAAGTCAAAAAGGTATATCAATAGTTTGGGACGACTATATAAAACAAAGAGATGAAAATGGAAAGTAAAAAGTATTGTCCGGTGTCGCAACAAATGACTAAAGAGATAGATTACCAAGAAGAGATCAAAAAAAGAATGTTGGAAGCGGAGTTTTCAATAAATGCTAAAGTTGGCATGGGAGTTGCTTCCAAAGCTGCACTAGAAGTATTTTATCAATTATTTTATTTAGAAACACAAATGATAGATCAAATGATTGAAACAAATAATATAAATCCAGTTCTTAAAGAGTTACATGTTGAGCGTTCTATTTTTGCATTAGAATCAGTAATATGTGATCTTAAAAATACAAAAAGTGAGTTGTAAATAATCCCCTCCCTAAAGGGAGAGGCTTTTGTAAGAAGGAGAACGACAACTGTTAACAACTACAACGCTTCCTACTATTGGCCAATTTACAACGGCCCTTCGAGAAATGTTTCTCGAAGCATTTATATCTGCATGGTCGGTATGTCCACAGACTTGGCAAAGGAAAAGACTTTGAGTTTTACGATTGAGTTTAGAAATATGTCCACAGGCGGAGCATTCTTTAGAAGTGTTTCGAGGATCTACTTTTGTAACCTCGATGCCTTTAAGTTTTGCTTTATATATAATCTTTTGTTCAAGATCGTAAAAACTCCAAGATTGTCGAATATACCGATTGCCCTTCCTAACCGTTGTACTCTTGCGAATGCCTTTGAGATTTTCAATAGCGATTCCCAAGTTGTGCCTTTGAGCAGTTGCAACAATCTTTTTAGATATCTCGTGATTAATATGTTTAGCGAATCTAGATTCTTTTCTTCTCATTCGAGCAAGCTTTCTTTTAGAAGATTTGGTTTTAACTTTTTGAAGCTTCCTTCTAAGGTTGGAATACTTTTTGCGAACAGAAATAACTTTATTTCCAGAATAAATATTACCAAGACTGTCGGCGGCAATGTTGTTAACTCCTCTATCTATACCGAGAAACTCGCTAGATGTTTTAGCTTTTTCTTCAGGGATCTCGCAACAAGTAAGAAGATAAAAGTTCCCGTCTCTAAAAACAAGATCGGCTTCCCCTTTTTGGAATTTCAATTGTTCAAGCTGCCTTTGCCCACAGACAAATGGAATTTTGATTCTTCCATTAATTGTATTTATGGAAACGATTTGATTGTTAAAATCAAACGAAAGCACTCTGCTATCGTAAGTAATTGCACCATAAGAATTAAACTTTCTTTCGATCAAGTGGTCGATCTTGTAAGAGTCGGCGACCTTAGAGATAGCTCTAATGCAAAGTTGTGCAGAGAGAGGATAACAATCTCTCACCATCCTATAGACAAGCTTATGTATATTGAATTGGTTAAAAACCCTAATGCTAAATGCTACTTTAGAAATGCCATTGCATACTTCGTTAAACATTTCTATAGTTTGCAAAAGCGCATCCTTGTCTTTTTCAGAGTAAACAAGTTTAATTTGGGTAGAGATCTTCATAATATATTATATAACGCGTTAAGAAAGAACGCAATTCCTCCCCACCTTAAAGGATGGGGTACCCTTGCGAGGGCAAGATGAGAATACTATTATGTTTCTTGTGTTTATCTTTTTGCGCTCATGCCGCTGATTCATTACAAGATTGTTATAATGGATGCACTCAACTTGCCACTGAGAAAATAGACCCAGAAGAAAAACTTAAAAATGAGAATATCGACGCTGAAGAATTAGAAACTGAAGTTAATATTTTAAGCGAGGACTAATGAGAAATTTATTAATGGTAATTGCCCTATTAGTTGTTTCAAGATTATCGTTTGCTTACGACACTAAGAAAGAATGTCACGACGATTGTGTTCGTAAATTCTATGAGCAGAAGCGTGCGGTTGGGATGGAATGGATAGATGTGGAAGCAGACTTTGCTAAGATGACCCCGATCTTAAATAATTATTGCGCTTGCATTGATTGGTGTAGAACTTTACCGATACCAGAAGATAATTAATGTTTTAGTGATTCAAATAGTTTAATCGCTTCTCTGATTGATGATTCAATATTTAAAAGAATTGCAAACGAGTCATCGACTACGCCTTCAATCTTATCATTGTGAATCTTGAACTTATCTTTCATAAGTTCTTTTAATTCAGCTCGCTCCGCGTCGGACAAGTCTAGGTACTCGTCTTTTACTTTTGACCAATCTATCTTTAGAAGCTCTATTGCCTCTGGTACAGCGGCGATAAATTTCAACCAACGCTTCCAAGACTTATCAGTGTCTTGCAGTACATCGCCAGCGATGCAACCTAGCTCAACTGGAAACATAATTAAAACTTTTAAGTTATCAATTCCAAACTTCTCCATTCGACTCTCCTATTTAATTAATATACCTAAAGCATGTGCAACAAGTGTACAAAACGTACTTGTCGCAATTGTTATCCCAAGGATTCTATTCTTAAATTGAAGTAGATCTTTAATATCCGTCTTGATCTCTTTAACATCATTCTTGATAATGTCGATCACTTCTATTTTCTGGCACGGTGTTGACATAAATTCCTCTCACAAAAAAAGCAGTTTAAAGACTTGCTTAGGTCATTAAACTTAGTCTAATTTTTCAATTGTTAAATCTATGTATTCTGTATTTGTATAAAGCGTTCTCGATGCTCCCATAGTAGACAAAACTCCTAAAATTGCTTGTGCGCCAGCAATAGCGTTGTATGTAAATATAAAAGGAAACATCGGTTGATAGCATCCATTCGCAGCATATGCAGTCCTCGTAGTAATGGCCGTACCCCCAGTTGGGGAAGTACCTGTCCGAAGGCTAACTTCAAGACTTTGGTTATCCCCTGTAGCACTTGTAGCTGTAAATGCATTAAGTGTTATTTTATATTTGCCTGATACTGGAAAAGTTATTACACCGGTAGAAATATTTAGAATACTATGCGTGTCGTAATCCTTAGTACTTGGGATAAAAGCAACCGCAGTACTTGATAAAGAAGCTCCATTTGATCCTGTATATCTACAATTAATTTTCTCACTCGCAGCAATTGTTGCAGGACCAGATTCACGATTTATATTTAAAAATGTAACACTGGATCTACCATCAACTGTTAACGTATTTACACTATTATTTCCAGAACCAAATAAGTATAGTTCTACATAATCGTTAACATTAAGATTAGCAGTATCACTAACAGGCATAAACATTGCTGTTCCAGCAGTATATGGATATACAGTAGCTCCTTGAGAATAAAGTACTCCGTTGACATAAAGCATCGCTTGATATCCATTAGTCAAAGTATTAGTACCAGTTAATGCAATTTGCCCACTTAGTTTATATTTTCCTGCTACTGTGATAGTTCCTTTGTATAATGCAGTATTAAATATAGAATGTGTGTCATATGATGTGGCATTTAAGTTAATTTTTACAAAAGTACCATTAGTATTAACACCAGTTTGATTAGAGTTTAAATAAGCACGAACACCAGTAACCATAGTCTCAGCGCCATCACTCAATTGCACAGGATAAAAGTCCGTCGCCCATGTTGGCATTGAATCGAGTTCAATTGATTCTCCATTGATTGCAATCGTTGTTGCATTCCCTGAAAAAGCATATTCCAAAGTGTTACTATTTGGTCTAAATGATTGATATATTGTACTTACACTATTCCCCCAGGCCTCAATGCTTAGTGCTTGATAATAGTTAGATAAATTTTTAGATGTAATACCAGTTATAGAAACTGTTCCAGAAGATGCAGAAGATATTGTCCCGGTAATTCTAAAATTTAATTTCCAAACACCATCTTTTGTTTTAGTTGGGATAGCAATAGCTCTTGTAACAGAAAAACTATTAGTTCCACTAACATATGATGAAATATCATATTGTTTATCTTGCAAATTCCCATACACAAAATGTGCAGGACCAACACTCACATCATCTACTGCAATATCATATGCATTTGCATTGGTAGTCGCCACATGTAGAAGGATTCTATAGTTTAACGAAGTAGTTGTTTGGAACTCACCAAGAAATGCACCGCTACCATCAAATTGATAAGGGGTTACTGGAATTAACTGTGAGTTATCTACGTCATAAACCCATGCGCGGATATCTTCGTTTGCATACGAATAGTTAGCATCAAGAGTTAGGTAAGATAATTTAAACTGTAACGGTTTGCATTTATCTGCTGCTGCGATAACGATTGGATAACCAAGACCCCAACCTTGAGCGTTGTTTGCAGTCTTACTTAACTTGCCCGAAGCATTCCCTCTAAGGATTTGTCCTGCGGTCGTAGTCCTTGCAATAGTTAAATAGTTTGCTGAAATATCGCCGCCTGTTCCGTCGACCGGAGTAGCACTCGCGCCGTCGTTGTAAATATACCATCCATCAGCATTGCTTTCAAAATCGCCATTGCCTACATAGTTAACACCGCCGCCACCTGAACCACTTCCAACAGCAAGCTCATTCCCTGAGCTATCTTTGGTATAAAATTTATTATCAGACTTTACGTACAATTTATTATAGCCAGCACTTGGATTTGCTGGGGTAGTTATCTGTTTAATCGTTAATTCATTATCAAAGGTACCTGCGGCGAGTAGTGCTGCTGCTGCTTCTGCGGCATTCTTTGCGATAACTGCATCATCCTTTGCGTCCTCTGCTAATCCCTGTGCAGTTTCGGCAGCGGTCTTAGCAAGAACTGCATCGTCTTTTGCTGATGTTGCCAATCCTGCTTGAGTAGTTGCAGTGTCTTTATACCCACTAGCAAGATCGCGCGCACTCTCAGCAGCGGCCTGAGCAAGTAGGGCATCATCCTTTGCCGAAGTTGCTAGCCCTGCTTGAGTAGTGGCAGTGCCTGCGTTAGTAATTGCTGTATCTCTTGCGGACTCTGCCAAACCTTGGGCCGTCTCGGCAGCAGTCTGTGCAGCTTCCGCAGCATCTTGAGCGTCCTCAGCTAATCCTTGTGCAGTCTCTGCTGCTGTTTTTGCAGTCTCTGCGTCTTGGGCACTACTTAATGCGTTTGCTGCTTGAGTAGTAGCAATCCCTGCCTGAGTTGTCGCGGTTGTAGCAAACCCACTTGCAGCACTTGCTTGAGTAGTTGCAGTGGTTGCATATCCACTAGCTGCATTTCTATATCCCAGTGCAAGGTCTCTTGCTGCCTCAGCAGCGGCCTGGGCAAGTTCGGCATTGGTCTCTGCTAGTTCGGCAGCGGTCTGTGCCGTCTCTGCATTGGTCTCTGCGGTTTCAGCTAATCCTTGCGCTGTCTCAGCAGCAGCTTGCGCAGTTTCAGCAAGACCTTGAGCAGTCTCTGCGGCGGTTGCAGCGGTTTCGGCAGCAGTTCTTTCTGCCTGAATCTGCTCTAAATATGCCGTTGTATCAACAGTTGACGGAGTACTATCAATTGCCCAAATGATACAACGACTTATCTGCTCATCATGTTGCTGAGCAATTAATGTTAATTTATCGTAGGCCTCTTCTAAACTCTCAGAGTCTAGTGGACCTTGGCGAGTTAGATCTAGTAATTGAGTTAGATCCATCTCACGAACTAATGTAATCTTCCAACCTGTAGGGAGCACTGGAACACCCGACCCCACAGCAGGATAGACGACTCTGGAATTAAGTTCGTCAACAGTAAAGCCAGTCGTTATCTCGCTTACCTCTGCATCGGTATTAGTTAGATAGACTTTGATATCGCTAGTATTGATTATGGTAAAGGTGTACGGCCAATTAACCGTGACGCCGTTCCCGTTATAGATATGCTTAGAATTGGTGGATGAAACAGTCATAGTAGTTATACTCCTCACTTAGTTTACGGGGAGATATACTACTATAAAAAATGTTTACTGTAACTACTCGTTACGTTCGCGCTTAGGTCTTCGGCGGACAATGTCACTTATCCTTGGATTCATATCATTGAAGAGGTAATCGCTGACGTTCCAAAACCAAGCGTTGAATTGGTCAGGGTAGGGCACGAGATAGCTACCTAATTTTGTAACCGACTCTAGTTTTTGCATAGCATCTGCGCGATCACTAGTGAATGCTTTAATCATTCGCTCTCCTGCTTCAATTGCTCCAGATGCTGGAGAAGGTTTATAACCAAAGCCGTGCATCCCTAACATTGCATCAATCGCTATGTTTGCTACGTCTCTAACCACAGGGAATAATCCAAAGGGGTATTGAAGAATTTTTGCCACCCAAAATTTTAACTTCTCATCCTCTTCCTTCTCGTCGTCGAGTGGTGCCCTAAATGCCAAGAGTTCCGAGAAGACTACTGGGAAAATCCAAAGTGCCATCATCTTTCCCATGTAATTGCCAAGATCTTTCGGATCAGTAAAGTTAGTCTGATCAGTATTCTCATAGAAAAGGTTGAGCTGGGTGTTCATGTATGAATAAAACATGGTTAGCAACTTCTGCCCTTCACTCCCTCTCATCATTGCTGGGAGATCTTTCATCATACCGGAACCCTGAGAGCGTCTGACTATATAGTCTGCCCATTGAATAGACTTTGCTTCGTCTCCCTTATAAAGTTCTAACCCCTTCTTGTATGCCTGCATCCAAGTAGGGATAGTAACTAAACGGTCAAAGAAACTAATCCCACTCATTGCAAACTCAGACATTCTATTCTTTTGCCCAAAGACATTCTTGGCAGTGTCAGCAATATCTCGATCAAGAGTAGTGATCCTGTCCTTCATATAACTAGACTTGCTTTTAACAAAGTCTATCGACTCTCCATAGTAACCAGGATTAAAGATATTCTTCCCATAGTAATCCCAGACACTAGTTGCCATGTCAGTCCACCCATAGTTTTTATCTACTGCAACTGTCGAGAAGAATCCGGTAAACTGCTGAAACATTGTAGAGAGTCTCATTCCCATCCCTGCGATCACGGTATTCCTTCGCGCCCAACCTGCTAACCTTTGAACCCAATCCAAAGTTGATTGTGGGTTTTCTCCAGCAAGTGCCTTCTCCCAATTCTTTAGGGTTTGTAAACCTTCCATGCCGTAAGCATCTATAACCGCATTTTGTACATCTTGGTTAGCTAGCAAGCGGTTAATATCAATGATTGCTTTTCGATGGGTGATATCGTGGATTACATCATGCAAGTGTCTGGCGATTACTGTAAGGTCTAAGCTTACTGCGTATTTAGCATTAGCGGTTCTTTCTTTCGTATGACCATTCTTAGTCATTGCTTTCCAGGTAGGGTTAGCAGACTCGGCAAGTGCAGCATCAACCGCCATCTCTTGGAAACCACGAACACTACTTCGAGGGTCTGACTTCAATGGATAGTAGCCGCCCTTATAAACGCCGTACTTAGTTGTGATAGAAGTTGCCTCAACCTTAGTTGGTGCGAACCCTGTTAGTTCTTCATATAACCCAGAGATCTGACCCCAGTATGAGTTAATAAGATCCCAAGTATTTTGCACAGTATCCCAGTCACGTTTATCTAAATACTTATTTAAGATAGTAGTGATCTGACCTTCATTCCATCCGCGTCCTTCAATTAACCGCTTGCGGTTAATTTCGTTACCCCAGTTGAGTGCCATCGCCAAGATCTCGTTTTTAGTTAATGAGTTATTTAACTCTTGGATAAAGATCTTTTTATCCGCCATCTCCTGGCGTTCTTTCTTGGAGTAGACCTCAAAGATATTGCGGTACTTTAGCGATGCTTCAGTTAGCATCTTTACTTTTTCATTAGCAGCTTCATTAATTGGTTTGTAAAAAGTATTCCACCAATTACCAAAGGTTTTGTACTTATCTAATCCTCTTAATAGAGTTTCGGTATTCAATAGAGAAAACTTAACTGAATCCTTTCGTTTAATTACCTTTTGGGTCCAGTCTTCTTTTAAACTTAGCTCAGGGGTCTTTCCACTTTTCCCACTTTCCCGTTGGGATTTTACTAAGTCATTTACTACTTCACTCATAGTAACTTTGTTACCGAATGAGTAAACGCGATCTTCCATGCTAGCAACTTTCTTAATATTCTTTATTGCTCCAGCTACCTCGTGAAGTTGATCAAAGGTTAACTCCCGAAAATCTTGGAAGCCTTTGGTTTCATCTAAGATCCAATCAGGTAGATCAACGACGTTAGTAACTTGCTGCATTCTCTCCGCCCATTGACTTAGACTTTCATTTCTTAAATCAACAGTGAAGTCGCCACGTTCAAACCCGAATCGTCTTAACAATGCTGCCGCTTGATAAAGATGCTCTGACTTTTTAAAAGTATCGCGGTTAACAGTTTGCTGACTCTTTAGATAAGCAACACTGCGATCAATTGCCTTTCTAAGTTTTGATGATTCAGTAGCGAGAGCATGATTTAAAAGTTGCTGATCCTTGTATTTAAGTGATTCAGCAATGTCGCCTTTAGCAAATGCTTTTGCTGATTTAACTGCTGCATTTCTTTCAGCAGTGTAGTACACACTAAACCTCGATAAATCTTTAACCGGAGTATTTAGCAATGTATTACGTGCTTGTTCTTTTATCAGTTTTAATTTGTTTTGAGTTAGCTCGGCATTTGTTTTCCGTTTCTGCTGAGCGGTCAACTCTCCTTTGATCATCTCGTTTAATAACTCTCGTTCACTTGCCAGTAACTCAAGAGAGTAGTTGTTATGAATTGCTTCCAGTGCTTTCTGTTTAATGATCGCTTGATC
>ERZ1645192.615-NODE-615-length-29816-cov-6.443433_pt1 | contig 29816 bp, 24 predicted proteins | sample MGYA00575354_ERZ1645192 | MGnify/ENA primary metagenome ERZ1645192 (study PRJEB40844, sample SAMN11349763) | freshwater sediment metagenome | isolation source: river sediment | host: Sediment | place: India: Faizupur Khadar , New Delhi | collected 2017-02-21 ... | reverse complement strand
CAATTATTATTGAATTGAGCTCCGGACCATTTTTGTCTATTGCTTCAATCCGGTCGAGATAGGTCTGAACCACCTTCCTTACAGTGAGTTGGCCTTCAGAGTATTTTTTCTGCAGATCACTGATTGTCATTTCCTCTATCCATGAAGTATTGTCCATTGTATCCTGCTTCTCCGGAACAGAACAGGTTATCAGGCATAGGAATGTTATCGATAGAAGCAGAATTGACCTGTTGATTTTCGTTTTCATGTTCTGTTTTTTAGTTAATACTTCTTCAAGGTCAGAATGATCTGATGTGTGAAATAAAATTATAAATTCCTGTCTGATTTGAATATATTTGTTTAAATATCTTGAATAAATTCATGTTATGAAGAATATATATTTGCAACTATTTGATAAAAAGAATTTAAGAAAAAATATTGTTATCGCAACAGTAGTCCGTACCCAGGGCTCCACCCCTCAGAAACCGGGTAGCACCGCAATTTTTTCATCCTCAGGACTTATTGCCGGCACTGTTGGTGGCGGAGTAGTTGAGGGAAGGGTAGCTGAGGCAGCCATGGAGGCTCTGAAATCAGGTAAGTCATCACTGCTGACTTATGATCTGTATAATGATATCGGCCAGAAGGATGAAGCCATCTGCGGAGGAAAAATTACTGTTCTGCTTGATGCAAAACCAGGCAACAGTGAGACTGTCTTCGCAAGGCTGGCTGGTTCACTTTCAGGAAGGATACCTGGTGTTCTTGCTACAATGGTCACAATAAACGATGAATCAACAGTGTTGATTAACAGATACTGGATTAGCAAAACTGAGGTTCCGGATATTCAGAAGGAATTTCTGGAAAAGCTTCTTCCTGAAGCCGGACAGATGATAAATTCAGGTGATGTCTACGATTTCAGGGAGATGCACCTGTCTCTGCCTGATCAGGAACCCTCATCAGTTTTCTTTCTTGAACCGGTTATACCCCGGAGCAAACTTATAATTGCCGGAGCCGGGCATATAGGGAGGGCACTTTCCCATCTTGGAAGGCTGCTTGATTTTGAGGTTACTGTAATTGATGACAGGTCCGAATACGCAAACAGTGAGAATATTCCTGATGCTGATCATATTATAGTAAGCAATATAGGAGAGGCATTGAGTAAAGTGGAAAAAGCTGAAGATACCTTTGTTGTTATTGTAACTAGAGGTCACAAAGATGACGCTGAGGCGCTTAAACCATGCATCGGTACTTCATTGGCTTATACAGGGATGATAGGCAGCAGGAAGAAGGTAGCCGCTATTCGTGATTCTTTCATTGAAAAAGGCTGGGCAAATGATGTGACCTGGGGGAGAATTTATACTCCCATAGGTCTGGAAATCGGATCGCAGACTGTTGAAGAGATTGCAGTCAGCATTGCAGCTCAGCTGGTACATGTAAGAAGCGGATTGCGCAGAGGAAAGTAGTATTATAGCTGGTCTTCAGTTAGTTAGCAGTTGCCTGTTGGCAGGGGCAACTGATTAAAAAGGTAATATTATAATGGATAAAATTTATGCGATAGTGCTGGCAGCCGGTGAATCAAAAAGGATGGGGTATCCCAAGATGCTGCTCCCTTTCAGGGGAATGCCAATGCTTGAGCGGGTCATAGAAAACATAAAAAGTTCCCGGGTCGATGAAATACTTGTTGTTCTTGGCGCTTACAGGGAAAAGCTTGAAGAACTTGTAAAAAAAACCGGTGTGTCCTATTGTGTTAATCCTGAATATGAAAAAGGTATGTTGTCATCTGTGCAGTGCGGATTCAGGAATATCCCTGAAAATGCCGGCGCTGTACTTGTCTTTCAGGGCGATCAGCCACTTATTGGTCATGTAGTTATTAATGAGGTTATAAGTGCATATTACAGTTCAGGCAGGGGTATTGTGATTCCGGTATATAATAAAAGAAGAGGACATCCCCTGCTTGTGACAGGAAAATACTTCAGTGAAATTCAAAAGCTTGATCATGGAAAGGGTCTGAGGTCACTTTCAGAAAATTTTAACCGGGATGTTGAAGAAGTATCTGTTCAGGAAGCTGGTATATTAAGAGATTTTGATACATTTGAAGAATACAGCAAGGAAGTAAATAAAACTTGAGAATATGGAAGAGACAATCACATTTCAGGTAAACGGCAAACAGGTCGAACTGAAAATCGATCCCACACAGACTCTCCTGTGGGTTCTGAGGAACAATCTCGGGCTTACCGGAACCAAGTTTGGTTGCGGTATAGGCTTTTGCGGTTCTTGTACTGTCCTCATTGACAATGAGGCAGTGCGTTCATGCTCTGTTACAGTTGGTGAGATGAAGGGTAAAAACATCGTGACAATTGAAGGTCTTGGGAAGGATGGAGAACTTCATCCTGTACAGAAGGCATTTATTGAACATGACGCTCTTCAATGCGGATTCTGTACACCCGGAATGGTTATGAATGCCGCGGGCCTGCTGATTAAAAATCCTTCTGTTACAAGGGAAGAGATTATTGCCGGAATGGAAGACAATCTCTGCCGTTGCGGTGCTCATGTCCGTATTATAGATGCAGTTGAGGCAGCTGCAAAAGAAATGAAAGGAGGGAAGTAACGATGAAAAAGGAAAATTCTGAAAAGCAGCTTACCGGTAACAGTCAGAACAGGCGTGGTATGGAAAGACGAGATTTTTTCAAGCTTGTAGGAGGCGGAATAGTTATCTTCTTCCTTCCGAAGTGCAAATCTGAGACAGTTCCTGTTGAAGAGCCGGGAAAGAGAACTCTCCCGAAAGATTATAATGCCTTCCTTAAAATAGATGAGGATGGTACTATAAGCTGTATGACAGGGAAAATAGAAATGGGGCAGGGAATAAACATGTCACTTATTCAGATTATTGCTGATGATCTTGATGTGCCAATGGAAAGAATAAAAATGGTTATGGGCGATACGGAACTTTGTCCATGGGACGGAGGCACCTGGGGCTCACTTACAATAAGGGCATTTGCTCCAAACATGAGGAAGGCAGCCGCTGAGGCAAAAGGAGTGCTGTTTGAACTTGCGGCAGGTAAACTCAAGGTTCCGGTTAACCAGCTTGTTGCTGTTGACGGTGTCATTTCTGACTCGAAGGATCCCTCAAAATCAGTTACTTATGCTGAACTTGCCAGGGGTAAAAAGATTGACAGGTACCTCGAGGTTAAACCAGAGGTGGAAGACTATACAAAATTCACATTCATAGGAAAATCATTTAAGCGCAACGACTCTAAAATAAAAGTGACAGGTGAAGCCAAATATACCGGTGACATGAAGCTCCCGGGTATGGTCTTTGCCAGGATTGTCAGGCCAGAATCGCTAAGCGGCAAACTTGTTTCTGTTGATTACTCCGAAGCTGAAAAAATATCCGGAACAACAGTTGTCAGAGATGGTGATCTTGTAGGTGTGCTTAATGAGAATTATTTTCTGGCAGGAAAAGCCCTTGAAAAGGTTAAGGCTGAATATTCATATGATGAGATCCCCGTAAACAATGAGAATATCTTTGATTCCATGCTGAAAGCCGATTCTACTGCTGATGTCGAGACCTCAGCAGGTGATCTGGATGCAGGATTCAAAGAGTGTGCGAAAGTTGTTGAAACTGAAATACATGATCCGTTTATTGCTCATGCATTCATTGAGACTCATGCTGCTCTTGCAAATTTTGAGAAGGGAAAGCTTACTGTCTGGGCTTCCAGCCAGACACCTTATCCTCTTCAGGACAGCCTTGCTGAGCGTTTCTCCATGCCATTGAACAAAGTAAGGGTTATTGTACCTTTTGTAGGCGGAGGTTTCGGCGGGAAAAGCAAAAACCAGCAGGCCATTGAGGCTGCCAGGCTTGCTAAAGTCAGCGGAAAGCCTGTAATGGTTATCTGGACTCGCGAAGAGGAGTTTATGTATGACAATTTCCATACTGCAGGGGTCCTTAAAATAAAAGCCGGTATTGACAAAAACGGACTTGTAAAAGCATGGGACTATCATGCATATTTTTGCGGTACACGAGGCGCTGAGATTGTATATGATATTCCTAATCACAAAGTTACAAGTCACGACTCCAAAGCTGATAGCCCAAGAGTTCACATACTTGATACAGGACCATGGAGAGCTCCGAATAACAACACAAATACACTTGGAAGGGAACTGCAGATTGACCAGCTCGCTGCTGCAGCAAGGATGGATCCAGTTGAGTTCAGGTTTAAAAATCTCAAGGACCAGAGAATGATAGATGTTTTGAAGGCTGCCGTGGAACTATTCGGATATGTGCCTGCAAAGAGATATCCTTCAGGAAGAGGTATTGGTGTGGCACTTGGTACTGATGTAGGAACCAATGTGGCGGAAATTGCAGAAGTTGAAGTTGATGAAAAAACCGGGAAGGTTAAGGTAGTCAGAATAGTCTGTGCGCAGGATATGGGATTGTGCGTAAATCCCCACGGCTCAACAATGCAGATGGAAGGTTGCCTTACAATGGCACTTGGATATACTTTCACTGAGGAGATCCATTTTGAGGGAGGTGAAATAAAAGACAGGAATTACGATTCTTATGAGCTTCCAAGGTTTTCATGGCTTCCAAAGATTGAAACAGTGATACTCGACAGGAAAGACCAGCCGCCTCACGGTGGAGGTGAACCTGCTATTATAGCTGTGGGTGCAGTTATCTGCAATGCAATATTCGATGCAACAGGTAAAAGACTGTACCAGATGCCATTCACCCCTGAAAGGGTGCTTGAGGCGCTGAAGAAGGCATAAGGGCATAAGGGCTTAAGGGCTTAAGGAAAACAGAAACGGGAGGCTGGTTTTTTAAACTGACCTCCCGTTCTATATTTCAGAGTGATATAGGCAATATCCCGTTCCGCCCTTCCGCCCTTCAGCCCTTCAGCCCTTCTGCCTGTTACAAATACTTCTTCAGCAGCTCAATCCCCTTCTTTATCTCATCACGTCCGCTTGATTCAATACCATACCAGCCCCGGTAACCTGAGTCCTTTGCAAGCTTAATCATTTTTGCTGTCAGTTCCTCCGTTGGCTGATTGCGGTATGACATGCCTCCTGAATAGGGAAGCATCTTCCTGAGATATTCAACATTGTCAAAGTTGTCAGCCGGTCTTCTCCAGTCGGGATAAGCTCCGAAGTAAAGGCTGTCAATTTCTTTGAAAAGTGAAACCATCCAGTCAGCATCATTTGATATGCCGCCATGGTTTTCTATCAGTACACTGATCCTGGCAGGAACTGCATATTCAAGCAGCATGTTATAGCTTTCTGCTGACCACTTGAGAGCTTCTTTCTTATCAGCATTTTCCGGTCCCCTGCAGTTTGTCCGTATCGCCTTGCAGCCAAGGTAGGCAGCAGCATCAATCCATTTCCTGTGATTGATGGCAAACTGTTTCCTTTCCTCTTTTGTGGCTCCGCAGCCATCGCCCTCATCATCAACCATTATAAGAACCATTGTAACACCATTATCTTCGGCATTCTTCTTCAGTTTCTTCAGGTACCCCTCTGTGACAACCTCAAAAAGTGTATTTACGAATTCTATTCCGTTCAGGCCAAAGTCGTTCCTGGCAACCTTTGCAAAGTCAAGTGTCTTCCATTTGCCCGATTTGACTTCGTCGACAAGAGCCCACTGCGCAAGGGATATGTCATCTTTTACCGAGCGGGGAGTTGATGAGAGGAATTCCGATCCGATGACAGATGGAGCCACAACTGCTGCGGCTCCGGCTGTCATTGATTTTTCTATAAAGCTTCTTCTTGACATATTATTCATAATCAATGTATTGCAGTTTAATAAAGTTAATTATTTCAGCTCATTACATTTCCCAGCCTTTACGGTATTCCCTGACAAGGAATTTATTGGCCTCAGGAACATTTGTAATCTTCATTGAAGATGAATCATATTCAACTTTTTTACCTGTTCTGAGAGCCACACCTCCGAGAAGGATTGATTCTGTAACAGGTCCTGCATATATGAAGCTTCCAGGTGACTGTTTATTGTTTTTAAATGCATCAATCCATATATCATTTGCATTTCTCCTGTCCTGTGTTTCTTTTTCTGAAGGAGTTATTTTCCCGTTAGCAACCAGTACAGGATCTTCACCCCTGAAACCTGCAATGATCTTACCCTTGTCGCCAACGAACATCATGCCTTCTCTTTCAAGAGTTTTGCCGGCTGCTTCCCATTCCTCAGGATTGACAGGCCTTATTCCGCCGTCCCACCATATGAGGTCGAAAGCAGGCAGAGAAGCCTGGGCTTTGAATTTGAATCTTACAACACACGAAAGAGGAAAAGCAACATCATTTTTTACTTCTGTTGATACATTATTAATGATTGTCCTGGTTGTTGTTGCATAGGATTCGGCGCTGTAGGCAGGTGTATTGATTCCCAGTGTAAGGAAGAGGGGGAAGAGGCTGTAATGGCCCATGTCGGCAATGCTTCCTGCTCCAAAGTCGTACCAGCCCCTGAATACATTGTGAGTGTAGTTTGGGTGATAAGGACGGTCAGGAACAGGTCCGAGCCATAGCTGCCAGTTGAAACCTGATGGTACAGGTACCTGTTCTGTCGGATTTGACTGCCACTGAGGCCATACAGGGCGGTTTGACCAGTTATGAATTTCTTTCAGTGTTCCGATTGCGCCTTCTGCTATCCATTTTTTTATAATGTCATAGCCGGGCCTTAGGCTCCATGCCAGCAGGTGGGTGCTCAGTCCGCTCTTTTTTGCCATGTCAATCGTAAGTCTGGCTTCATTCATCCTGTTGGCAATAGGTTTATGAGTAACAACATGTTTCCCTTTCTTCATTGAAGCAATTGCCACTGCAGCATGAAGATGGTCAGGTGTCATGATTTTAATTGCATTTATATCCTTTTCTTTTTCAAGGAGTTCCCTGTAATCTTCATAGGATGTACATTTGAAGCTTCCTTTTCCGGCAGCTTTTGCATAATACTTCTGTACAAGCTCCTGGCCTATGTCGCGTCCGCCGGGAATGCCCTTATGAGCTTCGCCCCAGTTTGACTCACCGATGGCTTTTCTTATGCTGTCCCTGATTCCATAAGGTGACCAGTCGATATAGTCAGTTGTGAATTTGTTGGGATCGCAGACTGCAACTATCTGTATTGCAGGGTTTTCAAGAAGAGGAATCATCTCCCTGAGTCCCTGTGTTCCGCATCCGATATATCCCAGAGTTAACTTATCGCTGGGCGCTACCCTGCCGGGACCTCCAAGAACTTTTCCCGGAACTATTGTAAATGCTAGTGAAGCACCTGCTGCCGTTCCCATAAATTTACGACGGTTGATTTTGGCTGATTTTCCCATTTTTTGTGAAGAGTTAGTTAGTTATTGAAAGGGTTTTTACCATTTTCATGGTCTCTATTCAAATTTAGTAATTCATCCATTTCAGTATCATGTTTGGATGTTAATTTTTCTCATCTGACTAATGTCATTTCATTTTTAACACTTTTTAACTCTGCACGAATTACTTATGACTGTCATTCATACATTTTTTCTATATTTATGAGTCAATTTTATCAAAGCCATGAAGTTTAAACCAGCAAGAATTAGAGAATGGATGCAATCCAGGGGCATCCCTCCAAAAGTGTTGTTTTTTATTATGGGGATTGTATCGACGATATGGTTCCTTGTGAGGGTGATACCAAAGCCTTCACGTGCTGCATATCCCTGTATGAGGGTTGCAGCTCCCCTGATGTCAGGTTTTGTTCTTTATCTCCTGTCAATTGGAGGCTTCACCCTGGCATTCAGAAAAGCACGCACAACTTTTTTAAGCGGTAATTATCTGAGGTCCTTTGTTTTGCTGGGAGTAATGGCAGTCTTTCTTGTTATGTCAATATCAACCGGCATTCACCATCTGCAGGCTGCCGATACTGATTATTCAGGTCCGGAGGATGGCCCTAATAATCCCTTTGGCACACCCACCGGTATAATTCCGGGAAGAGTGATCTGGGCATGGAATCCTGATGTTACAAATGAAAACTGTCTGAATACCTTTGATTCAAAAGACTATTATTTTAAACCGGAAAACACTGACAGTAAACTGCTCGCTGAGATGTTTAGATCCTCGCTGCTAAAGCTTACAGGGGAAAAAAACATTAAGGATTCCTGGGATGCTCTTTTTAACAACCTCAATAAGAAGAAATATCAGAAAAGTACAGGTTACAAAAAGGGTGAAAAGATATTTATCAAGATCAACCAGGGAACTTCACGGTGGCTGCTTACTGATGAGGACAAGGAAAACGGATATAGCTATCCTGAGAAATTTGAGCCTACCCCTCTGCGCCAGGCTGCATGCTATGGAACTACCGAGACAAATCCGTACATGGTGCTTGAAATACTCCGGGAACTTGTGAATGAATGCGGTGTTGAGCAGGCTGATATTTCAGTTGGCGACCCGATGACAGATATCTATGGTCATAATTTTGAGATCTGGTTTGCCGAATTTCCAAAGGTCGCCTATCTCGATAAGTTCGCCACGCATCATAACAGGACTCTGACAACTCCAACAACTGAGGATTACCTTATCTATTCAAATAAGCAGCTGAAAGATCCGCTTTATGATTTTATCGTTAAGGCTGATTACCTGATAAATGTCGCTAACCTCAAGCCACACATGGCTGCCGGCATCTCACTTACTGCAAAGAATCATTTCGGATCGCAGGGCAGGCCTACAGCAGGACATCTGCATAATTTCCTCATAACACCAAGGGGAACCCCGGGTTCAAACGGAGGTTATCATAAATACAGAGTGCTTGTTGATATGATGGGCAGCAAATACCTGGGCAGAAATACTGTACTCTATATAGTTGATGGTCTTTTCGGAGGAGGATCAGTTGAAACACGGGTACCTGTCAAATACTTCATGCCTCCGTTTAACAATGACTGGTCCAGCTCTGTATTCATGTCGCTCGACCAGGTTGCACTTGAGTCAGTTTGCTTTGATTTCCTGCGTACAGAATGGAATGGGATTAATTCCCATAACCCATTGAATAACAGGGCTGAAAAGAATCCAAACATAAGAGGTGTTGATGATTATCTTCACCAGGCTGCCGATCAGAAAAACTGGCCTGATGGCATTGTATATGATCCTGACGGAAGCGGTAAAGCATTGCCAAGTCTGGGTGTCCACGAACACTGGAACAATCCTGTTGACAAGCAATATTCAGTAAACCTGGGCACCGGAAAGGGTATTGAACTTGTTACTATTCCTGACGGGCTTGTTAAAAATGTCGGAAAAGGTAAAAGAAATTGATGGCAACCAGGAACCAGAAAAACCCACCCCCCAGCCCCTCCCGGGAGGGGAGCCGTTACTCTACAAGCAACAAGCAACCAGCAACAATATGAAAACATTATTTATTCTTCTAACAGCTCTAATTCCTGCCACCATGACAGCATCAAAATTTCCAGAAGCAGAGATATCAAATAAAATAATTAAGGCAAAGCTTTACCTGCCTGACGTGAAGGAGGGTTACTACCAGGGAACACGTTTCGACTGGGCTGGAAATATCCCAAGCCTAAAGGTGAACGGACATGAGTATTTTGGGCAATGGTTTGAAAAATACAGCCCTGAGATCCACGATGCAATAATGGGGCCTGTTGAAGAGTTCACTGCTCTTGATTACAATGAGGCCAAGCCTGGTGAAAGCTTTATTAAAATAGGAGTGGGAGTTCTTACAAAACCTGATGACAAGGCTTATTCATTTGCAAGGGTGTATCCCGTTGTTGACCATGGAAAATGGACTATAAAGAAGAAGGCTGACCAGGTGGAATTCACACATAAACTTGCCTCAGGTGAATATTCCTATGTTTATACAAAAACTGTAAGGCTTGTTCCCGGCAAGCCTGAGATGGAACTTGTTCATAGTCTGAAAAATACAGGCAAGAAGACTATTGAGACACCTGCCTATAATCATAATTTCTTTGTTATTGACAACCAGAAGGTAGGTCCGGACTATACTGTTAAATTTGCCTGGGATCTGAAAGGAGAGGGAAATGGTTTTGGCACCCTGGCTGAGGTTGAAGGAAATAAAATTATCTTCCTCAGAAATTTTGCAAAGGGAGAAACCGTTTTCTGTCCTGGTTTTGAAGGATTCGGACCTTCAGCATCCGATTATGATATTCTGATTGAAAACAGAAAAGCCGGTGCAAGTGTTCATATTACCTGTGACCGGCCTTTGCTTAAGCAGGTTTTCTGGTCGTGCTGGACTACCCCTTGTCCGGAGCCTTACATCCTTGTGAAGGCAGCCCCCGGAGAGGAGTTTACCTGGACGATCAGATATGAATTCTATAATCTTTAAAGTTCCTCAATAACGAGCTTGCGCCATCTTACCCTGATGCCTCCTCCGTCATGTATCTGAAGAGCAATTGATCCATTGGCCTTACCGATCTTTTCATCGGTAAAATCGACCATTGGCTGACCATTAAGCCAGGTCTGTACCCTGTCACCAACAACCTTAATTCTCATTTTGTTCCATTTTCCGGGCTTGAGGATATTCTCCTTTTCATCTTCAATCTGTTTCAGCCAGCCGCGTCCGTATGATTCGTAAATGCCTCCAGAGTCATGTCCCTTTGGTGCAACTTCGCATTGCCAGCCGGCAATTTTTGTTCCTTCAATAGTTGAACGGAAAAATACACCGCTGTTGCCATTTGCCTCCTGCAGAAATTCAACTGTCAGGTCGAAGTTTTTATAGAATTTTTCTGTTGCCAGGTAACCGTAACCTTTATCAGGTCCGCTTTCACATATCAGGTTGCCTTTTTCAACATACCATTTTTCAGTTCCATATATTTTCCATCCTGTCAGGTCCTTACCATTGAACAGGTTAGTCTTTTTTTGTGGTGCAGTAAATCCTGCCAGCAGTATCAACACTGCTATCATTGTCAATCCTTTTCTCATAATTATAAAGTTAATTTATTAAATATTAAAGTGTTATAAATTGTCTTAAGTAATTCCTGCTTTGGATAAGTGAAGCTTTCCTGTTTTCAACTGAGCCTTCAAATGCGCGGTCTTCCACTTCCACGCATGCAGGTCCATTGTATCCCGATTCATACAGGGCTGAGAAGAATCTGCCCCAGTTAATGTCGCCCAGACCGGGCAGTTTGGGTACATGAATATTATTGGGAGCTGTAAAAATGCCTCTTTCATTGATCCCATCCCAGTTTATCCTTGCATCTTTAATATGAACGTGAAAGATCTTTTCCCTGAATTCATAAACGGGTTTAATGTAATCCATCATCTGCCATACCATGTGTGAAGGATCAAGGTTCAGACCAAAGTTATCTGATGGTATTGCCTCAAACATTTTCCTCCAGATATATGGTGAATGGGCCAGATTATTACCTGCCGGCCATTCATCCCTTGTGAAGTGCATAGGGCAATTTTCAATACCGATCTTTATGTTTCTTTCTTCTGCATATCTTATAATCGAAGGCCATATCTCAAGGAAACGGGCAAAGTTCTCATCGTCATGTTTTGCAGGATCTGCTCCGATAAATGTGTTTACAATTCCTGTTCCAAGCCTTTGTGCGGCATCAATAACATGCCTGATGTGAGCGACAAAAAAATCAGATTTTTCCCTGTCGGGATGAAGTGGATTAGGGTAATAGCCTAAACCTGATATTGTTACGTTTTTCTTTCTGAGTAGGTCCTTTATTCTGATTATCTCATTGTCGGGAAGATCAGCCACATTGATATGTGTCACTCCAGAATACCGGCGGTCTGCTTTGCCCGTGGGCCAGCACATCAGTTCAACGCACGAATACCCGGTCTCTGAAGCAAAATGTATTACTTCGTCCAGTGAGAGATCGCCGAGTATCGCGCTTACAAAGCCAAGTCTGATCATATTTTCTGATTTTAGTAAATATATATCATGCGCAATTTAGAAAAAAATAATATCGGGAAACATTTGAAAAGCTATAAAGGCAATGAAAGCTATAAAGGCTTTAAAGACTTTATAGGCTTTAAGTATAGTAACAGCCTCTATAGCCTCTACAGCCTCTACAGCTTCTACAGCCTCTACAGCTTCTATAGCCTCTACAGCCTCTACAGCCTCTATAGCCTCTACAGCCTCTACAGCCTCTACAGCCTCTACAGCCTCTACAGCTTCTATTTAATGTCTGTTTTGCTACCCGTGGTTACAGCAATGTTCTTCCTCCATTCATATTTCTTACCCTTTCCATAATCGATAAGAACATCATATACTCCGGGAGAAGTGCAGTTTGCAACCTTAAGATCAGTAAAGCTTATTGTTTCAAGATTCTTATCCGGAGCGGGACTTCCGGTTTGCCTTGCAGAGGTTCCTGCCGGGTATAACCTCAGGGCTGTAACATCCTTATTGCCACCAATATATTGTATTCCGCCAGCGTTAAGGTTAATAGTGATCTTATACTTTGTGTCAGGTTTCAGAATGAAATTTTCAAGCCACACTTTTTGAACCTGATTAGAGATGCCAAGTGTCAGAAGTAAATCATAAGTGCCTGGTTTTATCTGGCCTTTTATGTCACTTTCAGCCTTTGCAAGCTGGAGAGGCTTGTCGTGCCTGCCTGCTTCATAAAATGAAGGAATGCCTTTATAGATATCCTGTTGCGTATGAGTCTTGCATCTGTCAATGTCAGTTTCATAGGCTGACATTCCATTTAGCTTAGCCGGAGCATCAGTTACAATTAACTGATAATCATAGAGAGTTATGTCAACGGCTGTTTTGGATTTTTCTTTTATCAGGATATTACCGATTACAAAGCTTAATGTGCCGGGGGTGCCTGTTAGTTTGAAGGAGAGTCTTAAATCGTAGGTACCTGGTTTTGTATCCTGTATCTTCACCTCTGTAGTCCCGTTCAGGAGCTTAAATTCAGAACCCGTGATCAGTGATCCAAGGGCCCTTATATTTACGGAAAGAGGGTTTGCTTTTTCACCGGAAGCCAGATTTGAATAAGTCTGCTGTACCCAGACCTGGCTCCAGGTTTTTTCAGTCTTCACAGTTATTCCGTTATCGAGCTTATAATTATAGTTTGATACCGGTTGAGCGTTGATCTGCAGTGAGATAACAGCCACAACAATCAGGAATGACATGATGTTTTTCATGACGACTGGTATTAATTGTGAAAGAACTATACCAAAGTTACGCCATAATCAGGATTAAGTCAATTTTTATTGAAAATTAACTGATAACACAAACTTAATAATCAGTATCCTTTATTTCTGGTTAAGATTTTACAATCCGTAACCGGTATTTAGTATTCTGTTTGCCTGGCATTAACACGCCATTAACCCGGTATTAACCATTTTTTTTATTGAAATGTGTCACATTTGTTTCTGTTGACCGTCTATATGTACAAATAACCCCTAATTAACCGAAATGGACCATATTGTTTTTCTGGATGCCCGGTCAAAAGAAATGGATAACCTTCTTAAAGGGAATAAAACGATGATAATCAGGGCTGCACATGGGCAGAAGATGCCTCATGGAAGGGTAAACCAGGGAGATATTCTGTATTTTGTAAACAATAATAATGATTGTATGATAAGGGCAAAAGGTACCGTTTCCTCTGTCTTCTGCTCTGATGTGCTCACTGTCGAAGAGTCTTTTGAAACAATAATCAGAAATCAGGATAAGCTGCAGCTGCCTGACAGGCTGTTTGATAAAATGGCAGGTAAAAGGTACCTCGTTCTTGTTGGTCTCGAAAATATACTCCCGGTAAACCCGGTCAGATTCAGGAAAAACGAATTTGTAAATATGGATGACTGGCTGCCTGTAGGAAGAATTGAGGAATTTATATTTCAGGAAGCGGAATAAATCGTGAAAATACTTTGTCTATACTCTGTTTAACCCTGTTAATATAAAAAAATGAAAACATTAATGGATGTAAGGAATAATGTGCGACTGCTTTCATTAATTATGATAGCAGTTCTGGCTTTACCGCTTGTGACTTCAGCCCAGGCAGGAAAAATTGATTTTACATTAAGATGGACTCTGAATGCTGATAAAAGCACAATGGGAGATGGGCCCAGGATGGGTGGCGGAGACTTCACTGCAAAGCAGGAGGGTAATGCCCTTACCGTCGACAGGTCATTCACCACTCGTGACGGACAGACCATAAACAGCACAATGAAATATACACTCGACGGTAAAGAGAGTGTGAATACCTCTCCGAGAGGAGACAGCAAATCAGTTGCATCATGGTCGGCTGATGGCAAAATTCTTACAATAAAAACAACCAGAACCTTCAATATGAACGGTGAAAGCCGGACAATGAATTCCACGGAGGTGTGGACAATGACTGATCCCAGGACAATTACCATAAATTCAACCATGACGACTCCAAACGGAGACAGAACAACAATAATGGTGTATGACAGGAAATAGCAGGGATAATGGTAAATATTATCGCGGCCTCTGAAAAGGGGCCTTTTTTTTTCTATTTTTATGTGTTTAAAATACCATAATGATGAAACGGACCATTTTTTTCACATCATGCTTTTGTTTTGTTTTTCTTGCATTCGGACTTCCTCTTGTTCACTCACAGTCAAAAGGTGTTAAAACCATAACCGGGCAGGAACTTAAATACCATCTTGATTTTTTAGGTGCCAGAGAGTTCAGGGGAAGAGAGACTCCCTCACATGAACTTGAAATTGCTACTGTTTATATAGGTAACTGGGCTTTACATAACGGACTAAAGCCTTTGCTTAAGGACGGTTCATTCTATCAGGAAGTGCCGGTAACTGTAAATGCCGTCTCAGTTTCGAATACAAGGATCCGGGTTACAGGTAAAGGCAGTGAAACTGTTTATTATTTCGGAAAGTCATTTGGTGGCAACTTTACAACAGGCGGTACATATTCCGGCAGTATTGTCTTTGCAGGAACAGGATCAGATCAGGAGACCGGAGATCATGATCTCAGAAATAAAATTGTTGTCCTGATTGATGATGTCAGCCCTTCAGTTAATATTAAGCAGAGTCCATACCTTACTTCCCGTATGAGTGAAAGAGTGACTAGATTGCGGGAAAAGGGTGCATCAGCTGTTTTTTCAATTGTAAGCCCTGAAAAGCAGCAAAGAATAAGCAGCCCTTCCGGATTCTATGATTATATTCCGACAGGACGGCTGGGAACAAAATACGATTCGCAGAAGACCAGTTTCGCAAATACCTCAAATGATCCTTCGCAGAAGACAAGACCACAGATCCCTTTTACTCTTGCTGAAATAAATCATGCTATGGCTGCCGGACTGCTGGGTGTTACTGAGACTGAAATTGCCGGATATTTCAGCGCTGTCCGGGAGGGTAATCAGTTGTCATTCAGGGAGTATCCGGAAATTTTTGCAAAGCTTGATGTTGAACTTGAAACTTATAGGGCAAGTTCACGGAATGTTATAGCTGTTGTTGAAGGCTCAGATCCTGTTCTGAAGAATGAGTATGTTGTAATTTGCGGACATCACGACGGCAGGGGGATAGATGATGGTGAGATAATACCGGCTGCTGATGATAACGGAACAGCTGCAGTGGCGCTGATTGAAATTGGTCAGGCTCTGCTGACCGATAGACCAAAACGTTCTGTAATCCTTGCCTGGGTTACAGGTGAAGAGCAGGGGATGAATGGTTCACATTATTTTATTAATAACTGTCCTGTTTCACCTGAGAAAATAAGTGCCTGTCTCGACATGGATATGCTTGGCCGTAATAATCCTGATTCATTATTTCTTGTAGCATCTGATCTTCTTAGCACAGAATTGGATGGCGCCATTAAAAAAGCTAACAAAAATCCGGCTCTGAATTTTGGCTTTGACTACAGGTATTCAAATCTGACACATCCCCAGAGAGTTTATTTCAGAAGTGACCATTACCCCTTTATCCGTTTTGGCATTCCTTCAGTCTGGTTCTTCTGCGGTTTTACCGATGATTATCACACCTACAGGGATGCCTGTGAGTATATTGATTACACAAAATTCCTCAAGGTTACAAAGCTTGTGTATCTGACAGCCATGGAGATAGGTAATATGAAGAGCCTGCTTAGGCTCGATGTTAATCCGGCAGTCAATTCAAGAGGGGCTCATAACCTGAGGGAGACTTCTCTTTTCCAGGCAAAGTGAAAAGTAAAATATTAAGCAAATGACAGGCTCAGCTCAACTACTTAAAGCTCTTGAGTATGCCTCTCACAGGCACAGGACGCAGAAAAGAAAAGGAACGCGGAATATACCGTTTATCAATCATCCAATACAGGTAGCAAGCCTTCTTGCAAATGAGGGTGGAGAGACTGATCCTGTACTGCTTACTGCTGCCGTGCTTCATGATGTAATAGAGGATACAGTCAATTCTGCAGAGGAAAGGACTGAGCTGATGAATGAGATCTCAGGAATTTTCGGAGATGAGATACTTGCACTCACAATGGAAGTTACTGATGACAAAACCCTTGAAAAAAAGGTCAGGAAACAGCTTCAGGTTGAACATGCTAACAATAAGTCGCTGAGGGCGAAAAAACTTAAAATTGCAGACAAGATCACCAATCTTCGGGATATAATTATAGATCCTCCCGGATGGTGGAGCAACGACAGGATACTTGAATACATAAGCTGGGCTGAGCAGGTTTTTGAAGGTTTGAAAGGCGTTAATCCCGTGCTCGAGGATATATTCAGGAAAACTGTTGCTGAGGCGAGGTTTAAATACATGAGCCAGTCTGCCGAAAACTGAAACATCAATCTGCTGTTCCCTGATAAAGCCTCATGAAAGAAGCCGGATATTTATTTCTGTACATTTTCTGTATCTTTAATCTTTGAAATTCCGGATCATATTTTGTTCCGTGACTATATGTACTTATTGAAATAAATGTTCAACCTTTTTATTCCTCGGTACCATGAAGAAAATACTTATTCTCCTGCTTATTATTATCACTTCTGTTTCATGCATGAACCGGAGAAGGAATAACAATGCGCCTAAGCAACCGACTGATTTTGACACTAAAACACTGAGTTCGGATATTCAGCCAATCAGGATAATGAGTGGACAATTGCTTTATATGCCGGTTTATTCCAATATACCTTACCAGATTGATACGGGGATGTTTGACATGAGTGCTTTTTTAGCTGTCCATAATACTGATCTCATAAACAAAATATCCCTGACCAGGGTTTTATACTTCAATCAGGAAGGGAAGCTTGTAGATGATTTCCTTAAGGGCAATGTTGCAAAACTTGAGCCGCTTGCAACAAAGGAATTCTATATTCCGTATGAAGACAGGAGTGGAACCGGTGCAAACTTTCTTGTCGAATGGACAGCGGATACGCTTGTAACAGAGCCACTTATAGAGTCAGTAACACTTTGTCTGAAACCAAATAACACTATTGCCATTCATAGCCAGGGAAAGGTTATTGGAGAGAGAAAGTAATTCAAAACACCTGAACAGTGTCTGTTATTAAGCTTTATTAATGCAAAGGTCTCTTTTTTAACATACCTCCTTTGGCTGAACCCAGTTTGTGGGTGACTATAAAGGCATTTGGATCTATAAGCTCAGTCTCACGCTGTAATTTTGCAAGTTCAAGTTTTGTAATTACTACAAAGAGAATATCCTGGTCATTTAGCCCTTCTTCATGAGCTGATTTGCCTATTATTCCACGTTTACCTCTGTAAACTGAAACGCCTCTGCCAAGTTTCTGTACGATTACCTTCCGGATCAGTTTGCTTGCCGGTGAGATTATTGTCACACCTGTATACTCCTCGATTCCTTGTGAAACATAATCAACAGCCCTTGATGCAACTATATATGTAAGAATTGAATACATGGCTGTTTCCAGGTCAAATGCAAGAGCAGCTATACTGAAGATGACGATATTGATTATCAGAATGAATTCCCCAACCTGAGTGGCAAATTTTCTGCTGAAGAACAATGCAAGTATCTCAGTACCGTCCAGAACGCCTGCTCCGCGCATTGCAAATCCTACTCCCGATCCAAGGAAGATACCGCCAAAAACAGCTATCAATAGTTTATCTTGTGTAACTACAGGGAAATGAACATATTCTACAACAACTGACAGCAGTACAATTGCGATAAAAGTTTTTATACCGAATTTCAGGGATATCTGTTTTACTCCCATTATTATGAACGGGAGGTTAATTGCAAATATCAGCACCGAGAGGTTCCATCCGAATAATCTTGAGAACAGGAGGGATACCCCGGTTACACCTCCGTCAAGAAGCTGATTCGGTACAAGAAAACATTCCAGCCCTACACTCGCGCAGAAAACACCCAAAATAATGTAAAGAGCATCTCCGGATTCATGTTTAATACTTTTTTTAGATAAAATTGCTTCCATAACCTTAGATTAATTTAACTAAACCGTATTAATACAAATTTAATCAAACCTGCTTGAGTTTTGACAATAAAATTGCTATCAGGTGCCGTAGATTAATAACTGTCTGGGAATCTGCATCCCCGGCTTGCCTCAAACCTGAACTATGACCTTACCCCTGGGTTTCCCATGTTCTGTATGGTAGAAGGCATCACCGCATTTTGACAAGGGGAAAACACTATCAATCAATGGTATCTGCTTTCCTTCTCTCCAGAGTTTTTCAATTTCTTCATAATCTTCAGGAAGAGCACGCATGTTGGAAGATTTTAGTTTCCTGCCTCTGAAAAGCCTGATTAAAGGGGCTATGAACTGGGCAGGAGGGAAGAATAATGTGGAAACGTATGTGCCTCCTGGTTTAAGAAGCCTGCATATCTGTGAATAGCTCATTTTACCATAAGCATCCATTATTGCATCGAAGCTGCCATCAAAAGCTGCCAGGTCTTCTTTACTGTACCCCATTGTTGTATCTGCCCCAAGCTTTTTTGCCAACTCTGAGTTTGCGCTGCTGCAGGTAGCTGTAACATGAGCTCCTTTACCCTTTGCAATCTGAACAGCAAAATGGCCTACTCCTCCGGTTGCACCGTTTACAAGGACTCTGGTACCTTGTCCTGTTTTGCTTTTTCTTAATCCGTTTAGGGCTGTAAGTCCGGCAACAGGAAGTGAGGCCGCTTCCCCGAAGCTCATTCCATCAGGTATCTTCCTTATTTTTTCAGGTTTCACGGCAAGAAGTTCAGCAAGAGCACCCTGCTTTCCAAGTATTACAGACGATGAACCATAAACCCTGTCACCCGGCCTGTATGCTTCATTTCCTTCTGTTATTTCTTTCACAATACCTGCAAAGTCAGTCCCGAAGATCTTTGGAAATTTATTTCCACTGACTATCCTTGCAGTGCCACTCATTATTTTGTAGTCTACAGGATTGATTGAGACAGCTTTAATCTCAATGAGTAACTCTCCTTTCTGAGCAACGGCATCAGGCAGCTCGCCATAGAATGCAAATTCCGGACCTCCATATCTTGTTGAATAATATGCTTTCATAGCCTCTCTTTTTTAAATTATGCAAATACTCCAAAACACGAATTTTCAGGATATCTGGCAATGATATTAATTTTTGTTAAAAAAGTTATCAACGGATTGTTTAATTCAAAGAATATTGGGCATGTTTCTATATTTGCAGAAAGCTTTGCAGAAATGATTTTGAAATATATCCGGAATATTGTTTTGTTCTATTTGATTTTGCAGTCTGGTGAAGTTGCAGCTCAGTATCTGCCTGATAATCATTTGCAGGATACATTGATGGAGAAGGAAATAGGAGAGGTGGTTATTACAGCAGACAGGTATCCATCCCGGCAGCTTAATACCCCTTCTGCAATAAAAGTACTTGATAAGAAAAGTCTCGGTAAAATGCAGGTGCGAACATCTCCTGAAGCCCTTACTCTTACTCCCGGTGTATTTGTCCAGAAGACTAATCACGGGGGAGGATCTCCTTTCCTGAGAGGTCTTACAGGTAACCAGACTCTGCTGCTTGTTGACGGGATCCGGCTCAGTAACTCTGCATCGCGATACGGACCAAACCAGACATTTAATACTATCGATGTGTTTGGCATTGAGAAAATAGAGGTTTTAAGAGGAGAAGGATCAGTTCAGTATGGTTCTGATGCAATCGGGGGCACAGTGCAGGCCTTTACTTTTCAGCCTGAATTCTCTGAAAAACCTGAATGGGGTGGAAGCCTTACAGGGCGAATTGCCACTCATGGCATGGAGCAGGGATTAAATTCTGCTCTGACCTATGGCAGTAAAAGATTTGCGTTCAGAGCTTCAGTTACAGGTCGTAATTTCGGGGATCTTGTTGGAGGTGACACAACTGGTCGCCAGATGCCAACAGGATATAAAGAACTTGATTATGATTTAAAGGCTAAATTTCTGCTTGCAAAGTCAACGGACCTTACTGCTGCTTATCAGACTGTACATCAGTATGACGTGCCTGTTTATCATAAATATATCCTCGAAAATTATGCACTTAACAGGATGGATCCGCAATACCGTGAATTGGCTTATCTCCGGCTGAACCACAATTTTTATGACAGTTTCATCAAATCTGCTGTGATCACAGCTTTTATGCATAACACCGAAGAGGGCAGGGAACTGAGAAAAAATGGATCAAACAGCCTGAGAACTGAGAATGACAGGGTTAAAACTCTTGGTTTTACGGCTGAGTTTTTAATGACTAAATCAGGTCTGTGGAAGGGAAACAGCGGCCTTGAACTCTATAGCGACAGGATAAAAAGCTCGAGAAACGATTTTGATCTTGTAAGCAGATCATCTGTTTCCAAACGCGGACTGTATCCTGATGGCTCATCAATGACAAGCATGGCAGTGTTCTCTCTTCATACTTTTGATTTTTATAAATGGTCAGTTAATTCTGGTCTGCGATTCAATACCTTTATAATAGATGTACAGGATGAAGCAGTTGGAAATGCCCGGCTGACTCCATCTGCCCTTGTCGGGAACATATCCCTGTTACGGAAGCTCAATACGCAGACAAGTGTTTTTACATCGGTTAATACAGGGTTCAGGGCACCAAATATTGATGACTTAGGAACCCTGGGTATTGTTGATTTCAGGTATGAGGTGCCAAACTATGACCTGAAACCGGAAAGATCGGTTCAGTATCAGGCAGGGTTCAAACATTCAGGTGAAGTGATTAAGGGAGAATTGTTCTTTTACAGGAATAATCTTACTGACCTTGTTGTGCGTAATAGTGTCCCGGGAAATGTAATAGATGGCTATCCGGTTTATATAAAGGAAAATGTTGAGGATGCATATATACAGGGTTTTGAAACTTCTTGGGATATACATATCAATAAGTCCTTGTCATTAAATACATCATATACATATACATACGGACAAAATACAACTAAGAATGAACCTGTAAGACGCATACCTCCGATGTTCTGGAGAACCGCTGCTGATTATTCCTTTGGAAGATGGCAGGCTGTTATAGAATGGCTGGGAGCTTCGAAGCAGGACAGGCTTGCCGCAGGCGATAAATCAGACAACAGAATTCCTGCAGGAGGAACTCCGGGCTGGAATATAATTAATATCAGCGGAGGTTATTCTTCAGGCAGATATGCAGCTGACCTGAATTTTAATAACATCTTTAATGCCGACTACAGGTACCATGGGTCAGGAGTAAACGGTGTCGGACGTTCACTCTTTCTCACATTACGCATCAACATAGGCAGCCTCACTCATAGCTCGTAGCTCATGGTACACTGCTCATAGCTCTGTTTAACCCACCCCCGACCCCTCCGGGGAGGGGAGCAAATAGCTTCACCTGTCGCCTTTTGCCTTCCGCCTTTTACAGAATATTGCTCCGGACCTGCAATCCGTTGATTCATAAGTGCACGCCGTTCATTTACTCTTTTTTTGCTTTAATCCATGACATAATTTTGATCATGAAGTTGGACAGAACTTTAACGAAAAGCAAGAAAGAAATTAAAAGGACAGTAATAACTTAAAAATCAAGAGCCATGAAAAGAGTGTTTTTTGCATTAGTCCTGGTAGTCGCAATGACAACCACATCGTTTTCGAGGGAACTGGTCGCTGAGGGTAAAACACATTCAGCACTGGGTGACTATAAAATTGAGATGGCAGATAATCCTGTTAAGATCAATGGTGTTGATCACAAGGCTTTTATAATCAGCTATCAGAATTCACCTATGGAAGTTACAGTAGTTGTGACAAAAGGTAAAAACTGTAAGAACTATGTTGTTCTTTCCGATAAGCTCTCGGTACAGTATGTATGTAATGAAAATTATTTTGGGGTGCAGCTTCTTGACAAATCTTTTGAGAAAGACGGCTTCAGCACTTCAATTGCAGCTCTTAACAAAAGCGAGTATTTTCATCAGAAGGCCATAACCTCCGGAAAGAGGGGCGAGGTTGAAAATACCCAGATGATTGCAGCATACTTCCCCATGCTAATCAACTAGAAGATATAACTCCTTTATCCTGAAGGAGTGTACAAGGACCGCCTGGTCCAAAGGTTTCAGGTTTTAATTTAATCGCAGAGAGGCACCGTACAAGTGCCTTTCTTCGTTTAGTATATTTTCATATTTTTGCTTTCCTCATACCTATACAGATGAAATATATTTTCAGTTTTTTTCTCTTCCTGCTGTCAGCATTCTCTGCTTTTAAAGCAACCGCCCAGTATGGTACGCCTCAATTCACCAGGCAGGATACACTGCGTGGTTCTGTAACACCTGAAAGAATATGGTGGGACCTTACCTATTATCATCTGGATGTGAGGGTTAATCCTGCTGACAGTACAATAAGAGGCACAAACACAGTATTTTATAAAGTTATTAGTCCTTCCGGCGTTATGCAGATCGACCTTCAGGCGCCAATGAAAATAACAGCTGTAACTTCTGAAGGAAAGGCCCTTGACTATTCGAGGGAGGGAAATGTCTATCTGATTAAAACAGGCGCTAATCAGGAAGCAGGAATTGCCTGTTCTGTTAAAATTGCCTTTGAAGGAAGGCCAAAAATTTCGTCAAGGCCACCATGGGATGGCGGATTCACATGGTCAAAAGATTCCAGGGGAATGCCTTTTATTGCCAATGCAAATCAGGGTGACGGAGCAAGCCTTTGGTGGCCTTGCAAGGATCACATGTACGATGAGCCCGACAGCATGCTGATAAGTGTGACAGTTCCGGAAAAACTGACTGATGTTTCAAACGGGAGACTTAGAAGTGTTGTCAAAAACAAGGATAAAACAAGAACATTCAACTGGTTTGTTGGCAGTCCCATCAATAATTACGGGGTCAATGTCAATATTGCCGATTATGCTCATTTTTCAGAAGTTTTCCAGGGTGAAGCAGGCGCTCTTGACTGTGATTACTGGGTGCTTAAGGAAAATCTGGAGAAGGCAAGGGAACAGTTCCGGCAGGCGCCAATGATGCTTAAAGCTTTTGAACACTGGTTTGGTAAATACCCCTTCTACAAGGATGGCTATAAGCTTGTTGAAGCCCCTTACCTCGGAATGGAACACCAGAGTTCTGTTACTTACGGAAACGGATTCAAAAATGGTTATCTCGGAACAGACCTGAGTATAAGCGGCTGGGGCCTGAAATTTGATTTCATAATTATTCATGAATCAGGTCATGAATGGTTTGCAAACAGCATCACCAACAAAGATGTTGCCGATATGTGGATCCATGAAAGTTTTACAAATTATTCCGAAAACCTCTATGTCGAATACTATTTCGGCAAGGAGGCCGGACAGGAGTATGTTATCGGAACCCGTGGGAATATAAGGAATGACAGGCCGGTTACAGGTATTTATAATGTCAATTATGAAGGATCGGGTGACATGTACTACAAAGGAGGAAACATGCTTCATACACTCCGCCAGATTGTGAATGACGATGAGAAATGGAGAAGCATCCTGTGGGGCCTGAATACTGAATTTTATCACCAGGTTGTCACAGGAAGCCAGATAGAAAAATATCTGAGTGAACATACAGGTATAAACCTTCAGAAATTCTTTGACCAGTATCTGAGGGACACAAAGATACCTGTATTTGAATACTATGTTAAAGGTAACGAACTGACCTTCAGATGGAACAACTGCGTAAGAGGTTTTGATATGCCCTTAAGGATACTTGTTAGCGGTAAATCCTTGAATATAAATCCAAAACAGGCGTTCACAAAAATAAAACTTGATACTCAGGACGCCGAAATAAAAGTTGATCCCGGTTTTTATGTGGGAACACTTAATATTACAGGGAATTAGCTATACTATTTTGCTCCTTTTCTTAAACCACAGAGTTCACTGAATGGCACGGAGTAAAACACGGAGTTGAACAGTTTGTTACACTCCTGTAGTTATCGGTAAATAAAGCCCTGCGCTCTGAGCCCTTCGCCCTGAGCCCTGCGCCTCTTTTACAATCCGCTGAAATCCATATTGTCAAACAGCATGGTAGGAGTGAGGAATGATCCGAACCTGTAAGGATCGTTGCCAACTTCGGCAAGTGTATTCCAGAATGTGTTCATATTCCCGGAAATATTCATTTCGCTGACAGGATGGATCAGATTACCGTTCTCAACCAGAAAACCCTCTATGCCATAAGAAAAATCACCGGTAGCCCCATTGCAGTTTCCTCCGTTGAACCCTGTAACAAAAACTCCTTTTTTAACTGATTGTAAAAGACCGGCCTGGTCCTTGTCGCCTGTTTTGAATACAAGGTTTGAAGGGCCTATAGTTGTTGGAGGGAGCTTGAGTTTCCTTCCATAATATGTGCCAATGAAGTAGTTTTTGAGTACGCCGTTTTCGATAATCGCTCTCTGTTCCGCATTTATCCCTTCAGCGTCAAAATGTCTGGAGCCGAAGCCTTTGGGGCGAAGCGGGTCATCAGTTATATTGAGTTTTTCACTCGCAACCTTTGTATCTGCCTTGCCTGTGAGGAAAGAATTTTTCTGGTACATTGATGAGCCATACAAGGCGCTGATAAACGGACCAAGCAGATTACCCATTACAAGATTATCAACAATCATTGGGTATTTTCCTGAGGCTATCTTTTTGGGATCAAGCTTTTTAAGAGTTCTTTCAAGAGCCTTTTTCCCAATACCTGATTTTATGAGATCATTGAAATAAATGGCATATTCACCCCAGTAATCCTGAGGCCTGCCTGTTGCTCCCTTAACTGAGACGGAGGCTGACAAGCCTGCAAAGCTTCCGTCGCTCTCGCCTTTGAAACCATTGCTTGTCACGAAAACATCACTGCTGACAGAATCGAAATAGCTTGAAGTAATTGATATTATCCTGTCATCAGAGCCGAAAATCTCATTTTCAGCCTGCCTTGCAAGTTCAATTTTCTGTTTCGGATCGAGACCGGCAATTGAATTATCCATAGTCTGAAGATCTTCGCCACCTCCTTTATAATATCTGTCAGCTTCGGGAAGATACCTGAATTCATCTTCCGACAGGTATTTTGTTGCAGCAACTGCTCCTTCAACAAACTTCAGAAGATCTGCTTTCTTAAGATGGTTTGTTGAATGAGAGGAGTATTTTTTCTGCACATAGAGCGTAAGTGAAAGGCCGTTGCTGATTGATTCCTGCAACTTGTCTATTTTCTGCTCACGTATCTCTATCTGACTGCTTGCACTGTCGCTTATCGCAACAGCGACCTCGTCAGCGCCGCATTTAAGCGCATGTTTTATAACAAGGTCAGCAATTTCGTATTTTTCGCTTGTAGTCATTTCTAATTCAGCTATTTAATAAAAGCCTGTGTTTGTTTAAATTAATCTGTTAAGCATTTAGCATTAAGCATTAACTCCTCCCACTGTAAGTTTTTTGATTTTTACAGTAGGCAGTCCCATCGAAACTGGTACTCCCTGTCCGTCTTTACCGCAGGTCCAGGTGCCGTAGTCAATTTTCATGTTGTCAGCAACCATAGTAATATCAGCAAGGGCCTGTGGACCATTGCCGATAATATTTATATCCTTAATAGGCTTTGTGAGTTTCCCATTTTCAATTACATAGCCGAATTTCACAAAGAAGGTAAAGTCGCCAGGACCAATATTCACCTGACCATTACTGAAATCTTCCACATAGATCCCTTTTCTGACACTTGCAATTATCTCATCATGCTTGTGCGGTCCGTTTTCCATATAGGTTGAGCGCATCCTTGGTATGGGAACATTCCTGAAATCCTGTCTGCGGCCGTTTCCTGTTGGCTTAACATTATAGAATTTAGCTGATATCCTGTCGTGTATATAACTTGTAAGCACTCCGTTGCCAACAAGTACGGTTTTCTCTGTAGCTACTCCTTCATCGTCAATATTAAGCGCTCCCCTGTCGCCAGGCAGTGTTCCGTCATCGACAACAGTAACAAAGTCCTCGGCAATTTTCTTGCCCATCTTGTCAGAGAAAATAGATGTGTTCTTCCTGTTGAAATCTGCTTCAAAGGAATGTCCCATTGCTTCATGGAGAAGTATTCCGGAGCTTCCTGCAGCCATTACAACCTCCATCTCACCTGCTTTTGGTTTGTCGGCAAGGAACAGCCTCGATGTTTTTGAAATGGCATCCCCCGCGAGTCTTTCAACAAGATCATCAGAAAGGAATTCAAAACCCTTCCTGAATGATTCGGAGACCATTGCATTTTCAATCCTGCCGTTTTCTTCCATAACGGTTCTTGCCATCATATATGTGAGTGGCCTGTAATCCCAGGACACTATTCCCTCTGAATTACAGAAGAGTATATATGAGGTTGAATCGGAAAGAGAGATATTGACTTTTGTTACCCTTTTATCTCCGGCAAAAATCTTATCGTTGAGTGAAGTTATGAATGGTATTTTATCCTTGATCACAACATCTTCCCATGATGAACCGACGTTGTACAATGTTCTTGGCATAAGTTCAAGGAAAGCCGGGGCTGTCCATGAAGAATTGCTTTCGGCTATACTTGCTGCAGTTCGCGCTGCCCTGAGCATTGAATCCATTGATGTGTTCTCCGCATAGGCAAATCCGGTCTGATCACCCTTCAGCACTCTTATCCCAACCCCGAAGGTTATATCGGAATAAGCGCTGTTGACCTTCTTGTCCTGAAGTGATGTGGCATTGCTTACAGTATGCTCAAAGTAGAGGTCTGCATAATCAGCCCCCCTTTCAAGCGCGGTGGATAAAACCTTCTGCAATTGTTCCGGTGTTACTTCAAAATGATCCATGTAACCGGCAGCAGTGTCCGAAACAGGGATGCCTTTGCATGAAGTGATTAATGAAGGTATTACCATAGAGCCTGCAACTGTTATACCACCTAACCTGATGAATTCTCTACGTTTAAGATTCATTTTGATTATGTGAATTAGTGACTTGATTTGATTTTTGAGATTCAAAAGTACAAAAAATTAAATTTCTGAATGTTAACCCTGTGTTAATTCCGGTATTTTAATAAATTCACAATACTGTAAACCTTATCTTATGAAACGGATCATATCAGTTCTTATATTGTTCAATATCACTCTGGTATTATGTGCCCAGGGTAAACCATTCCTGTCTGATATTTATTCATATCTTGAAAATACAAAGGTCTTTGAACTGAACCAGACTGAAGGACATGTTCCGCTCATGCCCTTCAGAACTTTATCTGAAGCTCTTGGTAACAAGGTCTCTGAGTCTTCCGATTACCTGTCGCTGAATGGAATATGGAAGTTCCATTATGCTGACACTCCTGACGGAACTCCTTCCGGTTTCTTCAGCGAAAACTATAATGATAAGTCCTGGGATACAATAAGTGTACCCTCAAACTGGGAGATGAAAGGCTTTGGCGATCCTCTTTTCAGGAATGTATCAACTCCTTTCAAGGCTGATCCTCCCCGTATACCCCATGAATACAATCCAACAGGCTCATACCGCAGAACATTTTCTGTGCCTTCCGGCTGGAAGAGCAAAGAGGTCTTCCTCAGACTTGAAAAATGTGCTTCAGCTTCGTTTATCTGGATCAACGGGCATGAAGTGGGATATAACGAGGGGGGACAGGAGCCTGCTGAATATAACGTCACTAAATATCTTAGGCCTGGCAGAAATACAATTGCAGTGAATGTTTATAAATACTCCGACGGCTACTATCTTGAAGACCAGGATTACTGGCGGCTTGCCGGCATCTTTGACGATATCTGGATGTTCGCCACACCAAAGGTCCATATCTTCGACTGGCATGCAATAACCGACCTTGATGAAAACTACATCGATGCAAGGCTTGACCTGGATCTCGATATCAGGAATTTCACCGGATCATCTGTTAATAATTTCACAGTACTTGCCACATTGTATGACAGCCGCAAGACTAAGGTATCCCAGATAAGTTCCCAGCCTTTTTCTGTAAATGAAGGCCAGGCTTTGGTGCAACTTTCTCAACAGATTGAAAATCCGGCCAAATGGTCAGCAGAACACCCGGATCTTTATCAGCTGACTCTTGAACTTAAGAACAGTCAGGGTGCTGTAACAGAGGTAATTTACGGAAGGATAGGGTTTAAGGAAACCGAAATTCGGGACCAGGTTTTTTACCTCAATGGAATGCCTGTCAAGCTGAACGCAATTAACAGCCACATGCAGCATCCCGTGCTCGGACATACAATGAATGAAGCTACAATACGAAAAGATATGGAGCTGCTTAAGAGGTTTAACATCAATTGTGTAAGAACTTCTCATTATCCTCCTGTAAGAAAATATCTTGAACTGGCTGATGAATATGGTATTTATATAGTTGATGAAACCGGCGATGAATCTCATGCAACCGAATATGTATCTGCCGACAGTGAATGGGAGGCGATTTACAGGGAAAGGGCCAGGAAGATGGTACTTCGCGACAGGAATCATCCGAGTGTTTTGTTCTGGAGCGCGGGAAATGAAAGCGGGGAAGGGGATAATATCTGTGCGGTGATTGACGAGGGAAAAAAATACGATAAGACACGTTACTGGATGTACGGTGGAAATGCCTTTTCACATAAGTGTGAAGACATTATCGGTCCCCGGTACCCTGCGCTTAATGAGTTGATATCGAAGGTTATGCTCGTTCCTCCTCAGTCTGATCCGCGGCCTTCATTCCTCGATGAATATCTTGCAGTAACAGGCAACGGAGGCGGCGCTCTCGACGACTACTGGGAGATATTCAGGAACCATTCACGGAGCATGGGAGGCGCAATATGGGATTTTGTAAGCACGGGAATAACCGAAAAGGTGAGACTTCTCAGTGATTCCTCCGGCAATAATTCACTTGTGAGCTTTATGGGCAGGGCTAAGCTTGTTCCCGGCGCCGATGGGATGGGAGCAGACCTGAATGGCCACGATCAGTGGGTTGAGATTTATCGTGAAAAGACTCTTGAGGTCTCTGGTAACAGTCTGACAATCACAATGAAAGTATTCCCCAGGTCGCTAAGCTATTCTGCAGGTACCTATATTACAAAGGGCAGCTGGCAGTTTGGCATTGTCCAGGTGAGAAATGATTCACTCGAATTCTATATTACCACAGACCGGAAGTACAGGGTGCAGAAGGCGCTTCGGTCTGACTGGCTTAATAAATGGCATCATATTGCAGCATGGTACAACGGCAGGGAAATAGTCCTGTCGGTTGACGGGCAGAATTCATCTTCTGTTGCAGCTTCCGGCAATATCCGCAATACTCCCTTCCCTGTAAATATCGGACGAAATGCAGAGCTTCACGGCCAGGAGACTGATGTATATATATGTGATGCTGTTATTGATCAGGCAGCCATCTTCACAGAGTATATACCGCTTGGTGAATTGCTCTCGCCAACACAAGCCTTAAAGAAAAGATCTTCATTATGGCTCGATTTCGAGAATGTAAGGGAAGAAGGAGAGTTTTTCAGCTACGGTATTGGCGCCAGAACTTACGGTTCGATATGGCCCGACAGACGCCCTCAGCCTGAGATGTGGCAGATTAAAAAGTCCGGACAGCCAGTCTCTGCAAAGCT
>ERZ1645192.614-NODE-614-length-29850-cov-23.238664_pt1 | contig 29850 bp, 25 predicted proteins | sample MGYA00575354_ERZ1645192 | MGnify/ENA primary metagenome ERZ1645192 (study PRJEB40844, sample SAMN11349763) | freshwater sediment metagenome | isolation source: river sediment | host: Sediment | place: India: Faizupur Khadar , New Delhi | collected 2017-02-21 ... | reverse complement strand
ATTCGTGAAAGCAAACTTTGCTTTCATTCATCCCCATCTGTTTTATTGATTCCTCCGGCCCTGCCTTGCGGCACACCGAAACAACCACAAATCCGTCCTAAAGCTTGATCTCGATATCGACACCGGCTGGCAGGTTGAGGCGCATCAGCATGTCGATGGTCTTGGAATCTGGTTCCAACACATCAATCATCCGATTGTGGGTGCGAATCTCAAAGTGCTCCTGCGAATCCTTGTCGATGAATGTCGAGCGGCGGACGGTGAAGCGCTCCAGCTTGGTGGGCAGAGGTACCGGCCCAATCACTTGGGCGCCACTGCGCTCAGCCGTCTCTACAATCCGCTTGGCGGATTGATCTAGAATGCGATGGTCATAAGCTTTCAAACGGATGCGAATTTTTTGTTTTGCCATTTTATTCCTAATGATGAACGTTGGTTTTATGATCAAGCTGCCCGAGGGCGGCTGTGTCAACTTAGTTTTTCTCTCCAAGTATCTTGCGCTTCATGCTTTCAGATACCTGAGCGTAGTGCTTGAATTCCATGGTGAAGACCCCGCGTCCCTGGGTGGCTGAGCGCAGCTCCGTAGCATAGCCAAACATTTCAGAAAGCGGAATTTCCGCTTCAATGGCTTTGGCATTGCCAAACCGCTCTTCCATCCCAAGGATGCTGCCAGCCCGCGAGTTGACCTGGCCAATAATATCGCCGGTATACTCTTCTGGGATGATGATTTCCACTTTCATGATCGGTTCCAAAATGACCGGATCGGCGCGCATTGCAGCTTCGCGCAGCGCAAAAATTGCCGCCATCCGAAAAGCCATTTCGCTCGAGTCCACCTCATGGTACGAACCATCTACTAGCGTCACCTTGAAGTCCGTCATGGAGAAACCAGCCAGCGGGCCGCTCTCGGCTGCCTCGCGGATGCCCTTCTCGACGGCCGGGATATATTCCTTGGGGATGACACCACCGCGGGTTTTATCCTCAAACTGAATGCCTTCGCCGTTGCCCAGCGGTTCCAAATCGATGACGACATCACCGTATTGGCCATGCCCACCGGTCTGTTTGGTGTAGCGGTATTGCACGTTCTTCACCGCTTTGCTGACGGTCTCGTGATACGCCACACGCGGCTTGCCGATATTGGCCTGAACTTTAAATTCCCGCAGCAGACGGCTCACCAAAACATCCAGGTGCAGCTCACCCATGCCCGAAATAATCGTCTGACCGGTCACCTCGTCCTGACGCACCTTAAAGGTCGGGTCTTCTTCAGCCAGTTTAGCCAAAGAATCCGCCATTCGATCCTGGTCTACCTTGGTTTTGGGTTCAATCGCAATGCTGATGACCGGGTCGGGGAAGGTGATGCTTTCCAAAACGACCGGCGCACTCGTGTCACACAAGGTGTCGCCCGTAAAGCTGGACTTTAAACCAAGGATTGCGCCAATATCGCCAGCGCTTAGCTCATCAATATCTTCGCGCCGATCAGCATACATGCGCAGCAAGCGCCCAACCCGCTCTTTTTTGTCTTTGGATGAATTTAGTACCGTGCTGGCTTGTTTGATCTTGCCGGAATATACGCGGATGTACGCCAGTCGGCCGACATACGGGTCGGTCACGATCTTAAAGACCAACGCCGAAAGCGGTTCATCTGGCCGGGCTTCGCGCGTCACTTCACTGCCGTCGCGCAGCAGGGTCGCCTTGACCGGCGGAATGTCCAGCGGTGAAGGCAAGAAGTCAACCACGGCATCCAACACCAGCTGGACGCCTTTGTTTTTCAGGCTGGAACCGCAAAATACCGGTGCAGCCTGATTGGCAAGAACTGCTCTACGTAGGCCGGCCTTCAGATCGGCAATGCTGAGCTGCTCGCCCTCTAAAAAGCGGGTGGTCAATTCGTCATCCAGCTCGGCGATCCGCTCCACCAACAGCGCCCGTTTCTCAGCCGCCTCTTCAGCGTATTCAGCCGGGATGGGAGCCTGGCGCGGTTCCCGGCCCAAGTCGTCATCAAAGTAAAAGGCCGTCTCAGTAAGCAGATCAATCACGCCGCTGAATTGAGATTCGGACCCGATCGGGATTTGCATCGCCAGGGCGTTGGCGCCCAGGCGGTCGCGAATGCTTTGAATGGTGCGTTCATAAGATGCACCCATGCGATCTAGTTTGTTGGCAAAGCAAATCCGCGGGACGCCATAACGGTCAGCCTGGCGCCAGACGGTCTCACTTTGCGGTTCCACCCCTTGAACCGAGTCAAAAACGACCACACCGCCATCCAGCACACGCAATGACCGCTGAACTTCAGCAGTAAAGTCGATATGCCCTGGAGTGTCAATCAGATTAATGCGATGATCTTTCCATTCTGCCGTTACAGCGGCTGAAACGATCGTGATGCCGCGTTCCCGCTCCTGATCCATCCAGTCTGTGACGGTAGTGCCCTCATCCACATTGCCGAGTCGGTAAGTTTTGCCCGTATAATACAAAATCCGCTCGGTTGTAGTCGTTTTGCCCGCATCAATGTGGGCGATAATACCAATATTACGATAACGTTCGAGCGGATACTCAGTCATTATAGCCAGTCAATTGGTAAGGTGCGAAACTACATTCGGAAGTGCGAGAAGGCACGGTTGGCCTCTGCCATCTTATGTGTTTCTTCTTTACGGCGGATTGAAGCGCCCTGATTTTCGGAAGCATCCATCAATTCAGCTGCCAGTTTCTCTGAAAATGACTTTCCGGAACGTGCCCGTGAGGCAGTGATAATCCAGCGCATGGCCAGGGTCAGGCGGCGTTCGGGCGAAACTTCCATTGGGACCTGGTATGTGGCACCACCCACACGGCGGGGGCGCACTTCTACCATTGGCCCCACGTTGCGCAGCGCCTGCTCAAACACTTCCACGCCGTCTTTGCCGGTTTTTTCGTGAATGGCGTCAATGGCGTCATAAACCAAGGTCGTGACGGTGCTTTTCTTGCCGCTGAGCATAATGCGGTTGATGATCATCTGAATGTGCAGGTTGTTATAACGCACATCCGGCGCGATTTCTCGTTTTTCGGGTTTAATTCTTCTTGACATAATTACTCCTCAATCTTAAGCGGGCCAGAAAGCGCTCAGCTTGGCTGCGCCTTACCATGCCGGCCGCAGGTCTAATTACTTGGACTCCGGACGCTTCGCACCATACTTGGAGCGGGCGCGTTTGCGGTCTGCGACGCCGGTTGTATCTAGCGTGCCACGCACGATGTGATAACGCACACCCGGAAGGTCCTTAACCCTGCCGCCGCGAACGAGAACCACACTGTGTTCCTGCAGCTGATGGCCTTCGCCTGGGATGTAAGCGGTAACTTCCATGCCATTTGAAAGGCGCACACGCGCGATCTTGCGCAGAGCGGAGTTCGGCTTTTTAGGCGTCATCGTACGCACGATGGTGCATACGCCGCGCTTCTGCGGAGCGCCTTTGGGCTGCCGCGTGCGCCGCTGCTTTTCTGAATTCAGCGTAAACTGCAAAGCAGGCGACTTGCTTTTTTGGTGTTTCGTCTTGCGACCGTTCCGTACCAGTTGATTAATTGTTGGCACTCTTTGCCTCCGTACCTATAACTCATCAATTATTCATTAATCAAGGCCATCAAACTTGCGGATGGCCTTAGCCTTCTGTTATCTGACACCTGAATACAAACGCGTTCAGGCGCGAATGAGCGTAAATTTTATCACGCTCCGTCAGAATGAGTCAAGCCATCGGAAGCTTCCCGTGGCTTCATCATTTTCTGACCCAACCCGAGCAGACTCGTCTCCACATTCGCAAGCCGGTTGCGCCCATCTTCCTTGCCAAAGCGCACCACATCATCGTTATCCATGATGGCTTCAACCGACAGGCTCAGCGACTGGAGTTCCTTCACCAACACCCGGAAAGCGGCCGGGATGCCCGGTTCATTGATGTTCTCGCGCTTGACAATGGCCTCATAGGTTGCGGTGCGCCCGGTCACGTCATCCGACTTGACGGTCAACATTTCTTGCAGCGTATGGGCAGCGCCATAAGCTTCCAAAGCCCAGACTTCCATCTCGCCGAAGCGCTGGCCACCGAATTGTGCCTTGCCTCCCAGTGGCTGCTGGGTAACCAGGCTGTATGGGCCTGTGGAGCGGGCATGCACCTTGTCTTCGACCAGGTGATGCAGCTTGAGCATGGTCATTACACCAACGGTTACCGGCTGATCGTAGAACTCACCCGTCCGGCCATCGCGCACGCGCTGCTTGCCAATAGTCGGCACAGGCTCGCCGGTTTTCAGCATCAGCTTTTGGGCGGCTTCGCGCATTTCATCCGTGGTCATCGCTTCGTTGAAAGCTTCGCCTAGTTTCTCTGACCACAGGCGCAGGCAGGCCCGCACCGCACGTTCATTCTGTTCATCCCGTCCGGAGGGAGCAACCTGATTCTCCGGGAAATCCAAAATTTCATCCGGGTTGTAACCGCGGTCTTTCAGCCAGAAAGTAAGCGCAGTACGACGGGCCAAAACCTCATTCTCTTTGATCTCGAAGACCTTTTGGGGTGTGTCCGCAAGGCGCTGTTCCAAATAGAGCAGCCGCACAAAGGTGTCATCCCGCACCATTTCCGGGTCGTACTCCACACCCGACAGCATGTCCCAACCTTTTTCGGCGGTTTCATTCCAGGCTTCTTTGATCATCCAGGCCCGGCCCAGCTCAGCCTCAATTTCCGCTTCGGTGGCACCGTCGAAGACCGGTGTGATCGCCCTGAAGCCCAATTCACGGGCAGCCCATCCCAGCTCGGCTTCCAAAACCTGGCCAAGGTTCATCCGGCCAGGAATGCCCAGTGGATTCAAAATAATGTCCACCGGTGTGCCATCTTCCATGAAGGGCATATCTTCTACCGGTAGCACCATCGAGACGCAGCCTTTGTTGCCATGCCGCCCGGCCATTTTGTCGCCGGCAGTGATCTTGCGGCGCTGTGCCACAGATACCCGCACCATCTTATCCACACCGGCAGAAAGATCGGCATTATCCTCGCGGTTGAATACCTTGACATCCACCACGATTCCGCGCTCGCCATGCGGCATACGCAGCGAAGTGTCTTTCACGTCGCGTGATTTTTCACCAAATATGGCACGCAGCAGGCGCTCTTCGGGGGTCAGTTCCTTCTCACCTTTGGGCGTAATCTTGCCCACCAGGATGTCGCCAGGCCCGACCTCGGCTCCGATGCGGATGATGCCGGTTTCGTCTAAATCGCGAATGGTGTCATCGCCAACATTGGGGATTTCGCGGGTGATCTCTTCCGGCCCCAACTTGGTGTCGCGCGCTTCGAGCTCATATTTTTCGATGTGAACGCTGGTATAGCGGTCATCTTCCACCAGGCGTTCCGAGATGAGAATGGCGTCTTCAAAATTGAAGCCTTCCCATGGAAGCAGGGCAACCACGACATTTTGACCAAGCGCCAATTTACCATCCATGGTTGACGACGAATCGACAATTACGTCGCCTTTATGCACGAGCTGGCCTTTTTGCACAGCCGGCCGCTGGTCAATACAGGTCGATTGATTGGAACGCTGATATTTGCGTAACTTATAGTGGCGCAGGTCGCCATTGCTTTGCTTGATGACCAGGCTGTCACCGGTAACCGACAACACCTCTCCATCTGCTTCAGCGATCACCACCTGACCCGAATCCGCCACCGCTGCAGCTTCCATACCCGTCGAAACCGTCGGGACTTCCGGCCGCAGCAAAGGCACGGCTTGGGTCTGCATGTTGGAACCCATCAGCGCCCGGTTGGCATCATCATGCTCGAGGAAGGGGATCAGCGCTGCCGAAATGCCTACGACCTGGTTTGGAGCCACATCCATGTAGTCGATATATTCGTAATCGTAGATAGCAAAAGTGGAGGCGTAGCGGCAGGAGTTGCGGTGCAGGAACTCATTGTATTCATTCAAGGGAGCATTCGCCTGGGCAATAACGTACTTGTCTTCCGCGTCAGCAGAAAGATAGACATATTCATCTCCGACAAACGGGCGCACCTGTACGGTTTTTGTACCCAACTCAAGTATTTTCGCTGCCATCGCTTCTGTTACCCGCGTATCACGGGTATAGAGCACATTGCCATCCTGATCTTTGATATCCTGCATGAGCAGGTGGTTCACCAGGCGAGGGTCATCAGCGGGAATGGAGTGGTACACCTTGCGATACGGGGTCTCGATGAACCCGTACTCATTAACCGTCGCATAAGCAGCCAAACGCCCGATCAAGCCAATATTCGGACCTTCAGGGGTTTCAATTGGGCAAATGCGGCCATAGTGTGAAAAGTGCACATCGCGCACATCAAAACCAGCACGCTCGCGCCGCAGGCCGCCCGGGCCAAGCGCTGAAACCGTGCGTTTGTGGCGCAATTCGCTCAGTGGATTCGTCTCTTCCATGAACTGTGAAAGCTGGCTGGAGCCAAAAAATTCGCGCAGTGAAGCCACCAAGGGCCGGATATTCACCAGGCTGACCGGTGAGACGCCGCCGCTCTGGTCGCGGATTGACATGCGTTCTTTAATCACCCGTTCCATCCGCCGCAGGCCAACCCGCAGCTTGTTTTGAATCAGCTCGCCCACCGTCTTAATCCGGCGGTTGCCAAGGTGGTCAATATCGTCTGGGGGGACGTCGCCGTTATTAATCTGGATCATATGGCGGATCAGGCGGACGACATCGTACTTGGTGATCATGCCATGACTGACCGGGATGATATCCTGCAGGTCCAGCTTTTGATTCAGCTTATAGCGTCCAACTTTTTCCAGGTCATAATGACGCGGGTCAAAGAGTTGCTCAATGACATGATTGCGGGCATTATCAAGCGTAGGCGGTTCACCTGGGCGCAGGCGTTTGTAAAACTCAATCAGCGCTGCTTCAGCGATCGATTGGCCAGCCGTCAGCTCGTAGCTGGGTTCCTGTTCAAAGGAAGACTCAATATAAGAATGTTCCTTGTTGGTGTCAACATCGGCAAAGAGTTCCAAAATTTCTTCGTTCGTGCCGGTTTTTAGGGGGGAATCGGGCAGACCATCGCCCACGGCAGCTAATGCGCGCAAAAACACCGTAATCGGCACCATGCGCTTGCGGTTGAATTTGAGGATGATGAAATCATTCTTGCGGGTCTCAAACTCCATCCAGGCGCCGCGATCCGGAATCAATTTGGCAGTGGACATGAAGCGCCCGGTAGCCCGGTCAATTTCAGCTTCAAAATAAACACCTGGTGAGCGAATCAGCTGCGACACAACCACCCGCTCTGTGCCGTTGATAATGAAAGTACCCTTGGGGGTCATCTCCGGAAAATCGCCCAGGAACAGGTCCTGTTTGATTTTTTCACCCAGCTCGTTGCCTTCAAGCAGCACCGAAACGTAAAGCGGGCTGGCATAGGTCAGATCGCGTTCCAAACATTCATCAATTGAATATTTAGGCTCTTCGAACCAATAGCGCAGGCCAAACTCGCGCGAAAGCGGTGTGTTGCTGGGGAAGTGCAGCCTCAGATCATTGCCATACGAAACGATCGGCGAAATTTCATTGAAAAGGGTGGCAAGCCCCTCATCTTTTAGCCGCTGGAAAGAATCCAATTGAACCTGGATTAACTGCGGCAGTTCCAAACCTACCGGAATACGTGCGTATGTTTTTGGAGGCATCAAGTCAGTCATTCACATCTCCTAACATGTAAAAAGCGTGGTGGCAATTGCCGCGGACCACGCTAACAGATGAATTAAGCGCAATATTTTAGTATATGCCAACTTTTCAGGTGAGTCAATAGTAAAGTATACTTTTCTCGGTTTTACCGTGAAATGTATATATTATCACAGTTTCCATTTTTCTGCAGCCGCATAAAGTCTAAAGTGTAGAACCTGCCTGGCTGCAGCTGGAATCCTGACCGACCCGGCTCTTTTTCTGGGCCAAAAGAGTCTAAAGCGGTGGAAAACGAGGGCGTGGCGCCCGCTTATTTAGGCTTTCTTCAGCTCATCCTTGATTTCAACCAGCGTTGAGTGAATCTGGAACCACAAGATCAGCAGCTCGCAGTACATCCTTGAAAACAAAACGCCAAGCACGATCACGACTGGTCCGCCGATTAACCCGCCCAGTGCCATCCAAAAGTTGTTGTCGGTAAAGGCGGTCACAATTCCGCCAAAAAAGACAACCAAACCAGCAATGATGGCAAGCGCCACGCTGATGTAGAACAAGACCTTGATGATGACCGGTGTGATCATCCGGTCAAAGCTCATGAATGATTTTGCGCTCATTGTGCCTCCCGTGAAATCATGTTAATGGACCTTCTAATTGTAGTCCTTTTCTTCAATATTGATTAAGGAAATTCTTGTAAAAAGCTCTCGATTTCTCTGGTAGTAAGCGTGATTTCAAACGGCCACCCTAATCGCAAATCGCCGGGGAGCCAGCCTCCAAAAAGGGCAAAGCCAACTTTGTGCACCGGCCGCCGCCCGCCGCCCACCCCCGCGCAATTATGGTAAGATAAGCACAGATCACACACGGGGAGCCTTCGGGCTGAGAGGGACGATTCCGTCCGACCCGCATAACCTGATCCGGATCATGCCGGCGGAGGGAGTGCAAAGACAGACCAAAACACCCTCCCAGGCAGGAGGGTTTTTTGATGAGTAACCGCAAGGCTGTGCTCTTTGTCAATGGTGAGGCTGGCGATCTAACCCGCCTGCCGCTGGAACCCAACGACTATTTGATCGCCGTCGATAACGGTTGGCGCCATCTCTCCGCGCTCGGCCTGCTCCCGCAGCTGCTGATCGGTGATCTTGATTCGCTGCCCGCCTCAGCCCAGCAGGCAGCTAGTGAGCATGCCATCGAAACCCTGCGCTACCCTGTTGAAAAAGATCAAACCGACCTCGAGCTGGCCCTCAACGTTGCCGTGCAGCGCGGGTTTATGCGGATCATGCTGGCTTGCGCGCTGGGAGGAAGGCTGGATCACACCCTGGGCAGCCTGTCCTTGCTGGCCCGCCCCGACCTGGCCCAAAAAGAGGTTTGGATGGAAGACGGCCTTTGCGAGGTCCGCCTGACACGCGGCGAGCTTTCAATCGCAACCGAACCGGGCGACCTGGTTTCGCTGATCCCCTGGCAGGGAGATGCCCACGGCATCCACACAGAAGGGCTGTATTACCCGCTCAACAACGAAACGCTCCACATTGCCACAACACGTGGCATCAGCAACCTGGCTTTAGGTGCCAGCGTCAGCCTAAGCGTGCGCTCCGGCACCGTGCTGGTGATCCACTATCATCAACCTCGAACGGAAGAAGGTAAATTTGATGAATAAGAGATTTTTTGCTTTGGCATCCATCCTGTTGCTTTTGGCTGGATGCAGCGCTGGGCAAACCGAAACCGAAACCCCCATTCTGACGGTGATGACCCATGATTCCTTCGCGGTCAGCGCCGACCTGATCAGCAGCTTTGAAGAAGCCAATCAGGTCCGCATCAATTTCGTCAAGGCTGGCGACACCGGCGCAGCGCTTAACCGCTTGATTCTGACTTCACAATCTGCACAGGCTGAAGCTGATGTCTTTTACGGTCTTGATAATACCTTCCTCTCGCGTGCCCTTAAGGCAGATCTTTTTGAGCCTTATCAAGCGCCGGCCCTCAAAGACATTCCCCAAGAATTCCAACTGGACCCCAGCCAACGCGTTCTTCCGGTGGATTTCGGTGACGTGTGCCTTAATTACGACAAAGCCTGGTTTGACCAAAAAGGCCTCCCGCTGCCAGCCACATTGGAGGATTTGACCGACCCGCAGTACAAAGGCCTGCTGGTGGTTGAAAACCCAGCCACTTCTTCACCCGGGCTGGCCTTCATGCTGGCAAGCATCGCCCACTTCGGCGAAGCAGACTGGCTGACCTGGTGGCAGGGGTTGAAGGATAACCAGGTGGTAATTGCCCCAGACTGGGAAACTGCTTACTATACGCAGTTTTCAGGCTCCTCAGGGCGCGGCCCGCAGCCCCTGGTGGTTTCTTATGCCTCCAGCCCGGCTGCTGAACTTTATTACGCTGAGTCCAAACTGAGTGAAGCTCCAACCGGTTCCATTACCGCTGAGGGCACCTGCTGGCGCCAGGTGGAATTTGTTGGGATCCTGAAAGGCACCCCGCAGCGCCGCCTGGCTGAAAAATTTATCGACTTCCTGCTCAGCCAGCCCTTTCAAGAAGATATGCCCTTGCAGATGTTCGTCTATCCGGTGCTCCCTGGTGTGAGCCTTCCGTCGGTTTACAGCCTGGCCAGCCAGCAGGCAGCCCAACCGGCCAGCCTTCCACCGGAACAGATCGCCGAGAAGCGCGAAGCCTGGGTAAACGCCTGGACTGAGCTGATGCTGCACTGAGGGCGGCTTGGATACCCCCGATCAGCTGATACACTCCGGGCCGGCAGGGCATGCGCCGGCTGGCAGCCCCCGACCCGCCCGCCGGGCAGGGCTGCATTTTACATCATGGGGGCGGGTCATCCTGTGGCTGATTCCGCTAGCGTTTGTGCTTTACTTTTTTTACCAGCCGCTGCTGGCAATTTTCAGGCTGGTTTTTTCGGCTGAATTTCGCCAGGGTTGGCAGGCCTTCGATTGGAACCAGGCACTGCGTCCGCTGGGTTTCACACTCTGGCAGGCGACGCTCTCCACCCTGCTCACACTGCTGGTTGGGCTGCCGGCAGCTTATTTGTTTTCCCACTTTGACTTTCACGGCCGCTCGGCGCTGCGCCTGTTGACACTGCTGCCTTTCATCCTGCCGACTGTCGTGGTGGCTGCGGCATTCAACACCCTGATTGGACCGCGCGGCTGGCTCAACCTGGGGCTTATGGCGCTTTTTAACCTGGAGAGCCCACCGCTCCAGCTGCTCAACTCTCTGCCGGCCATCCTGCTGGCGCATCTGTTCTACAACCTTTCAATCGTTATCCGCATTGCTGGCAGTGCCTGGGGCCGGTTGAACGAGCGCCTGCCACAGGCCGCCCGGACGCTGGGAGCCTCACCCTGGCAGGCTTTCCGCACCGTCACGTTCCCGCTGCTGCGCCCGGCAATCTTGAATGCCGCCCTGCTGGTTTTCCTTTTTGATTTTTCCAGTTTTGGCGTGGTGCTGATGTTGGGCGGCCCGCGTTTTGCCACGCTGGAAGTTGCCATTTACACCCAGGCCATGCAGCTCTTTAACCTGCCCGCTGCTGGTATTCTCTCCCTCCTGCAATTGGTTGTCACGCTGGCTGTCATCATCCCGCAAAACCACTTTAGCCGGGTCCAGGTCGGCAAAGCCGGCATAAGCTCCGAAAAAAACGCGCTCCGCCCAGCAAAAACACGCAACGAAAAAGCCTTCATTGCGGTTTTGTCGCTGGTTTTAGTGCTACTGATTGCCACACCGCTGCTCAGCCTGAGCGCCCGTTCCCTGGTCAGCATCGAAGCCGCCCGCGGAGAGCGTGCCACCGTCCAGCCGGCCCTTACGCTGCGTTTTTATCGGCAGCTTTTTCAGAACCAAACCGGTTCCATTTTTTACGTGCCGCCCCTTTTGGCCGTCCGCAATTCTTTGATTTATGCCGCGCTGACCGTGCTCTTCGCCACGGTTCTGGGGTTGCTGTGCGCCTATGCGCTGGCTGAACCCACCAGGCTGGGCCGCCTGCTTGAACCGCTGTTGATGCTGCCACTTGGGGCCAGCGCGGTCACCCTGGGGCTGGGCTTTCTACTGGTCTTTAACCACCCCCCCTTCACCAGCGGCCGTTATCCGCTGATCATTCCGATAGCGCATACCTTGATCGCCTTGCCTCTGGTCACCCGCACGCTTCTGCCGGCGCTGCGCGCCATACCTGAAAACCTGCGCCAGGCCGCCCGCACCTTGGGCGCCAGCCCAACCCATGTGTTCTTCCAGGTGGACCTGCCGCTGTTGCTGCGCCCGCTACTGGTGGGGATGGTTTTCGCTTTCACCCTCTCACTCGGCGAGTTTGGCGCAGCCAGTTTTCTCAGCCCGCCCCAAAACCCGACCGTCACCGTGGCGATTTACCGCTACATTTCTCAACCCGGAGCGCTCAATTATGGTCAATCGCTGGCCATGTCAGTCTTGTTGCTGCTCATTTGTGCTTTGGGCACATGGCTGATAGAAAAAATCCGTCTGCCTGGGGAGGAGCTATTTTAATGCTGCAAGTAATCGATATTCACAAATCCTATGAGGGGGCACCGCTGCTCAACGGTGTGAGTTTCGCTTTGGATCAGGGTGAACTGATTGCATTGCTCGGCCCATCAGGCAGCGGCAAGAGCACGCTTTTGCGGCTGATTGCCGGGCTCGAAATACCCGAAGCTGGCCAGGTGTTATGGGATGCCGCGGACCTGAGCGGCGTACCAACCCATCAGCGAGGCTTTGGTCTGATGTTTCAGGATTACGCACTTTTTCCGCACCGCTCAGTAAGTGGAAACATCGCCTTTGGTCTCGAAATGCAGCATGAACCCTCCGACCTTGTCGATCAAAAGGTCAGCCAGGCCCTGCGCAGCATCCACATGGAAGCTTTTGGCGGCCGGCCGGTAACGGAACTTTCCGGTGGGGAACAACAGCGCGTTGCCCTGGCCCGCGCTCTGGCGCCCAACCCGCGTTTGTTGATGTTGGATGAACCACTCGGCGCGTTGGACCATGCCCTGCGGGTGGAACTGATTCGCGAATTGCGTCAGACCCTGCGCACCAGCGCCACGCCGGCCATTTACGTCACCCATGACCAAGAAGAAGCTTTTGCCCTGGCAGACCGGCTTCTGATCCTGCATGCCGGCGTGATTGTGCAGCAGGGCACGCCCGCTGCCGTTTACAGTCAGCCCGTCAACACCTGGGTTGCTAATTTTTTGGGTTTGGGCAACCTGCTACCCGTCCAGCGCGATCCTGCTGCGCCTGAATTTTTGCTGGCAAAAGGTGGGCGCTTTCGAATCGACCAGCCACTCCCGCCAGCAGCGCCGGCTGAAGCGCTTACGCTGCTGCTGCGCCCCGAAGATGCACAGGTAAATCTGGGTGTGCCACCGGCGGAAAACACTCTCAGCGGCAAGGTGCGGGACTGCATCTTTATGGGTACCCGTTTTGAAGCCCAGGTTGAGACGGAAAGCGGCAGCTTTACTGCCTGGAGCGCGACCGCCCTGCCCGAGGGCAGCCCGCTCAGCCTGACGTGGCCAGCCAGCACCATCCTCTGCCTGAAGGACTAAGCCAATGAACGCTGCACAACCAGAGCGCGAAATCACAATCATCAAGCAGGATCATCTCGGGAATTTTGTCTTCAGTTGGCAAGGGCGCCTGCTGCGCGCAGGCTCCTCACAGCGTGTAATCAGCGCCACCTTCACACCCAAGCCGCATCAGGTCGGCCGGGTGACCTTCAACCCGGGCGATCTTTTCGTCGAAAACTACTCGACCCGTGCCTGGTACAACGTTTTTGAAGTCTACGAGCAGCAAACCGGCCAGCTTAAGGCCTGGTACTGCAACCTCTCTTACCCGGCCGTTTTCCGCCCTGCGGAAATCCTTTGGCGCGACCTCGCGCTGGACCTTTTGGTATATCCCGATGGCTCCAGCAGCCTCTTGGATCAGGACGAGTTCGCCAGCTTGAACCTGAGCGCGGAATTACGTAAGCTTTGCTGGCAAACGGTGGAGCTGCTGCTCCAAGGGATCGATCGGACCAGTGATCCGGTTTTCAAACCTGCGTTTGACTGGGAATAAAAAAAGCGGCCTTAACAGCCGCTCTGATTGCATTTCAATCGTTTAGGCCCAACTGAGCAAGACCGGCAGCAGTCCGGTCCAATCAATCTGGTATTCACCGCTGGCTACCAGCCCAAGCACAACAAGGAGTGCAGCCATAGCGCAGCAGCATAACAACACCAGGACCACAATCAAAACGATCCACCAGGTGTTGCTTTTCTTCTGAGGCGCCTGAGCTGCGGGATGAACTACTGTGTTTTCAGGGCTTACCTCAACACTTTGAAAACCATCATTGTCGATTGTCATTCTTTCCTCCAATAAGATGAATTAACGAACACTTTGAAGCCAATGGGTTAGCGGGCCGCATATGGCGATGCCGCTGATCACGCCGGTCAGCGTCAAGACGATCAGGCAGATGACCAGCAAGGTGAGGGCCACATTAATCCAGCCCAACACAAGGCCAGCTGTAGCCAATCCGTCACCGCCGATTTGACCCTGACTCTTGCGGATCTCCTCTTTGGCCAGGTAACCGCTCACCAATGCGCCTACGGTCCCAATAACCGGCAGGATAAAATAACTGGCAACGCCGCTAATCAGACTGACAATCGCCCACGGCGACGTCATCAATGGATGAGAAGCATATGGATCTTTAATGTTCTGTTCTGTCATTTTCTCCCAAAACCAGCTGAATATTCAGGCGGGGTTCTTCTCGCCTTTTCGGCGCCTGATAAACCACACAACCCACCAGACGATCAGAATAAAGATGACCGCCATCAAAACTGGCAGCACCACCGAAAGCACGGAAACCAGTGCCGCCACCAGGTCTTCTAAAAAGCTGGCCAGCGGGTCGGCAGTGCTGGCGCTGGAAGCGCTGATCAGCGGGCGCACCGCGGCCGATTTCACCGTATGCACCGTGCCCGCCACCAGAAGCCCGGCAATCAGCCCCAATACCGGGCTGACTTCCGCCGCTGAATTGGCGCTGGCCGCAAAAACAATCGCGCCAGCCGTCGGGCGGATAAAGGTTTGGATCAGATCATTGGCGTGATCAACCACCGGGATTTTATCAGCAAACACTTCCACCAAACAAAGCACCGCCAACACACCGATCGTCCACCAGCTAGTCAGCGCATCCCAGGGTTTGGCGAGATGGATCAGGTCAGTAAATTTAGCCAAAAGGGAGACCGCCAGCAGTGGGATGTAAGCGTTCAATCCTGCTGAAGCGGATAGCCCAAAAGCGCCTAAAATGCCACCAATTGCGTCCATTGATTTCCTTCATACAATTATTGATAAACACCTTGATTATATCGCGCTCAAAGCAGCCAACCGCAGATTATCATGGGATTATGGCTCCCCAGGTGCCGGTCAAACCTAACCGCACCCAGTCTGTCAGCCCAATCTGCAGCAGTGCCAGCAGCAGGCCAATCGAAGCTGGCAGCAAAAGCTCGCGCCAATCCGTAATCTTGTTGTCTCTGCGCATCAGCAGGAGGGCAACCATCGTATAAATAATGGTAAAAATCAGCGGGACGCTGATTCCGCTGAGAATGAATGCCGGGTAGAGGATGACCGGCTGCCCGCTGAGCAGCCCCAGCGCCAGCAATCCAGCCAGCGCTAGCAATAGCAGAAAATCCCTGTAACGCGGAACCACCGCCTCGGCTCGCCAATCTCGCCATACAGTCTGGTTGAAGATCGGGTACAAAATGAGGCCAATCCCGACCCCAACGCCCAAACCAGTCAACAGCCGCAATAAATTGGTGGGGGTATACAGGCTGGGGCCATCAGGGAAGAAATGCAGGAAGGAATTAATGCCATCCACACCAAAAGCGACCAAAAACAGCCCCAGGCTGATCATCACCGCCAGCGGAGGGAATTTCGCTTTCCGCCCCTGGCGCAGCTGGAAAACCAGAGCCAGGAAGGCTCCCAGGTACATGCCTGTACAGCGGGCACACAGCGGTGAGCTGTGCCCGCCCACATGAAAAGAGCGCTGCGGGATCTGATGACAGACTGCATAGCCAATAGCCTGCAGTTTGCCCCAAAAGCCAGGTGGTGTGAACCTCAGCCAAAAAGCGGCAGCCACAACCAGCACGGTCAACACGGCGGCCAAGGCCGGCCAATCCTTCTGCCAACCCTTCTTTTCTAAAGCCGGTTGCAAGCTTTGGGGGTTCTGCGCCACGCCCATTTCCTTTACTCGCTCAAGTAAGCATGAGCGTCTTTAAGTTTTTCGATGATTTCAATATGCTGCGGGCAGAGCGTTTCACACTGCCCACATTCCACACACGCATCTGCCTGGTTTTGGGCTTCAAGTTTATCGCGATAATTTGCCCGTCCCTGAGCCTGCCGGTCATAAATCACGGCGTCATTATAAATGCTGAAAACGGTCGGTATTTCGACCCCATTCGGGCAAGGCAGGCAATATTCACAATGCGTGCATGGCACTGGTGCCAGCCCTTTCCAAGCCGCGCTTACCGCCTCGATCAATTCCTTGTCCGCTGGTGAAAGGCAGCCCACCGCACTGCGGGATGCACTCCGCAGATTATCTTCAACCTGCCAGGGAGCGCTCATGCCCGAGAGCACCAACGACACTTCCGGTTGATCCCACAGCCACTGCAGCGCCCATTCCACAGGCGACCAATCGCGTGTGGAGCTCTGAAAGGCTTCCGCCACGCCAGACGGCAGTTCCGCCCGGGCCAGACTGCCGCCGCGTAAAGGTTCCATCACCACCACCCCCAGCCCGCGTTGGGCAGCGTTTTTTAAACCACGCTGGCCGGCTTGATAATCGGTATCCATGTAATTGTATTGGATTTGACAAAAATCCCAGCCATCAAACCCATCCAAGATCTCCTCGAAGACCGGATATTGATCATGGAAAGAAAAGCCGACCTGCCGGATTTTGCCCTCAGCGCGGCGTGCGTCCAGCCAATCCTCCAGATGGAGCGCTTTCAGGCTGCGCCAGCGCGTCTGATCGAGCGAATGCATCAGGTAAAAATCGATATGATCCGTCTGCAGGCGTTCCAACTGCGTATCCAACAGGCGATCCATGTCTGCCCGGGAATGGACCAGCCAGACTGGCAGTTTGGTCGCCAGGGCCACTTTTTCACGGTAGCCAGAGCCTAAAGCACGCCCTACGAACGGCTCGCTCTGCTCATGATGATAGCCCCAGGCGGTATCAATGTAATTAACCCCCGCATCAATGGCATTCCGCAGCATGGCAGTTGCCAGCGGTTCATCAATGGCGCCATTGTCTCCGCCCAACACCGGCAAGCGCATACAGCCAAACCCCAATGCCGATACTTTCCAATCCAACCTGCCAAATTGACGGTACTGCATGCTCGCCTCCGAATAATCAAAAATGGGATAGCTTTCCCGCAGGCAATTATATCCAAAGCCGCACTAATGGATGCTGAAGTTCCCGCACTCAGCTACAGAAAGATTGCGCGCGAAATTGCGAAATATAGCAATAACGGTAAAATTATTAACATATGGACTCATCTGAAACCGTCACACCGATTACCCCAGACCCGACCAGCTCGAATGCAGTCCCGCTGGGCCAAGCGCTGCCGGAAGGCTCAGACCAGGCTCCACGAAAGAACCTGACCAAGTCACCTCCATGGGGCTGGCAAGTAAAAATGATCATCACCCTGGTGGCTTTGGTGATCGTTGGCTTCTTGCTGGTTCGCTTCCATTCTTACATCAACATGCTGCTGACAGCATTTCTGATCACTTTCCTTTTTCAACCGATCGTCAACCTGCTAAATAAAAAGACAAAGATCAGTTGGAGAGTTGCCACAGCCATTGTTTACCTGCTGTTTGCGCTGATTTTTGGCGGGCTGGCAGCCCGTGGTGGCACTTCACTGGTCGGCTTTGTTCAGGACGCGATCGCAAACCTGAATGCCAATATCGCCACGGTGACCAAATTTTTGGAAGAATGGTCGCAGCGCCAGATCTTCATCGGGCCGCTCAAGTTCACCATGCCAACCCTGGACGCCCAGTTTCTTTCCACTGAGCTTCTGGCGCGCCTCCAGCCGATTCTGACCCAGGCTGGCACTATCGCCGGCGCCGTAGTCACCTTCGTCGGATCATCATTGTTCAATTTTGGGTTGGTCTATCTGCTTTCTTTCTTCCTGGTTTCCGAATCGAATGGGAGCCAGGCAAAGTTGTTTGATCTCAACCTTCCTGGCTACGAATACGATCTGCGCCGGATGGGGCGCGAAATCGCCAACATTTGGAACGCATTCATCCGCGGCGAATTTGTTGTGGTGGGTACCGCCATTGTGATTTATTCCATCTTGCTGGGAAGCTTCGGCCTGCCCTACTTCTTCGTCCTGGCCATCATCGCCGGCCTGGGCCGCTTTGTTCCGTATGTTGGCGCATGGGTTGGCTGGATCGCCTTCGCCGTCAGCGCTTTTCTTCAAACCCCGACCCCATTTGGGCTAGCCAACTGGGCCTACGCCCTGCTGATTGTTGGGATCGCCCTGGTGATCGACACGTTGCTGGATCAGGTGCTTACCCCGCGGGTGATGGGGAATGCCCTTGAAGTGCATCCGGCTGCCATTATGATCTCAGCCCTGCTGGGGGCTCAGCTCTTGGGTCTGATCGGGGTCATTTTAGCGGCACCGGTAATTGCCACGTTGAAGCTGATCAGCCGCTACGTGCTGCGAAAATTGATGGATCAGGACCCGTGGGAAGGCCTGGCTTATTACAAACCCAAGAAGAAGCCCTTCTTCTTTAAATGGCTGCCCAAACCCGGCAGCAAAGCCGAAACCTGGCTGAGCAAGGCAGGCAGCAACATTTCCCTGTGGGCCCAGTCGCTCTGGCAAAAAATTCGAAAGTTGTTTACGCCCAAGGATAAAACTGGAGCCTGAGAAGAAAGCTCGGCTTGCCTTCTGAACCCCAACATGGGATAATTACATTCAAGAAAACAGAGGAGAAACCATATGGAACACGATCACGAAAACGAACCCGTCACCACCACCATTGCCGAAACAGAGAACTTCTTGGCCTGGCGCGCTGACGAACCGGATGGCGAATCAACTTACCATCTCGAATTGAACAACGTTACTTTACATTTCTTCAAAGAGGAATGGAAAGAATTCCTTGAGCTGATCGAAACGATTGTCGACGAGGAACTCTAAACCGTTCGAACCCAAGCCGCCGATCTGAGGCGGCTTTTTTGTAACGCTAACCGCCTGATCCGCCTGCCGGCGGAAAGTATTTCATCCAATCCATATGCCGCAGGGGCGTAAACCCCGCTGCAGCAATAACCTCGCTCATCCGGCCATAGGGGTATTCCAGGCTGAGCGGGCGCCGCGGGTGGTTTCCTTCAATAAACTTAAGCAACATGGCCTGGGTGACCGCGGCTTCCAGCTCATTTTGTGGAACCGCCAGCCACAGCCGGTCGGTAAACTGACCGGCGTATTGCCAGGTCAGCCCACCCAGCCAACGGCCGGCCTCACGCAGGCTGTAGTGCTTTAATGTGGCCAAATCTCCCCAGCGTGCCAGGTTAAACCAGGCCGAAGGCGCAAAGGCGCGGAAGTCAACCGGCGCATACCAGCGGGTTTCAGGTGGATAGGCCCTGAGCAGCGCAGCTTTTTGGGCTGGCCAGTCACGCCGGCTGCGGTCAGTCAGTTCGAATGGCATTAAAACGCTGCCGGGCGGCGGGGCTGGCGGGGTTGTGCGGGCGGCTGCGCGGTACTGAGACACACTGCCGCGCTGCTGAAAGCCCAGGCGGCGGTACAAGCCGATCGCGCCTTCATTTTCGCGGCGCACCTGCAGCCAAATTTCCACCGCCGGCACCTGCCTGCAGACCCGAATGGCATGTTCCGTCAGGCGGGTTCCAATCCCCATCCCGCGCCAGGCCGGTGCCACGGCCACGTTTGCCACCAGGCAGATCCGGCGCAGGCCAGAAAAATGCGGGATCAGGTTAATATTCCCCACCAGCTTGCCACCCACTTCCCAGACGAAGCCCTGCACGCCGCCTCTGGCAAACGAGAGCAGGCTTCTGCCGGGCAGTGCCTGGCGGGCTGCCTGACGCATCTGACTCAACACCGCTTGGCCTTCAGGGTCATCCCGCAGGTCGAACGCAGCTTCAATCAGATTGATCACATCGTTGAGGTCTTTGCCCGGGTCAAATTGGCGCAGCCGACCAGGCGGTAGGGGTGGAATGGGTTGCATCAGCGTAAAAATCCTGGCAGGAAATCAAAAGTCACGAAAGAAACAACCCCCGCCAGGGCGGGGGTTGCCAATGATGTGACAGGTTTAGAAGGTTTGTTCGTCGGAAGAACCCGGACGGCGCTGGCGGTAGACGATGCGTCCCCGTTCCAGGTCATAGGGCGACATCTCCACCCGCACCGAATCACCCAGCAAGATCCGGATATAATACCGGCGCATCCGGCCGGAAAGGTAAGCCATGACCTCATGACCGTTTTCCAACCGTACGCGGAACTGGGTGCCGGGCAGCGCTTCGATAATCGTGCCGTCCATTGTGATCTTCTCTTCTTCTTTTGCCATAAAACCTCACTACTCCGGCTTATTCGTACGTCTTCCGGTAGGAACGACGAACGGCCTTCTTCTTATCCATGCGGCGTTGCTCGCTTTTGGAGATGTACCAGCGTTTTCGCCGGACGGTGCTCAACACGCCGCTTTTAACCACCTTCTTGCGAAAGCGTTTCAGCAGGGAATCCTGCGATTCGTTGGGTCGTAATGAAACTGTTGCCATTTGCTCATTCACCTCCCTTCCGGGCGGGTTTTTTGACGCATTTTTGCGCGACTTTGTATTATACACGAAAATAAGCAATATTTGTGAACCAATTTAACCCTGCCCGCGCCAGTTTGCGCCGGCAGACTGGCCAGCATGTATATCGGGTTCGATCTTGGCCAAATAGCCCAAATCGATGCCACCGTCCAGCCCTCAGATCTCAGCTGCGATACCAATCCCCCGGACCGGCAGCACTGTCAACTCGTGGGAGTAAATGCCTCGCCGGTGCCATTCTACACTGGCGCGCCCGCCCAGTGGCACAGATGCGGGCAAACCGCGCATGCCAGCCAAAAACGCCACTCTCAGCCATCAATACCTTTCGCATCGCCCAGCGCTGGCACCTGCACGCCGTAAATATTCTAAAGTAAATTATGTATAATTTCAGTATGTCCCCTTTGCGCAATTTTCCGGCAGCAAAGTGGCAATGCCGAAACACACCTCACCAACTTGGGTTTTGATCCCTGGCCATACTTGTGCAAACGGCCTGTCAGCGCTTGAGAGGAAGCATGAGTGATTTTCCAATCGTTTCAGTGGATGAGATGAAAGCCCTGGAAGCGCGCGCCTTCAGCCTCGGGATGAGCTACGAAGAGATGATGGCCCGGGCTGGCACTGGCTGCGCCGCCGTGCTGCGCGCCGAGTACCCCAACCCAGCAAGCTGCCTGGGCCTGGTTGGCAAGGGGAATAACGGCGGCGACACGCTCATTGCACTGGCAGTACTGCAAAGCGCTGGCTGGCAGAGTGTGGCGCTTCTGCCACAGCCGCGCCCCCCGCAGGATCGACTGATGATCCGCCTGCAAGAAGCTGGCGGGTCAATTGTCGTGCTCGATTTTGCCGGCGACTGGCGCCAGCAAGTGCTGGCGGCGCTCAGCCACACTGATGTCATTTTGGACGGCCTTCTGGGGACTGGCGCGCGCCTGCCGCTGCCGGCGCCAATTAGCGACCTGCTTTCTTTTTTGCAAAGCCAGGCCACCCTGCCGCCAGTTTACGCGCTGGATTGCCCCTCGGGTATCGACTGTGCCAGTGGCGAAGCTGCCCCCGAGGCATTAGCGGCCACACAGACGCTCTGCATTGAAGCGTTGAAGACCGGGCAGCTGCAGTTCCCGGCTGCTTCTTTCTGCGGCCGTTTGCGCCGCATCCCGCTGGGCTTCCCGGCCGGCACCTACCCAAGCCAGGCTCCCCGAACTTCAGTTTTGACCTCGCGCGAGGCCCGCGCGCTGCTCCCCACCCGCCCGGATGATGCCCACAAAGGTACTTTTGGCAGCGTATTGGTCGTTGCCGGGTCGGCTCGCTTTACCGGCGCCGCCATCTTAAGCATTGGCGCAGCATTGCGCAGCGGGCCGGGTTTGGTTTACGGCGCCGTGCCGGCCAGCCTGCATGACGCCCTCGCGCCGGCTTTGCCCGAAGCCATCTGGGAACTGCTGCCTGAGCACCAGGGCAGTTTCGCTGAGCATGCAGCAGAAAGCTTCCCAGCCCTTTTGCAGGGCAAGAGCGCCGTCTTGATCGGCCCCGGCCTGGGGCAAAGCCCGCCGGCGCAAATGTTCCAAAAGAAGCTGCTTTCTGGCAACCTTTTTGGTGCCAGTCCGCAGCTGCCGACGGTTTTGGATGCGGACGCGCTGCGCACGCTGGCCAGTCTGCCAAACTGGCCAATGCTGCTGCCGGCCGGCTGCCTACTGACGCCCCACCCGGGCGAAATGTCGGCTTTGTGCGCCTTGAGCGTTTCAGAAATCCAGGCGCATCGGATCGAAACAGCCCGCCATTTCGCTCGTGAATGGCAGCAGTATCTCATCCTTAAAGGTGCAAACACCATCATCGCAGACCCCACCGGCACGCTGGAAGTGCTGCCGTGTGCCACTTCAGCACTGGCCCATGGCGGCAGTGGCGACGTCTTGGCAGGGATCGCCGTAGGGCTGCTGGCGCAAGGTCTGCCCGTTTGGGATGCCGCCCGGCTGGCGGTTTGGCTGCATGCCGCCTGTGCCCGGCTGGCCCTTCAAAAGACCGGGCACTCCGCGGCAGTTTTAGCTGGCGATCTGGTTTCAGCCATCGGGCAAGCTTTACATTATTTAGAATCGGGCGAAACTTTTTTCGCTTGAAACGTAAATCTGCAAGTCAAACCAAAGGAGAGCGTTCATGAAAATCAGACATATCCTCAATCTCACCATCAGTCTCAGCATGCTCTTGGGGCTCCTTCTCGGCCCGCTGCCCCAGGTTGCCGGTGCGCCCATGGCATTGCCGCCGGTGATGGACGGCATCGTTGACGCAGAATATGGCCCGGCGATCGCATCCGACCCGGCGGGGGATTCCCAAGGTGGTAATCCGGTCGATCTCACAAATCTCTGGATGACCGACGATGCGCTTAATTATTACGTCATTTTTGAAGTCAACACGGATTTCAGCGCCAACAATTGGGGGAAGTATGCGCTCTACCTTGACACCAGTGGAGACGCAGCTGGCGCCCCCAGCGATGCCTGGGGACGGGCGGTCAGCGTGCGTGACCCCCACAAACCTGAGTTTGCGATTTATACCTATTTGAATGCAGGCAGCTATGGTGTAGAAGACACCCAGGTTTGGGCCTGGTCCGCTTCGTCTTGGGAAAATATCGGAACAGTTGCCCAGGCCGCCAGCTTGGCTGGAACCACCTCCTTTGTGGAATGGACAATCAACAAGGCCAGCGTGGGGAACCCGGAGCAGCTCTGGGTCGAAGTTTGGAGCACCGGCGGAGGCGATACGGACAACGCCCAGGATACACTCAACTATCCGGCCAATGATTGGTCGGCCACCGATTGGGGCACCACCGCCGTACTGTCAGTTTCAACGCCCTATATGACCGTGGATGGCGCATTGGAGCCGCAATACGGCGAAGCACTCGCCAGCGACTCTTCCGGCGATGGCAATGGCAACACCGCCATGGACCTGCTTGATTTGCATGTCAGCGAAGATGCCAGCCAGTACTACCTGAGCTTTGCAGTAAACGAAAATATAGACTCCGTGAATTGGGGCAAATACGCCGTATACATTGACACAACAAACGACGCCAATGGCGCCAGCACTGACGCCTGGGGTCGCAATGTGGTGGTAGATGGCCCCCATAAACCTGAATACGCGCTTTATACATTTGTAGATCAACTGCCTTACGGCCCCGAAGACACTCAGCTTTGGGCCTGGGACGGCGATAGCTGGAATCAAACTGGCGGCGCAAATGAGGCCGCGCTCCTGTTTGGGTCAGCCAGCAGGGTCGAATGGGCGGTAGAGAAGAACCGTCTGGGCAACCCCGGAACCATTTGGCTGGAGGTCTGGTCCACCGGCAACGGCACCACAGACAACGCACAAGATACGATCAATGACCCGCCAGATGACTGGAATGCCAGCGATTGGCTTACCACTGCCATTCTGAGCAATTCCACCCGATTCCCGCCCAGCGAGGAGCCGCCGCAAGCCGGCCATGATGATACCGTCTGGTGGAATGAATTGGGGCACAACAGCCGCGATACGCTCTACCGCACTCCGGGTGGGCCGGTCGTCGCCGGCACGCCGGTAACCCTCAGGCTGCGCGCAGCTCAGGGAGACCTAACGGAAGCAAAAGTGCGCGTTTGGAATGACCGTCTCAACCAGCAGACACTGCTGCCGATGAGCATTGCGTACAGCGACGGCACCTATGACTGGTGGCAGGCCGTGCTTCCTGCCAGCAGCGATCCGACCGTCTTGTGGTATCGCTTCATTGCCATCGATGGCAGCGACAGCGATTATTATGAAGATGACCAGGCCCGTACCATGGGTTGGGGTCAGCCTTTTGATGAAAGCCCCGATTATTCATATCAAATTACGGTCTATGACCCGGCATTTCAAACCCCCGATTGGATTAAAAACGCGGTGGTCTACCAGGTTTTCCCCGACCGCTTCCGCGACGGCGACAGCACCAATGACAAACCCGCCGGCAGCTTTTTCTATGACGAAGAGGGCGGCACGGTTTATCGATCATTAACTCAGAACTGGAATGAAGCCGTGTGCGACCCCCGAGAAACCGGCGAATGCGCCGGCACATACAGCAAAAACTTCTATGGCGGCGACTTGCAAGGCCTGATCGATAAGCTGGACTATCTGCAGAGTTTGGGCATCACCACCGTTTACCTCAACCCGATCTTTGACTCTCCGTCCAACCACGGCTACGATACTACCGACTACATGAGCATCAATCCCATTTTTGGGGATGCAGATTTGTTCAACACGCTGACCGAAGAACTTGCCACCCGAAACATGCATCTCATCCTGGATGGTGTATTCAACCACACGTCTTCAGACAGCCTTTATTTTGACCGTTACAGCCGCTATGATGCGCTGGGTGCCTGCGAAAGTCCAGATTCCCCATACCGTGAGTGGTATACCTTTCACGACGTTCCCGCCGGCAGCGGGCCTTGCGTCGGCAGTGACGGTACCGCTGGCGGTGCTACCTATGATTCCTGGTGGGGGTACGACAGCCTGCCCAAACTTAATTCCACCAACTCCGAAGTTCGGGCGCTCATTTGGGATAATTCTTCCAATCCCACCGCAACAGTGGCCGGCAGCTATATGCAAAGCGCTGACGGCTGGCGCCTGGACGTGGGCGGAGACGTGGACCCGGGAACAGTCGGCGACCCCACCAATGATTACTGGGAGGGCTTCCGCCGCACCGTAAAAACCGTCAACCCGCGTGCGTATATCGCTGGAGAAGAATGGGGGATTGCCAACTCGTGGCTATTGGGCGGCGAATGGGACGCGGTGATGAATTATCAGTTCAGCTCAGCCGTGCTCTCCCTTTGGCGTGATGAGCCCTTCACCGATAACGACCACTCGGCTGGCTCTTCCGCGGGGGAATTGACGCCGCTTAGCCCAACTCAGTTCGATGAACGCATCCAAAACCTGATGGAGCGCTACAACCCGGAAAGCCTCCAGGCGATGCTCAACCTGTTCGACAGTCACGATACCAGTCGCGTGCTGTTCATGCTTGACCATAACGCTGACCAGGCGGACCCTACGCTTTACGCCAACCCAAATTACGACTGGTCAGACGCGATCAACCGCCTGAAGGGTGCGGCTGCCATTCAAATGACCATGCCGGGAGCTCCCACCATCTATTACGGTGATGAAGTGGGCCTGGTGGGCCCGATGGCTTACGCTGCTGGAAAGTGGGAAGATGATCCCTATAACCGCCAGCCCTTCCCCTGGCTGGACGAGAGCGGTACACCCTTCTACAGCCACTTGCAAAGCCAAACCGCACAGGATGAAATCTATGATTACTATGCCACGCTCACCGCTGCCCGCGCTGACCATGCAGCTCTGCGCACGGGCAGCTACCACACCCTGCTGAGCTCGGATGAATACGGCTATTACGCTTACCTCAGGCTCATTCCCGGAGAAGACGCTGCGGTCGTGTTGGTGAACCGCGACAGTATAGCTCATCAGGTGACACTGGATGTCAGCGGACTGCTTCCCCATGGAGCCACTTTCAGGGATGTCTTTACCGAGCAGCTCTATACCATTCCGCCGGTTCATACTGCGCTTGAGTGGGTAGCTGTGCCAGCCAATGGCGTGACCGTGTTGGTTTTGAACGATGAAACCTTGACCGCCCCGCCAGAAACCGTGACCGGCCTGGAAGTGCACGATGCCAACCCTGGAACGATCTATCTGGATTGGCCCGACGCATCCGGCGCCAATCAGTATCAGGTCTTTCGCAGTTACTTGACCGGCGGAGGCTACGAAAAAATCGATACGAGTAATACATCAGATTACACAGATACTGAGGTTACGGTCGGAACACGTTATTACTACATCGTCATCGCGTACAATACGACTACCGGCCTGGTTTCAGGGCCTTCCAACGAAGTGAATGCCTTGCCGGCTTATGCCATCGGGTGGGCAAATTTGCAGTGGCCTGCCACTATTACTCATACCATTGGGGTGACGCCCACCGAAAATATCTACGGCCAGGTGTGGATTGACGGAGTGACCCTGCACCCGGGCCAGACGCCAACACTTTTTGCCCAAGTTGGTTATGGCCCAGACGGTTCGGAGCCGCTTGACAACCCGGCCTGGGTCTGGTCAGACGCGGTTTATAACACCGACTCGGGCGAAAATGACGAATTTATGGGCACGCTTCTGCCCGAAGCAATTGGGACCTTCGATTACGCTTATCGCTACACCACGAACGGCGGCCTGAGCTGGACCTACGCCGACAAGGACGGTACCAACAATGGTTACGCCGCTGACCAGGCTGGTTCGCTGACCGTTTTGCCTTCCACCGACACCACCCCACCCAGCGCGCCGATCCTAAGCCTGACCAACTGGTCCGCCTCCTTCATCGACCTGGAGTGGGTAGCGGCAACAGACGAAACCGCCCTCCATGCCTATGACCTCTACCGTTCTACTGACGGGGTCGCGTTTACCCGACTGGTGCGCTTGCCCGCCTCGGAGCTCAGCTTCAGAGACACTTCAGTTGAAAGCGCCCTCACCTACTATTACTACATGCTCGCTGTCGATACCAGCTTTAATTTCAGCCAACCTTCCAACACTGTCAATCATGCAGCTGAACCCAAGATGGTTACCGTCAACTTTGCCATCAGCGTGCCAGAATTTACGCCGCCAACGGTCTACCTGACGCGGGTCATCAATGCCGACGGGACGGTTGGGGATTGGAACCCGGCCGGCACAGCCCTCAGCCCGGAAAATGCCACCCTCTGGACCGGTTCCGTTAGTTTGCTCGACGGTACGACATTCGAGTTTAAATTTGCCCGGGGCAGCTGGGATACGGTCATGAAGGGCTTGGACGGAAATGAAGAATTGGCCAACCTTTCGCTGATTGCCGATTATGGTGAAAATGGCACCCAAACGTTCGAATACACCGTATTAAACTGGCGCGATCCGCTGGTAACGGAAGTTCAACCACTGGATGGAGCCATCGACCTTCCCTTCGAGACTGCCCTGAGCGTGACCTGGAGCCAAGCCATGCCTGCCGATGCCTGCCCGGTCCTGCAGGATGCCAGCATGCAGCCAGTCGGCGGCAGCTGCAGCTACGACGAACTGACCTTTACCCATACCTTTACACCGACCGAACCTCTGACGGGCCTGACACTCTACAGTGCAGCGGCAGCGGGGATGGTAGACGTCAATGGCGATGCCCAGCAAGTGCCCTACAGCTGGTCCTTCACGACCCTCGGGTATTGGAGCTGGCTGCCGTTGATCTTCAGGTAATCTTTTAGATAGGGCTCAAACGGAGCGGCGAGAAACCGCTCCGTTTTTTTATGCGATCGGGCTTACGGCGCAATGCCACGCGAATAGAGCAGAGCCATCCCCCCAAAATAAACCAAAATCAGGATAAGCGCATCCAATTCAATGAATAAAAACTTGCGCTCCAATCTGGCCAACGTTCCGATCAGCCCAAAGACGGTCATCAGCAGCCCCATCGTGGCGATCAAAAGAAAAGAAGGGTCAATAGCGCTGAAGAATCGGCCCCCCACCATAAAAATATCAGCCAGGCCCAATGAAAACATGTTGAACATGTTGCTGCCAAAAAGGTTGCCGATCGCCAAATCATCTGCACCGGCCCGCGCTGCCGTCACGGTAGTGACCATTTCGGGCAGCGAGGTAATGAAGGCAACCAGTGTAGAGCCAATAAATGTTGCACCCAGCCCGGTTATCTCGGCAATCTGGCCACTGCTGGCGACCATCCGCGGGGTGACCAAGACCAGCAGTAAGGTCGCTGCCGCAAACCAGAGCACAGCCGTTTTGAGCGAAGGCAGGTTTTCGGGCAATTCGGTCTGTACAGAGCCATCTGCTGAGGCTTGCAAGCTGGAGGGCTGTCGGCTTTGCCGGCGCAACACCGACATGGCGAAAAAGTAAGCAGCCAGCATGGCAATACCATCCAACCCAAGCGTGAGCGAACCCAAATGCAGGCTGTAGGGCAAGTTTGCCACCAGGAAGAAAATGGCCAGGCTCATCAGCAATACCGTCAGAGAGCCGGCCAATGCATGCTTTTCGGCGGTTTTGCGCCCCAGCCGGCGGCGGGTGTGCATCATATCTAACACTGCCAGCAGAAGCATGTTAAACATATTGCTGCCAAAGAGGTTGCCAGCTGCCAGGTCTGGTAAGCCGGAGCGAACCGCTGAAATGGTGGTCAAAAGCTCAGGCAGTGAGGTTGCTGTTGCCAGAAGCAGCGTACCCGCAAACATCCCTCCCAAGGGAGTACGCAGGCCGATCACATCGCCATACCTGGCCAGCTGAAAAGAGGCAAAGGTGATCAGCGCAGCGCTGATAAAAAATTCGAGCCACACCATCTCATTCACCGGCGCCGAAGATACCGCCCTTGACCAGCTGAAGCGGCCAGGCAGTAAAAATGCCGGTATCCGCTGAACACAGGTCCCCAATCAAGGTTTCTGTGGCAGCCAGGCAGGCATGAATGAGTTCTTCATCTTCCACCACAGCCAAAAGGGTCAGGTGGCTCTCTTCTTGCGGCGTGTAAAAGTCCGCCAAAAAGCGCATTGGCAGGTGCTTACGTTTCATGCGCTGCAAGCCTGTGCTTTCCAGGATGGTCACCCCCCGTACACCGGCATTTTCCCATGCCTCCAGCACTTCCATCAGTCTTTCAGGGTTATCCAAAACGAACAGAATCATGTACATATCAGCCTCCTCAACTTTTAGCGGTTTGGATTTGCCCGTCTGCAATGCAGAAACCGCTCGATTCCCCTTTTGGCAATATTGTACCAGAATGGAATTTCAGGTTTTTGCCTGTGGTAAGATACTGCCGAAGCATTTGGAATGAAAGGAGCAAGTTTCATGACCTCTGATTCAATTGAGCAGCCGCGTAAATCTCCCGGGTTTTTTATCCTGGTACGTCACGGAGAAACACCTGCCAATGTTGGCAATACTTTTCGCGGACGGACGGATTCACCCCTGAATGAGAATGGAAAGGCGCAAGCCGAGGCTGTAGCCGCGCGGATTGCCCGCGAATGGCAGCCAAAAGCAGTCTATGCCAGCCCGGTTTATCGGGCAATGCAAACCGCGCAGGCCATTGCAGAACGCTGCGCTTTGACTGTCACGGCGCACCCCGGGCTGATAGACATTGATTTTGGCGAATGGACCGGCCTCCCGATGGACGAGGTCAGCCGGCGTTGGCCGGTGGAATTTGATCAATGGATCCACCACCCCGGTCAACTCAAGCTTCCGGGTGGAGAAAGCCTGGGCGTCCTGCGCGAACGGGCTCAAGCGACGATGCAGGAGCTGGCCGCGCGCCATGCGGGTGAAAGCGTCGTCCTGGTTGGGCATAATGTCAGCAACCGAGCAATATTGATGGAAACGCTGGGCATTGCGGATGATCAGTTTTGGTATATCGGTCAGGATAACTGTGCAATCAACGTGATCCGTACTGAAATTAATGGGCGCTTTTCTCTGTTGAGCCTCAATGACACCTGTCATTTGCCCAAAGATCACCGGTAGGCAACACGCCCCTCGCGATTAAGAA
>ERZ1645192.613-NODE-613-length-29850-cov-42.338312_pt1 | contig 29850 bp, 24 predicted proteins | sample MGYA00575354_ERZ1645192 | MGnify/ENA primary metagenome ERZ1645192 (study PRJEB40844, sample SAMN11349763) | freshwater sediment metagenome | isolation source: river sediment | host: Sediment | place: India: Faizupur Khadar , New Delhi | collected 2017-02-21 ... | reverse complement strand
AACATGTTCACAGTTTGAACAGCACCTTTGGTCAAAATTAACCATAACTTTAATACACTACTGTCCCAACGTTAATCGAATAAAGTCAGCTGGTTGCCGGGTATGACCTCTGAATCTTGGCAGTTCGCCTCTGGTAGAGCCTTTAGAATGGGCATTTTCTCGAAGAGCATGACGCTTAAAATCTGTAAAATAGTGTAGAGGCTGCTGTCGATATCCAGCGTTTTCTTGACGATTGCCACAAGCACATACACGGAGATGGCGATCCAGATCTGAGTCTTCACGGCATTCTCGGTGGTGCCATAGAAAGCTTTTATCCTTAGATGCTGCTTGATCCATTTGAAGAACAGTTCGATCTGCCAGCGGCACCGGTAGAGTTCGGCAATAGTCAATGCCGGAAGGGTGAAGTTGTTGGTCAGGAATACAAGACGCCTGTTGGTACCCTTGTCGAAGAAGCGTATCCGCCGAAGCTTTTCCGGATAATCCTTCCGGGCATAAAAGTTCCTGGTTGTAATGGTCTGGTCGCACTGCACCCCGGAAACCTTGTCGACTGGCTGAGAGTAGATGCGTCTGAAGCGGAAGTTGTCTTTGGCCCTGATGACGAAGAAGGCCCCTGCCTGATGAATCGCATGAAGCCTGGTAAAGTCGGTATATCCACGATCCATGATGTAGATGGCCCCTGCCTCTATGATGAGCTGATCGAGGATATTCACCTCGTGCACCTTGCCATGGGTGACAATCACTACGGTGGGAATGCTTCCCCGGAGATCCAGAAGGGTATGGAGCTTGACTGCCCCTTTGTGCTTTCTGAATTCCGCCCAGGGAAAGAGTGACAGGCAGAGATCGATGACGGTCGCATCCAATGCATACACGGTCTGATCCATCTCCACGCCGAAGGACTCGCCGGTATAGAGCGTTCTCGCTTGTGCTATCAGGATCTGGGCAAAGTCGGCATAGATCCTCCAGTCCCTCACAGAATTGGCATTGGCCAGAGTGTTCCTTGATACCTTCCCCCGGATGCCCAGATGATACAGCTTGCCTTGTGCCGCTCGCAGACATGCCTGGATATCCCGCAGGCTTTCCCGATAGGTGAGCTGAGCAAATGCCATGCAGAGATACTGATCCCAGCAGGAGAAACTCTTGATCTTGTAGTTGCCATTGTAGCGTTTTACGCACTGGCGAAAATCGTGGACGGGTATGAAGTCCATCAATTGGGAGAACAGGGTACGACCAGAGTTCATGAGCCATCTCCTTCTGCAGGTATGCAGAAGTATGGCCATCTCCAGAAAATATTTTCAAATCGATTACAACCATTTCTCCCCGCTAAGCCCTATCAGGCCTCGGTCTACAGACTTTTACCATTTAAACGTTGGGACAGTAGTGACTTTAATAGATTCATAACTGGTTGCATCATGCATTTAGCTGGGTCCGTTAAGATGGTGAGAAGCAAGGCTTCCATTTCATACAATCTTATGGCACAGAAACTATTCAAGTAATAATTATGAGGACCGGTAAGGATATATGAGTTGTAATTAGTAGGGTGTTCCCCCTATTATAAAGGGCAGAGGTGAAACATGTCCGAGGCTGAAAAGAAGAAGCTCATAGCAGATATGCGAGCATATTCAAAAAAGATCGCATCTTCTGATTCCGATGCCAAAAAATTATTGGCTAAGACGGGAATGTATACGCGCAACGGGAAACTAAAATCTGAATATAAGTAATGTATTCCAAGATGCATCACCGGGTCTTGGCCTTCCATGGCTGTGACCGAGCAGTAGGCGAAAAAGTCCTTTCTGGCCTAACCGAATTACACTTCAGCAAGAATGATTATGATTGGTTGGGAAATGGCATCTATTTTTGGGAGAACGACCCTGGGCGTGCTTTGCATTATGCTACATTACTTAGAAAAAATCCCGAAAGATCGCACACCAAAGTTAAGTATCCTTTTGTTATTGGTGCAATCATAGATTTAGGTTATTGCTTAGATCTTCTTGAAAATTCTTCACTCGAAATCCTAAAACAGGGCTATGAACTCTTGTGTGCGACTAACGCAGATCTTCCTCAAAATAAATCTACAGGAAAAGAGAAAGACTTATTGCTGCGGAATCTTGATTGTGCAGTCATCCAAACCGTACACGCCTTTAAATCAATTCAAAAGGAACAATCATTTGATTCAGTGCGGGGAGCATTCTGGGAAGGAAAGGATTTGTACCCCAATGCTGGGTTTAAGGAGAAAACGCACATACAAATTTGCGTTAGAAACCATAACTGCATAAAGGGATATTTTAGACCCAGGAATCTTAATCCAAACTATGACAGGGTTTAAATTAGAGATATTATTTCTTTTCCCATCTTGACTTAGCCGCCTTCTGCGCTATCTCCTTGCGCCTCTCTGGGGATAACTTCTCCTTCCTTGCCTTGACGCCCCTCAATCCCCCGAGGCGCCCAAGGGCAACAGCGGCAGGATTCTTCACCCTCTCCGGCTTCTGTTCTTCATTGGGCTTCTCTCCCGTGGCCTCCTGCATGATCTGGGAGGCTAGTGTATTGATATCCCGCGGGCGTTTCTTCTTCTTGTCAGTCATGGATAGGTAGTAACATGACCGCTCAAGCATTTCAGTGGGGCACCATTTCAAACTGACCCACTAACTCTTTCTTTCACCTCTTGACAAACCAAGACGACCGGTCTAATTATCAATAAAATGTCACGGGACCGGCAGATGCGGGAAGACACGAAAACCAGGCTCATCAAGGCGGGTGCCGATATCATGCACCTGAAGGGCTACCACAACACGGGCGTGAAGGAGATCCTCGACCGGGCAGACATACCCAAGGGGTCGTTCTACAACTTCTTCAGGAGCAAGGAGGATTTCGGCCTGCAGGTGGTCGACCACTACGTCGGGTTCTTCTTCGAGCTCTTCAACCGGTACCTCTCCGACGCCTCCCGGCCGCCCCTGGAGAGGATCAGGCTCCTGTTCCTGGGGTTCATGGACTTCTTTAAGACCACGGACTACACCCTGGGGTGCCCCATCGGGAACTTCGCCCAGGAGCTGGGCGACGTCAGCCCCGTGTTCCGGGAGAAGCTCAGATCGTGCTTCGACGCCATGTCCGGGCAGTTCGCCTCCGTGCTGGAGGAGGCCCGAAATGACGGCTCACTGCCCCGGGCCCTGGACGTTCAGGAAACGGCGGACTTCATCGTGTCGAGCTGGGAGGGGGCGCTGGTGCTCATGAAGGTCATGAAAAGCACCGCCCCCCTGGAAACCCACCTGAAGTACGTCTTCGACTTCATCCTGAAGATGCGGAAAGAATGAGTCTCGACGGCAGCCGGTCAGCCCTATCGGAAACAGGGGAAGGGACCGGGCTTTAAAAAGCAGTGCATTCGATTCCCCGAAAAAGGAGTATGCATGGACAAAGAGGCACTCTACGAGAAACTTGCACGGCACCTTGACCAGGGCATGGTTGGCGCGCCCCTGTCGCCCTCGCTCATGGGCATCCTCGAGATCATGTTCACCGAGGAGGAGGCGGAGATTGCCTGCAGGCTCCCCCTCGAGAACAAGACCCTCCCCGAGCTCCAGGCGCTGATGCCGGACAGGGCCGAAACCCTGGAAGTGGCCCTGGCGGGCATGGCCAGGAACGGCACCGTGTACACCGGCCAGAAGCCGGGCAGGGAGCGGAAGTACCGCCTCCTGCCCACGGTGGTGGGCTTCGCCGAAGCTCCCTACTGGGCCGGGCTGGACACGGAGAAGGCCCGCCGGCTTGCCCCCCTGTGGATCAGGTACCGGAACGAGGGTTTCGGCAGCGAACTCGCCCGGGGGGTGCCCACGGTGCGCGTCATCCCCATCGATCACGCCCTGGGCAAGAAGTCGGAGATCCTCCCCTTCGACAAGCTCAGGGAGCAGATGGGTGCCTTGTCCTTTTTTGCCGTGAGCAAATGCCCCTGCCGGCAGATGATGGCCTACGTGGGCAAGGGGTGCGGGCACTCCCTGGAGAACTGTCTTCACTTCGGCGACATGGGCCGCTACGTCGTGGAGCAGGGCATGGGCCGGGAGATCTCCCGGGACGAGGCGATCGCGATACTGGAGGAGGCGGACCGGGAAGGCCTGGTCCACGCGGTGGAGAACCTCAGCGGCTACCTGTCCATGATCTGCAACTGCTGCGCGTGCTGCTGCGTGTTCCTCCAGACCCAGAGGCTGCTCAGCCTGAAGATGATATCCTCCTCGAGCTACGCGGCGAGCGTCGATGCGGAAGCCTGCATCGGCTGCGGCACCTGCGAGGGGCGCTGCCCCGTGGAGGCCATTGCGGTGGGCGAGGGTCAGAAGGCCGGGGTCGACCGGGCGAAGTGCATCGGCTGCGGGGTCTGCACGCCCACGTGCCCGGCACAGGCCGTCTCCCTCGCGAGGAGGGAGCAGGTCACGCCCCCGCCCGATGTCGCGGAGTTCTTCACCAGAAGGTACAAGGCCCCCCTGTCTTGAGAAGCGATCGATGGCGGGGGCAGAAGGCGCCGGGTCGTGCATCGTGCCGTTCGCGGAGTAATCCGGCTGCGGCATGACCCGCCAAGAAAGCCGGGTCCGGCCTCGAGCACGAGGTTGGCCGCGAAGGTGGAAGCGGCGAGCTTGACGCATGGCCCGCCCGAAAGCGGGGCCCGGCCTCGTGCGCTAGGGGTTCGTCACCGGCTGCTCGTCGCGCAGGATCTTCCAGAACAGGTAGTCCATGCCGCCGGCGGCGACCTTCGGGGTTTCACTTTCCTGTTTTTCCGGCACTTTCGCTTCTAGGCGCTGTGCGGCGATCTTGTTTATCCGCCACTCGAGGGGCTGGTAGAGGTTGTGGGACGTGGCCAGGTAGAACAGCCTGCCCGTGGCCGCTAAAGAAACGAGGGAGACGAAGAGGAGCAGCAGGTTTCTCTTCAGTGACTGCTTCCTGGGCAGGGACTTCCTTTTCCTGGTTTTCGGCGCTCGAGCTCTCATACGATACCCCCCCCTGACGGAACAATGGATTGCAGGCTGTTACCCTCGAGGAGATCCTCCATGGCCTTCACGATCGTGGCGATGACCCTGTCGATCTCCCTGTCCAGGTGTTTCCTCACACCGGCTGAAGACTCTCCCGCACCCGTGAGCAGGGAGTCGAGGTAATAGGAAAGCTGGCCCTGGAGCTGGTGCACGGCCAGGAACGTTTCCTTTTTGCCAAAAAGCGAGGGCTCCCGGCAGAGGAACTCCAGGTCGCCCGCGTGGAACCCCAGGGACTGGTCTGCCGCGGGGGCCTCGTGTGAGCCTGATCCCCGGAGAGCGGCGAGCCCGGCATGGAGCGCGTGCAGGGTTTCGGCGACGCTCTTGAGGCGGCCGATGGTCCGCGCCAGCCGGTGCATGCGGAGCTCGGCGCCGGACTCCGCACCCTCCGCCACGGGCCGGCCCTGCAGCGAAAACACCAGCCTCACGTGCCGGGCCTTGAGGTCGTCCCGGGCGAAGAGCGCGCGCAGGCCGCCCAGCACCATCTTCAGCTCCCGCACGTTGCCCGGCCAGGGATAGCGGGTGAGTTCGTCGAGGATGTCGTCCGGCAGTTCGGCCTTCTCGTCCCGGGCGATCTCCTTCCAGATCTTCCGGGCGATCAGCGGGATGTCTTCGGGGATGTCCCGCAGGGAAGGGGTGCGGATGATGAGACCGGAGAGCAGGGAGAAAAGGTCTTCCCGGAACTGGCCCTGCCGCACGAGGGAATACAGATTGCGGTTCGTGGAGGACAGGATCCGCGCGCTCACCGCAACGGCCTTCGACCCGCCCACCGGGGTTATGAGCCCGTCCTGGAGGGCGTGGAGGACGCCGGCCTGGTTCGCCCCGTCGAGCTCGCCGATCTCGTCCAGGAACAGGGTCCCGTCGCCGGCGCACTCCCACTTGCCGACCTTCCTTCGCAGGGCCCCGGGCCAGGCGCCGCGCGCGTGGCCGAAGAGCTCTGACGGGAAGAGCGGCCCGGGCGTCGCTCCGCACCCGACGTACACGGGGGCGGGCCCCTTCCGGCCGCTCAGCCGGTGGATCTCCCGGGCCACGAGGTCCTTCCCGGTCCCGGCTGCGCCGAGGATCAGCACCGGGAGGTCGACTTCGGCGGCGCGCAGGATCATCTGCCGCACGAACCGGATCTCCGGGGACATCCCGAGGAGGTTTCCTTCCAGGTCAGAAGGCGCACCGGCATGCTCGAGCCGGTGGGCCGGAACCGGGGCGAAGGGCGCCGGGCGCCCCCGAAACGCGAAACCTTCATCCGCCTGCTCGCGGCCGGTTGTCCGAGGCCTGCGGGCAGGGTGCGCCTCCGCCATGCCCTGCATCTCCTCGAAGAAGGTGTCCCTGATGCCGACGATGTAGAGGTTCTTCTCGCCCGACTCCCGGGCCCGCGACAGGAGGTCGCGGATGCTCCTGAAGATCTGGCGGGTGTCCTCGTAGTTGCCGTCGATCAGCGGGATTCCCTTTTTCTTCATGCCGAGGAGGTACGCCGAGAGGCCTTTCCTGCTGTCCTTCACCTTACGGTCGATGACCGCGGCGCAGCCCGACCTGATGACGGGCAGGTCGCTCTGCCGCACGAGGTACGCGGAGGGCTTCTTCAGGGCGTTGATCCACAGCGGGTCCTTCAGGTTCTCGACGGAGAAGTCGGCATGCACGGGGTTCGCTCCGGGTGAGATGTCGAACACTTTGAGACCTCGGATCATGCACGCCGCTCCCAATACAGGTCAATGAATCTCAGATAACGTAAATCATCATCGAAATCAACAATAAAATATACTAATGAAAATTAAAACAGATAGAGATAGATTCTTAATATCAATTGATAGCCATAGAAACAGGTCAGATGGAAAATAAGACAATGAGTAGAGATAGCGACAGTAAAGAAAACACGATCACGTGTAAATAACATTGGATGACAGTTATAAACAATACTAATCTCGACTAATAAGAGTAGACTCAACAGTTCGGAAACGATGGGGCGCCTGTCCCGAAGGGTCATCGCAGGCGGCACGTTGCAGAGAGTGCGTTCGGCCTGACCGGGAGAGGGGTCGTGCTGCCGGAGGATGAGGGCGGAGGGGAAAAAGCCGGCGGCAGGGGGAAGGCTAGGGCATGCCGCCCCGGTACAGGCCCGGTTCGAAAGGGGCCCTGCGGGCGGGGCAGCTTTCCCGCGGGCACAGGGAGCAGTTCACGAAGCCCTTCTCCGAGAGGAACTGGATGCCCGACACCGACTTCAGCGGGCGAAGCACCATCCGGTCGTTCAGGCTCACCCCGATGGCCGGGGCGCAGCTCCCCAGGACCGAGAAGAGCGGGGCCTGCCCGGACAGGGGCCAGTCTTCAAGGGACCCCGGGTTCATGGTCGAGAGCCGCGCCCCTTCGCCGAGCCTGGCCTTGAGATGGCACTCGAGGAAGCTCACGGCGCATCCGAGGGCCATGAGCATGATGGAGTCTGCCCAGAAGGAGTGCAGCGTGCTTTTCCGTTCCCTGGCCCACGCCTCGAGCTCCGTCCCGCACGTGGCCGCGAAAGGGAAGGCCAGGCCCGAGCCCGCCAGGTTGCCGTGCAAGACCCTGCTCGTGAACTGAACGCCGCCCACCTCCACCGCATTTTCGCCGGACGGCTTGACGTCGCACACCGCGAAGGCCGCCTTGGGCCGCGCCAGAATACGCGCTTCACGGAGCATGGCGAGGAGTGAGGCTTCGGTGCGCGAGCCGGGCCGGGCCTTCAGGAGCGCCGCGAGGCTTTTCCCCTCGATCCCGAAAGGGATGTCGTCGAGTATGACCTTTTCCATGGACTCCCCTCCCTTCACGCCGGGAACTCGAGGGACCGGAGGAAGAGGTCCTGGAAGCCGGGCCGGGCCGAGAGGGAGATTTCCCGGGTCCTGTCCCTGCACGCGGCGGCACGGGCGATGAAGCCGGGGTCGATGCAGGCCCTCGCCGCGGCCTGAAGACTCGTGTTGCCCAGGAACTCCATGCGGGCGCCGGGAAAGCCGGGGATGAACCCGAGCCTGCGGAAGCGGTCCAGGTCGAGGTGCTCGCCGAAGGCCCCGGCCACGAGGACGCGTTCGATGTCTTCAGGCTCGCGGCCGGCTTCCTCGAGCAGGAGCAGGGACGCGGCCAGGGACGCCCCCTTGGCGAGCTGGAGGCTGCGGACGTCCTTCTGGGTGAGCCTGATCCTGCCCCAGAGCCCAATGTGGCGCCCCCCCTTGTCCTGCTCCAGGGTCAGAGGCGCTGGGAGCGGAGGTCCGCCCGGGCCCGAGGAGAATGCGCCGCCAGGCTTTATGACGCCCTTCTCGAGGAGGATGGCGGACAGGTCCACCAGGGCGGTGCCGGCGATGCCCCGGGGCTCGCCCTGGCCGATCATGCGGAATTCGAGGCCGGCGGTTCCTTCCAGGACGCGGGTGATCGCCCCATGGTCGGCGGTCATGCCCCAGGAGACGCTCATGCCTTCGAGGGCAGGGCCCATGGCGCAGGACGTTGCGAACGCCCTCCCGTGCCCGTCCAGCACGAAGAGCTCGCCGTTGGTGCCCAGGTCTATGAAGAAGGCGTTCTTTTCGATGCCCTGCCCGGCGCACAGGGCGAGGGCGCCCACGAGGTCGGCCCCGGTGAAGGCCCCGAGCACGGGCAGGGCTTCCGCCGCGGCCGAACCGATGCAGGCCAGGCCAAGGTCCCGGGCGGGGAGGGCGGGAAGATCCCTGACTCGAAGGGGATAGGGTGCGGCGCCCAAGGGGATGACGTCGATGCCGTAGAGCAGGAAAAGCATGGTCGTGTTGCCCGAGAACACGACCCGTTCGATCCGCTCCCCTTCTATGGACATGGCCCGGAGCGCTTTTTCGATGCGGATGGAGAGGGCTTCCCGGAGAAGTTTCTGCAGGGACCGGAGCTTCGATCTGTCCCTTGCGGCGGCGATGCGCGAGATGACGTCGTGGCCGTGCCTGCGCTGGGGGTTGAGAAAGGACGCGATTTCGAAGGAGGCGCCCCGGGTGATGTCCGCCAGGGAAACCCTGACGGTGGTGGTGCCGATGTCGACGGCCAGGGAAAGGGCGCTGGAGCCGGGCACCGCGGGCAGGGCGACGGGCCCTTCCAGTAGTGCCTGCCCGGCGCGGACGGTGATGTCACGGGTGAGGGGTGTCCGGCAGGCGATCACCTCTTCGGGGATCTGCCCCACGGCGACCGTGCACCTGCCGCAGATGCCCTTGCCCCCGCAGGATGTTTCCAGGGGGACGCCCATGTCGAGCAGGGCGTCCGAGAGGAGCGTGCCCCAGGGGAACATCTGCCTGGCGCCGGAGGGGAGAAGGGTAACGGTGTGGAGGCTCACGGGTCTGCCCTTCTCGCTGCGTCCGCGTGTTCCGGGGCCCTCAGGGCCGGGCGGTGTAGCCGTTGAAGATCCGCAGCGCGTCGATGGCGGTCTCGCCGTAGGCGTCCGCACCCATCTCCTCGCAGAGCCCCCGGGAGGTGCAGGCCCCGCCGATGACGATCCTCACCCGGTCCCGGATCCCCGCGGCGCTGCAGGCGTCCACCACGCCCCTGATGCTGTCCACCATGGTGGTGAGCAGGGCGGACAGGCCGATGAGCCCCGCGCCGGAGCTCCGGGCGGCACCCACGATCCGGTCGGCGGGCACGTCCACGCCCAGGTCGATGACCTCGTAGCCGTTGGCGGACAGGATCATGCCCACGATGTTCTTCCCGATCTCGTGGATGTCGCCCGCCACCGTGGCGAGGATGACCTTCCCCCTGCCGGGATTGCCCGTTTCGCTCATCCTCTCCTTCAGGACGGGCATGGCCTCCTTCACCACCTCGCCCGCCATGATGAGGTCGGCCAGGAAGTACTCGCCCTCCTCGAACTTTCTGCCCACGATCTCCAGGCCGGCTGTGATGCCGTCCTGGAAAATCTCTTCGGGGGAAGCGCCCTCGTCGAGGCACGCGCGCACGAGCCCCGTGACTCCATCGAGGTCCAGCTCGTCGACGGCCTTCCGCACCGCCAGGATGGATTCTTTCATGGCCTCTCCTCCTTCTCGCCGGGCAGGGGGTACCAGCCGTACTCGAGGGCCGCTGCCAGCATGGTCTTGAGCTTGTCCGCGGGGATGCTGCTCAGGCTGTGCACGGGGGCGAGGATGAACCTGCCCCCCGGGGCCAGCACCCGCATGAGCTTTCTCACCTCTTCCCGGACCTCCGTGTCCCGGGAGCGGTCAGTGAGGAGGTAGTCCACCCCGACGCCCCCCACGATGGTCACCTGGTCCCCGTGGAGCTCCTTCTCCCTGAAGATGTCCACGTTCGAGGTATTCTCGTAGGCGTGGAGGCCGTCGACCCCCCAGGAGATGAAGGTGTCGAAGAGCTTCGTGTTGTCGCCGCAGGAGTGGAGCACGTACTTCGCACCCCGGTCGTGCACGGCCCTGATGATGCGGCGGTAGGACGGCCCGAAGAGCTCGTCGACGAGCTTCGGGTTCATGATGGGGCCGGACTTGAAGGCAAAGTCGTCCGTCTGGATGATCACGGGCACGCCCGCGTCGAGCATGGCCATGTTGGTTTTCAGGCAGAGCTCCTCGTTGAACCCGATGAAACGCTGTACGAGGTCCTTTTCGCGCCTGATCCAGACGGGCATCTTTTCGAAGCCCACGGCCCAGAGCAGGGACTCCTGTATGCCGTAGGCCGAGGCCTGGCCGAACAGGCAGGTGCGCTCTCCGTATTTCGACACGATCTTTTTGAAGAACGCGTACGACCGGTGCGCCAGCTCGTCGATGTCGGGCCAGTGGGGCCAGGACAGGAAATCATCGCGGCTCTTGAAGGCCGGGCCCCGGTACATGTAGGTCATGGAGCCGAACCCGTCGGGCTGGAGGTTGAAGAGCGACCCCGTGAACCTCGCCATGGTTTTCGAGTCGAGCACCACGAAGGTCTCGTCCAGGATGGCCCACACCGCGTCGAACCCGAGCTCCACCTGGGCCCGGATGCGCTTTTCCAGCGCGCGGTTCAGCTCGGCCTGAAAGAGGTTCCGGGTGAGCTTCTGCCCCCATCTGTCCAGGACGAACCGGGCGACGGGATTGTTCAGGAGCTTTTCCTGGGGGATGAGGGGCTTGCCCAGCACCTCGTTGAACGTCCGGTCCTCCACCATGGCGCAGAACACGGGCACCCGGTCCACGGGCTTTCCTTCCATGGTCCTGAAAACGCGCTCGGTGGGGTTCATGGGCGGGACCCTCCGGGGAAAAGGGCCCGGCCCAGCTCGCGGATGAACGGGCCCTCGGTGCCGCAGCAGCCGCCGATGAAGTTCGCGCCGGCGCCCACGAGCCCGGGCGCGAAGGAAGCGAACTGCGATGCGGTGGTCCGGTAAACGGCCTGCCCGCCAACGCGTTCGGGAAGGCCGGCGTTCGGTTTCATCCACAGGGGCAGGGAGGTGGCTGCGCGCATGCGGCGGCAGATGGGGATGAAGCCCTCGATCCCCTGGCCGCAGTTGGCGCCCACGCCGTCCACCCCGATGGCGGACAGGGCCTCCACGGCCTGCTCGGGTGTGGTGCCCGTCATGGTGCGGTCTTTTGCCTTCCCCGCGTCGAAGACCAGGCAGGCGATGACGGGCAGACCGGTGGACTTTGCCGCGGCCGCGGCGATGAGGGCCTCCTCGAGATCCATCATGGTCTCCACCACGATGGCGTCGGGCCCGGCGTCCGCGAGGGCCGACGCCTGCTCCTCGAAGGCCCGCCTGAGACCGTCCGGGGTGACCTGCCTGGCGGCGAGCATCCTGCCGCTCGGGCCCAGTGACGCGAAGACGTGCGCCCTGCCCCCGGCGGCCCTCCGGGATATCTCGACGCCGGCGCGGTTGATGGGTGCGACCCGGTCTTCGAGGCCGAACCTGGAGAGCACGAAGGCGTTGGCCCCGAAGGTGTTGGTGAGGATGACGGCGCTCCCGGCATCCACGTACTCCCCGGCCACCTCCTCGACCTTGTCCGGGTGGGTCAGGTTCCACGAGTCCGGACACTCGCCGGGCTTCAGCCCGCGCCTCATGATCTGGGTGCCCCACGAACCGTCCGTGAGCACCGGCCCCCCCTTCGCAAGATCGGCGATGAGTCCCTGCATGGATTTTCTTAAACCTCCCCTTCCGGTGCGTCATCAGCTCATCAGAATCGGAACATGGGAAGGAGGATAAAGATTTGATATCCAAGAGTCAAGGAGCGTCTCACCCGGCAGAAGTTCCGCTCCATCGCCTTCGCGCGTGTGCTGGATCTGTGGGCGGCATCATTGGGCTTGACCGGTATGCCATCGCCTGTTCGCGCGTGTGCTGGACATGTGGGTTCAAGATTGGTAAAACGGAGGCCGATAATTGCTCTATGAATGCTGGGCAGGGCATCGGGGAAACCCTTGAGGGGAGGGAATGAGGAACACGATTTCGATCAGGCTTCTTCTGCCCGTGGCGCTTGTGGTCGCGCTTTTCCTCACGGGTTGCGCCACCGGGTGGAGGAACGTGCACCCCTACCGGGGGAAAACCGCTTCATACCGGCCCCAGGCGACCATGACGGTCAAGAAGATGGGCTACACCATCCAGGTGGGCGCCTTCACCAAGGTCGAGAACGCGGCCCGGCTCACGAAAAAGCTCGAGGGCCAGGGCCTCGACGCCTTCTACTTCACCCACCGGGCAGGCCTGTACAAGGTCCGCTTCGGCGACTACCCCACCCTCACGAAGGCCCGGACCGAGGCCATCAGGCTCCGGGAGAAGGGGATGATCAGCGATTACTACGTGGTGAGCCCCAGCCAGTACACCATATCCAACAGCGCCATGCTCGCCCTGGGCGGTGAAGAGCTCAGGGGCGCCATCGTCAGCACCGCGAACACCTACATCGGCCTGCCCTACCAGTGGGGCGGCTGCGCCATAAACGGCCCCGTGGACTGCTCCGGGCTGGTCATGGCGGTCTACCAGCTCAACGGGCTCAGCGTGCCCAGGACCTCGGAAGAACAGTTCCTGAGCGGGGTGCCCATCGACCGGGAAAGCATTCAGAAGGGCGACCTGGTGTTCTTCTCCACGAACGGAGACGGCCGGGTGAGCCACGTGGGCATCTACTCGGGCGACGGGCGGTTCATCCACGCCCCGGGCACCGGCAAGACCATCTGCGAGGAGTCCCTCTCCCGGACCTACTACAGCGAGCGCTTCATCGGCGCCTGCACCTTTCTGCGGTAGCTCATCTGCCGATGCCGAAGTACGTGAAGCCCTGCGCCCGCATCTCCTGGGGGTTGAGGATGTTCCTGCCGTCGAATACCACGGGGGACTTCATGAGGGCCTTCATCCTCCCGAGGTCAGGGCTTTTGAACATGTTCCACTCGGTGATAATGGCCAGCCCGTCCGCCCCGTCGAGCACGCCATAGCTGTCCTGCCCGTCCTGGGCGTAGCGCACGCGGTCTCCCAGGACCCTGCGCGTGTTGTCCATGCCGATGGGGTCGAAGACGTGCACGGAGACCCCCCTGGCCAGGAGGGCCTCGATGATGGCCAGGGCCGGGGCCTCGCGGATGTCGTCGGTCTTGGGCTTGAAGGTGAGCCCCCACACGGCGATCTTGAGCTTCGCCAGGTCGACGTTCAATCCTTCGAAATAGGAGAGGATCTTGCCCGCGAAGTAGGCCATCTGCTTCTGGTTGGCCCGGTGGGCCGCCTGGCAGATCTCCAGGGAGTGTCCCAGCGTGCCCGCCGTGTGGATGAGGGCCTGGACGTCCTTGGGGAAGCAGGAGCCGCCGTAGCCCGGACCGGCGAGGAGGAAGCGCGGCCCGATGCGCGAGTCCGTGCCCATGCCCTCCCGCACCTGGGAGATGTCCGCACCCACCATGTCGCAGAGGATGGCGAGCTCGTTGATGAACGAGACCTTGGTGGCCAGGAATGCGTTCGAGGCGTACTTGGTGAGCTCGGCGCTCCTGATGTCCATGAGCAGGACGGGGTTGTTGGTGGTGCGCACGAAGGGGTCGTAGAGCTCCCGGAACAGGGCCGCGGTGCGGACGTTGTCCGTGCCCACCACCACCCGCTCGGGGCGCATGAAGTCCTGGATGGCGTTGCCCTCCTTGAGGAACTCGGGGTTGGAGACCACGTCGAACTCGAGGCTTCCGAGACCGCGCCTGACCAGCTCCTCCCGCACCGCCTCCCGGACCTTGTCCGCCGTGCCCACGGGCACCGTGGACTTGTCCACGATGACCTTGTACCCGGTCATGAGGGCCCCGATCTGGCGGGCCACCTGGAGCACGTACTTCAGGTCGGCCGACCCGTCCTTGTCCTGGGGCGTGCCCACGGCGATGAAGCAGATCTGGCAGGCCGAGACGCCCTCTTCGAGGCTTGTGGTGAACACCACGCGTCCGCCCCGGGCGTTCCGGTCTATGATCTCCTTGAGGCCGGGCTCGTAGATGGGCACCACGCCCTTCTTGAGCAGCTCTATCTTTTCCGCGTTCTCGTCCACGCAGATCACGTCGTTGCCCATCTCGGCAAAGCACGCGCCCGTCACCAGCCCGACATAACCGGAGCCGATCATGCAGATCTTCATATCGTCCTCTCCATGGGGGAATAGCAGTGAGTCAACGATCTACTTATAGGGGAACGGCCCGGGAATCAAGCCATAAGTGGGGGCGGCCCGGCAGGCCGGACGCCCCGGCAGAAAACGCTTCCGCGGCGACGGGGGCGGTGGCTTCGACTCAGGCCCTAGATCGTTATCCAGACCGCCTTCGCCCTGGCCAGGAGCTCGCCCTCACGGGCGAACAGGGCGGTGCCCGCGAAGCGCTTTCTCCCCTGCCGCTCGATCTCCCAGCCCAGCGCGATGCACTCCTGCCCGGGACCGGGCATTTTCAGGATCTCCGCCGTGAGGGAGCCCAGGACCACCGGGGTCAAGCATTCCCCGATGACCGCGAACGCACCGGGGCAGTCGAGGGACGCCCAGACGAACTCCGGCCTGACCTGGCCGCCCTGGTCGGTCAGCGTGTCGTCCGGGGTCCACGGGGATGCCACCACCCCCCTGCCTTCGACGGGGCCGGGGAAGATGCGCAGGCCGTCGCGGACGCCCCGATGCGGGCCGCACACGAAGCAGGTGGGGAAGAAGTGGTCCTCGGCGCACACGTAGCCCTTCACGGCCTCGGCTGCCTGGGCGAGCGAGGGAGGCGCAGGCACTGCGAGTTCGAGGGTGGCGGGCCTGGCCTGCGCAACGGTTGCCTCACCGTCCCTGAGGAGCACGGCCCCGTCGTTCCCCGCTTCCACCGCGAGGGTCTTTTCCAGGGGCGGCGGCCTGAGGAGCCTGACCTCGGCGATGCCCCCCACGTGCCGGGCCAGGAGGCCGCACACGTACCCGCCGTTGCCAGAATCGGGCGGCCCGCAGAATCTCCGGTGAATGAACATCGTTTTCTCCGCACTCATCGTTCGTCCCTCCCCAGGTTTCTGTTTCTCCGGCAGTGCTTCTTGAAGGAGGCGAGGAAGTCCACGCCCCTGACCATCTCCTCGAACACCGGGATGCCCAGGTCCTCGAGCTGGCGCTTGAAGTTCTTAAGCTTTTCCCCGTTGCCCACGCACCAGGCGATGACGGGCTTGCCGCACTCCTCCTTCAGGGCAACGAGGCCGTTCAGATAGGAGGTCTCCATCCTGCTGGCGAAGAGGTGCACGATGAGGGAGTCCACGTTCGGGTCGTGCATCATGATCTCGATGCACCTGCGATAGACCTTCGGGTAGCCGTTCTGCTCGATGGCGGGCCAGATGTCCACCGGGTGGGCCGGGGCCATCCAGGGCGGGAAGACCTCCTCGAGAGCCTTCAGGCTCGAGGGGCTGAGCTCGGCCACGGGGAGACCCCGGGCATGGAGCAGGTCCGTGGTGATGATGCCGCCGCCCCCGGAAAAGGTCACGATGGCCGTGCCCGAGTCCCCCTTGAGGAGGCAGGTCTTGGAGAAGCCCCGGACGAAGTCCATGAGCTCGTTCACGTCGAAGACCTCGATGACCCCGCACTGCCGGAACATGTGGCGCATGATCTCGGCGTTGCCCGCCATGCTCGCGGTGTGGCTCGCCGCGGCCCGGGCGCCCTGGGGGCTCTGGCCGCCCTTGAGGACCACCACGGGCTTGTTTGTGGACCGCACGAGCTCCATGAACCTCAGAGGCTCGACAATGGACTCGATGTACATGCCGATGACGCCGGTGCTGTCGTCGTTGATGAGGTACTCGAGGAGCTCGGTCTCGTTCACGTCGCACTTGTTGCCCACCGAGAGCATCTTCGAGATGCCGATGCCGCCGCGCTCGAGCATCATGAGCATGAACCCGGCGGAGAGCATGCCGCTCTGCACGATGAACGAGGCGCAGCCCGGCTTGAGAAGCTCGAACACCTGGTCGTTCATGAGGAAGGAAAACACGTGGCGGCGGTAGCCGTCGACGAGGCCCATGCAGTTGGGCCCCCAGAGCCTGATGCCCAGCTCGCGGGCGAGCCTCACCGCCTCCTCCTGGAGCCTCCTGCCCTCGTGGCCCACCTCGGCGAACCCGGCGGACTCGATGATGATGCCCTTCACGCCCTTGTGCGCGCAGGCCCTGATGGTTTCCGGGAGAAACCGGGCCGGGATAAAGTAGATGGCGAGCTCGAAATCCCCCGGGACTGATTCCACGTCCGGGTAGCACGGCAGGCCCATGATCGTCTGGTACCTGGGGTTCACGGGGTAGACCCTGCCCCGGTACCCGCCAATGGTGTTTTTCAGGATGTAGTGGCCGACCCGCGCCTCATCGGCGGATGCGCCGATGACCGCGATGCCCTCGGGCTGAAAAAAGAAATCCATGAGACTGACGACCTCCGCGTGATTCGTTCCATAACCCCCGTTTTATACATGATGAACAGGGGGCAGGCAAGGAAAGCCCTCGCATCTCGCCCCCTGCCGGTATCCTCCCTGTGCGGGTGAGTCCGGGGTGGCTTCGTCCTGGGTAAACGACACCTGGCCGCATCCTCCCTGCGCGGGTGAGTCCGATCAGGCGGAATGCCCGACAGACACGGGTCGCCCGGGGCAGGGTTTCCGCCTCGGGGCTTAAGCCGCGGCCTAGGAGATGGCCTTCCTCATGACGTGGAAAAGCTCCTCCTCCGTCAGCGCGATGGGGTTGCCCTTCATGGAGCTGGCGCGCAGGGCCGCGGCCGTGATGCCGGGAATGTCCTGCCGGGTGAGGCCCAGGATTGATAGCCCGGGAATGCCCAGCTTCCTGCAGAGGCGCTTCACCCACTCGACGCCCTGCGCCGCAAGGGCATAGGGGTCGCCGGTGAGGATCCTCGCCATTTCCTCGTAGCGCCTGATCACGGGGGAGTTCGGCCTCCTCGAGGCGAGGGCGTTGATGTTGGCCTCCATGACGTAGGGGAGCAGCCGCGCGCACACGACGCCGTGGGGGGCGTCGAACGAACCGCCTATGGGGGCGGCGAAGCCGTGCACCGCCCCGAGCCCCGCGTTCGCCAGGGCCATGCCCGAGAAAAGGCTTGCCAGGCACATGTCCTCCCGGGCGGCCCGGTCGTTTCCGTTCTCCCAGGCCCGCTGGAGTGAGCGGGCGGCCCGCGCCAGGCCTTCACGGCAGATCCCGTCCGTCAGGGGGCCGGCCTTCTGGGTGACGAAGGCCTCGATGAGCTGGGTCAGTGCATCGAGCCCCGTGGCCGCGGTGACTTCGGGGGGCATGGAGCAGGAGAGCTCCGGGTCCACCACCACGAGCCTGGGGAGCATCAGGTCCGATCTCATGCTCACCTTGACCTTGTGCCCGGGCGAGATGATCACGGCATTCTTCGTCACCTCCGTGCCCGTGCCCGCCGTGGTGGGGACGGCGACGTACGGAACGGGGGGGTTCGCAATGGCCCGGGCTTTCCCCACCACCTCGAGGTAGTCGAAGAGGTCCCCCGGGTTCGTCAGGAGGGCGGCGACCGCCTTGCCCGCATCGATGACGCTGCCCCCGCCCTGGGCCACCACCAGGTCGCAGCCGGCCTCCCGGGCGGTACTCGCCCCTTCGAGCACGAGGTCCGTGGTGGGCTCGCTGCCGATGGAAAAGAGGGTGACGGACAGTCCCGCGGAGGCGAGCCCGGCCATCAGGCCCTCCGCCCTGCCGGCATTCTTCCCGGTGAGCAGGAGGGCGCGTCTGCCCATGTCCGAGGCGTAAGACGGCACGTCGTTCACCGTGCCAGGCCCGAAGACGATCCGTGCCGCCGTGGCGAACTGGAACTGCATGGGCTCATCCCCCCCTTTTGTCGGCCTTCACGGCCTCGACGGATTCCCGCTTCACGAAGAAGGCCTCATGAATCACGTGCATCTGCGTTTCCCCTTTCAGCTTACCCGTCTATCAGGTATCCGGGGCTGCGGGGAAGAGGAACTTTGCAGGCCGGGTCCCCCCCGCGACACTTCAGCTGTGCGGTCCCGTGTTGAATGAAGTATACTATGATCGTATACTCGCACTCGTACAGGGGACAGGGTGCCGGTGCCGGCGGCAGGGGCAGGCAGTGCCGCAGTCGGAGAAACGGGAGGCTTATATGAAGAACGTTCGTGATCTCTTGCATATATCGGGTAGAAATAAGGATCGGGAATTGGGAGACGAGGGCGGCGGGGGGAATACCCGGTGGAAGAAGGCGCTGGCCTGGACCGCCGCGGTCCTGGCCCTGCTCATCGTTCTGGCGGCGGTGGCGCCCCTGCTCATCGACCTGAACCGGTACAAGGGGGCCATCCTTTCGCGCATCCGCCCGGCGGTCAACCGGAACGTGGACTTTCAGAGCGTGAAGCTCACCATCCTCACGGGCTTCGGCGCGCAGCTCGTCGGCTTGAGGGTTCCCGAGAACCCGGCCTTCGCCGCGGGCGACTTTGTCTCAGTCGAGGGCGTCCAGGTGCGGCTGAAGATCCTGCCGCTCCTTAAGGGAGAGGTGCGGATCGCCCGCCTCCTGTTCGACTCACCCGAGGTGCACGTGAGGCGGAACGCCGCGGGGGTCTTCAACTTCGCCGACATGGTGAAGCCGAAGAAGGACAAGGAGGAAAAGTCGAAGCTGCCCGCCATACTCGCCTCGCTGGGCATAAGCGATCTGACGGTGAGAGACGGCGCGTTCACCTTCGAAGACCGGAAAATCCCGGCCGGCACCCGGGCGGCCGCCGCACCGGCGAAGGGCAGGAGCTTTACCCTGGCCGACCTTGACGCGTCCCTCGAGAACATCTCCCTCACCGGCCCCGTCGACATCGACGTCCGGGGGGGCATGTTCGGGGCGCCCAGACAAAACTTCAGCGTCAAGGGCACGATGGGGCCCGTGGGCCTTTCTGCCGGCGACAGCCCCATCCCCCTCGACCTGGCCATCGGGGTGAACGGCCTTTCCCTGAAGGCCCTCACCGAGGGGCTCGGCCTTTCCTCCCGGGCGGCGTCGGGGCTCGTGACCGGCGAGATCCAGGCGAAGGGGAGCGTGAGGCAGAAGATCGACGCGGCGGTGAAGCTGGCCGTGGACAACCTGGTGATGCAGAGGAAGCCGGGCGCCCCGGCCCCGGCGAAGGCCGTGCAGCCCGCCCGCCTCGACCTGAACGGCAGGGTCGCCTACGAAAGCGAGGCGAAGGACGTCACCCTGCAGAACGTGAGGCTGGGCATCGGCGCCAGCGCGTTCACGCTGACGGGGACGGTGAAGCACGTCACGGACGCCCCTGCGTGGGACATGACCGTGCACGCCCCGGCCCTCGACACGGGCTCGCTCCAGGCTTCTGCCCCGGCCCTCGGGCTGTCCCTCCCGGCCGACCTGCGGCTCGCGGGGCCCGGGAGCTTCCAGTTGTCCGCCACGGGCACCTCCCGGGACATGGCCCTGAAGGCAGACCTGGCGCTGACGAAAGCCGAGATCGTAAAGGGAAAATCCTTCCGCAAGGCTCCGGGGATCGTGTGCACCGTGGCTGCCAATGGCGACATGCAGCAGGGGGTGCTGAGCTTCAGGGCCCTCGCCATCGCCCTCCACAACCTCGTCCTTACGGGCACGGGGCGGGTGGACACGAAGGCCAGGCCTCCGGAAATGAACATCCAGCTTGCTTCCAGGCCCGCCTCGCTCCAGGGCTGGGACGCCCTCGTCCCGGCCATGAACGCCTTCGGGCTGGGCGGCGACATGACCCTCAAGGCGGGGGTCACGGGCACGACGAAGAGCCCCCGGTTCTCCCTCCAGGCATCGTCTGCGAAGCTGGGCCTCACCCTCCCGCCGAGCAAGACGAAGAAGGGCGCGCGCCCCACGCCTGTTGCGCTCCAGGGCCTGACCCTCGACGTCAGGGGGGGCACCGCGGAGAAAAAGCTCTCAGCGGACGGCGCCTTCGGGTTCGCCGGCGGCACGTACGGGCAGGTAGCCTTGAGCAGGGCTTCGGGCACGTTCAATTTCACCGGGGGAAAATTCGACGTGCCGGCCATCCAGATGGGGGTCTTCGGCGGACTGGTGAACGCCCGGGCGACCTACGCCACCGCCACGAAAGACTGGACCTTCAGCCCCACGATGAAGGGGATCAACGCAGGGCAGGCGCTGAACACCCTCACGTCCTTCAAGGACATCTTCACCGGCACGCTTTCTGGCAGGATGCAGATCCGGGGCAGGCCAGGCGCCCAGTCCGGGGAGTCCCTTCTCACCCAGGGGACGCTGGCCATCGACAAGGGGACCATGAACAACATGGACCTGATGCAGTCCGTGGTGGACGGCCTCACCGGCGTGCCCGGGCTGTCCGGAATGGCGGCCGGGCAGGGCGTGGTCCAGCGGAACAAGGTCACGCAGTTCGACTCGCTGGCCACGGACATCGGGTTCGCCCGGAAGCTGCTCACGGTCAACTCGCTCAAGCTGAGCAACATCCGCACGGGCAAGGAGACGAACTCCCTTGCCACCCTGCAGGGCACGGTGGACATGGCCACCCGCAAGGTCGGCCTCAAGGGCGGCGTGCTCTTCTCGCCCGAGTACTCGGCCCGGCTCGCCAGGGTGACGCCCGCCCTGAACGCCCTCCAGAACGACCAGCGCAGGATCGAGCTGCCCATCCAGATAACGGGCGCGGTGAACCGGCCCGTGCTCTTCCTGAACACCCGCGAGATCGCCCGGCAGGTGGCGGACTTCTACACGAAGAAAGGTGTCGAGAAGGGCCTCGAGAGCATCAGGAAGAGGCTCAACATCCCCGGCGGGCCGGGGAGCTCCCCCGGGAAGGACGGCACGTCCGGAAGCCAGGGGGGAAAGCGCCCGGGCAGCGCCGTGGACGATTTCCTCAGGGGCGTCCTTCCGAAGTGAGCGGCGGGGCACAGGCGCATTTCCCGCCGGGGCGCCTGCCGCGGCAGCAGACTCTCCGCCGGCCGGTCACGCGTTTCGCCAACGCTCAGGCCTTGCTCCCGGGCTTTCTCTTGCGGGCTTTCTTCGCAGGGGGTTTGATCCCCTCGAAGGGGCCCACGTTCTCCCAGCGGAGGCGCACGGTCTGGGTGCCCCGGAGGTCGAGCACGGTCATCTCGTTGCCGATCTTTTTCTGAGCCCTGTCGACGGAGATGCAGATGATGTCGTTTCCGTAAATCCTGACGACCACCGCATCGGTGCCGATGTCCGGGACGAGGAAGCGCTGCTGGCGCTCGGCGGTGGCCCTGCCCAGGACGCCCGCGAGGATGATGGCGCACCAGCAGAAGATGAGGACGAGCAGGGTCTGGCTGCCGAAGCGGCGGTGGATGGGGTCCCACAGGGTGGCCGGCTGCGCGGTGCCCTCCATGGAGGCGCGGAAGGCCAGGGCGAAGGAGCCGTACTCCTTCCTGCTCACGATGGCGGGCAGCACATCCACGACGAAGAGGAAGACCACGGCGAGGATGAGGGTGAGCCACCCGTTCCTGTTCCACCCGTAGGCCGAGGCGAGGATGACCACGAAGAGCATGGCCGGGCCCCGGACCTGGATGAAGCGCCTCAGGGCCGACGGGTTCTTCCGCCTGCCCGCGAGGAGGAAGACGTAGAGGCTGTTCACGATCCAGATGATGGAGATGCCGAAGGCGTAGACCGCGGCGGCGAAGGACAGGACCGTGACGAACCCGGGCCGGATGACGGCGTCGGGGATGTTGAAGTATTTGCAGTACTCGCGTTCGAAAACAAAGGCGAGGAAATAAGCGAACCCGGTGGCGCAGGCGATGAGAACGGCGTCGGAAAGCCATTCGAGCCTGGCGTCGATTTTGGGCGCGGGCTGGACCTGGTCCGTCATTTCCACTTCACTCCGGAAAAGGCAAGCCCATCGCAGGACGCAGGAAAAACGTCGATGTCAGAGCGCACGGTGCGATTCCCCCCTCTCATGGACCATGATTCTTCGCTCACCCTGTCCTGCAGAGCCGCGTGCCGCAGGTAACGGGAGCACTCATTACTACACCTTGCACGAGACGTTAATAAAAAAGATTGCCATTTGTCATAACTGCCGTTATTCCACTGTTTCTTCGAGCTCATAAAAATGGTAGCATGCACCCCTGTAGTAAATCAGAACCTGGCATGCGATCAAGGGTCTTTTGACGTGAATGGATGGGGAGGGAGTTCATGGGCTACGATGAAGGTACTCTGTGCGGCCTGTTTCACCTGCGGGCATTGGAATCGGGCGACTCGCGGACCTTTCTCATGGGGAGGTTCGACGGCAACGGAGACCCCGTGAGCGACTTTCGATCCATCAGCTGGGGGGAGGCGAGGGTGCGGAGCCTCGAGCTGGCCTCGGGCCTCATGGCCCTGGGCGTCAAGCGCGGCGACAAGGTGGCCATCTTCTCGGAGAGCAGGCCGCGCTGGGTCATCGCCGACCAGGCCATCCAGGCGGCGGGCGCTATCGAGGTGCCCCTTTATCCCACCACGTCCCAGGAGGAGCTTCTCTACATGATCGGAGACAGCGGCTGCCGGGCGGTCATCTGCTCCACCCGCGACAAGGTGGAGATGTCCTGCAGGGTCAGGGGGGAGACCCCCCTGGAGATCGTGATCTGCATGGAATCGCTCCCCGCGGAGCGGGAGCAGGGCGTTTACCACCTGAACGAGGTCATGGAGAGGGGGAGGAGGAACTTCGACCCCGATGCCCTGGAAAAGAGCATCAACGAAGCCCGGCCCGACGATGTCGTGAGCATCATCTACACCTCGGGCACCACGGGCCGGCAGAAGGGGGCCATGCTCACCCACGCCAACTGGATCGCGTCCATGAACCAGGTGACGGACCCCACGCTCCTGAGGCGCCAGGCCCAGGACAAAAGCCTGCACCTGCTGTTCCTCGTGCACCTGCCCATCTGCCATGTCTATGGCCGTACGTGCGACTATCACGCCGGCGGGTTGAAACAGTCGGGGATCCTGGCGTTCGAGCCCGACTTCAAGAACCTGCCCAGAACCCTCCTGGAGCTCAGGCCCAACGTCGTCATCAGCATCCCGCGCTTCTACGAGAAGGTCTACGACCAGATCACCTCGTTCGTGTCCCGGCAGTCGAAGCTCGTCCAGGCGATGTTCGCCTGGGCCATGCGCCAGGGACAGAAGTTCAGCGACGCCATGTCCCGGGGCGAGCGGCTGAACCCCCTCGACCTCGTCCTGTTTTCCCAGGCCAACGTCCTGGTGTTCAACAGGGTCAGGAAGATGGCCGGGCTCGACCGTCTCGTCATGGCGGGCTCCGGGGGCGGCAAGCTTGCCAGGGAGATCTGCGTCTTCATCCGGTCCATGGGCATCCAGCTCACCGAGGGCTACGGTCTCACCGAGACCGCGGCCATACTCAACTACAATGCCCCCGAGTTCCACGGGATCGACCGGGACAACCTCACCCGGTTCCAGGACAGGATGGTCGACTGGACCCTGGACTCCATGGTCAGGCTGCCGGCGCGGGGGATATCGCCCTACACGAACCCCGTGGGCTCGCTCAAGCTCGCCATCGCCTACAACACCCTGGCCTACCGTCTCCAGGTGAAGCCCGGCACGGTGGGGAAGGCCGTCGCCTGCACCCGGGAGAAGATCGCCGAGGACGGCGAGATCCTCGCAAAAGGCCCCCAGGTCTTCAGCGGCTACTGGAACATGCCCCGGGAGACGAAGGAAGCCTTCGACGACGAGGGGTGGTTCCTCACGGGGGACATCGGCCGCTTCGACGAACAGGGCTTCCTGGAGATCACGGACCGCAAAAAGGAGCTCTTCGTCACGTCCGGGGGCAAGAACGTGGCGCCGCACCCCATCGAGCTGGCGATCACCGCCCGCCCCTACATCGACCAGGTCTGCCTGGAGGGGGACGGGGAGAAATATCTCACCGCGCTCATCGTGCCCGACCTGCACGGCCTGAAGAAGTTCGCCCGGAAGCAGGGGATTGCTTCCGAGAGCCACGAGCATCTTCTGTCCCGGCCCGAGGTGAAGTCCCTCATCCAGGAGCAGGTGGACGCCGTGAACCGGACGCTGGCCCGCTACGAGCAGATCAAGTACTTCGTCGTCCTCCCCCGGCCCTTCAGCGTGGAGGGCGGGGAGCTGACGCCCACGCTCAAGCTCAAGCGGCGCATCATCAGCGAGCGCTACGCGCAGGAAATCAGGAGCATGTACGATGGACACAAGCTGACGGCGGGGTAGGGCCGGCGCACGGGAAAAGAAAAACAGCGCACCCCCTTGCGGGGGGAATTCCGGCAGTTAGTTATACCGTACAGCGTGCAGACAGGGGGGCGCAATCGGTGAGAATGGGGGCTCATGGCCCCACGAATCCGGGGGAGGAGGCAGACGATGGACAGGTTGATAGGCAAGCACTGGCATCATCTTCCTGCAGATGAAGTACTTGATCTCCTCGGGAGCGATGGGGAAAAGGGGCTCGACCTGTTCGAGATCGAGAGCCGGCAGGATCGTTACGGCGCCAATGTCCTGACAACCAGGAAAGGGACAGGGCCTCTGCTGCGGTTCCTCCTGCAGTTTCACCAGCCGCTGGTCTACATCCTTCTGGCAGCCGCCCTGGTAACCCTGCTGTTGCGGGAGTGGGTCGATTCCGGGGTCATCTTCGGGGTGGTGCTCGTCAACGCTGTTATCGGCTTTCTCCAGGAATCCAAGGCCGTCAAGGCCCTCGATGCCCTTGCAAGGACGATGATCACCGAAGCCACGGTCATTCGATCCGGCGAGAAGCGGCGCATTTCGTCTTCCGAGGTGGTGCCCGGAGACATCGTCCTGCTGCAGTCCGGGGACAAGGTGCCCGCCGACATCCGCCTGATCTCCGTCCGTGACCTCCAGGTGGACGAGTCGGCGCTGACCGGGGAGTCCGTAGCGGTTCAGAAAGATGACCGGGTCCTGCCCCACGAAACCCTGCTGGCGGACCGGAAGAACATGGCCTATGGCTCGTCTCTGGTCACCTACGGCCAGGCCGCCGGCGTAGTGGTGGCAATCGGTGACCGCACGGAGGTCGGCCGCATATCGGAGCTCATCTCTTCCACGGAAGAGCTTGACACCCCGCTGCTCAGGAAGATCGCGGAATTCAGCAAGGTCCTGCTTTACGTGATTCTGCTCCTGGCCGGGCTCACCTTCGGGGTCGGCCTCCTGCGCGGCGAAAGCGCGTTCGAGATGTTCATGGCTGCCGTGGCCCTGGCCGTCGGTGCGATTCCCGAGGGTCTACCCGCCGCGATGACCATCACGCTCGCCATCGGCGTGGCTCGCATGGCGCGCAGGCGGGCCATCATTCGCAAGCTGCCCGCGGTGGAGACCCTGGGCAGCACCACGGTGATCTGCTCGGACAAGACGGGCACCCTTACCGAGAATCAGATGACGGTGCAGGAGGTCATGGCCGGGCCTGATCTTTTTGAGGTGACAGGGGCAGGCTATGCACCGTTCGGTGAGATTACGGCACAGAACGGTCACCCCCGCGACGCCTTGACCCCTGCCCTTCTGGAGTGCCTGAGGTGCGGTCTGCTGTGCAATGACAGCCTGCTCGTTGAGAAGGATGGCCGCTGGACGGTGCAGGGTGACCCCACCGAGGGGGCGCTCATAGCCTCCGCGGTGAAGTGCGGTTTTTCTGCGGAGGGTGAAGCCGTCCGGTGGAAACGTCTCGACACCATTCCCTTCGAGTCGCAGCATCAGTTCATGGCCACGCTCCATGCCGCCCCTGAAGGGGGTTCACTCATCGCATATGCCAAGGGGTCGGTGGAGTCGATCCTGGAGAGATGTGCCCGGTCCCTCTCTTCCGAGGGGGAACCGGCGGATCTCAACCCCGGGAAGATCCTTGCCGCCGTTGACCAGATGGCGGCCAAAGGGCTCCGGGTGCTGGCCTTTGCGCGGACATCATTGCAGGAAGAGGCAAAGAGACTGGACCATCAGGACATCTCCGCAGGAATGACTTTCCTGGGCCTGCAGGGAATGATCGATCCGGCCAGGGCCGAGGCGGTCGAAGCGGTGAAGAACTGCCACAGCGCAGGCATTCACGTCAAGATGATAACGGGTGACCATGCCCTGACGGCCTCGGCCATCGCCCGGATGATCGGCCTCCGCAATGCGGGGCTGGCGGTCACCGGCAGGGACCTGGCGAACATGAGCGACCGCGAGTTGATCGATACGGTGGAAGGCGTTTCGGTCTATGCACGGGTAGCCCCCGAACAAAAGCTCCGCCTGGTGGAAGCGCTGCAGGCGCGGGGCAACATCGTGGCCATGACAGGTGACGGGGTGAATGACGCCCCTGCGCTGAAAAGAGCCGATATCGGTGTGGCCATGGGCATCACGGGCACCGATGTGGCCAAGGAGGCGGCAGACATGGTGCTCACCGACGACAACTTCGCCACGATCGAGGCGGCGGTGGAGGAAGGCCGCGGCATTTTCGACAACCTCACCAAGTTCATCGTGTGGACCCTTCCCACCAACATCGGAGAGGGCCTGGTGATCCTGGCGGCAATATTCGCAGGCGTTACGCTGCCCATTCTCCCGGTGCAGATCTTGTGGATCAACATGACCACGGCCGTGCTGCTTGGCCTGATGCTCGTCTTCGAGCCCAAGGAGCCGGACATCATGGAAAGATCGCCGCGGGACCCCGGGCAGCCCATTCTCACCCGCGTGCTCATCTGGCGGATTCTGATTGTGGGTTTCCTGCTGCTGCTCGGGGCATTCGGACTCTTCGAGTGGGAAATGCGGACCGGTACGGATGTCGCAGAAGCCAGGACGGTGGCGGTCAATGTCTTCGTCATGGTGGAGCTCTTCTACCTTTTCAACTGCCGCTCACTGACGAAATCCGTTCTTGAGACGGGATTTTTCTCCAACCTGTGGGTGTTCGGCGGGGCCTCGATCATGCTGGCCTTGCAGCTCATGTTCACCTACGTCCCGGTCATGAACACCGCCTTCCACAGCAAGCCCATCGGTGTGGATTCATGGCTGCGCATCCTGGCCGTGGCCGTAATTGTCCTGCTGGTGGTGGGTCTGGAGAAATGGGTCGTTCGCAAAAGGGCAAACTCAGACACGGGCAAAGGGCGGCCTGGCCGATCCTGAAGAACCCGGTTTTTTCCAACCGGCAGGAGAATCGGCGGTTTCCAGGGATCGGGAAGCCAGGAAAGAATCGGGGAAGAAAACCGGGCGATGGCCCGGCCCGGCTTCCCGGGACCGTCCCCGCAAGCGCCGGGCATGACCGTGACGGAGACCCGGTCCTTTCGTCATGTTTCTGCCGGGGATGGTTGAAATTCCTCGCCATCATGCGATGAAAGGACTATATATGTCGCCATGCGATGCGCGGGGCAGATCCAGCCCTGCGGTTCAGGCGGGATATCGGAACAGCAGGCGCTTTTGTGGCGGTATTGTTTGCGCTTCACCGGTGACGAGCATATTCGGGAGGTATCCATGAGAATGTGCCACAAGACCTGCCCCACATCTTTTCAAAGCCATTCCGTTGTCTTTGTTGTCCTGTTCATCCTGGGTGTTCATGCCCTGGTCTCCTGCCAGGAGTCCGATTCGGGAAAGAAGCCGGGAAACGTGCCGGCAACACTGGCCGGAAAATCCGCCGGAGCCCTACCGGAGGGGAAGACACTCAAGCTGAAAAAGCACTCCTGCATCGACGCCAGGGGCACGGGCGGCGAGGCGTTCAGCCTCCTCATCCCCGCCGGGTGGCAGTTCAGCGGGGGCGTCTCCTGGGTGTTCGACAACCCCACCATGCCCGCCACCATCGCCTTCACGGTGAGGAACCCTTCCGGTCATGAGGAACTCGAAGCCCTCCCGACCCTTGCCATGTTCTGGACGGACAACCAGCTGACCATGTCCATGTTCCCGCCCGGCTCCCGGTATTACGGGGCTGAAGTCATGCCCATGGTCAGCGCCCGGGAAGCGCTCGAGAAGATCATCCTCCCGCGATTCCGGGGAGGCGCTGCAGACCTGAAGATCGTGAGCTTCCAGCCCATGCCCGATCTGGCGAAGGCCGTGAGCGGGCCTTCGGGACAGCCCGGCGTCCAGGCCTTCATCGATGCGGCAAAGATGCGCATCGAGTACACGAAGGACGGGACGCCCATGGAAGAAGACATCATGGCCGTGGTCGAAGGATACACGACCTCTGTCCCGACATTCCAGGGCGTCTACACCTCGACCCCCTGGTTCGTGAGCTACGCCATCTCGAACAGGGCGGAGAAAGGTAAGCTCGCCGGCAACGCCCTGCTGTTCAGGGCCATGACGGACTCGTTCAGGGTCAGTCCACAGTGGTACAACACCTACAACCAGGTGGTCACCATCCTGGTGCAGAACCAGCTCAAGTTCATCCGCTCCATGGGCGAACTCAGCCGGTACATCAGCCAGACCAGCGGCGAAATCAGCGAGTCCATGATGCAGTCGTACAACGAGCGGCAGAAGATCTACGACCGCATCGGGGAAAAGATGAGCGAGACCATACGGGGCACGGCGCAGTACTACAACCCCCTCGAGGGAACCCAGGTGGAGCTGCCCAACGGGTACAAACACGTCTGGGCCAGCGGGACAGGCGAATACCTCCTCACGGACAGCCCGGGGTTCAACCCCAACAACGGTCCCGGCACGACCTGGCAGGAGCTCGAGATAAGAAATTAAGGCAGCGGGAAAGGGTGAAATCTTCAGGAACATGATGAATTCATAAGGTCAATTAATGAGTTATGCACAAACTTTCAAGGAGCCGGGCATATGAAGAAGAACATCGTATGGGTCTGTCTGGGCATAATCATGGCAATCTGCCTTTCTGCGTGCGGCCCTGGAGGGGGAGGAGTCGACGAGACCCCCGGCGGCGAGGTGGATCCCCCGGACAGCACGGAGACCTACACGGTGACCGCCCCCGGGACCTGGTCGATGACGGCGGACGGGGCCGGCAGCGACACCCTTGTGTTTTCCCGCACCGAGGATCAGCTGTCCTGGGCTACTTATGAGTTTGGTGCAGGCAATTCGGGCATAAACTATTTGATCTGGTCAAGGGTGCTCCTGAAGTTCCCGGTCGCGGAGGGAGACTCCTGGTCGGAGTCCGGAGGCTCAAACGGCTACACCATCGACTCCGCCACCGTTGTGGAGGACACCGATGCCGAAGTGACAGTGAAAGCCGGCACCTTCACCTCCTGCGTGGTGACGAAAGAGACCTTCAGCGTCGACCCGGCTTACAACGACGGGGCTTTCATTTCCGAGTATAAAAAATACTTCGCACCTGGCGTCGGGCTGGTGAAGGTGGTGGACACGTGGCACCCCGGGCAGGTCACGACGGGCGAACTGGTCGAATATGTCGTGCATGATCCTGCCCCGGATGATTATTTTCCCATGACGACCGGCGACTGGTGGGAATTCGAGTGGACCACGGAATAGCACAAGAATGATTTTTAAGAGAGTGCTCTCACCATGAAATGCGGGAGAACTCCGTACCGGACAGGGTGATTGGCAATACTCCTGGCGTTACCCGTGCCAGTCGCATGTCAGCAGGCTGATTATATCCAGGTAGGTTCTATGGCCGGAATGGCTCAAGGCATGGTGCCGAGGGACGGAGTTGAACCGCCGACACGAGGATTTTCAGTCCTCTGCTC
>ERZ1645192.611-NODE-611-length-29874-cov-20.583521_pt1 | contig 29874 bp, 16 predicted proteins | sample MGYA00575354_ERZ1645192 | MGnify/ENA primary metagenome ERZ1645192 (study PRJEB40844, sample SAMN11349763) | freshwater sediment metagenome | isolation source: river sediment | host: Sediment | place: India: Faizupur Khadar , New Delhi | collected 2017-02-21 ... | reverse complement strand
GAAGGTTTTTGCGCCTGAAGATCCCGTATGGCGGTCAAATGCTGAAACCGTTCCCCAAGGGTTTCGGCATGGCCGAACATCATGGTGGCTGAAGTGGTCAGATTCATTTCATGGGCAACTTTCATCACCCCCAGCCATTCCCCGGTTGTACATTTACGGGGAGAGACGATGTTCCGGACGCGGTCAGACAAAATTTCGGCACCAGCACCGGGCAGACTGTCCATCCCTGCCGCAGTTAACCGGGTCAAAACATCACGGTACGAACACTTTTCCAACTTCGCCAGGTGAACCACTTCGGGCGGCCCAAGGGCATGAAGACGAAGTCCCGGGTAACGGGATTTTAGCGCAGCGAATAACCCTTCATAAAAAGCAATACCCAGATCAGGGTGCATACCGCCCTGTAACAATAACTGTTTGCCTCCCAACCGCTGCATCTCCTCAATTTTGGCACAATAGGCATCGATGGTAGTGATGTACGCCTCCCTGCTGTTCTTCCCGCGATAAAAATTACAGAATTTACATCCCGAAAGGCAAACGTTGGTGATGTTCACGTTGCGGTCGATGATCCATGTAACCTGGTTGCCCGGATGTAAGCTTTTCCTGATCTCATAACCGATCAGCATTAGTTCGGTCAGCGATAACCGTTCAAATAAAACCTGTCCCTCTTCCGGGGTCAGGAATTCTCGTCGCAACGCTTTTTCTGTGATTTTTTCAGGGTTCTTCTCCTGTTTCATCCTTCCGACAATTTAACGGGCCGGCACGCTGAAAAGTGTTAATTTAGCCGGTCAAAAACTCCTCAAAATTAAGTAAAAGATGCTTCCTGTCATTTCAATCACCGATAAAGAACAACAACTTGATAACCTGGTGATCATTCTCACCCGATTATCCAAGTTGCCCGGAGGTCTCTTATCCTCCTCCGAAAAATCGTACCTCCGCCGGCAAACGGAAGAGGAAAAAAATGACCTGATTCATTTTAACCGGATCGATTATCAGCTTTTTGTGTATGTGATCAGGAAAGAAAAGGACTCCTCCCGGCGACTCGAAGCATGTCGCACAGCCGGTGCAAAAGCTGCTATAATCCTGAACAAAGAAAAAGCGGAAAAAGTTGCCCTGTATGATGTGGAGGATCAATCTGATGAAACCCTGGCCTTTTCCGAAGGCATGGCGCTGTCTTGCTACCAGTTCCTGAAATACAAAACCGATCCCAAAGGGATGAATACCCTGAAAACAATAGAACTTTACTCAATGGCTTCTTCCGTTACGCTTCTCAACATTGTGAATGATGCCGTTTCCCGTTGCCGTGACCTGATCAATGAACCCAATTCCACGCTCACGGCCACGGTTTTTGCACGGGAGGTGGAGCGCATGGTTGCCGGACTGGGAATCACAACGGAGGTTCTCAACAAAAAAAAGCTGGAAGCTTTGAAGATGGGAGGAATCCTGGGGGTTAACAAAGGCAGTTTCGAACCGCCCACCATGACGGTCATGGAATGGAAACCGGAAGGGTACCTGAACAAGAAACCCGTCGTGTTGGTGGGGAAGGGCATCGTTTATGATACCGGCGGCATGAACATCAAGACGGGCAACAACATGATGAACATGAAGGATGATATGTCAGGCGCTGCCGCTGTAGCCTGCACCCTCTATGCCATCGCGAAAGCCGGGTTACCGGTTTATGTGGTCGGCCTGATGCCTGCAACCGACAACAGACCGGGCGAGAAGGCCATCGTCTCGGGAGATGTTCTTACCATGCACAACGGTTCTACCGTGGAGGTGACCGACACCGATGCCGAAGGGCGACTCCTCCTGGCCGATGCCCTGAGCTATGCCAAAAAATTTGACCCGATGCTGGTCATCGACCTGGCCACCCTTACCGGCTCCGCCTTGAGAGCCGTAGGACATTTCGCAGCGGCAGTCATGCAATCGGGCGCGACCCACGAACTTGAATTACTGAAAAAATCAGGAGATAGTACCTACGAAAGGGTGGTGGAATTCCCGATGTGGGAAGAGTACGCTGAACTCCTTCATTCCGACATTGCCGACCTGAAAAACCTTGGTCCTCCTGAAGGAAGTTTGATCATCGCAGGGAAATTCCTCGAAAAATTCACCGCTTACCCCTATATCCACCTCGATATTGCCGGCCCTGCCTTTCTCGAAAAAACAGACAGCTACCGCGGAACCGGCGGAACCGGATACGGTGTCAGACTACTATTTGATTTTATCCTTAATTTTGTAAAAAACGGATTGAATGGAACCAACACCCGATAAAGAAAAAAGAATCCGGGTCGGAATCACCCACGGTGATGTCAATGGCATCAGCTACGAAATCATCATTAAAGCACTCCAGGATCAACGCCTTATTGAACAGTACACGATTGTTGTGTATGGCTCCTCTAAAGTAGCCTCATATCATCGTAAAACATTGAATATCAATGATTTTAATTTTAATTTGGTAAAAAAGGCGGATCAGGCCCATCCCCGCAGGCCCAACATCGTCAACATTCACGACGAAGAGATCAAGATCGACCTTGGAAAATCGACCCCCATTGCAGGGGAATTGTCCCTTCTCTCTCTTGAAGCCGCTGTTGAAGATCTTCAGAAAAACCATATTGATGTGGTGGTCACAGCACCCATCAATAAAAAAAACATCCATTCGGACAACTTCCCTTTTCCGGGTCATACCGAATATTTTGCCCGTAAATTCAATGTCACGGATTACCTGATGTTGATGGTTAACAAATCCTTTCGCATCGGAATGGTGACCGGGCATCTCCCCTTGGGAAACGTGAAGGAGACCCTTTCGGAAGCGCTGATCCTTCAGAAGATCAAGGTGATGAACCACTCGCTGATGCGTGATTTCGGAGTGCTGAAACCCCGCATTGCCCTGCTGGCGCTCAACCCCCATGCCGGCGACGACGGGCTGATCGGCGATGAAGAAAAAACCATTATCCAGCCGGCCATCGAAAAAGCCTACAATCAGAACATCCTGGCTTTCGGACCTTATCCGGCCGACGGATTTTTCGGGGCGGGCCATTACAAAAAATTTGACGGGATCCTGGCCATGTACCACGATCAGGGAATGGCTCCTTTTAAAATGGTCTCCTTTGAGGAGGGGGTCAACTTCACAGCCGGACTACCGGTGGTGAGAACCTCTCCCGCTCATGGAACCGCCTACGACCTTGCCGGAAAAAATGAAGCATCACCTGATGCCTTCCGCAATGCCCTTTTCATGGCCTGCGATATCTTCGAAAACCGGCTTGAGTACGATGCGCTCCATGCTCATGTCCTGCATCCCGACGTACCGGCACGGGAAAACCCCCATCCATGAGTTTTTCAAACTATCCGGTCCGTGAGATTTCAGCGATATGCCAGGGGACTCTCTATGCCCCTTCGGGCGAAGATTTTACAATCAGGGAATTACTGATCGACAGCCGGCGGCTCATTCATCCCGTGCATACCCTTTTCATTGCACTGGTCACAGACCGGAACGACGGCCACCGTTACATCGCTGATCTGTATGAAAAAGGAGTAAGGTGCTTCCTGGTTTCCAGGCTTCCTGAGGGAGAGACTCCCTTTCCCAAGGCCGTTTTCATCCTGGTCAAAGATACCCTGAATGCCTTGCAAAAACTGGCTGCCTTTCACCGGAGCCGGTTTCCCGTTCCGGTCGTAGGAATCACCGGCAGCAACGGGAAAACGATCGTCAAAGAGTGGCTCTTCCAGTTGCTGAGCCCCTGGTTCAGAATCATCCGCAGTCCGAAGAGCTATAACTCGCAGATCGGTGTGGCCCTCTCCCTGTGGAAAATGAATCCCGACCATACCTTCGCGCTGTTTGAAGCCGGCATCTCCCTCCCCGGTGAAATGGAAAAACTGGCCGGTATGATCCGTCCCGACATCGGAATTTTTACCAATATCGGCGCTGCCCATGACGAACATTTCGAAAACCGGCGACAAAAAATATCCGAAAAAATTAAACTCTTTCGCGGTTCGAAAGTGTTAGTCTATTGTGCAGATAATGAATTAATTACCGAATGTCTGAAAGCAGATCCGGTTTACCGTGACCTGCGTACCTTTACCTGGAGCCGGAAAACACAGGCTGACCTGACGATTACCGCTGTCGAAAAAAAAGATGAGAACTGCAGTATAACAGCGCGTCACAAGTCGGGAACCGTGAAGATTAAAATCCCTTTTACCGACGACGCTTCCATAGAAAATGCCATCACCTGCCTTGGTCTTCTTTTCGCGTTAAGGCAGGAGGGATATCTGGATGAAGACCAACCCGGTCCTGATGCTTTTGCAGCAGGGCAAAAAGATGCACTGCTGAAGGGATTTTCAGTACTGGCGCCGGTTGCCATGCGGCTCGAACTGAAAGAGGCGATCAACCATTGCTCCCTGATCAATGACAGTTATAATTCCGACATCAACTCCCTGGGCATTGCCCTGAATTTTCTGGATCAGCAGAACCAGCACCGGAAGAAGACCGTTATCCTCTCCGACATTCTGCAAACAGGGCGCGACAAGGAGACGCTTTACCGCGAGATCAACGCCCTGCTGGAGGCGCAACATGTAACAAAAATCATCGGGATTGGCCGCGACCTGGTGAAGCATGCAGAACGTTTTACCATGCAGAAATTCTTTTATCTCACTACCGATGAATTCCTGCATCATTTTCCCCTTTCTTCCCTTCAGAATGAAGCGATTCTGCTGAAAGGGGCCCGCCTCTTCGAATTTGAAAAGATCAGCCAGGTTCTCCAGATGAAAGCCCATGAAACGGTACTGGAAGTCAACCTCGATGCACTGATCCATAATCTGAACCATTACCGCTCGCTGCTTCAACCGGGAACACGCACCATGGCCATGGTGAAGGCATTTTCGTATGGAAGCGGCAGTTATGAGATCGCTAATGTATTGCAGTTTCACCGGGTTGATTACCTCACAGTAGCGTACGGCGACGAAGGGGTAGAACTCCGAAAAGCCGGGATCAGGCTGCCGATCATGGTGATGAGCCCGGAAGAGGAGAGCCTTGACGTACTGTTGAAATACAACCTGGAACCGGAAATCTACAATCTCAGGATACTCGATTTGCTGGAAGAAGCGATGATCAGAAACCAGACTGCCATCCAGGAAGCGGTACGGATTCATATCAAACTCGACAGCGGGATGCACCGGTTGGGATTTCAGGAGAAGGAATTGGAATTGTTGATCGACCGGCTTAAAATGAACCCGGCATTGCAGGTGCAATCGGTTTTTTCGCATCTTGCAGCCAGTGAAGATCCGGCAGAAGATGCGTTTACACGGCAACAGATATCCCTGTTCGATGCCATGAGCCAGAGAATATTAAGCCATTTCGATTACCCGATCCTCCGGCACATCCTCAATTCTGCCGGAACCAGCCGTTTTCCCGAAGCCCGGTTCGACATGGTCAGACTGGGTATCGGATTGTATGGTATTGGCTGTAACCAGGACGAACAAAGCAAACTCCGCAACGTCAGCACACTGCGTACCGCTATAATCCAGATCAAACACATCCCGGCAGGCGACACGATAGGATATAACCGCAAAGGGAAAGCGGATAAAGACAAAGTCATTGCCGTGCTACCGGTCGGTTACGCCGACGGGCTGAACCGGCGTCTGGGTAACGGGAAAGGAAAAGTCTTCATTCACGGGAAACCTGCCCCGGTCATCGGGAATATCTGCATGGATCTTACCATGGTCGATATTACCGAAATGCAGGAAACAACGGGCCCCTTTCTGCGAGAGGGAACCGAAGTGATTATCTTTAATGACGACCATCCTGTCACCGAATTGGCAGAAGCCATCGGAACGATCCCCTATGAAGTGCTCACTTCACTCTCGAGAAGGGTCAAGCGTATCTATTTCAATGAACAATAAAAACCGGCACCATGGCTTACCAGAAACTCAGCATTCTCATTCCTGCTTATAACGAAGCTGCAACCATACACCTGATCCTCGATAAAATTGTATCCGTTGAACTCATTTCCGGGCTTCAAAAGGAGATACTCGTCGTGGATGACTGTAGCAAAGATACGACAGTGAAAGTCTTAGAAGAGTACCGGCTGGAACACCCCGGAACCGATATCCGGATCTTCAGGCAACCTGTCAACAGGGGCAAAGGAGCTGCCCTTCACAGGGGAATCCAGGAGGCTTCCGGCGATCTGATCATCATCCAGGATGCCGATCTCGAATATGATCCGGCTGAATACAACGTGTTGTTGAAACCCATCCTTGACGGCTTTGCAGATGTGGTTTACGGTTCCCGTTTCATGGGAGGGAAACCTCACCGCATTCTCTTCTTCTGGCACTCCATCGGGAACCGGTTACTCACCTTCATTTCCAACATGTTCACCAACCTTAACCTGACCGACATGGAGACCTGCTACAAACTCTTCCGTGCCGATCTGGTCAAGCAGATCCGTTTCAGGGAGAACCGTTTTGGTTTTGAGCCGGAGGTGACCTCCAAGATTGCCCGGTTCCCGAAAATCAGGATTTATGAAGTGGGAATCTCATATTATGGCCGTACTTATGAAGAAGGGAAAAAAATTGGCATGAAGGATGCCATCAGGGCAGTATGGTGCCTGATAAAGTATAATCTCCTGGACAGGAGATATCTGAAAGAAATGGTAAGGCTCAACGAATAACGAATAGTGAAAAACTAACAGTCGAACGGGCCGGTATCATCTCACCCATAAAACAGACACAATCGTTTAACAATAATTTCGAGAATATAGCTCTTTGTCCGGTCAAAAAGCCATCAATGGTATTTACCGATTCCTGTCAGTATTGTGAAATCACGCTTTCTTAATCCTTTCTTAGGGATGGCGCTGTTCTATTCAATGAAGAGCTGAACCTGGTTGGTGATTTGTAATGGCTCTTAATGAAAATGCAAAATTGTCTTCATGTTGATGAGCTATGCCGATGGTTCTGTGCAGACTATTATTGCAAACCTGGTTTCGATTGGGATACCAACAAATCCTTATCTTTGATATCGTGAAAGACGTTGTCGTATGATACAAACCAATTTTTCAGTTGGCCAGGTATTGTGGATTTTTTTAGCATTTCTTTCAGGATTAGCATCAATTATCTTTTTTTTGCGACAAAATCATAGGATAAGTCTAGTATTTCTCTTTTCTGCCGGGTTAATTCTTCGTCTTTTTTCTGCCGGTCTGGACCCATTCCTGAATACCTGGGACGAACAATTCCATGCCCTGGTGGCCAAAAATTTGCTCACTGATCCCTTCAAACCCATGCTCATCCGGTATCCCGTTTTGGATTATGATTTTACAAACTGGCAGGCCAATCATATCTGGTTACATAAACAACCCTGGTTTTTATGGCAGATTGCCTTTTTCTTCAAAATTTTTGGAATCAATGAATGGGCGCTTCGTCTGCCCACAGCCATCATGATGTCGTTGTTTGTCCTGGTCATTTACCGGATTGGGAAACTGATCAGTAATGAGGTTGTAGCCTGGTACGGGGCATTCATCTATACCTTTTCATTCTTCTTTGTCCATTTCGTTTCAGGGGCGGTCCCGACAGACCATAATGATGCGGCTTTTATCTTTTATGTCTCCCTCAGCATCTGGTCTTATTTTGAATACATTCAGTCAAAAAAAAGAAGATGGTTGATTTTCCTTGGAATATTTAGCGGGATCTCCATCCTGAATAAATGGCTGGTAGGCTTCTTGGTTTATTCCGGGTGGATTGTTGCCATTTTTATGAACCATTCGCGGCGTGAACGATTAGCCGAATTTCGGAAGATGGCCATTCCTCTTGGCCTGACATTAGCGATTGCTGTTCCATGGCAGGTTTTTATCAGTTTTGCCTATCCACGTGAAAGCCACTATGAATACCTTTTCAACCATCAACATTTTTTTCAGGCAGTGGAAGGGCACCAACAGAATTTTTGGTATCATTTTTATTTATTTGGGGAACAATACGGCGGTCTCATCATCCTGTTTGTCCTCCTTCCGGGTCTGGCCATCCTGATCAAATCGATCCGGAATGAAATATTTAAAACTTCTATGCTGACTTATGTTATTGTGACCTATCTTTTCTTTACTCTTGCGGCCACCAAAATGCCGATGTTTTGTCCAATCGTAAGTCCTTTTATATTTCTTGCTCTGGGGGCCTTTCTTCAGATGGTGGTTGAATGGCTCCGGAAACATCTTAATGGCCCTTTTACGAACTGGATCATTGCTATTTTGCTGGTTTATATTGCATACGATAATTTGCATGTCAATCAGATAGACAACTGGCATTCAGACAAGCAATTGAACTGGAAAATGAAAAGAAATGCAACCGTAATGAACGACTATATAACCAAAAAAATCCCGTCGGCCGATCGTGTTGTTTTCAATTGCGGAAGAGACAATGCAATCATGTTGATGTTCCGGTACAACAATACTGTTTATGGAGATTACCCCGATTATGAACAATACCAGGCATTAAAATCACAGGGGATCAAAATGGCCACTTTGTGTGATGAAAACCTTCCGGTATTTTTAAAAAATGACAGGGAGGTTCTGAAGATATGGTTACGACCTGCAAAGGATTGAAAAGTTCCGCCCTTTTACATGAACAACGAAGTTTCGTAACCCACCCTTTGCTATCTTTGCTTTCAATAATGAATATAACCTCCCCGCATAGTTATGATCCTTAATAAAAAGGTTGTAGTCGTCATGCCGGCCTATAATGCTGAAAAAACATTAGAGATGACGATTTCTGAAATCCCCGGGCAGATTGTTGATGATATTGTCCTTGTTGACGATGCTAGCACGGACAACACTTTTGAATTGGCTGGCACATTGCCGATTACTACAGTGGTCCGTCATGATAAAAACAAAGGATACGGGGGTAACCAGAAAACGTGTTATAATACCGCATTGGGTCTGAACGCGGATATTGTGGTCATGCTTCATCCCGATTATCAATACACCCCGAAATTAATTCCGGCCATGACCGAATTGATCGCCAGCGGGCTTTATCATGTTGTTATTGGTTCCCGCATCTTAGGGAAAGGGGCACTAAAAGGGGGAATGCCCCTGTATAAATATGTTTTTAACCGGACACTCACTCTGATTCAGAATTTCATAATGAATGAAAAATTATCGGAATACCATTCCGGTTACCGGGCATTTTCGCGTACGGCACTTGAATCCATAAATTATGAAGCTAATTCTGATGATTTCGTATTTGACAATCAAATGCTTTCCCAGATTTTTTATGCAGGATTTGAAATTGCTGAGATTACCTGTCCGACCAAATATTTCAAGGAGGCTTCTTCCATAAATTTTAAAAGGAGTTTTATTTACGGATTAGGGGTCCTGAGAACATCCCTTACTTATATTCTTCAAAAAAGCAGGTTGGCAAACTTTGAAATTTACCGAAAAAAATAAAATGACCCCCGATAGGATTTTTTACGGAAAATATCTCTGGCGGGTTAAGTGAGTTGGAAAAAATTATTGGTAATGGATTACCAAATCATCCATTCTGATTTTCTTCTTCGAGGGATTCCAGAGATATATCTTTAATCCATCACCTGGTTCCATATTTACTATATTGCCTGATACGTTCAACGTTGTCCAGACATTCGGTTTAATCCTATTCACTGTAATGTTGGTTGACATATAATAGTCTATGATTTTATTCTGCTTTTCATGGGAAATTACCAGGTTCACTAATTTTGTATCGGTTTCTTCAAGCGGAGATACTTTGACGCTGGCAGAGATCATTGAGCCATTCGCATTGAATATCTCAGCACAGGTGCCATAAAAGCCAGGGCTGAACTCATCTGCTAACAGATAAAATGAATTACCTGCTCCATCTTGTTGATATTTTTCTTCGGAAGAAGCAGAGGGAGGAAAATCAAAAAGATTGACATATCCTATTTTCCACCCGCTGAACTTTTGGATAAGAGACGCCTTTCCCTTTACAAGCCATTGATCTTTGTTAATAAAATAAGCAATTTCAAATCCCGGGGTGGCGGTGTTATACTCATATGACATGATATAGTAATAGTCCGCTTTGTCATTTGTATCAATTGTTTTACTATAGTCCTTTAGATCAATCAAGGGGATTTTTCCGGTGCATTTGTAAAATGAGAACGAAGGATGAAACAACCAGCTTGTCTTCAGCGAAATTCTTTGGTTAGGTTTTACTTTATTAAAATAATCAATAACTTCGAACGTATATGCATCAAACCACCACTCTTTTACGGATTTCAGCTTCATCGTAGCTGAGACCTGAAACAACAACAAACAGCTCATCAGAAAAGAAAGCAATCCCTTGGTTTTTCCTTTTTCCTGATTAGGGATCAGTCCGATTGTTGTTACCAGAGAAGTGATAAACAAGGGATAAAAAAACAAGGCGGTTCTTCCTGATAAATTTGGCGTACGTAACAACAGGCATTGCAGAATATTAGTGAACGCTGTAAACAAGAGTAAACAAGTGGCCACGAAAACGGGTGTTTGAAAAAATGCCGTGCGGTTTTCGGACCGGAAAAATTTCAGGCTTAGATAAACTATGTTCCCAGCTATCAGAACAATTATTGATATAGCAATTATATGATATCCGGAGTTTGATATCCATGATGCGCCATATAATGATTCTTTTACCAGTGAAAGGATGGTATTTTGGTAAAAGCCATCTGATACCCAATATTGAAACTGATTGGTGGTCTGCATTTTAATAATTGGAACTGCAATTAGAGCCAGATAGGAAATACTAAGGAAGATCAGCAGTAAAGTCGGGCGTAATATGCTTTTCCCAGTTTGTTTCGCTTGAATAAAAAAATTAAGTAATGCCAGAAAAATTACGGCAACCCAGAAAACCAACAGGGTGAAGTTAGCATATGAAGCCAGCGTTGCTAAAAAGAAAGCAGCCCATATCTGCCGTTTGTTGGATTGCTGAAATCCGGAAATTATGTAACTGGTAGAGAGGGTAGATAATGCACATGACATCGCATAACCCCTGGAAAGGCCAAAAAAATCCAGCAGATAGGGATTCCAAATAAATAAAATAGTTGCCGGAATAAAAAACAGGGATGATGTCTTCAATACCGTTTTATTAATTCTGAATATTCCCAATGCATAAACCAGAAATGAAAGTAAATTCGGAAGACGCACAACCCATTGCTCGGAACCAAATATTGAAATTAAAAACTTGGTCAACAGGGTATTCAAGATGTGATTATTAGGCCAATTATCGGGATACATCATAATTTGCCAATAAGAAAACATACTGTAATGGACAGTTGTGGCAGTTTCATCGTGTGTTATCGGAATATTGAAAACTTTATAGATAATCAATAAAAAGAAAAGTTCGACAAGAATAAAAAACGTAACTGTATTAATCTGATCCGTAGATAACTTCATGGATTTATACATTTTATCTGAAATTATTTTCTAAAATATCCTGATTTTAGTTATTATGTGCCAATGCCGGTGGTCTTGTTTCATTTCTAACCGTAGATGAACTTGAAGAGACATGGCCCTGTTTGCTTTTCTTGTAACATCCACTGCAATGGAAGAATTTGATCCTAAAAAGATCAAAAAACATGATTATTCCATGTTTGAAAACATGAACGGTAGATTTTCCTTGATTTCTTGATTTTACAGGAATCCTTTTTATCTCCATTTTTTGTTTTAAAGCGATATATAACACTTCCACATCAAAAGCAAATCCATTTATCCGGCAATGATCAAAAATGAAACGAGCACTATTTTCGTGAAAACCTTTGATGCCGCATTGAGTATCGAAAAAGCTGGAAGTTACGATGGTCCCCACAAACCAGCTGAAAAATAAACTGGTGAGTCGCCTTAATTTTGAAATTTCAAGAAAATAGCAGGATCCCTGCAAGTTCCTGTCTCCAACCACCATTTCACATCCCCATTCATCCAGGTATATCAACATGTTTTCAATGGTTCCCAATTCATAGGGAATATCCGCATCTGTAAAAATCCTGAACTTCCCACTGGCATGCTTCATGCCGTTACGGACGGCAGCCCCTTTTCCCATATTTTTATGATTCCGGAGAAAAACGCAACCTGCATTTTTGGCAATTTTTTCGGTTGCACCATGATCATCGCTTCCGTCATCAACAATGATAACTTCAGATAAAAATGGTTGTCGATTGATATAATTCAGGAGAACAGTCAAATTTTTTTCCAGAATATCTGCCGCATTGTAAGCGGGAATAATAAGGCTGAGATAGATTGGTTCTGTCATGTTTTGAAAAACCTGTAGCGAAGCATGTTTGTTACAGGTAGAATATTTTGTTTTCCCTGTTCCACATGTTTGATATCATAATGCTGTTAAGATCAATGCCAGGGTATTGAATGGTAAAGAAAGTTGCTGCATTCCCTTTCCGGGTATCAAAAATAGTAAATTCAAGCATTTCTTCCGGTGGGAAATCGACTTCAATATGGTTTATCCTGATCGGTATGGATGGTTTGGTCAAAGGTTGTTTCACCCTAAAACTGATTGTAAATGTTTTATACATGGAGTAGTATCCCACCAGGGCTTTATCTGCATAATGGTTCACCATCGAATCCTGTGGTTGTATTGAACCAATCGATGCCATGACAAGGACAATATCTTCAGATTTTTCTGTTTGCCGCATAGTCAGAAAATAGGGAACCTGTGAAATTTTTTTTGAACGATCGAGGAATTCCGGATATTCTCTGTGAACAGGATATACAGATCCTGTTTTTGCTTCAAAATACTCAAACCAGTTAAAGTCCTGCTCGGTTAAACCGGCTGCACAATACGAAGGATTGGTATACATTTCCCTGGCGAAGAAAGGAGACCCGGGAGGAATGGATTGGAATTCATTTGTCTTAAGCAATTCATCTATGGCAAACAAACGCAGGTTCGCGCTACGAATATCTTTTGCAATGTAATAATTCGAATAATCGGTAATCACGGAACAAAGAAAAAAACCTAATACAAAGAGGCCCGCAACGATTTTTTTAATCACTTTATTAAAATTAAAAAGATTGATAACCCAGGTAAAAATCAGGGACATGAAAAAAAGAGTTCCAAAAAAAGAAAAGAAGGTTGTCACGTAGCCGATCATATCTCCATCTTCAATGCAGAATCGGTATTTTTCCGTGAGTGCCAGTGGGAGATTTGGCAGGAAAATTAATAAAATGGCAACAGCGGCAAGGTATAGGAGAACTTTATTTGCGACCCTGGGAAGAGCTTCAAGAAATTTAAATCCCAGGAAAGCAACTAATACGCCTTTGACCAGCCATTCCGCTTTGGCGCCAAGGATCAGGTTCAGAACAACTGGAGAGTACCCGGTCAAGATCTCTGATTTATCCCAGAAGAGATAATGAGATGTTTCATATACTGTAAGCGGGAAAGAGGAATAGGCCAGCCGCCACATTACGCGCAGAACCGACAAAACCGTAATTTCTTTGGTGTCGAAGCTGGTCCCAGGGTAATGCGAAGGATGGTAAATTCTGAAGATGAAATATGTAGTCAGATAGATGATACCAATGAGCAGGAAAGGGAGAAATTGGAAAAAGACTCGTCTAAACCTGATTGATCCTCGGGAATATTTTCTGAAATTATAGTAAACTACAATGATAAACAGAAAAACCAAGGCCAGAATATAGACTTCATAAAACAATAACCCGACTGCAAAGGATATACTTGAAGAAATCAGATATCTTTTCTTTTCCTTCTGGTAAAAAAGAATGAGAAAATAAACCGAGAGAAGAACAAGGAAAAAAGAAAACGAAAAGTAAAAAGGATAAGAAACGAACAGGTTTGTATGTTTTGAAATCTGCATAGTGGAGAAAAAAAGCAGAAAATACAAAGCTGCTATCTCTTTAGAACAGGTAACCAACTGTACGATCTTTGCAAACATCAGGAAACAAATCAGGATTGGCACAAACTGAAAGACTTTTATAACTGCCATGTTGTCTGCAAAATAAGGAAGACTGTAAACTGGTTTGACAAAATAGTAAAACCTGCCGGCTACTGTGGCAAAAAGATTAGCTTCTTCCATGATCTTTCCCCGCATTGTGATCAGGTAATAATGAAAGTCATCTGCTGTTGCAAATCCAGTAAAGCCTAATGGATAAAAGGTGATAATGACAAGGATAATAAAAGATAGAATAATCCAGCTCCTGTTTTTAATTAAAAAATCCTCGTTCATAAGCGCTTCAGTGGTTACTGATAACTAAAACCTGAAATAAATAAAGGGGTTGAACCCTGATGATGTGATGGCAGCTGCGTTGATAATGAAGAGGAGAATGGCGATGATGGAGTAAGTGATCATCACGGCATTTCCCGGGTTAACATATAGCTTTTCAACCTTGTTTTCTGCCCACTTGAATACACCCGAAAAAGAGAAGATCGTGGCAATGCCCAATATTGTCCAGAACTTAGGGTTCAGCAAAACCATATTGTCTGCTCCCTGAAACGCGAACATCCTTTGGATGAAAAACCAGGCCGAATGAAGGTTTTCGGAGCGGAAGATTACCCATCCGAGGGTGATTATGATGAATGTAATAGTGATGCTCCCTGTTTTACCTGTCTTTTTAAGGAATTTTAACAGGAAAAGTCGGTCGATGATCAGAAAGAACCCCATGTATGCGCCCCAAATAATAAAAGTCCAGGCTGCGCCATGCCAGAAACCGCATAAAAGAAAGGTGACCGATGTGGCAATGAGATAGATGACTTTATCGGCACGGAGCCCTAAGTAGCGTTCCTTTGGCAATTTGCGGGATGTTGTATAAGCCAGGGGTAAAAAAATATAATCTCGGAACCAAAACGATAAGGTTATGTGCCAGCGACGCCAGAACTCCGTTATACTTTTCGAAATGTAAGGAAAGTTAAAATTTTCGGGAAGTTTTAAACCCATCATTCGGGCCAGCCCGATGGCCATATCCGAATAACCCGAAAAATCGAAATAGATCTGAAAGGTGTAGGCGATCGCCCCGGTCCAGGCTATTCCGCTGGATAATTCATTGAGAGGTAGCGCAAATATCTCATTGGCTGTGACCCCCAATACATCGGCAATCAACACTTTTTTGGAAAGTCCGATGATAAAACGGTAAAAACCAGTCAACCGATAGTCGCTGTTTTCCTGACCCTTCCGGTCGCGGATTTGTTCAGCAATCTGTCCGGGCCTGACAATGGGCCCCGACAAAATCTGCGGAAACATGAAGATATACAAGGCATAGTCCTGCAATTTTTTAAAAACCGGTTGTTGCTTTTTATAAACATCTAATGTATAAGCCAGTTTCTGGAAAGTAATGAACGAAATCCCGATAGGGAGCACAATGTTTGCCCAAGTATCGGGTTTTGACCCGATCCAACCCAGGATGACATTGAACTGTTCAACAAAGAAGTTCATATACTTAAAATAGAGGAGTAGCGCCAGGTTCAGTACTACCGACAGCAGCATCAGCCATCGCCGGGTAGGGCCTGATGCCAGTGTCATTAACCGGACAATGAAAAAATCGGCAACGACCGATCCCATCGCGAAAAAAACAAAGGTTGGGGCTCCCCAGGCATAAAAAAAGAGACTGCCGATGAGCAAAACCCAATTGCGTAATTTATTCCCCGCGAAATAATATAAAATGAGGAAAAACGGAAGAAAAAAAAGTAAAAAAAAGGTACTACTGAAAACCATATTCTTATATCAATGATGTGTTTGCCTTAACATGGATTAAAATCCATCATTTCTCAGTTTTTATATTTAAGAGATTTGAAATGTTTCCACTTTATGGGAATTCAAATAGTTTGATTTCTATATCATCGACGAGGGCCTCCTGGTTGCCTCGGCACCAGAAATAGGCTTGAACAATATCTGATGGATCTTCCAGATAAGGTATCATATAGTCCATACACACTTGATTCCATTCGTTGGGCTTCAGGTTTTCTTTATCCAGGGATATCAAACGATACTTATAAGCAATTCCTTTCTTCATACAGGTGATAACCAAGGCAATCCCTGTTTCTTCTGGTTTACATCTGAAATAGACATATCCACAGGCTTGGACCCAGGCAAAATCTTGTTGAGATAGTTGGTTATAAGGAATTGAAATCCCTGGTGAATACTCATTGCGTCTATTCAACCGCATTGAAAATTTCCCTGTATGAACAGTGTCGGTACAAAACGCCGATACATTGGAAGGGTCAGCGTTTTCAAAGTTATAATAAGCCAGAACCGTTGCAGAAAAATGATCAGATTTTGGAAGTCCTTCACGATCGTCTGCTTTTTCAAGAGGTTCCAAATAGAACTTATCCTGATGAGTCACAGAATTTTTACCAAAAATTTTCCAATAATAGGGTTTTGTCATTCGGTAAGGATCTATGATGATATTGAAATATTGCCAGGTTTGGAATAGGTTAAGGATGACCAGGAATATAATTATGATTATCAAGGGCAATCGGAAGATTTTATTCCATTCAAACAGGTAGGAAATGAAAATCCCCATGGGAATTGCAAGGATCACATAGGATTCCAGCATGGTACGTTGTCCAAAACTTCCCCCATACCACCAGGTAGGCCAACTTGCAACAATAATCAGATGAAAGATAAAAAACAGGAAAAAGGGGAGGAAAGTATTTCTCCAGATAAATATCCGTGTGGTAGGTTCCAAAGAGTTATCCGGTTTAAGTCTGTTTTTGTGAAAAGCCCATTGGTAGGCCATCAAAAGAAACCCAATCAAGGCAAAACTCATGACTGGTGTATAAACCAACCATCCTTTTTTATATGAGAACAACACTTCTGATAAATAAGGTGCAATCCACACAAGTTCTTCCCCTTTTTCATAGCTATAATACAACCAACTTCCTGCATGAATTTTCCAGTAAAGCAATTGAATTCCTACAACCATTGCGATCAGGGACATCATGCACAAAACTTGCCCATAATAATTACGAATGAGATTTATTTTTTTCAAAAACCCCTTTTTACTCCATAAATCCCAAAGCAGAGGCACTATGATGATGATACCCGAAGTAGGTCTGATCAGGATGGCCAAACCGCATAAAATTCCAAGTGGAATTGCATATTTGAAGTGTGGATTCTCATGCCATTTGATCGTAAGATACAAGATGATAGCAAAAATAGTAAAAAGGTAATTATGTGGCATGGCATTGTCGAGTGTTGTAAGCTCGAAAAAGTTGGTTCCCAGAACAATAATCAGCAGGGTGACCGCTGCGACAGGATCACTGAAAAAGCGCAACAGTACTTTCCTGAAATACCATAACCCAATCCAGGTATAAATGACACTTCCGATAGAAATAGCGATTTGGTAAGGTAGCGAAAAGCCATCAGCCTGATAACCTAGTGTATATGCAAAAAAATGTCCTATAAGAAACAGCGGAGAATAAAGGATAGACAGCCCAATCGGGTATTTCATGACATAATCGCCGGCAGGGCCCATATAGGCTTGATAAAATCCAATGGTTGGACTATATTGATTGAGTATATGCTGAACCCAGGAAAAATTCTTAATTCCAAGATCATGATAAATAAAAGTTGCGGGTAGATAAAGATAGTAACCAAATACATCCCAACTGATAGGGGACAGCCAATTGATATTCCTCCAGGTTGGAGTCATCAACCTGGTAGTCAGGATCAGAATGGATAACATAACCATTATCCATAGAGAAACAGATTTAAGTTTCGGATGGTTCAGTCGAAAAACATGTGTTTTCATGAATTGAATGAATCTAATGCTGACAAATTTAATGAATTCTTACTATCTTAGGACCACGGAATCGGTACTGAAACCCAAAAATTAATCGTAAAATAATGCTTGTATGAACTATTTAAAATATTTCGCTTTCACAATCCTGGTGATAATACAAACCCTTAGGCTTACCGCCCAGGAAATCCAATGGTCAAACCATGTGGGGGGGCATGGCAATGACTATGGGACATCAACCGTTACAGACAATGAAGGCAACACTTATTTCTCCGGGATTTATTATGGGTTTGAATGTTATTTTCAAACCGATACGCTTTATCAGTATGGTTATAATGGGGCGTTTATCGTTAAATACGACTCCAAGGGAAATGAACTTTGGGCCAAGCGATATGGGGGAAATAGTTCTGATGAGGTTGGCCAGGGGTTCTCGGATATGGTATATGACCCTTCCTCGGATATGATATTTTGCGTTGGCACAATTCATACAAATGCTTATGGAATTCGTAATATTCTAACCAAACTCGATTTGAATGGGAACATAATCTGGATGAAAACGTATCCAGGCGCCAGCTTAAGCTCCGGTTTCAGCGCATTGACCTTAGATGCAAATAATGACATATACGTTACCGGAAGTATTTCGACCTCGGCGAATTTTGACACCATTCCGGTTGAACCGGGTAGCTTTATTGCCAGGTTTGACAATAACGGCAATTGTAAATGGGCAAAAAGGATAATTGTTTCCATCTATTATGTTGATATTTGTGGTATTAAAGTGTTGAATGATAAAATATTAGTGTCCGGTTATATGACCTGCGACAAGGTCATATTTATCGATACGATCAAAATTGACCATAAAGGGTTGGGGAGCAGTATGATCATGTGTTTTGATGAAGGTTGTAATGTTCAATGGGTCACCGAAGGGATATCGAAAATGACTTATTCATATTCGGACCTGGCCATTGATAAGGATAATAATATATATTATACAGGGTGTTTTAGGGATACCATCTCTTTTTCTGGAAACCTTCTAATGACCTGGCCCGGTATGAAAGATCTGTTTTTTGTCAAGATGGATAAGGATGGGAGGGTTCAATGGTTGTCACAAACTCGAGCTTCCATTGCGGAAGGATCAGATTTAATATCAGATTCGATCGGAAATACGTATGTTACCGGATATTTTAAAGGGCAAGCAACCTTCGGCAATAACAAAATAGTATCCTTCAGCGATAAAGATATGTTTCTCGCGCGGTACAGCACCGAGGGGACGTGTAGTGGCGTAATCCATTTTCCAAATGGTGACGGAAACGTACTGTCGCTGGATGCAGAAGGGGACCTTGCGTTTGCCTTTACTTTTTTAAATGAAACTACCATCGGGGATTCGACCTATAGATCATATAATTCATTACCCTTAAACACGGATTTGGTATTTGCCAAATGCGACGCCCTCACCGGAATTGAAGAGCCTGGAAAAACCTTGCAGAACAGCCTGTCCATCTATGCCAATCCCAGCAACGGCAAATGCACCATCACCATCCCTGATGAGTTCATGAACGAGAAACAACTCACCCTGCAGGTTTTCGATACGCGGGGCAGGTTAATTCAACAGGCGCCAATAGAAAAGGCCGATGGAAAAATAAAGCTGAACATTGAAGCCCAGGCAAAGGGAAGTTATACGGCCATCCTTGGCAATGGGAAGAAAAGCTATACCGGGAAGATTATTTTCAGGTAGAGGGGGTATCAAAACGCCGGTAACGTCGACAAACTTTGCCCTTCATCATAACACACCTCCTGGTAAAACACCTAATTATCTTGCTGTTTCAGCAATGGGGAAAGAACGTTATTTTGAATCCCATGATACAACTAAACACAGTATAGGGATCAATATATCCAAATCCCACGAAAGGGTTTGTAACCTTAGCTTTTCATCTTACAGAGGCCTCCTCTGTTCAAGTAGAAATTCTGGGTGTGTTGCAGAACACGATTGAAACCATAGACCTTGGTACTTTATCGAAAGGTGATTATTCAAGGCATATCAATATCGGGAATCGTCCAAATGGTGTATATATTGTTAAAATAAGTACAAATCAAACCGTCGAAACATTTAAAGTAATAGTAAGCAAATAAAGATTAGAAAGTTAGATCATTTGTTCAGGTTTGATCCATTGGAGGAAAAATTAAAAAAGAAATTCTAAATTTGCATGGAATCAACCTTCTCAATCAACTGGAACTGATTCATTATTCCTGAATTGAAATGAAAATACTCAAACAACTGCTTTTTTTTCTGATTCTGATTTTTTTAGCGTTTTCTTTTATCCAATTTACAAAGCCAATCGTTAAAGAGCCCCCCCTGAAAGGCTTCTTTCAACTGAAGGAAAAACCCTCCCTGAAATATTTTACCTGGCGCCGCTGGTTCTCCGGCGAATTCCAAAAGACATTTTCCGACAGAATGAATGACCATATCGGCTTTTATAATACACTGATCCGGATCAATAACCAATATGATTACACGCTTTTTGGCCTTATCCATGCCAAAGGCTTCGTGCAAGGGCTTGATCGTTATCTTTACGAAGAAGACTATATTCATGAATATACCGGTGACTATTTTATCGGCCAACCGGTGATCGATAAAAAACTTTCCCGGCTGAAGAGTGTGCAGGACAGCCTGCGGGCTCATAACATCCCGTTATTGCTGGTCTATGAACCGGGAAAAGCAAGTTTTTATCCTGAATACATTCCCCGCCGCTTCCATCCCGAATGGCGATCAATCACCAATTATCAATATTTCGTGCAACGTTCTGCTGAATTGGGTGTCTCTAATCTTGACCTCAACCGTTATTTCATGCAGATGAAAGATACCTCACGCTACCCGCTCTTCCCACGCTACGGGATGCACTGGAGCCTTTATGGCGTGACCTTTGCCGTGGATACACTGGTCAGAAGGATCGAGGCCGAAACCGGGAAATCCCTGCCAAAATTCACGATCAACAGCATCAGCACCTCCAGGGTCCCCTGGGGAACTGACAACGATATCGGGGAACTGCTCAACCTCGTTTGCCCGCTGGCCCCCACCGAAGGCGCTTACCCGGAGGTGGTTTTTCCTCCGATACCGGAAAAACAAAACCTTACCGTCCTGATTATCGCCGACAGCTATTATCTGAACATCGTGGAGGATTACGGCCGCCGGTTGTTCAAAGAACAGGAATACTGGTATTACAACAACAAACGCTATCCCTATCAGAACAACAACCCACCAGCTTATGTCGATAAAATTGACCTTCTCGCACAACTGAAAAAGTTTGACCTGATTCTGCTGATGTCTTCTGAGATCAACCTCCATTGCGGGTTCTGGAATTTTGCCGACGAAGCCTGGGCGGCGTTTCACCCGGGATACCAGGATCCTCATCTGTATCGCATTGAAAACCAGATACGCAACGATCGTGAATGGTTTGGTTTCATGGTCAACAAAGCCCGGCAACAGAAAAAAGCACTGGATGCAATGATCCGGGAAGATGCCGCATACATGTTTTACTCCAATTTCTCCACGCTTGAAAACAAAGGCTATCACGACAGCATCGACTACATCATCATGAACATCCGCAACAGCGCCGAATGGCTGGCCCTCGTGGAAAAAAAGGCAGTGGATCAGCAAGTCCCGCTCGACACCATGCTGCTCCGCGATGCGGTTTATACCTACGAACAATCGAAGAAAAATCATTAAATTTGAATTGGTTGATTGACATTTTCCTCCCATGAAAAAATTATTCCCGCTTTTTGTCCTCCTGCTGATGGCAACAGCAGTTCCGCTATCGGCACAGGAGCTGCCGGCCATACAGGGTAAAGAACCTTTGCCTATCACGCCCCGCGAAATGTTCGTCCTTTCGCATGTTCCACAACTGGAATTACCGGCCGATCATAAAGGTCCCAATGCCCCCTTGATCCCTTTCAGTGTTGATAATTCAAGGCGCAAGTTCTTCAGGGCCATTACGCAACAATATGGTTATGAATGTGGTCAGTCGGCCGGTATCGCCTTCAATTTCACTTATGAAATAGACCGGCTCAGGAACCTGGCTGCCAATACACCCGCTACCACCTATCCCACTCATTTTACCTGGGATTTCCTTAATGACGGAGACAATTACACCGGAGCCAGTTTCTTCGATTCCTGGGAGATCGTCAGGGCCTGCGGTAACATGAACGTGGCAGAATATGGCGGAGAGCTGGGTTATGGTGGATCCACCCGGTGGATTTCAGGCTATAACGTTTACTACAGCGGGATGCACAACCGCCTGACCAGCGTCAAAGCCATCCGGGCCGATACGCCGGAAGGCCTTCAGACCCTCAAATACTGGATTTACGACCATACTGACGGTTCCAATATCGGAGGGGTCGGCAACATCTATGGTTCCTATTTCTGTACCCCTTCTGACGTGCTTCCTCCGGGAACCCCGGAAGCAGGAAAATATGTGCAGACACAGTGGGGAAGCTATGCCAGCCATGCCTATACCATTTGCGGTTTTAACGACTCCATCCGTTTCGACTTTAACAATGACGGACAATATACCAATACCATCGATATCAATGGCGATGGGGCAGTGGATATGCACGACTGGGAAATCGGCGGGTTGAAACTGGCCAACGGCTATGCAGGACCCGGATGCAGCGACGGAGGGTTTTGCTATACCATGTACAAAAACGTGGCTGATGCCATAGAATATGGCGGCATTTGGAACCATACCATCTATGTGCTGGATGTTAAAGAAGATTGTGATCCGCAGTTGACCATGAAAATAAAACTTAAACACACTTCCCGCGAAAAACTGAAAGTCACTGTCGGGATCAATCCGGACATCACAGCTACCATCCCTTCTTATGTTCAGAATTATCCCATCTTCAACTTCCAGGGAGGAAATTACTACATGCAGGGAGGCACTACAGAGGCAGACAAAACCATCGAATTCGGCCTTGACCTGTCGCCCCTGATCGACCAGGTTGATAACGGGGTCCCGATCCGATGGTTCCTCCAGGTTGAAGAGGATGATCCATCCAATTCAGACGCGGGAGAGATCGTTACCTGGTCCATCATGGACTACAGCGGGGCTATTCCCATTGAAACGAGCTACCCGGGCAGCCATATTACGTTACAAAACAACGCCACAACCCTTACTTACCTGAATTATACCCTGAATGTCGACCGGCCCGTGATCACTACCGACACCCTGATGCCCGGCCCGATCTATCAACCTTATGATACACTCCTTACTGCAACGGAAGGAACGCCTCCTTATCATTGGGATGTGAAATTCCAATATCCCGAATCAACCGGCCACACCGGTTTCCCGGCAGTGACAGCGGAACAACTGACCCTCACCAACTCCAACTCAGGATATGCCATCAAGACCTTAGACTTTGACTTCCCTTTTTATGATAAAACAGTCAATAAACTCTATGTCTACGCCGACGGTTACATCCTTTTCGACGACCAACCCTACCACTATCCCTATCAAATCGACGACATGCTCCTCTTCAAAGAGACCCGGATCATCTCTCCCTTCATGACCGATATGGCTGTCTATGCTTCGTCAAACCAGGGAATCTGGTATGAAGGCAATCCCGACTATGCTATCATCCGTTGGAAAACATCCATCTATAACATGCAGGGAAATACCGGGCTCAATTTTGCCGTGAAACTCTATGCCGACGGAACCATCGAATGGTACTACGGTGATATGGTCTATCCTTCAAATATCTCCTGGACGGGAGGACTTTCTGGCGGAGACAACAAGAACTATCAGTTTTCCCTTTACAACGGAGCTTCGACCATCCCCCAGAATATGCGCGATGCCTTCGCATCCTGCCACTACCCGACCGAGATCATCCTCTCGGAAGACGGTCACCTGACCGGTACGCCGACACGGGCATACTACCATAACCCCATTCACGCCGTGGTGACCGACAACAACAACATTTCCGCCACACGAGTTCTCCATTTCAGCTCCTCGGGGTTATTTGTTGATCCGACCGTCATCTCCGGCGGCGACAGCCTGATTGAGTTCGCAGAAACGGCCGAAATGGACCTCCGCGTCAGCAATATCGGGGACGATGAATACAGCAATGTCATCCTTACGGTTCATACCGACGACCCCTGGATACAGTTGACCGACAGCATTCTGGTGATCCCTGTGATCCATGCCAATGAAATGCTCGACCTCCCGCAGGCATTTTCTTTTGAGGTCTCAGGAAATATCCCCGACCGGCATGCCTTTACCATGACCCTCAATGGGAGCAGCTCTTCCTTCAATTTTCAACAACTTCTCAACATGGTCGCTTATGCTCCCCGGTTGGCCATGAATGGAAGCCATCTCCTGGACGGGGATAACGGGATGCTGGACCCGGGAGAAAGAGCCGATATACAACTGGTCTATAAAAATTCGGGCGGAGCTAAAGCAACCGGGATCACCGTTCACATCAACAGCCTGGATTCAAACCTTACCATTTCTCCTGATTCGGCCAACATCGCCTTGTTGCCACCCGATTCCTCGCAGACCCTAATATTCCATGTCACCGCCAGCCAGGATGCCGCTTTCCTCCACCTTTACCAGTTTGTCTCCTCTCTTACTGCCGACCAGGGTTATGCTATAACAGATACTCTTTGGCTGCTCTCAGGGCAAATTACCGAGGATTTTGAAACCGGTGATTTTTCGAAGTTTCCCTGGAGCTCCACAGGTCAGTGGCCCTGGGTGTTGCAAAGCGATGCGGTGTACGACGGGCAATACGCAGCCCGTTCGGGAGATATCACTGACAATTCTGAAAGCATGCTGCACCTTTCGGTGAATGTTCTTTCACCGGGAGAATTGAGTTTTTGGAAATATGTCTCCTGTGAACACGACGGCAGCGGCAACGTCAATTACGATTACCTCTCTTTCAAAATGGATGGTTTCGAGTTGGGACGCTGGGACGGGATCGTTCCCTGGACAAAATTCACATGTCAGGTGCCCGCTGGCTTCCATACCTTTTCATGGATCTATCATAAAGATTACTCGGTAAGTACCGGTTGGGATGGCTGTCTTGTGGATGCGATTTCCTTTCCCCTGATCGAAGGTGCTTTACCGCAACTCATCGCCGGGCCATCTTCCATTGAGCACGCTTTACATCCCGGTGAAACAGTTACCGACACTATCCAGGTGATCAATACCGGCGGCGGGATCATGGATTTTTCAGTGGTTGTTTTTGATACCGCAGCCATCAACCAGGGATATGCCCCGGAAAATATCAACACATCCTTCCTTTCCTGCAATGCGAATCAACTGGTTCCCGGACAGAATTTCAACTGGATCTTCACCGCCCATAACGGCAGTACGGATAATGAAGGGATCAAGCACATCAAGCTCGATTTCCCCGGGGGCTTCCCGGTCACCGGCGCTACCAATTTTACGGGTGGTTCCTTAGGGGAATTGGTTCTCCAGGGAACCCCGGGAATGGGTAATACCTTTAACTGGCACGGCGAGACGACTGGCGGGAATGGAGTCCTGAAAGCAGGTGAAAATGCCACCTCCTCCGTTACAGGTACTATCCCTGCCACCTTCATGAATGATGTTTTTGCAGTTTACACTTTCACCGGTGACAGTATCGGCGGAGAACCGCACCAGACCACCGGTCATGTCAAGATCACCAATGCCGGACTTGGCAGCGAATGGCTAACCCTTAACCCGCCAACGGGTACCCTGACCCATGATCAGAGCGCCCTGGTACTACTGACCATTGATGCTACAGGACTGGCTCAGAAAACCTACCAATGCAACCTGGTTGTCCGCGATTATTACAACAACAAGGTGGTGATCCCTGTGACCCTTCACGTCAGCTATCACGTTGGAACCAACGATCACGACAACCAGTCAGCAACGAGAATTGTCAGTTGTTCCCCCAATCCTTTCACGGGATCCACAGTCATCACTTACCGGTTGAAGGAAGTCACAGATGTACGACTGACCCTTTGTGACCTGCAAGGGCACCAGATTGGTTCCTGCCTGCGAAAAGCCGAAAAGCCGGGAGATCATACTTTCACCTGGAACGGAACCGGGAACGATGGGTTGCAGGTAGCCCCCGGAATCTATTTCTGCCAAATGAAAACAAATGATTATCAGGGATATATAAAAATGATCCGTATCCGATAAACCTACCGGAATGACCCGAAAAACCAAAAAAATTCTGATCATCAGTGTTCTTCTTCTCTTTTGTATCGCTGCTGTCGGCGTTGGCCTGAAATATTTTCCATTTACCCGTGTGGTAAAACTTCCGGCATCGGAAGAGAAGGAGTTCGTGAACCCTCAGCAAATTTATACCCGCGCTCCCGCATCTCTCTATTTTGACTTTGAAACGGATCCGAACAAAGCAACACCGGCGGGCATGTACAAAGGAATCGCCCATTCCGGTCAGTTTTCGGTAAAAGCTTTTGGCAAAAACAGTTACAGCCTCACCATAGAACGAAAAGCAGAAGAGGTGGGCATCCACAACCTCAAAGCCGTCGCTCTGAGCGCCTGGGTTTATGTATTTCCGACCAAGGAAGAGATCAAAGGAACTTTCGTTTTTACTGCCTCCAATGAGCTTGGCGTCAATGTAGCATGGCAAGGCATCTCAGTGGGTGACCCGGGGGTTCCCCGTGGCCAATGGTTCAAGATCAGTGGGTACATCGATCTTTCATCCGTCACCTTTAAACCCGGGTACAAATTGCAAGTCTATTTCTGGAACACCAGCAGTTCCGATATCCTGATTGATGATTACTATATCGTTTTTGGAGGACCGGTCGATCGCAGGGGTGATTCCGCCCTGGTTGACATGACCCGTGAAAACAGCTATACCCCGCGCATCAACTTTCCGCCATGGACAGTCAGCTTCCTCTCAAAGTCTCCTTCAGCGAAAGCCATTCCCGCTTCCTGGATACCTCCCGGAGCACCGGTTGCAGCCGGTCGCTTCACGGGCAAAAATACCGACGACCTGATCACAGCCACTTCCGACGGGAAAATCAGCCTGATCACATGGTGTGATGCTTCCGGCGAATTCCGTCAGGTCGCCCTCTCCAACGCAGCGGTCACCGCCTCGCTGGGTAAGATCACCAAAATCCTCTCCGGACAGTTCCTGCCCGGGAACTCTTCGCGGATGCTGCTGTGTGGTGATAAAAAATGGGTGGTGGCCGCCGTCGAATCTTCCAACGATCTTTGCAAATCAAGCAATGCGCCAACCATGACGCTCCGGTTGCTCCATGCTCCCGAAAATATTTCAGGATCTATCAATTGCGGCGATTTTAACGGAGACCGGATCACCGAGATCCTGATCGTGGCCCCCGACGGGAGCTGGAAGATGATGACTGTGGCACAGGAAGGAAAAAACACCGGATCCCTGAAAACCATTCCGGGCCTTAATCCAGATGCCATCCCCGAATGGAACACCGGACGGTATGAATTGTCAATCCACCCCGGCCGCTTCCTGACTGACATACCGGCCGACCTGATCCTGACCGTGACCCGCGAAAAATCTACCGGCCGGCCGGCTTACACCTTCCGGAAATTCAGCAAAGGATATTGGTTGACAGTATTTCCTGCCAGACAAGGGTACTGCGGACTGAACATCGGTACCGATACCCTCCGTCCATCCGACCGTTTCCTCCTGCTTAACGAGAAACCGGGAGCCTTACCAAGGGTGTACCGGTATAACCGCGAATGGAGATATGATCTGAAAGAAATCCAATTCAACGATACCGCTGTCAGGATCATCTCGGCCATCGACTTCCAGGGGTATGACAAAGATCATAATCCAAAATATTACGAATCCCTTGAATTGCTCCCCGGAAATTTTATTTCACCCGCTGAACCGGGATTCATGCTCATCGGTCATATAGCCCCTGAAAGGCATTATCAATCGATCCTGCCGGACTTCATTTCTCTTTATTTAACCGAAGAAAAGAAGAAAAACTGAACCCATGACCCATCCTGAACCTTTTCCCGGGCATCTCCATAAGAAACCAAAACCATTCCGAATGACGCACCTGGCTTTCTCCCTGTTGTTCTCTGTTTCATGGCTGTTTTTCTCCTGCGGACAATCATCGCGATCGATGGAAGTGGCCAATGAAGCCTTCACGGTGAAAAATTATGATCCGCTGACAAACTGGAAACATGGGGAATCCCTCTCCCTGGATTACTCGCACGCTATCGACCAGGGTTTTATCATACCTACCATCAGACAGGTGGAAGGCGGCTACTTCATCCTGAAATTCGACCTGAAAAACACCAGTCCGGCTCCCCGAAATTTCCGTTACAAGATCTATTATCAGAACGAATCCTATAAATTCCCGGAAAGGGATCCTGCCGATACGAACCGCCAGCATCCCAACTGCCAGGAAAACTTTTACGGGAGTTGGGAAACTGTCAGTACCACCTTTAAAGAGACCGGCACCATCAATCCCGACGGCGATTTTCATGAGATCGTCACAAAATTTCGTATCCTTGGTAATCCCCGCGACGAACAACGCTACTATGGCAACGGGCAGAACGACCGCTGGAAACGCAATCCCCGCGTAGGAAATTACAGTTTCCTGCTGGTGGTTACAGATCCTTCCAACCTCGAACAAAACAGGATCCCTGCAAGTGTAGGAAACATTGGGACCGCCGAAACAACGGGATTTGTTAATCCTTACTTCTGGTTCCTGTACGGACCCGGAAAGAACCTTTCCAACACCATTGTCCAGCTTTCCCCGATTCAACTTACTGTAATCGCCCGACCTGATCCCGGAGCCGGCATTTACATTAACCCCAACTCCTTCCCAAAGGAGGTTGCCGACCGGTACGCGAAAGAGGGATGCAGCGCCGATACTTCACTTTACCGCACCGCCGCTTTTGACCAGTTTGTCCATTACATCGATCCCTCGACCAAAATGAACAACATCCCGGTGATCAGCGATGTCCTCAACGAGCATTATACCAGGATGGACTATAACTGGAACAAACGTTTTTACCGCAAGGAAGAGCTGATCGCTATCACAGCCACAGCAGCTAAACGCCCTTGCGAAACGGTGATCTCCGACCCGGTCAACCACAAGATCCTGCTCCGGAATCCCAAATCAGAATTCGGAAACTGGCAAAAACAAAACGTCGGCGTAATCACCCGTCACGGGATGACCTACGGTAAATGGACTGCCAAATGCAAACTCACCGAACTCCTGAACAAGGACAACCTCTGGAACGGCATTACCAATGCCATCTGGCTGATCACCATGAGCCAGGCAGAATGGAATTACCGGCGCGACTGTTCCAACGGAGGATACATGGCCAACTATTACGGCGGACAGCAGGATCAACGGGTGAAAAACGTCGGTTATTCGGAAATAGATTTCGAAATCCTGAAGACCGTCCCTTATTGTCCTAACTGGGTTCTGCCACCGGCATACAACAATGGCATCGACGACCAGTACAATGTTCAGAACTGGAATGTCCCTTTCCCCGAAGAGATCCTTCAGGATGATGATAAGATTGCAGTATGCTGCACCAACTGGGACATGGCATGCTGGCAACCAGCCGAATTTCATGACGGATGTTATCCGGTGAGATACCAGGACAAGACCTATTGGGCTCACCGTTGGGATAAAAATTACCGCGCATTGACGCAGAAGACACCGGAACCCGATGATGAACTTTTCGGATCTGATTATTATTATTTCCAGATCGACTGGCAGCCCGACAAGATCATCTGGCGCATCGGGCCCTCAAAAGATAAATTGCGGGTTGTAGGTTACATGGATGAGACCGTCACCTCCATCCCAAACAACCAGATGCTGCTGATCATTACCCAGGAGTTCCATAATACAAAGTGGTGGATCGGTTCAGCCTATTCACAGGACAACATACCCTTTCCAAAAGTCGATTACGAAGGGGAGATTTACGAAGTAACCATCGAATAACCCACCGACCTATGAAGATCATCGTATTGGGAGGAGGTCTCGTAGGAGGCCCTATGGCCATGGATCTGGCCAAAGACTCCGACTTTGAAGTGACCCTGGCGGATATCAACTGGGATTCCCTGCAGCGGGTTTCACAGAATCATCCCGTGAAAACCCTTGAAAAAGACCTGAGCGACCCCGAAACGGTGACCGCCTTGGTATCGGATTTTGACTTTGCGGTGAATGCCGTTCCCG
>ERZ1645192.610-NODE-610-length-29912-cov-5.998426_pt1 | contig 29912 bp, 27 predicted proteins | sample MGYA00575354_ERZ1645192 | MGnify/ENA primary metagenome ERZ1645192 (study PRJEB40844, sample SAMN11349763) | freshwater sediment metagenome | isolation source: river sediment | host: Sediment | place: India: Faizupur Khadar , New Delhi | collected 2017-02-21 ... | reverse complement strand
CACCGAGATCGTCTGCGCCTGGAACACCGACGCCATCAGCTTGTAGATTACAAATGCGTCGCTCGACATGACAATGTTCGTGCCCGGCTCCAGGAAGGTGTGGCCCAGGAATTCGATGAGCTCGTTGCTCCCGTTGCCCACGAGCACCTCATCCATGTGCACCTTGAGCCGCTTCGCCAGCGCCTGCCGGAGGTAGAAGCACGCGCCGTCCGGGTAAATGTGCATCTTCTTCGAAGCCTTGTTCATCGCGGCCATCGCCTTCGGCGACGGGCCGAGGGAGTTCTCGTTCGACGCGATCTTGACGATCTCATCGACATCGTTGAATCCGAGCTCGCGCGCCACTTCCTCGATCGGCCGCCCGGCCTCGTAGGAGGCCAGCCCGTGGATCCATGGATTTGCCAGGTGTTTCACAATTCGTCCCGTTTCGTAATCGTAATCCTAATCGTACTCACTCATCCGCCTCGGCCGCCCTCGGATACGACCCCAGCACCGTCATCAGCGTGCAGTGCTCGGACAGATCGGACAGCGATTTCTGAACGTGCTCGTCCTCCGAATGCCCCTCGACATCCACGAAGAAATAGTACTCCCAGGCCTTCGCCTTGCTCGGGCGGCTCTCGATCTTGGTCATGTTGATGCTGTACGCCTTGAAGGCGGACAGCGCGTCGTACAGCGCGCCAACCTTGTGCTTCACCGCGAAGAACACGGACGTCTTGTCGTTGCCGGTCGGCTTGCCGAACGCCTTGGCGATCACCAGGAAGCGCGTCGTGTTGCCCCCCATGTCCTGCACGTCATTCTCGAGGATGTTCATGCCGTACAGTTCGGCCGCCAGCGTGCTCGCCAGCGCGCCGCACTCCGGCTCCCGGGACGCCATCTCCGCGCCGCGGGCCGTGCTGGACACCGGGACCAGCGAAACGCCGGACATGTTCTCGTGCAGCCAGTGCCGGCACTGCCCAAACACCTCGGGCTTGCTGTAAAGGCGCTTGATCTGCGCGCGCGGAATGTTCGCCATCAGCGTGTGCGAAATCGGCAGGTAGATCTCCGCGCAGATTTTCAGCGTCGTGCCGGTGAACTGGTCGTACGTGTGCGTCACCGCGCCGTCCGTGGAATTCTCGATCGGCACAACCCCGTAATCGGCGCGCTTGTTTTCCACCGCGTAAAACACGTCGCTGATCGTCTCGCAATCCATGTACTGCACGCTTCCGCCGAATCGCAGGCGGGCGGCCTGGTGCGTGAACGTGGCGCACGGGCCCAGGTATGCGATGACCACGTTGCGCTCGAGGGCCAGGGAGGCCGACATGATCTCGCGGTAAATGGACTTCACCGAGTCCGCCTTCAACGGCCCTTCGTTGAGATGGGCCACCCGCTCCAGGACCTCCTTCTCGCGCGCCGGGACATAGACTTCCTCGCCCTTGCTGCGCTTGAGCTTGCCGATTTCGAGAACGACCTCCGTGCGCTGGTTCAGCAGACGGATCAGGTCGGCGTCCATCGCATCGATTTTCTTCCGAAGATCATCGAGACTCATGACGATTCCTCCCCTTCTTCCTCTTCCTCATCCTCGTCTTCCTCGTCCTCGTCGTCGTACTCGTCTTCGTCCTCGTCCTCAACTTCCTCTTCCGCGCCCTCGACCGCGGCGGATTCCTCTTTCCCGGGCTCTCCGGCCTCATCCCCGGCCGGCTCGCCCTCCGCCGCACCCTCCACGGGCGCCGTGCCCTCCCCGGCCGCTGCTTCCCCTTCGGACGCCGGAGTTTCGGCGGCCGTCCTTCGAAGCTGGTCGTCCTCCAATCGCCGGAGTTCCTCGACACCGGGCAGGTCCATGAGGTTCTTGAGTCCGAAATGCTCCAGGAACTTCTGGGTCGTCCCGAACTGCCACGGCCGGCCCGGCAGTTCGCTGCGGCCCACGATCTTGATCAGCTGCATCTCCAGCAGGTTGCGGATGATCTGGTCCACCTGGACACCGCGCACGGCCTCGATCTCCGACCGCAGGATCGGCTGGCGGTACGCGATGATGGCCAGCGTCTCCAGCGCCGGGCGCGAAAGCCGCGTGGGCTTCCCGCGCTCCAGCAGATGCCTCAGCCACGGCCCGCAGGACGCGTCGTTCTCGAAGCGGAACCCGTTCGCCACCTCGGTCACATGCACCCCAAGCCGCTTCTCGGCGAGGTCCGCGCGGAGCTGGTCGAGCGCGCCCTGGATGTCCTCTTCCGTGGCCGCGGCAAAATCCTTCGTGTTCCCGCCCCAGACTTCGGCCACCTGCTTGAGCACCCGGCAAATGTCCGCGACGCTCAACGGCTGCTTCGACACGAACAGCAAAGCGCCGACAATCTGTTTCAGTTCAGGAAGAACATTCACATCGCTCATGGGAATTCCTCACACCGCGGTCTTCACGATCAGGATTTCGCCGAACGCCTTGTCCTGCTGGGCCACGATCTGCTTCAGCCGGATCAGCTCCAGCACGGCCAAAAACGTGCAGACAATTTCATGCCGGGATCCGACGTTCACGAACAAATTCGAAAACGGAATCCGGTCCTTTGATTTGATCATTTCCGAAATCATGTCGATCTTCTCGGCCACGGTGTACCGCTCCGCGAAGATCTCCTTGAGTTCCTCCGTTTTGACCTTCTTCAGCACGTCGTTGAACGCGCTGATCAGGTCGAAAATACTCACGTCGTGCAGGGCCACATCGCCCGCCGGCCCCAGCGTCGCGCCTTCGCTCCCGCGCCCGAACACGTCCGCCTGGCGCTCCTCGAGGCCTTCCAGGTGCATCGCCGCGTCCTTGAACTTCTTGTACTCCACCAACTGCCGCACGAGGTCCCAGCGAGGATCCTCCTCCTCTTCCTCCTCCATCGCGGCCCGCTCCTCGGGCGGCAGGAGCATGCGGCTCTTGATCATCATCAGCGTCGCCGCCATGACGATGAACTCGCCGGCGATGTTCAGGTCCAGCATGCGCATCAGGTCCATGTACTCCATGTACTGGGTCGTGATGCGCACGATCGGGATATCGTGGATATCCAGCTCGTCCTTCTTGATCAGGTACAGGAGAAGATCGAGCGGACCCTCGAAAACCTCGAGTTGAACTTTATATTCCTCTTGAGCAGCCATATCGAAACTGGAGTGTTGGAGTGATGGAGTACTGGGATTCCTTGCCCGTCACTCCAATCCTACCGCCTGTCTCGCCTTCTTGAGCGTGCCCACCGCCTCCGTTCGGGCGCGATCGGCGCCCTGGCGCAGGACGGAATGGACGTAATCCATGTTCTTCTGAAGTTCCTCGCGCTTCTTCCGGAGCGGCGTGAAATGCGCCTCGAACTTCTCGAACAGAGCCTTCTTGACCTCGCCGTACCCCAGCCCGCCCTCGCGGTACCGCGCCGCCATCGCCTCGCGCTCCGCATCGGTCGCGAACAGCCGGTACAACGCGAACACGTTGCACTCGTCGGGGTTCTTCTTGTCCGCCACGCTCTTGCTGTCCGTGACGATCTTCATGATGTTGGCCCGGGCCTGTTTCAGGTCCCCGAAGATCTCCACGGTGTTGTTGTACGATTTCGACATCTTCTGCCCGTCCACGCCCGGCACCACGGCCACCTCTTCGCGAATCGGCGGCTCCGGGATCGTGAACACCTGGCCGTAGATGTTGTTGAACTTGATCGCGATGTCGCGCGTGACCTCCACGTGCTGCTTCTGGTCGCGGCCGACGGGGACCACGTTGGAGTTCATGATCAGGATGTCCGCGGCCATCAGCACCGGATACGCAAACAGGCCGTGCGTCGCCGGCAGGCCCTTGGCCACCTTGTCCTTGTAGGAATGACACCGCTCCAGCAGGCCCATCGGGGTCACGACCGACAGCAGCCAGCTCAATTCGGTGACCTCGGGGATGTCGCTCTGGCGGTAAAAAAGAGTCTTATCCGTGTCCAGGCCCGCGGCCAGGAAATCCAGGGCCACGTCGATGCTCCCCTGCCGCAACGCCGCAGCATCCGTCACGGAGGTCAGCGCGTGGTAGTCCGCAATAAAAAGGTACGCCTGCCCCTGTTTCTGAAGCTCCAGCGCGGGCTTCATCATGCCGAAATAATTGCCGAGGTGCAGTCTGCCCGACGGCTGTATGCCTGAACGTTTTCTCATTTCCGACCCATCAACTGACTGAACGCGACGGTGCAGGGTAGCGAAAGAGGGTCTATCCATCAAAACAAAAAACGGCCGGCTTGTGCCTCGAAACGCAACCCGTTACTCTGCCGCACATGACGAAGGCAAAACTGTTCTACTGGACACCGCCGATCGCCTGGGCCGCCGGCATCTTTCTCATGAGCTGCCTGCCGTCCAAGGAGCACGTTCCGCTGTTCGAGGGCGTGGACAAGGTGTTCCACTTCGGCCTCTTCGGCATGCTGTCGATCCTGCTCTTCCTCGCCTTCTTCTACGAGCAGCGCCGCCCTCCCCTCAAAGCCGCGCTCCTCGCCCTGCTCATCACCGCCGCGTACGGCGCGTTCGACGAGTTCCACCAGTCGTTCACGCCCACGCGCAGCGTGGATGTCTTCGATTGGGTCGCCGACGCAGCCGGAGGGATGCTGGCCTTTCTGGCGGCTTTACGAAGGCGGGACCAACCACGAATACACACGAATTAACACGAAACCGGTGGCGCCTGTTTGTTCTTCCATTCGCGTCCATTCGTGTTTATTCGTGGTGGATAGATTATGAACAAGGCTGAGGCCAGCAAACGGATCGACCAGCTCCGGCAGGAACTCAACCGCCACAACCGGCTGTACTACGTTGATGCCGCGCCCGTAATCTCCGACCACGAATACGACCTTCTCTACAAAGAACTCCAGCAACTGGAAACCGGGAACCCCGAACTGGTAACGCCCGATTCCCCCACCCAGCGCGTCGGCGGCGAGCCGCTGAAGGAGTTCAGGAATGTAAAGCACCTCCAGCCGATGATGTCGCTGGACAACACGTACAACTTCGATGAGCTGCGCGAGTTCGACAAACGCGTCCGCAAGCTCCTGCCGGACGAGGCAATCGAGTACGTGCTGGAACCCAAGGTCGACGGCTGCTCGATCAGCATCCGCTACGAGGACGGCACGATGACGATCGGCGCGACCCGCGGCGACGGGACCACCGGCGACGACATCACGGCGAATCTGCGCACCATCAAGGCCATACCTCTTTCCCTTCATCCAACACTCCATCACTCCCACACTCCATCACTCCATCTCCTGGAGGTCCGCGGCGAGGCGTACCTGCCCATCGAGGGCTTCAAGAAATTGAACGCCCAGCGCGAAAAGGATGGCGAGGAACTGTTTGCCAATCCCCGGAACGCGACCGCCGGCTCGCTGAAGCAACTCGACTCCCGGATCGTGGCCAAGCGCCCGCTCGGGGCGGTCTTCTACGCCGTCGGGGCGCACGAGGGGATCGAACTCCCGACGCAGGCCGACGCGCTCCGCTCGCTCAAGGAACTGGGCTTCCCCACCCCGCAGATGTGGTGGCTATGCAAGGACATCGACGAAGTCATGGCGCGCGCGGACGAGCTTCAGAAAAAAGAATCGGACCTGCCGTACGAAATCGACGGCGCGGTCGTGAAGGTGAACCGATTCGACCAGTGGAAACAGCTCGGAACAACCGCCAAGGCACCGCGCTACGCGATCGCCTACAAATACTCGCACGAGCAGGCGCGGACGAAGCTCAACGCCATCACGGTCCAGGTCGGCCGCACCGGAACGCTCACGCCCGTGGCCGAACTGGAGCCCGTCTTCCTCGCCGGCTCGACGATCTCGCGCGCGACGCTCCACAACGAGGAGGAGATCAAGCGCAAGGACATCCGCATCGGCGACACGGTCATCATCGAGAAGGCCGGCGAAGTCATCCCCGCCGTCGTCGGAGTGGTCCTCGAGAACCGTCCGAAGGACGCCCGGCCGTTCGACTTCGTGAAGCACATCCACAACAAGTGCCCGTCCTGCGGCGGTCCGATCCGGCGCGACCCCGAGTTCGTCGCGTGGCGGTGCGAGAACATCTCCTGCCCGATGCAGCTGAAGCGAACGCTCGAACACTACGCCAGCCGCGGCGCGATGGACGTGGAGAACCTCGGCGAGGTCCTGATCAACCAGCTCGTGGACAAGGAACTGGTAAAGGACATCGCCGACCTCTACTCGCTCAAGGTCGAACAGCTTGCGGAACTCGACCGCATGGCGGAGAAGTCCGCGACGAACGTCGTGACGGCGCTCGAGGAGAGCAAGCATCGCGACCTGTGGCGCGTGATCCACGGGCTCGGCATCCTGCACGTCGGCGAAGGCGCGGCGCGGAAACTCGCGGACCATTTCCAGTCCCTGGAACAACTTGAAAAGGCCTCGGTCGAGGAATTGCAGCGCGCGCAGGATGTCGGCCCGGTCATGGCGCAGAGCATCTTCGACTTCTTCCGCAACGCGAAGAACATGGCCGTGCTGAAGAAGCTGCACGAGGCGGGGGTGAGGCCGCAGAGGCCGGAGGTCAGAAGTCAGAGGTCAGAGGGCAGTCCATTCACCGGCAAGACGGTCGTCATCACCGGCACGCTGAGCAAGTTCTCGCGCGAACAGGCGCAGGAGGAGTTGCGCAAGCGCGGCGCGAAGGTGACGGACAGCGTGAGCAAGAAGACGGACTTCCTTGTAGTCGGCGAGGACGCCGGATCGAAGCTGGCCAAGGCGGAAAAGCTCGGTGTGAAGATATTGAACGAATCGGAATTCCTAGAGAAACTGGGCGGGACATGATTTTTCCAACCCTTGGAAGATTTTCGCGCCGTTTTTCCAACCCTTGGAAAATTGGCCGTTAAGGAAACCCCATGAAGAAACTCATCCCCTGGAAGCTCTACAAACAGATCATCGGCAACGTGCCGATCGCGTGCGTGGATGTCGCGATCGTCGCGAAGGGGTCGGTCCTGCTGGTCCGGCGGAAGGACCATCCGGCGAAGGGCCAGTGGTGGCTGCCGGGCGGGCGCGTGCTGAAGGGCGAGATGATGAAGATCGCCGCGGCGCGCAAGGCGCGCGACGAGGTCGGGATCGAATGCCACGTCGGCCCGATCGTCCACACGGCGGAGACGATCTTCCCCGACGGGCCCGGCGGAGTCAGCATCCACAGCATCAACAGCTGCTTCTTCATGTACCCCGTCCGGCCGGACTTCGAGCCCGATTTGGACGACCATCACTCGGATGTGAAGTGGGTCCGGAAGATACCGAAGGGCGTGCATCCTTACGTCGAGCGCTGTCTCATGGGCGCGGGGTTGTCGAAGTAGGCGCGCATGCATGTGAGGGGCATCATCCTGGGCGCGCAAGGCACGCCGGCTTCCGCCGGCTACCCGTTCGATATCGAGGTCCTTCGGCAGACCCGGCAGTTGGAATTCGCGACGCCGGTGACGTTCTTCGTTGGCGACAACGGGACCGGCAAGTCCACGCTTCTCCGCGCGATGGCGAGGAAGTGCAACATCTTCATCTGGGGCGAACGGCGCGACACCAGCCGCAACGAGCAGGATTTCATGGACAGCCTGTCGGTGGAGTGGATTGGGAACGCGGTGCCGGGCTCGTTCTTCTCGTCGGAGCTTTTCTTCAACTTCTCGCGGATCGCGGATGATGACGAGGCGATGCGGTCGTTCTTCGGCGAAAAGGTCTTCGGCGCGCAATCGCATGGCGAAGGCCTGATCACGTATTTCCGGAAGCGGTACACGCTGGAGGGCCTGTACTTTCTCGACGAGCCCGAAACCGCGCTCTCGCCGCGCAGTCAGTTGGAACTGCTGAAGGTTCTGCAGGCCATGTCAGCCGCCGGCCACGCGCAGTTCATCATCGCGTCGCATTCCCCCATCCTGCTCGCCTGCCCGGGCGCGCGGCTATACGACTTCGACCACGTCCCCGTGCAGCCGATCGAATACGAGCAGACGGATTACTTCCGGGTGTACCGGGATTTTCTGAAGGATCCGCAGTCATTCCTCGATCGGTAGAGCGAACCGATACAGGAAGAAACACCCTAAACGCCCTCTCCCGCGCCGCGTATAGTAGTTTCGGGACCGAGCCCATGGCGATGGGCGGTGACTTGGCGTAGGAGTAACCGTCGTGAAGCGGCTGTTCGCGTTTCTCGCCATAGCCGGTTTGGCGGCCCTGCCCCTCCACGGGGCCGAGGTCGTTATTTCGATCAACGAATCCAACACCTTCCAAAGCATTGAAGGCTTCGGCGCGTCCCTGACCGATTCATCCGCGTGGCTGCTCACGAACTCGCTGACGGGAACTCAGCGGACCAACCTGTTCAAGCAGCTCTTCAGCCCGACCAACGGCATCGGCCTGAACATCCTGCGCCAGCCGATGGGTGCGTCCGATTTCCGCCTGGCAAATTACACCTACGACGACATGCCTTCGGGCGGGACGGATTATGGGCTCACGAATTTTTCGATCGCGCACGACCAGGCCTATATCATTCCGCTTCTCAAGCAGGCCCTGAACGTCAATACAAACATGAAGTTCATGGGCACTCCGTGGAGCGCGCCGGCCTGGATGAAGGACAGCGGCGATCTGTATTACGGGAGGCTGAAGACCAACTGCTATGCAACCTACGCCAAGTACTTTCTAAAGTACGTGCAGAGCTACGGGTCGAACGGCCTCCCCCTCTTTGCGGTCAGCCTTCAGAACGAGCCTCTCTACGAACCGAACAAGTATCCCGGCATGCGCATGGACGCGACGAACCAGATGCAGTTCGCCGTGCTGGTCGGGCAGGAGTTCGCGAGTAACGGCATCTCGACCAAGATCCTCGCCTACGACCACAACTGGGATCGGTTCGACTACCCGATGGCGGTCCTCAGCAACGCGGCGGCCAATGCGTACATCTCCGGGTCCGCGTTTCATGCGTACGCGGGCGATGTTTCCGCGCAGTCGATCGTCCACAACGCGTTCACGAACAAGGACATTTACTTCACCGAGAACACGGCGGGCGACTGGGGCGGCACGTTCGGCGACGTCCTGATCTGGGACACCAGCACGTTGATCATCGGCGGGATGCGGAACTGGTCAAAAACGGTGATCAAATGGAACCTGGCGCTGGATCAGAACGGCGGTCCGAAGATCAGCGGCGGCTGCACGGGATGCCGCGGACTGGTCACGATCAACACCAGCACGCACGCCATCACGACCAACGCGGATTACTACTCGCTGGGCCACGCCAGCAAGTTCGTGAAGCCGGGCGCGCGGCGCATCGAGTCGAGCGAGCTACCCGCCGACGGCCCGTACAGCGTGGCGTTCGTGAATCCCGACTCGAGCCTTGCCGTCATCGCCGTCAATTCCGCCCTGGCCGCGAAGAACTACACGCTCCGCTGGCAGGGGCAGTCCATCAGCGTGCCTCTCCCCTCCCGGAGCGTTGTCACGTTCACCTGGCCCAACGTGGCAGGCGCAACGGCGGACGTCTGGATGACCACCGGCGACCAGACCAAGCTCCTGCAAAAACAGCAGCCGGCGGTTTTCCGTCCCACGACCATCAACTGGAAGGGCCGTACGTGGAACGTTCGCGACACGGAAGGGACGCCCGGCAACAACTACTGGTCCGCGGACTGCGTCCGCGTGGACACCAACGACTGGCTCCGACTGCAAGTGAAAACGAATTCGACCGCGTGGTACAACGGGCAAGTGGAGTCGGCCGACACACCCAGTTTCGGGACGTACCGATGGCACACCGTGGGGCGACCCGATCTGCTGAGCTCGAACGTGGTCGGCAACCTGTCCATGTTTGCGAACGTCACTCATGAACTGAACATCCAGTTCGCGAGGGCTTACGACGACGAGCCCACCAACCTGACGTATATCGTTCAGCCTTACTACGCCGAGGGCCATCGCAGCGCGTCTGCCGAGACGCTGACGAATACGTTCACGACGCACGAGTTCTCCTGGAATCCGCGGACAGTCGCTTACCGGAGCTGGTACGGACATTCCGCACAGCCTACGAATGCGGGCGCGATCCTTGAGACGTGGACCTACGAGGGGACGGACGTCCCCGGCTACACGAATCAGCGCGCCGTGATGAACCTGTGGCAGTACAACGGGTCCCCGCCCTCTTCCAGCCAGGAAATGGTTCTGGCGGACTTCACCTACGTCTGCAGCACGGGCACGATCGTACGCGATGATTTCGAGGACGGCAGTCTCGGCGGCTGGTGGTCCACGTTCGGCAGCGGGCCGATCGGCGAGAGCGGCGGCTGTCTCAGCCTGACACCGACCAACGGCACGTCCATGGGGTGCCTGGGCACAAACACGGTATCGCCGGCAAAGAACGGTCTGAGCTACATCTTCGCCGCGAATCTTTCTACGATCAGCGTGGCCACGGCCCGATCCGCCGGGGGCCCGGACGTCTGGGGCTGCCAGGCCATCGTCGCGGGGTCCAACAGCGTGCTCGACCCGTATGCCGTTTCGAACGCCGTCATCCTGCGGTCAGGCTACGACGCCTCGGCGAACCAGATCACGCTGGAACTGCTGACCAAGCAGAACGCGCCGGGCAGTTGGGGGACATGGCGTTTTGTCGGCACCATCGAAAACGCATCCGGCTTCTTCAATGGAGGCGAAGGGCTCGAGGTCCGCTTCACGCTGATTTACTCGAACTATGTGGTCGCCGCCTACTACCAGGGAAGCCCGGTCAGTCTGACCACGGTCTCGGGGACGAACGATGCGCCCCACAACCTGAGCGCAACCAATTTCGCGGGCAGCCGATATGTCATCGGGGCGGCGAATAATGACGACGGACGCGGGACCGTCTTTTGGGAGGACGCGCACGCACGCGTTGCCGCGGAACTCCCATCCACCGCGCCCGACCCGAACGGCGACAACGGGGAAAGCACTCTGGTCCAGCTCGGGGACGGGAATACGGCCAGCACATGGAAAAACCCCGTGGGCACGAAATACAACAAGCTTCGTTCGCAGGTGCTGTACCGGGCCTCGCAAATCGGAATGCAGGGCCTGATCACGCAGATTCAGGTGAAGGTGGTGTCGGCGCCGGACATTGCCTTGTCCGGCTTTACCATTCGAATGCAGCACACGGCGCTGAACGATCTCAGCTCGTCGTTCATCAATAGCGGATGGAAAACGAATTACCGGGCCAACACGACCATTTCCCGGATTTTCAGCGGCTGGTACGAGTTCAACCTGGCGTCCAATTTCTACTACAACGGGACGAACAACCTGCTCGTGGATTTCATTGTCAACAACTCCACCCGCGACGACTATCCGCCGTCCGCGAGCACGTACACGCCGGGCAGCGGCATCCAGGGAAACTACGGGGGCAATAATTCCGGCGACCCGTTTACATGGACCAGCACCTCCGGCCTCAAATACAGGTACACGGGCGCCAACTACTGCGACATCCGCCTCGCGATTTCAAACGACCAGCCGGTGATCATCGGCGAGAACCTGAGTTTCGACGACGGCCCCCGCGGCTATCTGACCAACGTGCCCGGCTGGCAGGTGGAGGGCTCGGTGATGAGCGGGTACATCAAGGGCAGCCCCGTGTATCACGGACCCAACTCCCTGAAGCTCTGGAAGGACGGGGGCAGCGGAGACCAGAAGGTATACCAGTTCTTCAACGCGCAACACACCAACCTGTACAACCTGGGCGGCTACATCCTGTCCGAGAGCACCGAGCCATTCAAAGGCTCCAACGCTCATGGCGCATTGCTCCTGGAATGGTACGGCGCCTCGGGACTGATCCAGACCGACAGCTCCGGCTGGTTCACGGAAACCAACATGCACAATGTCTGGACGTTCTACTCCGTTTCGGCGATTCCCCCGCTCAACACGACCTCGGGCCGTATCGTCTGCGCCCTGTTCAGTTCCGACGACCAGAGCGGGAGCCTCTACTTTGACCGGCTCAGCGTGACGGTGGAGGAATCTCCCCCGCCCACCGTCGCCCATGCCTATTTCGTCCGCGATGAGTTCAACGACACCGAGAGGAGCAACATCTGGACGGAGTCCTGGGGCGGCGGTCCTGACGCATACCTGACCGAATCGAACTTCTGTTTCTGGGTGAAGCCCGGATCAAACATGCATCAAAGCACGGGCTACACCACTCCCGTCGATCGGAGCAACACGAACTATTGGTTCGTCTTCAGCGCCTCGCTGGCCACGATCAGCCTGAACACGGTCAAAAGCGGAAACGATGTCATCGCGCTGCTGGGCGTTTGCTCCGCGGCCGACAACCCGTGGTGGGTGACTTCATCGATCAGCCTCTATGGCTATTATGACCGGGATGCGGACCAGTTCTGGTGGCAGTTCCTGACGAAATCAAATGCGCCGGCGGCGAACGGCCCTGAACGCTTCAGTTGCACGATGACCAACGTCTCGAAGTATCTGAACGGAAGCAACCGGATCCGCATCAGCCTGGCTCTTGACGCGAGCCGCTACGAAATCCAGTTCAACGACGCCTCGGGCTATCCCGTCCCCTACACCCTGAACAATGGATCGCCCCGCGGCGACCACAACACGGGAAGGCGCTTGAACAGCGGTTACTGGTTTATCGGGGCGCAGGCGGACGTCACGAACCGCGGCTGGGTTTCGTGGGATCGCACAGATGTGCGAACCACCCTCGCCCCCACTTGCGCTGTCGCATTCGCCGCGCAGACCTCCACGGACGGCTCGGGCATCGTCAGCATGAACACGCTGGTGTGCGACCGGAACGGCGACCTGTGCCGTCTCCGGATCCAGGCCAGCACGAACGGGGGCGCTGAATGGTTCAACCCATGGGGGTCGGCGGTCGACTCAACAGTCGGCGCCGAGATCGCGCCCACCCAAACCCTGCTGCAGGTGGTTTCCATCTGCACGACCAATCCGGTCTATGGCCTGACTGTCACAAACATCGTGTCCTTCTCATGGGACACGCGCAGCACGTGCAACGGCACAAGCCTGTCCGGCATGACGCTCAGTAATGTGCTCCTGCGCGCGACGGCGGACGATGGAGACGTGAGCTGCCAGACTCCGGCTGTCGAACCCTTCCTTGTGGACAACCAGGCCCCGTCGGCCGGGTCCGCGTCTGTCATCGTGGAGACCGGCGCCGTATACACGCTCAATCTGGACCTTTATGCGACGTGGTCCGGTTTCCTGGACGACGGCGCAGGCATCTCCGGCTACTACTACAACCTTGCGGACAACGGCGGCACGACATCGGGCACATGGACCGTGGAAACCAACGCCCTCGTGCCCGTCGCCGCGCCCGACGCGGTCAACACGGTCTTCGTCTGGAGCCGCGACGAGTACGGCAACCTCAGCACGGCCGTTTCAAACAGCATCCTGGCCCTCAACCCCGCCGGCGACTACGACGGCGACGATCTCGAGAATTCGCAGGAAGCTGTTTTTGGCGCCAACCTGTTCGTTGCCGACACAGACGGCGACACCATTCGCGACGGCTGGGAGGCGACGTACGGGATGAGCCCCACAAACAACTCCGACGCCGCCACGGATACGGACGGCGACGGCTACAACAACCTCGCTGAATATTACTGCGACACGCATCCGTCGAACATCGAATCCCGCCTGATTTTCGAAGCGTTTACAGGTGTGGATCCGCTCGTGTGCTGGAACAGTTCCACCGCCCGCGTTTACACGCTGTACTACAGCGACCTGCCCGATACCGGCTGGCAACCGCTCGATGGCAGCACGAACATCTCCGGCACAGGCGGGACCATGACCTTCACCGGCTCCGTGGAAACCACAACCTACCGTCTCTATAAGCTTGGCGTGCGCTTCCCTTAGCGCCGCTTCTACTCGACAAAACCAGGAAAATCCGGTTGGGTATGCGCTCGGGAACCCAATGAAACCGAACGCCTTGAACGCTCTCCGCTTCGTCCCGGCCATCCTGCTCCTCCCCGCCCTCGTCGCGGCCGACACGATCCTCATGAAGAACGGCAACTCGATGGACGGGATCATTCTTAAGGAGACCCCGGCCGAGGTCACGATCAATGTAGGGGTGGGCAGCATCACTCTCAAGCGATCGCAGATTGCCTCGATCCGGAAGTCAGACGCCAAAGGCGAATCCCAAATCAAGGACAGCTGGCAGCAGCACTACTTTGCGCACGAGAAATACACCCCCAAAGGCCTGGAGAGTCTGGCCTCGGAATTCCGGGCCCTCGAAACACAGCGCAACGCGGCCTGGCAGGAACTTGAAGACCTGCGTTCGCCCGCCGGCCGAACCAAGGAACTCCAGAACGAACTGGAGAGGCTGGACCAGCAAGCCGTCGACTGCATGCGCAGTCTTCCGCCCTCGGTGCCACCGGCCGATGGAAAGCACCGCGCCGAAATCGAGACTTACAACGCGCTCATTACGCGCAATAACGCGCTGAAGGCGCGCATAACGGTCGTCCGCGACGAACTCATCAAATCGCAGGCGGACGACGACAAACGCCGGCGGTCCGTATCCGCCTACCTCCAGGTGCTGCTCAATTTCCGGACGAAATTCGAGGCGCGGCATGACCAGTTCCGCAAAACCGGGGGCACGAAGCAGGAAGACGTCTTCTTCTCGGAAATGGCCCGGAAAATTGAAGCCTATTCGGCGGAGATCCGGGAGACCGACGTGCCTTTCGAAGCCATAGACCGGCATGCGATCATCACGGTCCGCATCAACGACCGCGTGGACGCGCGGCTCCTTCTGGACACCGGCGCCACGGTGGTGCAGATTTCGCAATCACTGGCCGGCAGACTGAACATGGATTTGACCCGCAATCCCCTGGTCAAGGTGACACTGGCCGACGGCCGCGAGGCCGAGGTCAAGGCCGTCATGCTCGATTCCGTCCAGGTGGCCGACGCCCGGGCCGAGCAGGTGGCCGGGATCGTGAGCCCCACCGAATTGTCCAACGGGGTTGACGGGCTACTCGGCATGAGTTTTCTTCAACAATTCGACGTGCATCTTGACGGGTCCAGCAACAAACTGATTCTCAAGAGATTCGACCCGTAGCCGCGAGTCCAGACCAAGGAGACGAGGATGAAACATATCGGATTGGCCGCCACGCTGTTGCTGTCCGTTGTCGCCTGCACCGGCAGGCAACCGGAAGCGCCCGCGACAGACGCGAACGCCGTTATCATTGAGGAGATCAAACGCCAGGTATCCGAACTGGAAAAGAGCAGCGGGAACGAGTTCGCGGTTTTAAAGGGCCGTCTCGACAAGGTCGCCGGCGAGTCGAAGTCGGCCGCGACAGACCTCCAGCAGCAGATCCTGCTCAAGGACCAGCGAATCTCCGAGCTCGAAACCCGTCTTTATCAACTGCAAAGCGAAACACGGACTCTCAAGCAGGCGCAGGAGACCAGGAACACCGAGGCGCCCCTGCCCGTTCCGCCACCGCCAGCCGATCCGTTCCCCCTCCGCGTTTTCAGCGTGCAGGGCGTGAAAGTCGTCACCGGAAGCCACACGACCGTGCGCCCGGTCGAGACGGCCGACGCATCGGGGAAGGACGTTTTTGGCGAACCCATCAAGGGAACCCGCATGGAGAACATCGTCGTCGACGACTACGGTTACCAGGCACGTTTCTCAATCGAAAACCAAACGCAGGAGCCGATCGAGATTTCAGCCAGCGCCGGTTTGAAAACGGAGCATTTCAGGATTCCGGCGGGCGAAACCCTGAGCGGCTTGGCCGTGGATTCCGCCATGGGATCCGACTTGAGAGTCACGGTCGGCAATCACACGCGCCGATTCCCCGTCACGTACTGATCTCCTTGGACTGATTCCGGGTCAATTGCAGGTACAACTCCCGGCTCACGAAGGCATCGGTGGCGGCGTACACGATCTGCTCGCGCGAGAGGTCGGGCCGGCTCCAATTCGAGCGCTGGGCGCCCTTGGAAACGCGGAACCCGAGCAGGATCGCCGCGAGGCCTCTCAAGCCGTTGTTTCGAATTCCAGCCGCGTCCGACAGGGCGGACAATTCCACGAACCCCGCCGTCTCGAACTCCTGGCGCGCCTTCAGTTTTCGGATGTCATGATCCAGGCCAACGCCCGCCTTGATCACGGCGGGATCTGAAAACAAATCCCTGAACCACGACACATCCTGAAGCTTCAGCAGTTGAAAAACATACACCGCGCCGCTGCCCGCCAGCTGAAGGAGCGCCGGCGGATGGCTCTCCCCTTTTCGAAAACTCGGACGGCTTTCAATATCGAAGCCCAGCACGCGTTCCCGGCGCAGTTCCCGCACCGCATCGCGCGCCTGCTCATCCGTCTGGATGAGATGGATCGGCCCGTCGTACTTGAACAGCGGCAGGGTGTTGATTTCATCCCTGGAAATCGAAAGACCCGGCGCCGGTTTGCCCGCCGGCTTCACAGCGCCGGGTCTTCCGTTGCTGGATGGGCGCCCGTTGCCGACCTGGAAAAACATGGCCTTCGCCTTCTTCAGGATTCTTCTCGCCCAGGCGAACTCCAGGGCCAGGATGCCCAGGCCGGCGGGAATCACGACAAACGCGGGACCCGGAGTGACCAGCATGATGATCCCCACCAGCACCACGGTGCTTCCGATCAGCAGGATGAAAATCTTCCGGATCTGCCGGAGAGGTTTCTGCAGAAGACGCATGGAAATCTTGAGCATAAGTTATGATCCGCCCTTTTCGATCCGCTCGTTGGTGGCCTTCAGGCGCAAGGCCATCTCCTTCAAGACCCTCTGAACGATCCCCGGATTCTCCCGCAGAATCATGTCGAAGTTGTCCTGCGAAATAACGACCAGCGTGGTTCCGGGCGCCACCGCGGTGGCCGTGGCTGTCCGCGGCGCGTCCAGCAGCATGGACATTTCACCGAAGTAACCGCCGTCTTTCACCAGCGCCAGCTGGCTGCCCTTGCGGGTCAACGAGACCGCACCCGAGAGAACGCAGTACATCTCGTTTCCAGGATCCCCCTCCCTGAAGAGAACCCGTCCTTCTTCGCACGCCAGGGCAAAGCGATCCAGCAGCGCCCTGGGCATATGTACGCGCTGTCCTTCCGCAAAGAGGCCTTTGAGAAGAAGCGACTCGCGCCGGCGGGTGTTGGCGATGACCTCCGCCCCGAGCAGTATGACCGCAAACGTGTAGTACGCCCAGATGATGACGAGAAAGACGGCCTTCAGCGACCCGAAGGCGTACCCGTAGTCCGGATTGAACTGGAGAAATAAGCCGAAGACCGGGCGGATAACCGCAAGAAGAATTGCCGCGGTGACAGCGCCCGCCAGCACGTGCGCCATTCTCAGCCTGACCGGGGAAAAGACCCCGTACAAAAAACAGAGAACGGCCAGGACAAAACCCGGAACGGCAACAAACCGGACGAAATGGCCGCCCGGCGACAGAATCCACGGCAGGCGATCCTGCGCCATGAGTTGAAACACTTTCCCCCCCGCGAGGAGAAGAAACACGGACAGCAGGGCCAGAACAGCCGCAAAATCGTACAACTTGCCCTTGAAGTAATTCATCCTGCGCTCGGACTTGAAAATGCGGGCCATCAGATCGCGCATCGCGCCGGCGAATGGCGTTATCGACCAGACCAGGACTACCACGCTGACAAGCCCCCACACCCGTTGTTGCGAAAGCGACACGAGGTCGCCCAGCACCGCATCGCTGAACGCCGGGAACAGCTGGTTCATCAAGCCGGTCATGCCGTGCAGAACTGCTTCCGAAGACCCCATGACCGCACCGAGAAGAAACACGACAAGGAGAAGGAGCGGCATCAGGGAAAGAAAACCGTAGTACGCCAGCGTGGCCGCCGCACCGAAGCCGCCGCTCGCGGAAAAAGAAGACAGCGACGTTTTCGCCACAAGGGATGAGACCGACAGGAAACGAAGGATCGAAGGCCCGAGTTCAGATGCTTGGCGGGTGTCGCTCGTCATGCGTCATCCTTACGAAATAAACTGCCGGACGTCATCGGCGGCTTTCCGGTTCTTGTCACGATGAAGATCGGATTCCGGATAGCCCATACTGATGATGATGTCGATGCGCGCAGAACGGGAAAGGCCGAGAGACTGCTTCACGCCCTTTTCATTGAACCACCCGAGCCAGCAGGTGCCGATCCCCTCCTCCGCCGCCTGCAGGATGAGGTGTTCGCAGGAGATGCCGATATCAATCAGGCTGTATTGCACGCCCCGGATCTGCCCGCCAAGCCTCGCCGCATATCGCGATCTCTCCGTGATTACGACGATCAGCACAGGCGCACGGGCGGCGAAGGAATTCATGGAGTAGATGCCGGAGAAAGCGGCCTCCGCCAGGCGGTTCTTGAGTTCGCCCTCAACCACCATGAAGGTCCACGGCTGTGAGTTACACGCCGAAGGGGCCAGTCGCGCCGCCTCAAGACAGCGTTCCATCGTCTCCCGGGGCACCGGCCTGTCCGAGTACCTGCGTTCGCTCTGTCGCTTCCGCACAAGATCAAGAAAGGGCATGTCCGGATGGTGCCCGATGTTCCAAGGGCCAATCAATACCAATGTTCCAGCCGATTGTTCCAGCCGATGGCTCGACGGCATGGCGGCACCCTGAAATCCGCATCCCGGGTTTTTGTCCGTGTTTCATGATGGTTCCATCCCGCGGCTTATGCTAGTTAACAGCTTATGCAACAGACACTTCGACTGTTGTCCGCCGGGTTGTTGCTAATGACATCCTGTCAGTTGTCGGCTCCTCCCGATCACCGGAAACCCGCCCCGCCGCGATGCGCTATCCTGCTCTCCGAATCGAATCTGGAACTCTGCCGAAGCCAGTCCTGGACGGAGGGGCCGGACACGTATACCGGCGTCGTGCTCGGGCTCCAAAACGCCCTGAGCGCCCGCGGCCTCGATGTTGATGCGGTTTCAGAAGACGACCTGGTCTGGGACCGGCTCACGGAGTACCGCGTGCTTTACATCGTTGAGACATTTTCCATCACCCGCGACGCCGAAAAGGCCATCCGCCGTTTTGTTGAAAACGGCGGCGTGCTTGTCGGAATCAACGAGGTCGGCCGTTTCCAGAGCTCGTGGTGCAAGCCATGGCACTACGAGGATATCTTCGGCGTGAAGTCCGGGGAGCTGGACGAATATGGAACAGCGTTGTCCTGGTCGACCAATCTCTACCGCCGGGCCGAAATCACCCCGGAGGGAAAACGGCACCCGTTGACACGCGGACTCGGCGATACGCTGGAATTTGGAGCCGAAAGCGCCGCGATCTGGGCGACTCGGCCAACCACGGCCGCCGTGCTGGCGTGGTTCCCCCGGCATACCGCGAAGACCCGGGACAGCGACCACAGGACTCACGTCGTTGAAGAACCGGTTGTCGCCGTAAGCCTCAACAGGTTCGGCAAAGGCAACGCGGTGTGGATTTCCGCAAACCTGCACGCGCGTGATCCCGCAAACTGGACCAAGGCCGGCGACATCGTTGACCTGCTCGCGCGCTGTCGGGATCTCGCCCCGGCCGACCTGACGATTCCGCCCCGGCCGGTTGAAACGATCCTTGGGATCAGCCAACTCGGATACGCCCCGGACGAGAAGAAGCGGGCCGTGATCCGTGTTCCGCTTGAAAACGCGACTCCCTTCACACATGCACACTTCACGATCACAGCCGAATCTTCCGGCGATGTGATTTTGAGCGGCGAGCTGTTGCAGGAGGGGCCGGACAACGCTTGGCGGGATTACTACTATATCGCCGATTTCACCTCTCTTCGCGATGAAGGGACCTACCGATTCTCCGCCGCGCTCGACGGACCGCGCGGTACGGCGCAGATCAGGAGCGGACCATTCCGCATTGCCGCCGGGCTCTGGTCATCCGTCGTGATGCCCACGCAGTGGTCTTTTTTCCGCCACTATCGATGCGGCGAGAAGTGCCACCTTTCCGACCCTGTTCGCGGGGCATACCACGATGCGACCGGCGATTACGCCACGCGCATGTGGTCCATGCCGCACGTGGTTTACGGGATATCGGAAAACATACTGGCTTCGAGCGGGATCCACACCGATGCCGTCGCGGAACTGCAGTATGCCGTGGATTGGATGCTCGCCATGATCCACACCAACGGGGCCGTCTGGAGCTCCGTCAAACCCCCGGACGAGTGGTCACCGATCAACACGCGCCCGGCTCAAGACCCGACACAACGCGTTCTGGACGAAGCTTTCAGCCTCAATTACCAGACAACCTACATCGCCGGACTGGCCCATGCAGCCCGGGCCTTGAAGACCATTGACCCCGACCGATCCGCAAGAGCACTCGCAACCGCCATCAACGCCCGTCATTTCCTTGACGCCAAAGACTGGGCAAACGAGAGCACCGCGGAAGTCGGGAATTTCATCTGGGCACTCATGGAACTCCACGAGGCAAACGGCGAGGCGGATTATTTAAGGCGGGCCGCAGTTCTCGCGCCGATCATCCTTGCGCGCCAGTTTCTTGACTCGGGACGGACGAAGGAAGGTCTCTACGGAGACTTCTTCGACGACCCCAAGAACACCGCCTTCGGTAACCGGCAGTACAAGAAATTCCATGCACTCGGTGTTTACCTGGGACTTGTCGAATTGGCCGGGGCGTTGCCCTCACACGATCCGATCCGCACCAACATTCACAAGGCGCTGGATGCGTATTTCGATCATCACGCTCTCAGGGGCGCAGCCCTTACGCCCTATCGCCAAATGATCACCGCGCTGGAAGAGACGTCTGGCGGTACGTACCGGATATTCTTCTTCACGCACATGGGGTGTTGGGTCCACCTGCACGGACTCAACGTGGATCATCTCTGCCTCGCGCTCGCTGCGCTCAAGTACGCGGACGGGACAGGTCGCGAAGACCTTCGCGACTTTGCGCGCGCGCAGGCGCAATGGGTTGTCGGCATGAATCCCCTCGGTTACTCGATGATCGAAGCCGTCGGCTGGACCCATGCGCCGTCGATCGACGACAACATTGGCACCGGCCGCTTCGAGGGCGGCATCGTCAACGGGATTGTAGGCGATTACTCCGACAGGCCGACCTGGGGCGACACCTGGGACAGCCGCGAGTACTGGCTGCCTCACAACGCCTATTTGGCGGCCGTCGCGCCGCACCTAGACCGGGGAACCGGCCCGCAGCAATAGACAATGCAAACCGGAAGACGTCAATCGCTGTTCGTTGTGGCATTTCAATTCCTTTTATTCGGCTACTTCGTTCTGACCGGCCCCCTCCTGGCCCGACGCATCCCCTGCCTCATCCTGGAAATCTTGGGTCTCGCGCTGGGAACATGGGCCGCCCTGTCCATGAACATACGGCGTGTGCGTGTGATGCCAGACGTGGCGCCTGATGCCGTTCTTGTGACACGCGGGCCCTATCGCGTTGTGAGACACCCCATGTACACAGCCGTGCTGCTGGTGCTTCTGGCTCTTCTCCTCGATCAATTCTCATGGGACCGAGGGATGGCGTGGCTTCTCTCAACCGTGAACCTGGTTCTCAAACTGAATATGGAGGAGCGGTTTCTCGTGCAACGTTTCCCGCCATATGAGGAGTACAGGAAGCGGTCATGGCGACTTTGCCCTCTGGTCTATTGACCACTGGACACGAAGCCTCGTTACGGCTAATAGAAGGGCATGAGCAACGCGGCATATCTGCTGTTGGCGTTCAGTTCTCTTTTCGTGATTATCGACTCCGTCGGCACCATTCCCGCGTTCCTTGCCATGACGCCGAACAACTCTCCCGAAGAACGGGCACGCATGGCCCGCTTCGCCTGCACGGTGGCCACAGGTATCCTTCTGTTCTTCGCGATTACCGGCATGGCCATTTTCAAAGTCTTTGGAATCACGCTGCCCGCGTTTCAAATCGCGGGAAGTCTTCTGCTTCTGCTGATCGCCTTTGACATGCTCAGAGCGCGCAGGTCCACGACGAAAGAGACGGCCGAGGAAAAGGAAGAAGGCCTGACCAAGGAGGATGTCGCGATCACGCCCTTGGCGATTCCCATGCTTGCCGGTCCCGGGGCGATCACCACAACCATTCTCCTGCGCAACCGCGCTGACGGCTTCGTTCAAGTCGTCGGCCTTCTCCTCTGCATTGTCGCGGTCTGCTTCGCGAGCTACATCATCCTGCGGCTGGCGGCCAAGGGATCGCGGTGGATCAGCCCCACCGCCATGAAGATCACGATACGTTTGATGGGCCTGCTGCTTTCGGCGGTTGCCGTTCAGTTCATCCTGAACGCCCTTAAGGACCTCCATATCCTCGGGGCGTAGACAATCAACGGTGCTGTACCAGGCCCTGCCCCATACAGATCCTGCAACTGACGGAAACATAGGAGGTACTTGTGAAAGCAACTCTTGCCGCATTGGTAGTGCTGGCCCTGGCTTGGCCTGTTACATTGCAAGCGCTCGATCTGGGCGACAAGGCTCCCGACTTCACCGCCGATGTCTGGATCAACGGGTCCCCGGCCAACCCCGGCAAGCCGGACGGCAAGACAACCTACGTGCTTGAATTCTGGGCCACATGGTGTCCCCCGTGCAAACGCTCGATTCCCGAACTCAACCGTATCTTTCAGAAGTACAAAGACCAGAACGTTGCTGTTATCGGCGTCACGAGCGAACCCGAGGACACGGTCAGGCCTTTTGTCGAGAAGATGGACATGAAGTACGTCATCGCCATTGATACAAACCGTGCGTTCCTCGAAACCTACATGGCGGACATTCCGGGCATCCCCTACGCGTTCATCATCGACACGAACGGCTTCGTCGTCTGGTCAGGCCATCCAACGGAACACCTTGACGAATCACTCCGGGACATTCTCGCCGGCACATACGATATCGATACAGCCGCCGAAACGGAAAGCGCGGACGAAGAACTCCAGAGGCTCCTCATGGGCGGGGACCTTGAAAACGCTCTTACCGTCCTGGACAAGCTCCTGTCCAAGAACAAGGATAACTTCGAGTACTACGAATTGAAGATCACGATTCTGGCACAGCTTGGACAATTCGACAGGGCCAAAGGCGTTTACAAGGAAGTCTCCCGGGTTTATGCCGATTCCGCGGAAAACCTGAATACCCTGGCATGGATGATCGCCGTATCCCCCTTTGAGATGTGCGATCTTCAACTGGCATGGAGCGCCGCAACTCGTGCGGTGGAATTATCCCAGCGGGAAAACAGCGCAATCCTGGACACCCTGGCACGTGTCTATTACGCAGCGGGACTTCTGGATTTGGCGATGGCAACCCAGCGCGAGGCCGTCGAGAAGAGCAACAGCGACGACAGGGACTCACTCAAGGCAACACTGGACTTCTACACCTCCGCCGCATCGCTGCGCGAAATGATTGAGAAATCCGCCAACCCGGGAGCATCGTCCCCATGAGAATCTTCATTCTGGCACTGATTCTCGCCTCATATTCGGCCGTCGGCGCCGCGCAGGTCCCCGGGGGGACAAACACCTCGCAGAAGATCCCTCGCTCCTGGTTCTTGAAGGCCAGGGGTCACGAAAAGGCTTTGGCGCTGCAGAAGGAAATCGGCGCCGATATTTTCGTCGTGTTCACCCGGGAGGCGCCGCCCGGCGAGAAGGGTCTTTGCCAATGGTTCGAAACGAAAGGACTCGGTTCATCCGCGGTCCGGGATTACCTGAGAGACTACATCAAGGTCTCCGTCCCCCTTCCTTCGAACCCCGATTGCCAGAAGATGGCCGAGGACTTTGAAGTCCGAAAGTGCCCAGCCGTTTTCATCGTCCAGCCAAACGGCATGAAATTCTACTGCAAGGTCTTTGACTATCCGGATGGGCATCCGAAAATGTTTCCCCCGGAGACACTGATCGAGCTGTTCAGAGCTCGAAGCAGCGAGAGATACCAGGCCCCCGCCGGCACGGGGTCGGATCAACCCACGCCGGAATAACGCCCAAAAAAGGACGCCCGCGCATCTTTGTGCGCGGGCGTCCCGGTACGTCAAACCGAATCCTGATGACTACTTCTTCGCCTTCGATTCCTTGGCTGCGGGCGCCTTCTTGGCAGGCGCTTTCTTGGCCTTCTTCTCGGAGCCTTTGGCTTCCGCGCCAGCTTCAGCCTTGCCCTTCTCAGGCACCTTCTTCTTCGGAGGCTGGGGAACGTAGTTCACCCACTCAAGGATGGCCATTTCGGCGCTATCACTGGCGCGCCGACCGAGTTTGATGATCCGCGTGTAACCACCCGCCCTGTCCTTGAAGGCAGGAGCCACGGCTTCGAACAGAACCTTGACCTGGTCATGATTCCGCAGTCGGGCAACAGCCTTCCGGCGGGCATCCAACGTGCCAGCCTTGGCCAGTGTAACCATCTTCTCGGCAAAACTACGGGCCACCTTGGCCTTCTGCACCGTCGTTTGAATGCGTTTGCAGGCAATCAGACTGCATACCAGATTCGCGAGCAGCGCATCGCGATGCTCTGAAGTTCTGCCCAACTTGATCGTTTTTTTACGGTGTCGCATGATGTAAACCCCAAATGAACAGCCCTGCGGTTCCCTACTTGGATTCCGAGTTCTTCTGTTTGAGCATCTCGGTATCGAACGTCATCCCCAGGGTCAAGCCAAGCTCGGAGAGCTTCTGTTTGATTTCGTTGAGGGACTTCTTGCCGAAGTTCCTGTACTTCAGCATCTCTGACTCGGTCTTCTGGGCCAGTTCACCCACGGTCGTGATATTCGCGTTGTTCAGGCAGTTGGCCGCGCGGACGCTGAGTTCGATCTCGTTCACGCTGATGGACAGCTTCTTGCGCAGCTCCTCGCGTTCCGGATCGATCTGCTTCTCGCTCTCCTCGAACTCGACAAGGTCCTTGTCGTAGCTGACAAACACATCCAGGTGATGCCTGAGGATGGCTGCGGAAAGAGTCAACGCTTCGTCGGGGCTGATGCGCCCGTCCGTCCAGATTTCCAGAACCAGTTTATCGTAATCGGTCCGGCGCCCGACACGCGTGTTCTCTACGGAAAACTTCACGCGGCGCACGGGCGAGAACAGCGAGTCGATCGGGATCAGCCCGATGATCTGCTCTTCCTTCTTGTTCCAATCGGCCGGGCAGTAACCGCGACCGACCTTGATCTCCAGTTCGGCCTCGAACTTGCCGTCCTTGTCCAGGGTCGCAATATGATGATCCGGATTCAGCACCTCGACCGAGCCATCCGTCTGAATATTGCCGGCGGTGACTTCCCCCGGCCCCTTGACGCTGATCTTCAGCTTGCGGGGCTCGCGGGTATACATTTTGAGAAGGACATGCTTGAGGTTCAGGACAATATCCGTCACGTCCTCAACCACACCCGGAAGACTGCAGAATTCGTGCAGCGCGCCCTCGATCTTCACCGAGGCAATCGCCGCTCCTTCGAGAGAGGAAAGGAGAACCCTGCGCAACCCGTTGCCAATGGTCCGGCCATAGCCGGCCTCAAAAGGCTCCGCGATGTACTTGGAGTAGGTATCACTGACCTCGGCAGGATCCTTGACGATCTGCCGGGGCATTTCGAAACGGCCTAATCGAATCGGCATAACTATCCTCCCAGAGCCGGGAGTTAGCCGGCTCATATGGTGTTTTGTTGACTACTTCTACTTCGAGTACAACTCAACGATGAGATGTTCCCGAACCACGGGCGCGATTTCCTCATGCGTCGGCACATGGAGGACCTCACCCCGAAATTGCTGCTTATCCAGCGAGAGCCAGGCGGCCCGGCCGCGGCTCTCCGCGGATTCCATCCACTTCCCCGCATATTCGCGGCCCTGCTTGCGATCGCGCACCTGCACGACATCGCCGGCCTTCAGGACCATGGAGGGAACGGTCGCCTTGCGGTTGTTCACCGCGAGGTGGCCATGAAGAACCATCTGGCGAGCGGCGCGGCGCGACGGCGCGAAACCAAGCCGGTAGGCCACATTGTCCAGACGGAGTTCCAACGCCTGCAACAGCTTCTCGCCGGTGATACCGCGGGACTTCAACGCACGCTGGAAGAACAGGCGGAACTGCCCCTCCTGCATTCCGTACATCCGGCGAAGCTTCTGTTTCTCACGAAGCTGAACACCGTAATCGGACGTCTTGCTGCGACGCTGACCGTGCATGCCGGGCGCCGAACGCCCCGTCTCGATCGGGCACTTGGCCATGTAGCATCGATCGCCCTTGAGAAAAAGCTTCATTCCCTCGCGGCGACATAACCTGCAAGCTGGACCTATATATCTACCCATGAATGCTCCTCGCGCGTTACACTCTGCGACGCTTCGGCGGCCGACAACCATTGTGCGGCATTGGCGTCACGTCCTTGATCAACGTAATACTGAGACCGGCGGCCTGAATGGCACGAATCGCGGACTCACGGCCCGCGCCAGGACCCTGCACCAGGATTTCCACTTCATGCATGCCATGCCCAACCGCCTGCCGGGCCGCTTCCTGGGCCACCATCGTCGCGGCGTAGGCCGTGCTTCTCCGCGACCCCTTGAATCCGCAACGGCCTGCCGAGCTCCACGACACGACGGCGCCCTTCACATCCGTGATGGTGACCGTTGTGTTGTTGAACGAAGCGCGGATATGGACGACTCCAACAGGGACATTCTTCACGCCCTTCGCCTTGACGCGCTTGACCGGCTTCTCCGCCTCAGCGCCCGCTTCCGGGGCAGCCCCGGTTGCCGCGACAGACGGTTGCTCGGCGGCCGCAGGCTGCTGCGCCTGGGACTTCATCTCTTCCTTCTTCTCTTTTTCTTCTGCCATTCTACACCTTCAGTAAACGAAGTTATTCAGCGCCTTCTGTCTTCGCCGCCGACCTGTTCTCCTTGCCTCGCACAGCACCGACCGTCTTGCGGGGACCTTTACGCGTTCTCGCATTCGTGCTGGTCCGCTGGCCTCGAACGGGCAGACCTTTGCGGTGCCGAACGCCCCGATAGCAACCAATGGTGATCAGCCGGCGAATGTTCTGGGACACTTCGCGGCGCAGATCCCCTTCGACGATGTAGTTCGCCTGAAGCAGATTCGAGATCGAAGTTATTTCTTCGTCCGTCAGATCGTCCGCTTTCTTCATGGGATCCACGTGAGCTTTCTCGACCAACTGGCGGGCGAGAGCAGGTCCGATTCCGTGAATATAGCGAAGCGAATACTCCACGCGTTTCTTTCCAGGAATATCAACTCCAAGCACTCTGGGCATATCCGTCTCTCCTCCTAACCCTGCCGCTGCTTATGGCGGGGGTTAGTGCAGATCACTCGTACCACTCGTTTGCGCCGCACAATTTTGCACTGTTCGCAAATCCGTTTCACTGAACTTCTGACTTTCATCGCTACCTCTATTCTCTATTCAAAATCAACCGGCCCCTCGACATATCATACGGGGACATCTCGACCCGCACCGCGTCGCCAGCGCCAAGGATCGACGCCCTTTCCCTGTCCGCCCCCACCGCAAAGGCCACGATTCTGTGGCCATTCGCCAGCTCGGCACGAAAGGCGGAGTTTCCTATCACACCCGTTACCTTCGCGTCCAGCCGAATTATTTCTTCTTCGCGCATGTCAGGACCTCGGCCGGCCCTTCTTCCCGGATGGCAACCGAGTGCTCAAAATGCACGGACGGCTTCCGATCCCGGGTCAGCACGGTCCACCCATCCCCCATGACATCGACTTCGAACATTCCCATGTTGATCATGGGCTCGATCGCCAGCGTCATTCCCGGCTTCAGCTTCGGTCCTTTCCCCCGCGGCCCATAGTTCGGGATCTGCGGATCCTCGTGCATACTGCGGCCGACCCCATGTCCCACAAAATCGCGAACGACCGAATACCCCGCGTCCACCGCAACGGTCTCGATCGCATGGGACACGTCGGACAATCTTGCGCCCGCGACTGCCGCTTCCACAGCAACGTCCAAGGCCCTCTGCCCGGTATGTACGAGACGGATCACTTCCGGGTCCGTCACGCCGACCATCACGGTCCTGGCCGTATCCCCCACAAAGCCGTCATAGACGACTCCCACGTCAAGGCTCACGATGTCGCCCATTTGAATTCGCCGGTGCCCGGGAATCCCGTGGACCACCTCTTCGTTCACCGAAACACAAATATGACCGGGGTAACCCCGATATCCATAGAACGCGCTCTTCCCGCCCATCGCGGCGATCATATCCGCCGCCAGAACATCCAACTCGCCTGTCGTTACGCCCGGGCCCACCTTCCTCGCCACCTCATTCAACACCTCGGCCGCCATCTGGCCGCTCACCCGCATGTGAGCCAGGTCATCAGAACTCTTGATAATGATCATGACGAACAGAAAGCCGTCCGCAGCACGGATACGATCTCCGCGTGCGTATCTTCTTTCTTCTTGCTTCCGTCAACGCGAACAAGAACGTTCTTCTTCTCGTAATAGTCGATCAGACTCTGGGTCTGCTTCTTGAACACTTCGAGGCGATTCAGGACCGTCTCTTCCGTGTCATCGCTGCGCTGATACAACGGGCCCTTGCAAAGATCGCACACGCCGGCAACCTTGGAGGGAATGTTGCGAATGTGATAGACGGCACCGCAGCTCTTGCAGACGCGGCGACCGGAAAGGCGATCGACAAGGACATCCCGGGGCACGTCCAGCAGGAAGACATGCTCGACCCGCCCGCCGTGACCATCGAGGACTTCATCGAGCATCAGCGCCTGCTCCGTGGTCCGGGGAAATCCGTCGAACATGTAGCGGGCATCGGCCTTCCCCTCCTCGAGGCGTTCCGTCACGATCTTCATGATCACGTTGTCGGGAACCAACTCGCCCTTCTCCATGAACGACTTCGCCTCCAGGCCCACGGGACGGCCGGCCTTGACTGCGGCGCGCAGCATGTCGCCGGTGGAGACGTGAATGTAATCGGTCGCGCTCTTGATGCCTTCCGCAATGGTGCCCTTGCCGGCGCCCGGCGCTCCGAGAAGAATGATTGCCTTCATAGGCCTACCTCCGGGAACGGAGTCTTCCCTTCTTCAGGAAGCCATCATAGTGGCGCATGATGAGGTGAGATTCGACCTGGCGCATCGTATCGAGCATGACGCCCACGATAATCAGGAGGCTGGTCCCGCCCATGAACGAGGCGACGATCCACGGAACACGGAACTGCTGCGCCATCACCGTGGGCAGCACCGCGATCACCGTGAGGAACAAAGCCCCGGCCAGCGTGATGCGTGTCATCGTCTTGTCGAGAAATTCAGCGGTCGGCCGGCCGGGACGTATGCCGGGAACGTAGCCACCGTACTTCTTCAAGTCATCGGCGATCTGGATGGGGTTGAACTGCGTCGCCACCCAGAAGTACGAGAAGAACAGAATCATCAGTCCATAGAGGATGTTGTACGCGGGCGTTCCGTAGTAAAGATGCGCCGCAAGCTGTTTGAAGAAGTCCAGAGGGATCATGCTCAGCAGCTTCGAGGGAAACATGAGGATGGCCTGGGCAAAGATGATGGGCATCACGCCGGAATAGTTGACCCGCAGGGGCATATAGGTGCTCTGCCCGCCGTAAATCTTGCGTCCAATCACCCTCTTGGCGTACTGCACGGGAATCTTTCTCTGGGCCTGCGTCACAGCGATGGTCCCGGCCACGACCAGGAAAATCATCACCAGCAGGCCGATGAGGTGGAAAATGCTGAACTGGGCCACTCCATCCACGGGCTTGAACATGTTGACCGTGGCTTGGACCGCATTGGGAAGGCGGCTGACAATACTGATCGTAATGATCAGGGATATCCCGTTGCCAATGCCCCGGGCGGTGATCTGTTCACCCAGCCACATCAGGAGCATCGTGCCCGTCGTCATGGTGACGACCGTCATCAAGCGGAACCCCAGCCCCGGAATCATGACGATGTCGCGGTCGATCCCGATGCTCTCGGGATGCTCAAGGGTGATGGCCATCGCGTACCCCTGCACCAGGCAGAGGAAAACCGTCAGGTAGCGGCCGTACTGCGTGATCTTCTGGCGGCCCGTGTCGCCTTCGCGCGCCAGACGCTCAAGGGTAGGAATCACCGCGGTCAGCAGTTGGAGAATAATCGACGCGCTGATCGACGGCATGATGCCCAACGCCCCCCCGGCGCAAGTCTCCCAGGGGGGGGGGGGGGGGGGGGGGGGGGGCGGGGGGGGGGGGGGGGGGGGGGGGGG